>Ga0255053_10002043_pt1 | contig 10875 bp, 9 predicted proteins | sample JV7_2_22_MG_FD_188635 | JGI IMG/M metagenome (GOLD analysis project Ga0255053, IMG submission 188635) | Seawater microbial communities from Jervis Inlet, British Columbia, Canada - JV7_2_22 | ecosystem: Environmental > Aquatic > Marine > Inlet | place: Canada: British Columbia | collected...
TTTTGACGCAATCTGCTTAATTTATGTCTTTCAGACTTGGAGAGCAGGGCTACGCGAACGCGGAAATAGAACCGGTTCCGGTGCTCGATCATGAGTCGAAAGAAGCCGAAATCACTTTTTACATAGACCCGAAAAGTCGCGTCTATGTGCGCCGCATAAACTTCAACGGTGTGGACGAAGTTGACGACGAAGTGCTTCGTCGCGAGATGCGACAGATGGAGAGTTCTTACCTGTCAAACCGTTTGATCGATCGTTCGAAGGTTCGGCTGCAGCGACTGCCATATATTGAAACGGTCGAAGTCAGCAACACCCCGGTACCGGGAAGTCCGGACATGGTCGATGTGGATTTCGACATCGAATATCGGATGCCCGGTCAGTTCAGTGGGGGTCTGGGTTATTCGGAATCGCAGAAACTGATGCTGAACGGCAGCATCGTGCATACGAACTTTCTCGGCACAGGTAATCGAGTTGCGCTCCAGGTGACCTCTGGCAAGTATCAGAAGTTCTACAGTTTGTCGCACACAGATCCATACCGATCGTTGGACGGCATCCGGCGCACAGCCAGTATTAACTACCGTGACATTACGCAGTTTACGTCGGCGTCATCGGATTTCTCGACGACGAGTGCCGGTGCAACACTTGATTACGGTTACCCGATCAGCGAGTATCAACAACTGTCGTTCGGCTTGTCGTATCAACATGCCGAATTGCTGGCCTCGACACGAAGCACGCAGCAGGCTCAGGACTGGGTCGCGAACAACGGCAATCCCTTCATAGAGAATATTGGCAACGGGGCTGTGTTCTTCGGCACCGAGTTTGACACGCTCGAAATGATAGCCGGATGGACTTTCGACAGCCGCAACCGCGCACTGTTCGCCACGCACGGGACGCGTCAACAGCTCGTTATGACGATGGCCGTGCCCGGCAGCGATGTCGAGTATTATCAGGCGCGCTACAACTTTACAAAGTACGTTCCCCTGTTTGGCAGATGGGTTGGAAGAGTCAACGCGGAACTTGGCATCTCCGAGGCCATGGGCGATACAACGGCAGCCCCGCCGTTTAAGCAGTTCTACGGCGGCGGACCAACATCGGTACGCGGGTTCCGCGAGTCGTACCTGGGGCCTCGGGACAGCTTTGGCAGACCCTATGGCGGAAACGTATTGGTTGCGAGTCAGCTAGAGCTTATAATTCCGCTGCCGGAAAAATTTGCCAGCCAGGCACGGGCAAGTCTCTTCTACGATATTGGTAACGTGTTCAACACGGGTGAGGTCGAATTTACGGACAAGCTCGGGTCACCCATCGAGTACAAACCGGAGGTTGATGAACTGCGTGCCTCGGTCGGTATTGGCGTACAATGGTTGGCCCCGATGGGGTTGTTTCGATTCAGCTATGCTTACCCGCTGAACGATTACAAGGGCAACGACAGGTATTACGGAGATGAACTGGAACGATTCCAGTTCTCGATTGGACAGGCGTTTTAAGGATTGGATTGTTTATGAGATTTGTAAAGCAACATATGTATAAAGTGATTCTTGCTGTCGCACTTGTTTGTGCGTTTGCACTGCCAGCCAGCGCACAGGAACTGAAAATCGGTTTCGTGAACATTCAGGCACTAATGGAAGGGGCACCACAGACAAAGGCCGCTATGGATGCGCTGCAGGAAGAATTTGCTCCGCGCCAGCGTGAGTTTCTCGCGAAGCAGAAAGAGTACGAGGAACTGGCAACAAAAGTGCAGAAGGATGTTGCGGTCATGGGCGAAACGGAACGTCGTAATGCTGAGAAAAACTTGCGTGATCTGCAACGTGAGGTGACCCGGCTGCAAACGGAGTTTCGGGAAGATCTCAATCTTCGTCAGAACGAAGAGTTAGGGCTCTTGCAGCGATCCTTGCTAAAGGAACTCCAGGATTATGCATCTCAGGAAGGTTACGACCTTGTTGTCAGTGATGGCGTAGTATTTGCCAGCACTGCCGTTAACATCACCGCGGACGTTCTGCGCGCTGTTGACGCCAACTTCCAGGCGACTGGCGCCCGATAGATCTTGCGTTGTCCATCAGCGTTGGAGAACTGGCAGAGCAATTCGGCTGCGAACTGATCGGCGACCCCGACGTCGTCATTGATCGTGTCGGATCATTGACCAACGCGGGATCAAACGCCCTTAGTTTTCTCTCCGGTCCCGCCTTCAAAAATCAGCTGTCTTCGACGAAGGCTGCTGCTGTAATTTTGCAGGCGGATGATGCCGGTGAGGCTCCGAGTATCGCACTGATCAATGACAATCCATATGCGTGCTACGCGCGCATGGCGGCGCTTATCTGCCCACCGCCAGTTTACGAGCCGGGCGCGCATGCGTCGTCAGTTGTGGCAGCGACAGCAACGGTTGCAGAGACAGCTCATATCGCGGCGAATGCAATTGTGGAAGACGGTGCAACGATCGGCGAGAACTCCTACATCGGGCCCGGCACGGTCGTCGGTTCGGGCTGTGTGGTCGGCAATGACTGTCGTCTTCACGCCAATGTTACATTTGTACGTGATGTCGTCACTGGTGACCGGTGTATCTTTCATTCGGGTTCAGTAATTGGCGCAGATGGATTTGGTAATGCAATGACGCCGGACGGATGGGTGAAGGTGCCGCAGGTTGGCGGCGTGCGGATTGGCGATGACGTTGAGATTGGGTCGAGTACGACGGTCGATTGCGGTGCAATCGATGACACGGTCATTGAGAATGGAGTCAGGATCGACAATCAGATTCAGATCGGACACAACGTTCATCTCGGAGAGCACACGGCGATCGCTTCGGCGGCGGCGGTTGCTGGCAGTACGCGCATCGGTAAACGTTGCCTGGTGGCTGGTCTGGTGGGCATTTCCGGACATGTGAACATTTGCGATGACGTTACGATAATGGGCAAGGGCATGGTCAGCAAAGACATCACAGAACCGGGCACCTATGCATCGAATTTTCCGGTTGAGGAAGTGCGTACGTGGAATCGCAGGGTGGCAATGTTCCGGCGCCTCGATAAATTGCTCGGTCGCGTCAGTGAGCTGGAGAAAAAGGGTCAGTGACGAGCTATTCCTATCCTTTTGGTGTGGACGTGATCAAGGAACTGCTGCCGCATCGGCATCCGTTCCTGATGCTCGATGAAGTTATCGCGTGCACACCGCACGAAAGTATAAGGGCAATGAAATACGTCAATGCCGATGAACCGCATTTTCAGGGTCATTTCCCAGGCAATCCAGTCATGCCTGGTGTGTTGATTATTGAAGCCATGGCACAGGCAGGCGGTGTGTTGTCGCACATCAGTAACGGAGACCTCGAGCCAAAACCTCTTTATTTTCTGGCCCGTATTGAAGATGCTCGTTTTCGGCGTCCCGTGGTCCCGGGCGAGCAACTCGAAATTCAGGTTGACGCGGACAATGTGAAGCGCGGCATGTGGTGGTATCGCTGTGAAGCCAGCGTTGAAGCGCAGCTTGTTGCGTCGGCGACGATAATTTGTGCGCCGGGCGGAGACTGAGTGTGATTCATGCGACTGCAATTGTTTCGGACAAGGCCAGTATCGCCAACGACGTCGAGGTTGGCCCCTATACGATTATTGGTGACGACGTCGAAATCGACAGCGGGACGCGAATAGACAGTCATGTCGTGATTAACGGTCCAACCGTTATCGGTAAGGACAATCATATCTATCAGTTTGCATCGATCGGAGACGATCCACAGGATAAGAAGTACGCAGGTGAGCTGACGAAGCTGGAGATCGGTGATCGCAATACGATTCGCGAGTTCTGCACGGTCAGTCGTGGTACCACGCAGGATAAAGGTGTAACCGTCATGGGCAATGACAACTGGATCATGGCCTATGTGCATATCGCTCATGATTGCATCATCGGCAGCAACACGATCATGGCGAACAATGCGACGTTGGCTGGTCATGTGCACGTCGGAGACTGGGCGATATTCGGTGGATTCTCCGGTGCGCATCAGTTCTGTCATATTGGCGCGCATGCATTTCTCGGTATGTACTCGGGAGCTAACCGTGACGTCCCTGCATATACGATTGCATCAGGCAGTCCTGCCATTCCTCGCGGCATCAACAGCGAGGGTCTCAAGCGCCGTGGTTTCGATGCTGACCAGATTCGTAATATCAAGAATGCCTATCGGCTTGTTTATCGCAAAGGCATGAAACTCGCTGAGGCGATCGATGAGATCGCCGAGCGTTCGAAGACACAATCTGAACTCGAGCTGTTTCTCGAGTCACTGCGATCTTCTGAACGCGGCGTGATTCGCTAGGCCCTCGGACGGTGAAGATTGGACTGGTTGCTGGCGAGGCTTCCGGTGACCTGCTTGGCGCCGGATTGATTCATGCAATTCGTGCGCGTATTCCCGATGCGACGTTTGAAGGTGTCGCAGGTCCCGCGATGGTCGCCGCTGATTGTGAGCGATGGCATGATGCTGAGGCGCTGGCGGTGTTCGGCCTGGTCGAACCACTCAAGGAAATTCCCCGGCTGCTGAGGCTGCGACGTTCGCTTGCCGAGCGCTGGATAGCGTCGCCACCCGATGTCTTTGTTGGAATAGACGCGCCGGACTTCAATCTCGGCCTCGAGAAAGCACTGCGCAAATCCGGAATTCCGACAGTTCACTACGTTAGCCCATCCATCTGGGTCTGGCGCGCCGGCCGAATCGAAACGGTACGCAAGGCAGCAGACCGCGTGCTGTGTATCCTGCCATTCGAGAAAGCCATCTATGACGAAAAAGGCATTGATGCAGTGTTCGTTGGACATCCCAAGGCAAGTACTTTGCCAACTGACATCGATGCTGATTCGGTAAGAGAACTGCTGGACCTGGGTGACGGGCCAGTCGTTGCGGTCCTGCCTGGCAGTCGTGGCAGCGAGGTGTCACGACTGGGCCCGATATTTGCCAGGGTGGCTGCAATGCTGGCCAGCAATAGGGATGACATCCGCTTTGTCACTCCCGTCGCGACACCGAAACTGAGGCCGATGATTGTGGAGCAGTTAGCCAGCGCTGGAGTCGCAGATCGATTTCGCCTGATTGACGGAGATTCAATCGAAGCGATGTCTGCTGCCGATGTCGTGTTACTGGCATCGGGTACTGCAGCTCTGGAGTCTGCCCTGCTTGGGAAACCGACGATCGCAGCCTACCAGGTCGCGAAATTGACGGCCGGAATTCTGCGAGTGTTCAGATTGCTCAAGAACGAGTACTTCACGATTCCGAACTTGCTGACTGAAACCCCGCTCATTCCAGAATTCATGCAGGAAGATGCGACGCCGAAAGCTCTCGCACAGGCAGTGCACGATCTGCTCGAAGATCCAGCAAGACGGGAGGAGATCAGGAAGCGATTTGCTACACTGCGGATGGAATTGGCGCTCGGTGCGGATGACTGTGCTGCAGACGCCGTAATCGAGCTCGCGACATAAGAAAAGGCATGTAGCGCTTCAGCCTCTGATGCAAGCACAGTTACAATTCAATGGACCCGTCGCCGGTGTTGACGAAGCCGGCCGTGGGCCGCTGGCCGGGCCAGTTGTTGCTGCCGCAGTGATTCTGCATCCGCAACGGAGGGTTTCGGGTCTGGACGACTCAAAAAAGCTCAGTGCTGCGAGGCGCGAGGAACTGGCGAGGGAAATCAGGATTAATGCGCTGGCGTGGTCGGTCGCTTGGGCTGATCCCGCCGAGATCGATGCACTCAATATTCTTGCTGCGACGATGCTCGCCATGCGCCGCGCGGTACTTGGCCTCTCGGTCTTGCCGAACGGCATTCAGGTCGACGGCAACCGTCTACCGAACCTGCGCATCAATGGTCGACAACTGGATGGTGAGGCGATCGTCGGCGGCGATGCTCTTGTTCCTGCGATTAGTGCCGCATCGATAATCGCCAAGACGACACGTGATCGCATCATGGTCCACATGGACAGCCTGTATCCGGCCTACGAATTCGCGAGACACAAGGGATATGGCACGGAGATTCACCGCGCGCGCCTGCGCGAGTATGGGCCGTGTGAACAACACCGGCGCAGTTTCGCGCCCGTGAGGTTGGCGGGATGACCACAACGCCATTTGTCCATCTTCATGTACACACCGAGTACTCGCTCGTCGACAGTACGGTACGTATTGCTGCATTGATGAATAGCTGTGCGGATGAGGGCATGCCGGCCGTCGCATTAACTGACCAAAACAATTTGTTCGCCATGGTCAAGTTCTATAAGAAGGCGGTGGCCGCCGGCGTCAAGCCAATTATCGGTGTGGATCTGCGCATCGCGAATGAGGATGACAGCGGGCGTCCGTTCAGATTGATCCTTTTGTGCCAGAACGACACCGGCTATCGAAATCTCTCGACATTACTGACCAGGGCTTATCTCGAAGGACAGATACGCGGGGAAGCGCTTGCTCGCCGGGAGTGGCTGACCGCTGACAGTTGCGAAGGACTGATTGCGCTATCTGGTGGGCTGCATGGAGATATCGGTCATGCGCTGCACAACGAGAATGAAGACGAAGCGAAGTCATTGCTCAGCAAGTGGCGGGAGATTTTCGGTGACCGTTTTTATCTTGAACTCATCCGGACGAGCCGTGCGGGAGAAGAGGATTGCGTGCAGGCTACATTGGCATTAGCGAGTGAGACAGGTGTTGCAGTTGTCGCAAGCAATGACGTCCGCTTCCTTTGTCGTGAGGATTTCAACGCGCACGAGGCGAGGGTGTGTATTCACGAAGGCCGGGGGCTGGCCGATCCGGATCGGCCGCACGATTACAGTGATCACCAGTACCTGCGGAACTCTGATGAGATGGCTGAATTGTTCAGTGATGTTCCGGCAGCGTTGGAAAACGCGCGTCAGATCGCGATTCGCTGCAATCTTGATCTGAAACTCGGTGATAGCGTGCTGCCGGCATTTCCGATACCTGGGAATCAGACAGAAGAGGAGTTTCTTGAGGCAGAATCCAGGCGCGGTCTGCAAGAACAGCTGGCACGAATTTATGAGGTCGAATCAATCGCGGAGAACGAGCGGGACGCCATTGGTGCACCATACTTCGAAAGACTCACGATCGAACTCGATGTTATTCGTGATATGGGCTTTCCGGGGTATTTTCTGATCGTTGCGGATTTCATTCGCTGGGCGCGTGAGAACGACATTCCGGTCGGGCCAGGCCGGGGATCCGGTGCCGGTTCGCTCGTTGCTTGGGTCCTGGGAATTACTGACCTGGATCCACTGCACCACGACTTGCTGTTCGAACGTTTTCTGAATCCCGAACGTGTGTCGATGCCTGACTTCGATGTCGACTTCTGCATGCAAGGTCGGGATCGCGTCATCGATTACGTGGCCGAGCGCTACGGACGCGATCGCGTTGCGCAGATCATCACATTTGGCACCATGGCCGCGAAGGCGGTGATTCGTGATACCGGGCGAGTGCTTGGACAGCCGTACGGTTTTGTCGATCGTATCGCCAAGCTGGTGCCATTTGATCTCGGAATCACGCTTGAGAAAGCGCTCGAGCAGTCTGAAGAATTGGCTGCGATGTATCGGGATAACGAAGAGGTCACTGCGATTATCGATCTTGCGCAGTCGCTCGAGGGTCTTGTGCGAAATGCTGGCAAGCACGCCGGTGGCGTAGTTATCGCGCCAGGAAAATTAACCGATTTTACGCCGCTTTATTGTGAAGACGGCGGCACGCACATCATCACGCAACTCGACAAGGATGATGTTGAGGCTGTGGGTCTGGTCAAGTTCGATTTTCTCGGCCTCAAGACACTGACGATTATCGATTGGGCTGTACGGATCGTGAATGAGTTTGAGCCTGAGGCGAATCTGAACATCAACAGTATTCCTGACAGCGACGCCAGGACATTCGAGTTGCTTCGCAGTACGCAGACGACAGCGGTGTTTCAACTTGAGTCCAGCGGCATGCGCGACCTGATCAAACGCATGCGGCCTGATCGATTCGACGATCTCGTCGCGCTTGTCGCGTTGTTCCGTCCTGGCCCCTTGCAGTCGGGCATGGTCGATGACTTCATTAGTCGTCGGCACGCCGTCAACAAAGCAGATATCGATTACCTGCACCCGGATCTCAAACCCCTGCTCGAAGAGACTTATGGCGTCATTCTGTATCAGGAGCAGGTCATGCAGATCGCGCAATTGCTGGCCGGCTATACGCTAGGCGGCGCTGATTTGCTACGCCGGGCGATGGGTAAGAAGAAAGCCGAAGAAATGGCGGAGCAGCGTGAGATCTTCATTTCAGGGGCAACCGAACGCGGTGTCGCAGGACACACGGCAACGCGGATCTTTGATTTAATGGAGAAATTCGCAGCGTACGGATTCAACAAGTCGCACTCAGCCGCCTACGCTGTGCTGGCGTATCAGACGGCCTATCTCAAAGCGCATCATCCTGCGGCATTCATGGCCGCCGTAATGAGTGCCGATCTCGACAACACTGATCGGCTGGTGACACTCAAGGATGACTGCCGCAAGCAGAAGCTGCGTCTGGTTGCCCCATGTATCAATAAGTCCGCGTATCCTTTCAGCGTCTTTGACGAGAGCACAATCCTCTACGGCCTCGGTGCGATCAAGGGGGTTGGTCGAGCAGCGGTCGAGTCGCTGGTCGCAGAACGTGATGCGAACGGATCGTATGGCGGACTGGTTGAATTCTGCAGGCGTGTCGACCACGACAAGATCAATCGACGTGCACTCGAGGCAATGATCAAAGCGGGCGCAATGGATGATTTCGGGCAGTCTCGACGCAGCCTGATGCACCAGGTGCCGGAGGCACTGGCGAGCGCAGATCAGCAGGCCCGGGCAGCTGCAGCAGGCCAAAACGATATGTTTGGGCTCGAGGAACCTGCCGAAATCAGCGACATACCGAAGCCGGTTGATCTGAGTGAATGGCCTGAGCGGACTCTCCTTAACAACGAGAAAGAGGCGCTTGGCCTGTATCTGACAGGCCATCCCTTCGATGCCGTCCGCGCCGATGCGATGGCCTTCGTCGAAGGCAGGCTCGTTGATCTGGTGGGCGAACCAATGCCGCAATCAACCAGAGGAGAGCGCAACTACGCACAAACAAGCCGCGATGTAACGGTCGCTGGCCTTGTGGCCGACTTGAGGAAACGCGGCAATAGGGTCAGCGTGACTCTCGATGACGACAGCGCACGAATGCAAGTCAGCTTGTTTAGCGAGTCATTTCAGGAATTTCGGCACCTGCTGCAAAAAGACGAGATCGTCGTAATCAGCGGGCCGTTGCGCTATGACGACTTTCTCGCGAGCTGGACGGTCAACGTCAAGAGTGTGCTGCATATTGATCGCGTTATCGAAAGTCGGGCAAAGAGCATGGTGCTGAGTCTTGCGCCGAACGGGCAGGGGGAAACCCTGCTCGTCAAGTTGCATGACCTGTTACTGCCGTATCGGCAAGGCAATTGCGATGTCACGGTGCAGTACATTGGCGATACGGCGTCGGCGAGGCTGAGCCTCGGTCCCGAATGGGCCGTGCGGCCGAGTCGCGAACTGCGCGACAAATTGACCGAGTTACTGGGCCGGAAAAATGTTCGCATGCTTTACGCACCCAGTCGCGAAATCATGTAAATTACGACTGCACCGCAAGCGGAGGAGGGGCTGCTTGGGGCGCTGTAGCCGACTTGGGGCTGAGACTGTTTGAGCACTCCCGGGAGCGTGATAACGTAGGGACGCAATGGACTTAAATTTCCTTGAATTTGAACAACCTATCGCTGAACTCGAAGCCAAGATCGAGGAGCTGCGCTTTATCGGTGATGATTCCGAGATCAATATCAACGAAGAGGTGTCGCGGCTCCGTTCGAAGAGTGAAACGCTGACCAAGAGCATTTTCGCCAAACTTAGCGCGTGGCAAATTACGCAGGTGGCGCGTCATCCGATGCGCCCGTATACGCAGGATTACCTCGAGATGATTGCGCCGGATTTCCAGGAACTGCATGGTGATCGCATGTACGCCGACGATCCGGCGATCATTGGCGGAATTGGCCGCATCGATGGCCGGGCCGTAATGATCATAGGGCATCAAAAAGGCCGCGATACGAAGGAGCGTGTGCGACGTAATTATGGAATGCCGAAACCCGAAGGCTATCGAAAGGCGCAACGCCTGATGCGTATGGCCGAAAAATTCTCGCTGCCGATTGTGACGCTCATCGATACGCCGGGGGCATACCCGGGTGTCGGCGCCGAAGAGCGTGGTCAAAGCGAAGCGATTGCGTACAGCTTGTACATGATGGCCGGGCTCAAAACGCCGATTATCTGCGTCGTGATTGGTGAAGGTGGCTCAGGAGGCGCGCTTGCTATCGGTGTTGGTGACCGCCTGCTCATGTTGCAGTACGGAATCTATTCGGTGATCTCACCGGAGGGTTGCGCCTCGATCCTGTGGAAGAGCGCTGAAAAGGCACAGGATGCTGCCGAGGCCATGCGTATCACGGCGCAAAGCCTGAGTGAATTCGGACTTGTCGATGAAGTGCTGGCCGAACCGCTGGGTGGAGCGCACCGTAATCCTGCACAGGCTGCCGAGGTGATCCGCAACGCATTGCTTGAGAACCTGGAAGAGCTTGACCAACTGTCGATCGATCAACTGCTCGAACATCGTCAGCGTCGCCTCGCCAGTTTCGGACAGTTCAAAGAAGCGTGAACTTCGATCAGGAGACACTGCCTCACAAGCTCGCGGAATTGGGCGAACTTGCGGGCAAACCCGATCGCTTTGTCATTGCGTTCAGTGGCGGCCTTGATTCGACGGTGCTGCTACATGCACTGGCATCCTCTCGAGACATGCATAAAACAGCGTTATTGGCCGTGCATGTCGATCACAGCCTGCATGATGATTCTGCGAGCTGGTCCAAACACTGCGAGACCTTTGCAGAAGCGCTCGACACT
>Ga0255053_10002044_pt1 | contig 10870 bp, 7 predicted proteins | sample JV7_2_22_MG_FD_188635 | JGI IMG/M metagenome (GOLD analysis project Ga0255053, IMG submission 188635) | Seawater microbial communities from Jervis Inlet, British Columbia, Canada - JV7_2_22 | ecosystem: Environmental > Aquatic > Marine > Inlet | place: Canada: British Columbia | collected...
TCGATGACAGACTCCAGGCTCGAGCGCTGTTTCAGGGAGCGCGGCTCCATCGGCAGCGCGTGGTTGCGATACAGAAGCAGCGACATTATGTGCTGCGTGGATTGTGCGGCATAAATCAAGGTTGGCAGGCCATATCCGTCGTGCAGGGCATCCAGACAGTAACGGAACAGGCGCACCGCCTCATCCTGGGCTGCAGGCTCGACCGGTACGGGCTGGCCAGGTCGCGGAATGCGCTCCACATAATAGTCGGCATCGTCGCCGAGAAAGTGTACCCAGTAGATCGACCACGGATCGTCATCGGCCGCCCAGTAGGTATGCCTGGTGTCCCTCGGGATGATCAGCATATGGCCTGCGGTGAGGTGCGCCTGCTGATCGTTGATGACGACGTAGCCGTGGCCACCGACACACATCATCAGGTGATCCTGTTCTGCGCCGGCGGGCCGGTCCCTGTAGTGGTGGCCGGCGGTCGGAAACCAGCCGATGTCGGTCGGGTATACGGAGCGGACCAGGGGGTGCTGTCGCGCATTCGCGAGCACAGGGCGTGGAATGACAAACATGTCCTGCCCGGCAAAGCCTTCGCGGAGTTTGATCGTGCTTTCTGCCATTGAGTGGGCCTTTGCTCTTTCCGTAAGAATATCCATCACTTCGCTGCGAATGTCCATTTTACAGGCCTAGGATGTTCCTTATCCTTGGAAGAATGTCTGAGTTGTCGGTCCAGGCGCCCGCGCGCGTCAACATTATCGGCGAGCACACCGACTACAATGGTGGCTTCGTGCTGCCGACGACAACGGCGCTGTATACCCGGCTGACTGCAGCAGAACGCTCCGATCGGACGATCGAGGTTTCGTCGAGAAACTTTGGCGATACGCAGTCTTTTACGCTGGACAATGTCCATCGGGGCAGCCAATTCGGCTGGATTGAATACGTTAAAGGAGTAGCGGCCGAACTTCAGGCCGACGGCGTCACGCTAAAAGGCGCGAGTATCGAAATCGACAGCGATATTCCCCTGGGTGGAGGGCTTAGTTCCTCGGCGTCACTCGAACTCGGGGTAGCGACGGTGTTGCTCGGCCTCGCAGGTGCGTCGATCGCCGCACCACGACTCGCAAGGTTGTGTCAGCGAGCCGAGCACAACTACGCAGGCGTGCAGTGCGGCATCATGGACCAGTACACAATTGCGTGTGCCGAGAAAGGCAACGCAATATTGCTCGACTGCCGTACTCTGGACACGACACAGATATTGATTCCGTATGACGCCAGTTTCATTGTCACAGACAGTGGTGTGAGGCATCGTCTTCCCGACGGCGACTACAATAATCACGCTGACGAGTGTGCTGCGGCTGTCCGGATCCTCGCGAAGGTCGTGCCGGGGCTGACGTCCTTGCGCAACCTGGACGCTGACACGCTGGAGGTGCAGAAAGACATTCTCGGCGACGTACTGCACCGGCGCTGCCGGCATATCGTTACTGAAAACGAACGCGTTCACGACGCGGTCGATGCGCTAGGTAACGGGGATCTTGCACTGCTCGGTTCACTGCTTGATGCTTGCCACATCAGCCTGAGGGATGATTTCGAAATCAGTTGTGACGAGGTGAATGCGTTGGTCGAGATAGCGAGCAACTGTGAAGGTGTTCTCGGCTCGCGCATGATCGGTGGGGGCTTTGGCGGCTGTGTGCTATCTCTTGCAACAACAGAGAAGGTTACAGATGTCGCCGCGCAGATTGCCGCCAACTACAGACCAGTTCTTGGCAAAGAGCCGTGGGTGCATATCGTCCGGTCATCGGATCCGGTAAGGGTTGTCGACGACTAATGAACGGCGCCGATCATTCGCATTCACGTCGTAACCCGTTGACCGGCGAATGGATCCTCGTGTCACCGCATCGTCTGCAGCGCCCCTGGCAGGGACAGACTGAAGACGTCGAAGTTGACGAGCTGCCCGAATACAATGCGGCATGCTACCTGTGTCCAGGCAACGAGCGCGCAAACAACAACAAGAACCCCGACTACAACGGGCCATTCGTTTTCGACAACGATTTTTCGGCGTTATCGTCAACGAGCGAGGTTGGCGGTATGGAAAGCCCGCTGTTTAAGCTCAGGCCGGAGCCTGGTCATTGCCGCGTTGTGTGTTACACCGAACGGCACGACCTGCGGCTCGCCACGATGAGCGGTGATGATGTTTGCACGGCTTTGAATGCGATGATCGGGGAATTCGGCACGCTCGATCGGCGAGAAGATATTGGCTATGTGCAGGTATTCGAAAATCGCGGCAGCATGATGGGATGCAGCAATCCGCATCCGCACGCGCAGGTCTGGGCGACTGCGCACATTCCTACCGAGCCGGCGAAGGAACTTGCATCGCAATCCGCATACCTGAAGAAATACGGCACATCGTTGCTCGTAGACTACTTACAGGCTGAGCTGGAGCATCGATCGCGCGTTATTTGCGACACCGAACACTTCGTCGCCGTTGTGCCGTACTGGGCCGTGTGGCCGTATGAAGCACTGATCATTCCGCGGCGCAGCCTTGCCGCGCCAGACGAGTTGACCGCAGACGAAGTCACAGGTCTTGCGACCTCGCTTGGCGGAGTGCTCACGAGCTACGATAAATTATTTGAGGTTGCTGCTCCCTACTCAATGGGGCTGCATCCGCGGCCCTCGGATGGCACGGCCCATCCCGAGTGGCAATTTCATATTCATGTATACCCACCTCTGTTGCGTTCCGCGACGGTGCGTAAGCACCTGGTGGGATATGAGATGCTCGGAATGCCGCAACGCGACCTTACGCCCGAGGTCGCCGCGCAGACTTTGAGGGGAGTCATTCGATGAGGAAAATGATGTCCTGGCACTTTTTGAAATCACTTCTGCCGGCGCTACTGATCGGCTTGGCCGCGTGCTCGGGAGAGGGACCGCGATCCGCGTGGAATGATATTGACGTCATTCGCGAGAATGTCGAGGCGCCGCGCGCACACTTTGTTCCTTATCGCATCGCTGATGCGGATACGTATCGCAAATCGCTCAATGGCGACTGGAAGTTCAACTATTCGCCTACGCCGGCCGGGCGCCCGGCGGACTTCTATCGCGAAGATTTCGATGTTTCAGAGTGGGACGATATTCCGGTGCCATCGAACTGGGAACGGGAAGGGCACGGCTACGCGATCTACGTGAACGTCCCATACCCGTTCGAGATCGATGAGCCGAATGTGCCAACAGAGGATAATCCGGTCGGATCTTACCGGCGCACATTCGACGTGCCGGAGGCCTGGGCGGATCAGCAGGTGTTCGTCGAGTTCGGCGCGGTGAGCTCTGCCTTCTATCTGTGGATTAACGGTGAATACGTCGGTTACAGCGAGGGCAGCAAGACACCGTCCGAGTTTAATGTCACCGACTTTGTACAAACCGGCGAAAATTCAATTGCAGTAGAGGTGTATCGCTGGAGTACGGGCAGCTATCTCGAGGATCAGGACTTCTGGTCACTCAGTGGCATTCAGCGTGATGTAAATCTATTTGCCCGGCCTTCCATACGCGTACGTGATTTCTTTGTGCATCCGAACCTCGAGAACGACTACCGAGATGGCGCGTTCGGTCTCGATGTCGAGCTCGTCAATGACGGTGACGTGGCGGTAGAACAAACCCTGGTAATAGAAATCCGGGATGGTGATCAAGTTGTTCATGCTGATGCAGCCACACTGCTCCTGACGCCGGGAAACTCGAATCATGCTTTCTCTGCGACGCTTGAGAATGTAAGTACCTGGTCGGCAGAGACGCCACACCTGTACACACTGCTGATCACGCTGGACAGTGGTGAGGTGATCGCGCAGCCGATCGGTTTCCGTACTTCCGAGATCGTGAATGGCCGGTTTCTAATCAATGGGAAACATTTACGGCTGAAAGGCACGAACCTCCATGAGCATCATGACGACAACGGTCATGTCGTAGACGAAGAAACAATGCTGACCGACATCCGTCTGATGAAGGGCGCCAACCTCAACGCGGTTCGCAACTCCCACTATCCGCAGCCTGAGCGTTGGTATGAGCTGACCAGTGAATACGGGCTCTACATGGTCGATGAAGCAAACATCGAAAGTCATGGTTATGGCTACGACCACGACAAGACACTTGGCAACAAGGCGCACTGGATGCCGCAACATCTCGATCGCACGCAGCGCATGCTCGAGCGCAGCAAGAACTTCCCGTCGGTCGTTATCTGGTCACTGGGCAATGAAGCGGGAGATGGAGTGAATCTCGGGGCGACCTATAACTGGATCAAGTCGCGAGATCTCTCGCGACCCGTGCAGTACGAGACAGAGGGCAACATTGACGAGGTTGGCGAACGGCATTCAGATTTCCATTCGAGTATGTACTGGCGTTACTGGGACCTCGAACAATATGCACAGACGCACAACGATCGCCCGTTCATCCTGATCGAGTACGCTCATTCGATGGGGAACAGCACAGGCAACCTGTCGGATTACTGGGACATCATCAACCGCTACGACATTCTGGCCGGCGGCTTTATCTGGGATTGGGTCGATCAGGGCCTGCTCGAGCATGATGAGAACGGTACGCCGTACTGGACCTATGGTGGTGACTATGGCCCGGCCGGTGTCCCTTCCAGTGGTAACTTCAACTTCAATGGCGTCGTGTTCCCCGATCGCCGCATCCAGCCTGCGTACTGGGAAGTCAAGCGTGTCTACCAATACGTCGATTTCGAGTTGACGGACGCGCAGGCCGGCAACGTACTAATACGGAATAATTACGACTTTATAGACCTGTCCGACTTCGAGCTGCAGTGGCAGGTAACTGCCGACGGCCGGGCGATGCAAAGCGGTGTCGTTCGTGACCTGGATGTCGATGCTGAGAGTGAAGGGCTTGTGCAGCTACAGTACAACCCGAGAACGTTACGCGATGGTCCCGAATATCATCTGAATCTGAGTCTGGTCGCAGCAGCAGCGCTTGGTTTGCTACCGGCAGACCATGCCTACGCAGCGGCGCAATTTGAATTGCCAACCCAGGTCAGCGATTTCACAGCAGAAAGCCCCGGCGGCGAACCGTTCACCGTTTCGCAAACTGATGTGAGCATTCGCATTGCCGGCGACGGTTTTGCCGCTACTGTCAGTGCAGAAACCGGGCTGCTGTCATCGCTTGTCCGGGCCGATCAGGAGTTGTTGCTCACGCCGCTGGTACCTAATTTCTGGCGTGCACCGACCGATAACGATTTCGGCAATTACATGCAGGACTGGGCGGCCGTGTGGGAGCAGGCCAGCCGCAATCGAACACTTGAGTCACTATCGGTGTCTGACCAATCTGATGGCGAGGTCGTCGTCATTGCAGAACACGGTTTCGCCGATGATGCCGGCGAAGAAGTCGCCCGGTGGATAACCGAATTCACTATTTCCAGAGATGGACGCGTGCACGTTGCCAATGAATTCTCACGTAACGATGGTTTGCCGGTCATTCCCCGAGTAGGCATGAACGTCGAAGTCATTCCTGAGCTTGAAAATGTCGAGTGGTTCGGCCGCGGGCCATTCGAGAATTACGTTGATCGCAAGCTCGCCGCCAATGTGGGCCGCTACAGAAACACGGTCGCCGATCACTACGTACCGTATATGCGGCCGCAGGAAAATGGCTATAAGACTGATGTCCGCTGGGTGTCGCTGGATAACGCTGCAGATGCTGGCTTGCTTGTAATAGCGGAGGACCTGGTGAGCTATAGCGTGCATCACAACCGCATGAGCGATTTCGTGCCGCCAATAAAAATTGCTATTACGAGTGAAGATGGTCCCGGCGCACGTAACAACGAAGAGCGGGTCAATGTGCATGTGAGTGACATCGTGCCGCGTGACATTATTTCCCTGAATATCGACCTTGGGCAAATGGGTGTTGGTGGCGATGACTCCTGGGGCAAGCGGACCTTGCACAAGTACTCGCTGAACGATACGGAGTACAGCTACCAATTTACGCTGCTGCCTTACTCGCCGACCAATGGTCGCCTGGATGAGCTAATCAGCCGCCAGTAATACACAGCAAACATAGAGAGGACGAATATGCACCTTGGGACTCTGGATTTTACTGTCGTTGGCATCTATGCGGTTGTGTTACTGCTGCTCGCACAGTGGGTGTCCCGCGAGAAAAGCGGGCACCAAAAAGACACCAAGGACTATTTCCTTGCCGGCAGGGCGCTGCCATGGTGGGCCATCGGCGCCTCGTTGATTGCCGCCAACATTTCGGCGGAACAGATCATCGGCATGTCGGGCTCCGCATTCGTCATGGGCATCGCAATCGCCTCTTACGAATGGATGTCCGCATTGACGCTGGTCCTCGTCGGCAAGTACCTGCTGCCCGTATTCCTGAAGCACCAGATCTACACGATGCCGCAGTTCCTGGAACAGCGATACGACCATCGCGTACGTATGGTGCTTGCCGTGTTCTGGCTTGGCGTTTACGTGTTCGTCAACCTGACGTCGATACTCTGGCTCGGTGCGCTGGCGATCAATACGGTTACCGGACTGGATTTGACCTATGCGCTGCTACTGCTGGCTGCGTTCGCGGCGGGTTACTCTTTATACGGTGGTCTCAAAGCTGTCGCGCTCACGGATATTATCCAGGTCGTTTTACTCGTGTTCGGCGGCCTGATGATCGCCTACATATCGATGAACGAAGTCTCTGGTGGCGCGGGCGTCATCGCTGGCTTCAAAATGGTGCTCGAACAGGCGCCTGATAAATTCGACATGATCCTGTCGAAAGACAATCCGCACTACATGAGTCTGCCCGGCATCTCCGTACTCGTTGGCGGAATGTGGATCATGAATCTGTCGTACTGGGGCTTTAATCAATACATTATTCAACGTGCACTGGCCGCGAAAAGTAATGCAGAGGCGCAGAAGGGAATTATTTTCGCCGCTTTCCTGAAGATGCTGATGCCCGTGCTCGTTGTGTTGCCGGGTATTGCTGCCGTCATTCTCGCGCCGGATTTATCAGCGCCCGACAAGGCTTACCCTGAAATAATGAAGTTGTTGCCGGCCGGCATTATGGGCCTCGTATTTGCCGCGTTGATAGCCGCAATCGTGTCGTCGCTTGCGTCTATGATGAACAGCATCTCGACGATTTTTACGATGGACATCGTCAAACATTACGGCGGCCGCTCGGAGCAACAGCTCGTTACGATTGGCCGTGCCACGAGTCTGTCAGCCCTGATCATTGCAGCGATCGTTGCGCGCCCGTTGCTCGGTAACTTCGATCAGGCATTTCAGTACATCCAGGAATTCACGGGCTTCTTCACGCCGGGCATCGTCGCGATATTCCTGCTCGCAATCTTCTGGAAGAAGACGACGGCGAACGGTGCGCTTGCCGCGGCAATTGGTTCGGCGGTGTTCTCCGTGGCCTGCAAGCTGTACTGGCCTTCGTTACCATTTATCGATCGTGTCGGGCTTGCGTTCATACTTTGCGTGATCGTCGGAATGCTCGTATCGCAAATGCAAGGTGCTGGCGATCATCCGGATGCGATTGAGTACGGTGAAGTTGATACATCGACGAGCTCGGGATTCAACTGGGCATCGGTCGTCATTATTCTAATGCTGACAGGGTTGTACGCGACATGGTGGTAACAAACAGAACAATCAGTGCATTCATCAGCGGTGTGTTGCTGATTGCCGCAGCCGGGTGCTCGGAGCGCGAGGCGCCCGCCGTCGAACGGAGTGAATTCGAGCCCGCAAATACGATGGCGGAGATTCAGGCCTATCACCGCAAGGTTCCCGATGACGATATTTGGTGGGTGGTCAGAGGCGAGCAAATGGCCTGGATGCACAGAAATGCGCATCAACTCTTCCCGACCGTCAATGTGTATCGCGATGGGCCGGTCAGGGAACTCAAATACAATCGCATGGAGGTCATTGCGGACTTCCCTGTCGAAACACCACAGGGAACTTTGCGTTTCGAAGACTTTATAAAAGACGACCAGTCAACAGCGCTTGGCGTGGTCATTCTGCATAAGGGTAAAGTGGTCTTCGAAAGTTATCCGCGCATGATGGACTACGAGAAGATCACGTACTGGTCGACCACAAAGGTGCTCGCCGGAACGATTGTTCGGATTCTCGAAGAGCGCGGCGAAGTCGATACCAGCAAGCCGATAGAATTCTATCTTCCAGGACTTGCGAAAAGCGTTTTCGCCGGGACCACGGTGCGCAATATTCTCGATCATGCAACGGGCCTGGATTGCGGAGATGAGTATGTGGATCGACAGTCCTGTTACTACCAGTATTCGATGGCAATCGGCGACGGTTTTCGTGAAGAGGGCGCGCCCGATAACCCCTACGATTTTCTCGCCAGCGTTGAACTGACCCGGCACGCGGAGCAAGGTACGCAGTTCTCGTACTCGGGTGCCAACAATTTCATACTGTCCTGGCTGGTTCAGGAGGTGACCGGTTACCCGTTCCAGGATGTAGTCACAAAAGAAATCTGGCATCACATCGGTGCCGAAAGCGATGCATCATTCATCGCTTATCGTTACGGTATCGCGCTGAGTCACGGTGGTTTCCTCTCCCGGATGCGTGATCTCGCGCGATTCGGTCTGTTATTTACTCCAAGCTACCGGGTCGTATCCGATCGCAAGATAATCTCGGATGAGCATATTAAGTTCTTGCGAGATAACGCCAATCCCAAGCTGCGGCGCGAGCTCTCAAACGGCGATTCTGTGTACACGATTTACCAATGGGGCGAGGCCTACGCGAGCGGCTGGCTTACCCAGGGAGGTTGGGGTGGACAGGGTCTGCTTGTCAGTCCTGACCGGGACGTCGTCGTTGTTTACACGGCCTATTTAAAAGAGGACTTCAGTGAAGTTGAACTCGCACCTGTTGTATTTGACGTAGTTAGCTCCGTGTTCTCCGAATTGTCTTCGGACGTGCAATAGGGGCAATATAGGGTAAGTCCTGTCTGAGGAGGCTCGCGACATGAAGGCCTGTCGACTCGTGTTATTGGTGCCGTTCATTCTCATCGCCTGTGCGATTGAGACCGCGGTCGAAACATCGCACCATCCGCTGCAAGACTACGAAGAACTCGACGCGACGACCGTTGTCGATGCACCGAATCCGATTCCCGGCAGTTTCGCGCCCGAGAATCTTTATCAGGTTGCGCGTGGCAAGTATCTGGTCGAATTGATAGGTTGTGGCGCCTGTCATACCGACGGCGCGCTGGAAGGCGTGCCTGATTTCAACAAGGCTCTTGCCGGATCAAGTATTGGTATCGCGTATACGAGTCCACTCGGCGCCGAGGAACCAGGGATAATCTATCCGCCGAATCTGACACCGGACGAAAAAACAGGTCTTGGTTTGTGGAGCGATCAGCAGATCGAGCAGGCGATTCGTGTTGGTGTCGGTCGCCATATGGACCGAAAAATCGTCATCATGCCGTGGCAGGGCTATACGAAAATGAACGAGGAGGACGTTACGGCGATCGTTGCTTACCTGCGCAGCATCAAGCCCGTCAATCACAAGGTGCCCGATGAGGTTCAGCCGGGTGAGAAATCGAAGCATCCATTCGTGTACTTCGGCGTATACCGGAGTCGCTAGGGCAATTCGACTACATTGCTCCCGAAGACAATTTCGCACTCGTTTGTAATCAAGAACCTATTAATAGGGTGTGTAGCACTGCACTATTGGCAATACCATTGCCCGATAGTGTTTTTGCGTCCTACAGGTGCAGCGATGCGCGGGCGCTACGACTAGCCAGATAACCAGCGTCAGAATATCCACCAGCCGTCGTCTAGGTCATCCTCGCAGCGCTGCAGCTGCGCGCCCCATTCCCTCGCCCGGTAGTCGACCTGGCGGGCTGTCTCCTTGAGCCCACCTTTTCGCTGGTAAGTCCCGCGACGCCAACCGGAGTGGCCTTCGTGGTAAGCGAGATACTGATTATAAGAATCCCATTTCGAGATACCCACGGACTTATTGGACATGTTCGTGTACCAGCCAACGAAATCGATGGCGTCGTTGAAGTCATCACGGTCCGCGAATCGTCGACCGCTGTCATCCTTGTACCATTCCCAAGTACTGTCCAGCGCCTGTGCGTAGCCGTAGGCGTCCGACGGACGCTTCCAGGATATAAACCCTAATAGTCTAGTCCGCGGCGGTTTCGCATCGAACCTGAACGACGACTCCTGGCGAATGATCGACATTTGCACGTGTTTCGGGGTGCCCCATCGCTTTTCCGATTTCTTCGCAGCTTTGTACCAGCCGCGCTTCTCCTCGAAGATCGCACAGATGTTCTCGACGTTTGCCGGCGGCGCCGTAGCGCAGGCAGCACTCACGACAATCCAGAGTCCGCCCAGCAGCAGAGAGCCTGCCCTCAAGTGAGCGCCACCATTCTTAACCGAGGTTTTAGACAATCTATGCATACCTCTGAAAGTATTGATGATATGGCAGGCTCAAGGCCCCAGTATAGCGCCGTCGCGGCGACACCGCACACGGGCAGCGACCGGTCAGCCTCGGCCATATATAGCGGTCATACAAGTATCGAAGCCAGTGCACTGTTTCTCATGATTTGTCGAGACTCCGTGCGGTGGTTTCATACCCGAGCGTAATCATCTCGTTGGCCCGGTCGAACTCCAGCGTGCCGCATGCATCGCGTGCGATCATAATCGTGCGATCTGGCGGGTAGGCAGCTAACTTCTGTCTGGCGATCGTTCCCTGCATAGCATCAAGAGTTTGGTCGGCGATGCTAAGCATCTTCCAACTGCCGGCGTTGTCGAGCGGAGTGCGGCTCTTCAGGCCTTCAATGAAGTTACTGATCTTTGCATGTACACCATCCTCCGGAGAGTCATTCCAATCCTTCGGCTCCGTCTTCTGTGCTGCTGTAAACGCAACACGATGATATTTTCTCTTCA
>Ga0255053_10002048_pt1 | contig 10857 bp, 8 predicted proteins | sample JV7_2_22_MG_FD_188635 | JGI IMG/M metagenome (GOLD analysis project Ga0255053, IMG submission 188635) | Seawater microbial communities from Jervis Inlet, British Columbia, Canada - JV7_2_22 | ecosystem: Environmental > Aquatic > Marine > Inlet | place: Canada: British Columbia | collected...
TCTCGGGATGAAGCCCGGCAATATCCTCGGGCAGATACTGATCGAGTCGATGCTGTTACTCGTGATCGGCCTGGGTATCGGTAATTTGCTGGCCTGGTTGACGATCAAGCCGCTCGAAAGCGGTATCGATATTTCGATCGTTGGCGAGGGCATGGCTATGATGGGCGCATCCAGCATGCTGTATCCCCAGTTGCGGATGGAGGACGTCGTGCTTGCGAACGTCGTCGTGCTCATCCTCGGATTTCTCGCAAGCCTCTCTCCGGCCTGGCGTGCGTCGCGCTATGAACCGATTGAGGCGATTACAAAGGTCGACTGATGACTGCCGTTCGTTGTGTGGATTTGTGCAAGACCTATCGCCAGGGTGATCAGGACATCAAGGCGCTGGATCACCTCAGCCTCGAAATTACGGAGGGTGACTTCGTATGCCTGTCGTCGCCTTCCGGTGGCGGCAAGACGACGCTGCTGAATGCGATCGGCGGCCTCGATAAACCTGATCAGGGCGAGGTGTATATCTCGGGTAAGCGCATCGACAACCTGAGCAAGGGCGAGCTTGCCGAACTAAGGCTTTCACTCATCGGCTTTGTATTCCAGGCATACAACCTGATTCCCGTGCTGACGGCGCGAGAGAACGTCGAATTCGTCATGCAGGTGCAAGGCGTGCCGGCGGCCGACAGGCGCCGCAAAGCAGAGGAGATTCTCGCGGAAGTCGGTCTCGAGGGGCTCGAAGACCGGCGTCCGGCGGAGATGTCGGGCGGCCAGCAACAGCGAGTCGCCGTCGCTCGCGCGATTGTGTCGCGCCCGGCACTCGTGCTCGCCGACGAGCCGACTGCAAATCTCGACTCGAAGACGTCTGACGGTCTTATGGAGTTGTTCACGGAACTCAACGAGCATCACGGCACAACATTCGTGATTGCGACGCACGACCAGCGCGTCATGGGGTATGCAAAGCGAATCGTGCGCATGCTCGATGGGCGCATCGTGGATGATGTGGAGCAAAATGCGGCTTAGTGCCTGCCTGATCATGTTGCTCGGGGTTGCGGCCACGGCCGACGATAGCCCGTACGAGCTGACGGGCCACACCAAGTTGCGATTCGTCGGCACCACGTTTTCTTCCGACAGCGTATTGCACGAGCTCACCGGATCGGAGTCGCTGGATCTCGGAGGCGACCTGCGGCTGAATTTCCAGGCGTCGGGCGGCCGCTGGACGTTCGACACTGCGTACCAACTGATTGGCCTTTACGGTGACCGCGTCGAGTACACGCGTGGCTTGCCGCCTGCCGCAGACCTCTTCTTTCGCCGCTTTCCGAACGATGACCGGCGGCTCTTCAATATTACCGAGGTCATGCACGACCGCGATAAAGAGGCGCTATTGCATCGTCTGGACCGCTTGTGGGTCGGCTACACGAGTGAGAAGACCGTCGTGCGCCTTGGCCGGCAGGCAATCACCTGGGGCAACGGCCTTTTCTATGCGCCGATGGATCTGGTCAACCCTTTTGATCCCGCGACCATCGATACCGAATACAAAGCGGGCGACGACATGCTTTACCTGCAGTATCTGCAGGACAACGGTAACGATCTGCAGGCCGCCGTCGTAATGCGGCGCAATTTGCTGAGTGGCGACGTTGCGACGGAGGAGGCCACTGTTTCATTGAAATACCATGGCTTCACCGGTGAATCCGAGTACGACCTGCTCGTTGCCGAGCATTACGACGATATCGTCGTCGGCGTCGGGGGAACGCGCAGTTTCGGTGGCGCCGTCCTGAGCGGCGACATCGTCCTGACGGACACGGACAACGATACATATCTGCAAGTCGTAGCCAACTGGAATTATTCGTGGACCTGGGGCGGCAGAAATGTGAGTGGCGCGCTCGAGTATCACTTCAATGGTTTTGGACAGAATGACGGGCGCTATGACCCGTTGAGTCTTGCCGCCAACCCTGACCTGTTACTGCGACTTGCCCGTGGCGAGATGTTCACGGTCGGCAGGCACTATCTCGCGGGCAGTATGATGATCGAGATGTCGCCGTTGTGGACGCTAACGCCGACCATGCTGATGAACGTCGCGGATCCGAGTGCGCTGCTACAACTGGTGTCCACACGTAGCCTCTCGGACAACCTCACGTTTCTCGGCAGCCTGAACTTGCCGGTCGGGCCGAACGGTTCGGAGTTTGGCGGCATCGAGAGCGGATCTGACGGTCTCTACCTGTCTTCCGGCCCCGGCATATTCGCGCAGCTCGCCTGGTACTTCTAGTCAATCGGTGCCTGGCACCACTTTTCGAATATCTCGAACTTATCGAACGTTTGAATGTTGCAAACGTTCGATAAGTTCAGAAAGGGGTGCCAGGCACCGGGTTAGGCACCGGGTTATTGGGTTATTGGTATTTCTGGAGGTAGGTGAGCAAGTTGCGGAAAGACGTGGCCGTCGTGGCGCCGAATAACGGGTCTTCGTCCGGAAAGAGCCCGACGTCGATACCGGCGATGCCGTTCGTAGCGGCAAGAGAGTCTGCAACCGGAAACAACTCATCCTCTTCCCAAAGGATGTGCGTCCTGAGCCGCGTGACGTAGTCCTGCAGGTCTGATTCCAGCCTGTCGCGCGTGACCGCCGTGCCCGAAATAATCGCCTCGATATCATTGCGCAACGTCGTGCCGAGTTTGGCGATATCGAGATGTTCTGGCTCGACTTGCTCCAGACTTGTTGCCATTTCGCTGTCATGCTCGCGTATGAGTCCGTAAACGAGGTCTTCTTTCGGATGATGGACAGCGTCCGAATACACCGTCATGTAATGCATGATGTCGTGCATCAGTTCGAAGTCGGGTTCATCGTCGACGGTGATGCTGGCGCTTTCCGATTCGAGCAAGTTCAGGAGTAACGTGAGATTGCGATGATCTTCGCGTAGTTCGGCGAGTAACTGGTTGAGCTTGACGGACATGGTGATCGTTTCCTCCAAATGTTGATTCCATGATGAAGTCGGCCAGCCCGGGCTGTAATCCGGGATTTCACCTACGTAGTAGCCGGGGCTGTTTTCTTTTGCAGTTCAGTGCTGCCAGAATCGCGGACATTCTGACACCGGAGCGCATTCTTGACAGAGGTCCGATTCGCAAGGGTCATTCAGCGTAAGGATGTACTGACACTCGCCTTCGGCGCGATGATCGGCTGGAGTTGGGTCGCGCTGACCGGTAACTGGATTGCCGAGGCGGGCAGTCTTGGCGCTATCACCGGCTTTCTGGCTGGCGGCGTCGCGATCATTTTCGTCGGCCTGACGTACGCGGAACTTGCATCTGCGATGCCGCAGGCTGGTGGCGAGCACGTTTACTCTTATCGTGCGCTCGGGTACAACGCGTCGTTCATCTGCACCTGGGCACTGCTGCTCGGCTACGTCTCTGTCGTGACGTTCGAGGCTGTCGCACTGCCGACCGTAATCGAGTACCTGGTACCTGATTTCAGTCGTGGCTACCTCTGGACCGTTGCGGGATGGGACGTCGAATTCACATGGGTGCTGCTGGGTATTGCAGCGGCCGTCATAATGACCGGTATCAATATTGTGGGTATCCGCGTTGCCGCAAGGATGCAGATGCTGGCCACGGTCCTGATCGTGCTTGCCGGCATCACGCTCATCGGTGGCGCTGCCGCCGCGGGCGAAGTAGAGAACATGCGACCCCTGTTTGAAAACGAGGCCAAAGGTATTCTCGGTGTGCTCGTCATCGTGCCATTGATGCTTGTGGGCTTCGATGTCATTCCGCAGACGGCCGAGGAAGTCGACTTGCCATTCGCAGTCATCGGCAAAGTTCTTGTGGTATCGATTTTCCTGGCTGTCGCGTTCTACACACTCATCATCTGGGGAGTGTCGGTAGGGATCGGGTCCGAGGCCCGCAACGCCGCGTCGTTGCCGACCGCTGACGCGGCTGCCGCACTCGTCGGGGCAGACTGGGGTGGGAAGGTGCTGATTATCGGCGGTATCGGCGGCATCCTGACGACCTGGAATGCTTTCATTATCGGCGCGAGCCGGGCCATGTATGCGTTGGCGCATGCGCGGCAGCTGCCGGCCTGGCTGGGCGAGTTGCATCCGCGCTTCAAGACCCCATACAAGGCGGTACTCTTCATTGGCGGGTTGTCAGTGCTGGCGCCGCTGTTCGGGCGCCAGGCGCTGGTGTGGCTCGTCGATGCAGGTAGTTTCGGAGTCACGATTGCCTATGCCTTTGTCGCCTTTTCTTTTTTGGTGCTGAGGTGGCGTGAACCGGACATGCAACGCCCGTACAAGGTCAGATACTGGAAGACGACGGGGTACCTGGCGTTCGTGCTTTCCGTGGGCATCGCGATTCTATTCATGCCGTTCAGCCCGGCGGCGCTGATATGGCCCTACGAATGGGCGATCGTTGCCGGTTGGTGGGTCATCGGCCTCGGTCTCCTGGGGTTCAGGATATGGTCAGACAGATAGTTTCAAAACTGATTCCGGTCGCATTTATCGGCCTCGTTGCAGGATGTGCAACCAATCCCGTGACTGGCAAGTCGGAATTCATGGTTGTCAGCGAGGCGCAGGAACTCGAGCTGGGCGCACAGAACTATGCGCCAATGCAGCAGGCGCAAGGTGGTGTCTATGACGTCGATCCGGAGCTGACGCAATACGTGCAGCGAGTCGGCAACAAACTCGCTGCCGTGAGCGACCGGTCGCTGCCCTACGAATTTGTCGTGCTCAATAATTCGGTGCCGAATGCCTGGGCATTGCCGGGCGGCAAGATTGCGATAAACCGCGGCCTGCTTACGGAGCTGAATTCAGAGGCGGAGCTTGCGGCTGTGCTCGGCCACGAAATCGTACACGCGGCGGCGAAGCATTCCGCGAAGCAAATGTCGCGTGGTGTGCTCCTGCAAAGCGCCGTACTCGCAACAGCGGTGATGACGGGAGGCTCGGATTACGGCGACCTCGCGGTCGGCGGCGCGTCGGCCGGCGCGCAACTCCTGAACTCCACTTATGGACGCGGCGCCGAACTCGAGTCGGATGAGTACGGCATGAAGTACATGTCGCGCGCAGGCTACGACCCGGCCGGCGCAATCACTTTGCAGGAAACATTTGTGCGCCTGAGCGAAGGGCAGAACAGCGATTGGCTCAGCGGTTTGTTCGCAAGTCATCCGCCGTCACAGAGTCGCGTCGATGCAAATGTGCAGACGGCCGCGGGCCTGCCTGCCGGTGGCGTACTCGGTATTGACAGTTTCGCCGCGGCGATGCAGAGCACGATGGATGCCGGACCTGCTTATGACGCTCACGACGACGGTCGCAAGGCGCTCGCCGATGAAAAATACGATGAGGCGCTGGCGTTCGCGAGAAAGGCGATCGATCTGTTTCCCGGTGAGGCACACTTCTATGCCTTGCGTGGCGATGCACGACTGGCGAGCGGCAAGTTCGAAATGGCGGTTACGAATTACGACAGCGCCATTCGGCGCCGTGGCGACTACTTCTATTACTTCCTGCAGCGCGGGCTCGCGAAGGATGAACTGGGCAATACCGACAGCGCAGTGTCCGATCTCAATCGTAGTATCGAGTTGTTTCCGACCGCGCCCGCGCACTATGCCCTCGGCGACATAGAGGCAGGCCGGGGCAACGTGGATGCCGCGATCGATCACTACAAAATCGTCGCGAAGGCGGGCGGCGAATACGGCAAGGTGGCCACGGAAAAACACGTATCGCTTGACTTGCCGCGCAATCCCGCTGCCTATATTCCGTATCGTTGCTATGCGGATTCGAGCGGCAACCTCGTTGTCGCAGTCATGAATGAAACGACCGTGCCTATCAAGAACGTGCAGATTGGTGTCAGCTATACGGACAACGCCGGCGTGCAGCGACAGCTAAAGAAAATACTGCCGTGGCGGCTCGAGCCCAGCCAGGTTCGAAGTGTGGCGACCGACCTCGGCCCGTACAGTGGTGCCACGTGTCCGGTGACGGTCCTGGCAGCCGAACTCATCGACTGAACGCTAATTCTCAGTCGGTGGCCGTCTTCTCGCCCATCCAGGCGTCGATTTCGGCGGTGAGCATCGGCAGGGCGACGCTGCCATTGACGAGAATTCGGTCGTGAAATTCGCGGATGTCGAAACGGTCGCCGAGAATTTTCTCCGCGTTCGCGCGCAGCCGTTGAATTTCCAGGCTGCCGAGCAGGTAGGACGTCGCCTGACCTGGCACCGCGGCGTAGCGATCGACTTCCGAGGCGACGCCGACATAGCCTTCCGCCGTGTTTTCGAGCATGTAGTCCATGGCCTGTTCGCGCGTCCATCCCAGGACGTGTATGCCCGGGTCCACGACGAGGCGCGCCGCTCGATAGGCTTCGTTCGACAGCATTCCCATGCGGGCAACATCGCTTGAGTACAGGCCCATCTCGTCGGCCAGGCGCTCCGTGTACAGTGCCCAGCCTTCACCGGAGCCTGAGATGAACATGTAGCTCATTATCGGGTGCAGGTCTTCGTTGAGAAAAGCGATAGAACCCTGCATGTGATGCCCCGGCCAGCTTTCGTGGAAAGCGGTCGATTCCTGGCCGGCGCGACTGACGCCTTGCGGGTTGTAAGTGCCGACCTTGTAGATGCCGGGGCGGCTGCCGTCGGCCGTTCCGGACGAATAGAAGCCGCCGCCCGAGTCTTTTTCATAAGCCGGCGCTGGTTCCACGATGAGCTCGGCATCGGGGACCGTGCCGAACCACTCGGGCACGGCGACTCTGCCGCGCTCGACGGCGGCATTGATGTAATCGAGCAGCTCCTGTTCCGTTTCGAATGTGTACTCGGGATTGGTACGTAAATCCTCGAACAGTGCACCGAGATCGTTCGTGCCAAAGGATTCGCGCGCGATTGCGAGCATCTCGGTCCGGATACGTGCCATCTCCGACAAGCCCAGGCGATGGATGTCCAGCGGGTCCATCTTGATCGAAGACCAATAATTTGCCGACGCGGCGTAACAGGCTTCTCCATCCGGATTCGCCGCGACGCCAATGGTTTCGCGTCCTTCGTACTCGTTGGCAAGGAAATTGCGGTAAGCAACCAGAGCCGGCACGACTTTCGACTCGAAGATCTCACGATAGGCAGAGCTGAACGCCTCATCATCGGAGCGCCGCGCAGGATTCAGGAACGGTGACTCGTCAGCCGGTGTGTCAATCAGCGTGCTGATCTGCCCGATGACTGCCGCGACATTGCTCGACGGGGCAAGATAGCCCTTGTCCTGCCCTCCGCGCAGGTTGCCGATATCCGTCTGTACAAAACGTGCGATATCGGCGAGCCGGCTGAGAGCCTCGTCACGCTGCTCCGCGGTGTCCACCGGCTGCACCGCGAGAGTCGACACGATCATGTACTGCCAGCCGGTCCAGGTCGGGCTGATGTTCCACAGCTGCAGGTGGCAAACGCGCCAATCCACAAGAGCCTGCAGGCGTTCGCGCGTAAAAGCATAGGTAACGGCCGCCGGCGTGCCTGTGAGGGACCCGGGATCAATCGCGTCGAGTGCCTCCGTCCAGCCATCCACCTTCGCGTCCCAGGCCGCTATCGCGCGCGCACTGTGATCGCCGAAGCGATCGTTGGGCGCATCGGCGTAGCCGACTTCGTAGACTTCCTCGGGGAATTGCGTGAAGTAGCCGTGCAGGAACTCACTGGCGATCGCATCCACAAGGGCACCCGGATCTTCCGGGGCGCCGCTCGAGCAACCGCCCAGGACGAACAAAAAGGTGATTAATATCAAGTTGTTACGCATTGCATCAGATGCCGGTCGCTGAGCCGAGCCGCAATGAGACCATACATCGACGATCGAGGACAGCGTTTGCGATAATCGGGGTTCCGGCCAAGCGGGAACAACGTGCAACGGCGCCGTTCCAAAGCATTGAGACGCGCGTTGCAAGAGAGGGCGTTCCGATGAACAAGACAGTACTTACCGTGATTATGAGTCTCGTCGCAGGTTTCGCAGCCGGCGCGTGGAGCATGTCGGCGACACAACCCGATAGCGGGCAAGACGCTGATCCGGCCGACTACTTCGACGCCGAGGCACCGGCGGTGGATCGGCTCGCGGCGCTCGAGCGCATCGTTTCGGAAGAGCGCGACGCACGACTGGTGCTCGAAGATCAGCTGCAGGCGTTGCTCGCGGATTTCGACAACATCGATATCCAGGCATTGCAGGAGCTTCTGCAGATGACGGCGCAGAGCCGGATCGACGTGGAGGAGGTCCGTACGCCGCGAGAAGACAGAGCGCAAATGCGGCGCGCCATGCGCGACTATTCGCAGATGCGCGCCAACCATCTCGTCAATGGTGGCTTCACGGATGCACGCGCGAACCAGATACTGCAGCTCGAAGACGAGGTGCGCATGGAGGCTTTGCGCGCGGAGTACGAGGCACAGCGCGCCGGAGCCGATCTCAATCGCTGGGACCAGGCCTACAACCTCCAGGCATCGCTGCGCGAGAAACTTGGTGATGCGGACTTCGAAAAATATCTGCAGGCCCACGGGACTCAGGCGTCAATTACGATCCGTGAAGTTATTGGCTCGTCGCCTGCCAGCCAGGCCGGCTTGAGGCCTGGTGACGAGATCGTCGGCTATGACGGCAATCGCGTGTACAGCATGTTCGAGCTGAGGTCGAAGGCATTCGACGGCAATCCCGGCGAAGACGTGATCGTGGACATCGAGCGTGACGGCCAGCGTATGCAACTGGTATTGCCGCGCGGGCCAATGGGCATCAGTGGCAATGGCGCGAACATGAATTACCGCAACCCGTTCGGCGGCTAAGTCGCCGGCCGCGCTGGATAAACCCGGCGCCGAAATGCAGAATGTGGCATTCAAAGGTCGCAATGGCTGCGCCGCACTTGAATAACGTACTCCGCTATACCATCCCCAACAGCTTCACAGCGCTGAGCTTGCTGCTCGGCATGGCGTCCATTGCTACGACGCAGCTCGGCGGCCTCGAACTCGCTGCCTGGATGATCGTCTGGTGTGGCCTGCTGGACACGATGGACGGTGTTGCCGCGCGAATTCTCAAGGCGACCTCGAGTTTCGGTGCGGAATTCGACTCGATGGCCGACCTGGTCGCCTTCGGTGTGGCGCCGGCAATCCTCGTGATGAACGCCGGCATGCAAATCGCCGGAATCGAGTACGACACCGGGCAGTTCTGGGTCCTGGGCGTGGCGGCCGGCGTATTTGCGCTGGCCGGCGCGATGCGGCTTGCACGCTTCAATCTGCCGACGGCGAAGCCGGAACGCGGCTGGTTCGCCGGTATACCGATCACGGCGGCGGGCGGTGGCATGTTGTCATCGCTCGTGTTGGTGCTCCTGCATCATGAACAGGTCGCGGCAGTCATGCCGTTGCATCTGTATCTGCCGGTGTTGCTGTTCGTGCTCGCCATCCTGATGGTGTCGCGAATTCGCTTCCCGAAAGCCGTTATTCGCGATAGCAAGTTCATCAACGCCTTCCAGATCGTCAATATTGCGCTCATCTTCTATTGTGGGATTACCCGCTCCTGGCCCGAGTACCTGTTTGGTATCGGTGTGTTCCTGCTGATCGCGGGGATCATTGCCGGGCGTATCTCCAAACCGGTCGCGACCAACACGGTCGAATGACAGTCACCGTCGCCGTACTCGTCGGTTACCTGGCGACACTTGCGGCGCTCGCGATCTGGAGCCGCAAGGAGACCCACTCCCTCAAGGGTTTCTACCTTGCTGGCAAAAAGCTGCCTTTCTGGGTGGTTGCCTTCAGCACCAATGCGACGGGCGAGAGCGGCTGGCTGCTGCTCGGCCTTACCGGCATGGGTTACGCGTTCGGCGCGCACGCTTACTGGGTCATTGTCGGGGAGATGATCGGCATTGGGCTGTCCTGGGGGTTGATCTCACGCCGCTTGAAGCGTCTTGGTGATGACACCGACTCGATTACGGTGCCCGATGTATTGGCAGCGAAATTTACCGATCGGATGCACGTCATTCGCGGCATCGCCGTGGTCATCATCGTCGTCATGGTGGCGACCTACGTTTCGGCGCAAATGGTCGCAACGGGCAAGGCGTTCAGTGGGTTTGTCAATATTGATTACAAGCTCGGTGTAATCATCGGTGGCATTATCATTATCGGCTACACGTTCGTCGGCGGTTACAAGGCTGTTTCCTACACGGACGTAGTGCAGGGTGTGCTCATGCTGACCGGGTTGATCGTCGTGCCCGTGGTCGCGTTGCAGGCGGCTGGTGGGTTCAGTGGTATTTCGGCGACGCTGGCAACTTACGATCCTGAGTTCCTGAATATGTTCGCGAAGCTGGATGGTAGCGGCGCGGGTCTGATCGCGGTAGTGAGTCTCGCGGCTATCGGCATGCCGTTTCTTGGAGTTCCCCAGTTACTTATCCGTTATATGTCCGCGCGTGACGACCAAGAGCTCAGGAAGGCCCGGGTAGTTTCGATTGCGGTCCTGTTCATATTCCTGATGGGCGCGGTGACGGCCGGTATTGCGGGACGTGCCCTGTTCCCCGAGCTCGTCGATCGTGAACAGGTTTTTCCGACACTGGCGAGTGAGTTATTTCCGCCGCTACTGACTGGCGTGCTATTCGTCATCGTACTGTCGGCGATCATGTCGACGGTCGATTCGTTGTTGCTGCTCGCATCGTCGGCGATCGTGCGCGACACGATGCAGAAGATCCTGGGAAGTGCAAAGAGTGACGCGACGCTCGCCGGCTACGGAAAGGTGGTAACGGTAATCATCGGCGTCATCGCGGTACTTGTGGCGTTGTTCATGGCCGAGAACAAGCTGATTTTCTGGTTCGTGCTGTTCTCGTGGTCCGGTCTGGGTGCGGCTTTCGGCCCCGTCATCCTGGCATTGCTATACGACAAACGGACAACCGGCGCTGGCGTCGCGGCGGGCATGCTGGGCGGGT
>Ga0255053_10002049_pt1 | contig 10855 bp, 8 predicted proteins | sample JV7_2_22_MG_FD_188635 | JGI IMG/M metagenome (GOLD analysis project Ga0255053, IMG submission 188635) | Seawater microbial communities from Jervis Inlet, British Columbia, Canada - JV7_2_22 | ecosystem: Environmental > Aquatic > Marine > Inlet | place: Canada: British Columbia | collected...
GAGGATACGAGGTAGCTTAACAGACCATTACCTCGAGTATATTGGAGAGTTATCATATGAATAAGGGACTACGCTCAAAGGTGACTTCAGTGGCAAAGGAACCCATTGATCCAAAAAGACGGCATGTACTTTGTCCGCCTTGCCGGTTTTCCCACCAAGGCTTCACCTTTCTTGAACTCGTAGTCATCCTCGCCATCATCGGGCTCTTTGCCGCTATTGCCGCTCTGAACATTCCCAGCTGGCGGGCCAATATAAGTCTGAGAACCACAGCCAGGGACGTGATCTCCTCTTTTCAGTTCGCCCGGGTGGAAGCGGCCAAGCGCAACTTCGATATCAAGCTACAGGTAACGGCTGGGGGGGCTGGAGTTGGTGATTGCACCGTTTTTATTGACAACGGCCAGGGGGGAGGAACTGTTAACGATAACATTCCCAATGGCGGTGAGGTCATCCGAATTCTAGACTTGCCCGCCAGAGTGTCCATAGTAAGCGCCACGGGTAACCCTTACGTCTTCAACACTCGGGGAATACCAACCTCGGGCGGCGGCACAGTTCGGTTGACCAATGGAGAGAGAACATACGATGTCGTACTATCACCGGCAGGAGCTATCAGCATGAGCGGGCCCGGATAAGCTCCCATGCAAACCAACATGAGGGAAAAGCAGCAATGATTCTCAAGCACCTCGGACATAACAGAAGCAAAGAGCACGGATTCACGATGGTAGAGCTCCTGGTTGCCATGGCAATGACTGCAGTTGTTATGACGGCCGTCTACTCGTTGTACAAAACGCAACAAGATAGCTATATAGCCCAGGACCAGGTGGTAGAAATGCAGCAAAACGTCCGGGCCTCACTCTACCAGATGGCGAGAGACATGAGGATGGCAGGGTTCAACCCGCAACGGGCTCCCAATGTGGGAGGATTCGTTACCCAGCTTCCGGACGACGGGGGGGGGACAACCACAACAAATTCAACCAACATCGCCTTTACCATCGATCAGGATTCAAATGGAGTCTCAAATGGAGTCATAGATATTGATGCCGATACTGAACAGATAGCGTATCGGTTGGATAACGCCACCAGTGCACTGCAAAAGTTCAGGGTGAGTGATGACACCTGGCAGACGGTAGCCGACAATATCAGTGCAGTAGATTTTGTCTATCTTGATCTCAACGGCACCGACATCACTGCCAGTGTCATTGCCAACCCAACTACTCAGTATGCAACCACGAATTTGCCCTATATAGACTCCATCAGGTCAATTGAAATGTCTATTGTAGCCAGGACAGGAAGAATTGATACGAGTTTTCCGGGCACACCTGCGTATTTTAACCAACAAGGTGCCGAAATATTGGCGGTTCAGGCCGACAATTACCGGAAGCGACTCATAACCACGACCATTTTTTGCCGAAATCTTGGGCTCTAACTGATGTTCAAAGTAGACAAAAAGCGAGGCTTGGAAATGATTCTCAAGAAAAACGAAGGGTTAACACTTCTGGAAGTTCTCGCTGCTGTAGCCATTTTGTCCTTCGGGCTTCTGGCCGTTGCCACCATGCAGGGCAGTTCAATCAAAGGCAATTCCCAGGCTATCGGCACCACTGAGGCCATAACCCTGGCCCAGGGCAAAGTAGAAGAATTGATGCGGCTGCCCTATAACGATGCGGACCTCACTGACGCGGACAACGATGGGACCAGCCAGGACGCCAATGATGACGGCATAGATGAAGTTGGGCCGGACCTCAAGTTCGGTCTTGATGATACCTTGGGTGACGCAGATCATAATCCACCGGATGTGGGCAGATACAAGATTTATTATAACATCGCCGTGGATGAGCCCATCGCCAACGTCAAGACCGTTCGAATTATCATCGTTTGGGAAGATAGGGGAGCGCAGAAAAATGCTGCGGTGGATTTCATGAAAGCGGACATTATTTAGTTTTTTTAATATCAATAAAGGAGACAGAATGTACTTCTTTTCAATAGTGAATAACAAACGAGGGAGCGCGCTTGTTATTGCTCTTCTCATGTTGGTGGTACTTACCCTCATCGGCATTTCTGCCACCACAACCACCACCTTCGAGCTGCAGATTGCCGGAAACGACAAACTGTTCAAGAAAGCTTTCTACGCTGCTGACGGCGCCACAGAGATGGGTGGTGAATTAATGGAACAGAATATCGAAGACAGGGATTGGGAGTTGGGTGAAGACGATGTAAATCCACCCAGCGCTGGCAATCCTCTCAATATAGGAAACGTGAGCGTTGAGAGTGAAAATCCATACATGAATCGAGAGCCCATGGACGGGATACCATCAGATGGTAACCGTGATGCTGTATATCCCAGGGCTGCAGCGAACAGCGATCCACACACCAATATCAAAGCTGTTGGCAACACCACACTGTCAACCGGAAGTGCCGTCCAGTTGATAGCCGGGTACGAAGGTAAAGGAAAGGGAGCTGCTGGCGGTGGGGCCTGGATCACCTACGATGTCCGGGCTCAGCGTCGCGATCTCCGCAACACTGAAGTCAGAATCCGGCTCGGCTGGAGACATGTGCTGTGAAAGGGCCCGGATGATCCGAACATTTTGGCATGCGGCCCCGAGATCAGCAACCATACAAAGGAGCAGAAAGATGTTCAAGAAAATCTCCTTCATAATCGTAATAGCAGGGCTACTCTGCACTTTTGGTCAGCCCAATTTCGGTCCCAACGCGGCTGTAGCGGCCGGAAATGAAGACAACAACGATTATACCCTGACGCCGCCCTTTCTCACCGCGGCCGCACCACCCCTGGTGATGATCGTCATGGGGCGGAGCCACAAACTCTACTACGAGGCCTACAACGACGCCTCCGACCTGGATGGCGATGGAGACCTGGATGTGGGCTACAAACCTGACGAGATCGACTACTACGGCTATTTCGACTCCTATAAGTGCTACGAGTACGACAGTGGCGGCAAGAAAATGTTTAGACCGAGAACCCTCAGCGTAGCCAATGCAGCCGGGACCAATTTCAAGGCCTGTGCAGGGGCCAATGAGTGGGGTGGGGATTTCCTCAACTATCTCACCATGTCCCGCATGGATGCCATGCGCAAGGTGCTCTATGGCGGCTACCGAGCCCAGGATGACGCAGACGACAAAGAAACCGTGCTCCAGAGGGTCTATGTTCCCCAGGATGCCCACTCCTGGGGCAAGGAGTACAAGGACGTGGCCACCGACGGCTATGATATTACCGAGTATTCAACTCTTTCCATTCCCAGCGCAGGAAAAAGGCACCTTTTCGCCTCCACCAGTCTGATAGAAAACGAGGAGCCGATATTGCGGCTCCTGGAAGATAGCGCTGCCCGGATCTGGGAATGGGTCTCAAAGGAAAGGCCGGTTGCGGATGATTCCCTGGGAACGCCCACCGACTACCTGGTCAGGGTGAAAGTGTGTGACCCCGCGGTTGGGCTGGAGAGCAACTGCAAGGTCTATCCCGGCACCGACGGCAAATTCGGCTCCGGCAAAGATGGTTACAAACCCATCGGTCTGCTGCAACGATATGGCGAGACCGAGCAGATGCTCTTCGGTCTCATTTCCGGATCCTACGACAAGAACACCGCCGGGGGTGTCCTGCGCAAGAAGATAAGTTTGATCTCAGACGAAATTGACCCCGACACCGGCCAATATCTGTCCGCTAAAGGTGATGACAAGAAGCCTGATGATGATGTTTACATAGCCGACGGTATCATCAAGACCATAGACAAGTTCAGGATCAAGAACTTCGACTACAGCGATCATTCATACTCGCCCAATTGGCCGGGCGCCTGGATAGTGGATCGGGCCATGACCACGGGGGAGTTCACCGACTGGGGTAACCCCACTGCAGAGATGATGTATGAGGCGCTGAGGTATTTTTCCGGTGCCGGCTCAGCCACCTCGGCTTATACCTACAGCGGCTCCACCGACGACAGCAGTCTGGATCTCCCCCTTGCCTCCTGGGACGACCCGTACTCACCCAGCGATCGCTGGTGCAGCCAGCCGTTCATGCTGGTTATCAGCGACATCAACCCTTCCTATGATGCTGACCAACTGCCGGGCTCCGTTTTCGAAGACGAGACCAGCAACAAATGGCCGGAAGTAGCCCTGGGGGCCGATAACAACAAATTGAACGTGGAGAAGGAGCTGGATGACATCTCCACCGAAGAGGGAATCTCGGGCGACTTCTACATCGGCGACAAAGGCGGGAGTTACGACAGCTCCTGTGCGCCCAAAGGGCTCTCCACCTTGAAGGATGTGCGCGGTCTCTGCCCTGAGGAACCCACCAAGGAGGGAGGCTACTATGCCGCCTCCGTGGCCTACTTCGGCCATGAAGAGGATATCAGCACGGCAACCAACGACCAGAAGGTGTTGACCTACACCGTGGGTTTAGCATCACCTTTGCCCAGAATCGAAATCAGCCTGGGGAATCCGGCCAAGACCATCACCCTGGTGCCCTTCGCCAAGTCGGTGGGTGACACCTGCGGTGGCTTTGATATACTCCCCGATCAAGGCAAATTTCAGCCCACCGACACCATCGTCGACTTCTACGTGGAGTCCATAACCCCCACCTCTGGCCAATTCCGCATCAACTACGAGGATGTGGAGCAGGCCGCTGACCACGACATGGACGCCATCGCCAGGTATACCTATCAGGTACTCAAAGCGGACTACACTAATGCTGCCACCCCGGAGGAGGGCACCCAGGTGCTGGTCACCGTGGACGGAGGGGTGTACGCCTCGGGCTGTATCATCCAGCACCTGGGCTACATCATCTCGGGGACCACCAAGGACGGTACCTACCTGGAAGTGAGGGACGCAGACACTGACGTGGCAGATGATATTACCTACGATTACTTCCTGGACACCCCCCCGGGAGAAGATCCCGGTGGGAACTGGGACGACGATACTGAATTACCGTTGCAGGCCTTCAGGTATTTTTCCCCGGGCGTTACCGCCGGAGCGGAATTTCTGACAAATCCCCTGTGGTACGCTGCCAAATGGGGTAGCTTCCTGGACCACAACTTCAATGGCAAACCGGACCTGACTGCGGAATGGGACGAGGACGATGACGGCAGTCCTGACAACTATTTCTACGTGCAGAACCCCCTGATGCTGGAAAGGAATTTGAACCGGGCCTTCCTGGCCATCCTGGAGCGGGCCACCGCGGGCACCTCCGCCTCGGTTCTCTCGGCCTCACGCTCGGGTGAGGGCGCCACCTATCAGTCCATCTTCTACCCCAAGTATAAAAACGTATCCTGGGTGGGTGATGTGCATGCTCTCCTGGTGGATGCCTACGGGCAGATACGAGAGGATACCAACTCCAACCTGGCGCTGGATCTTGCCACTGACAAGATTATCGAATTCGACGCCTTCAGCCCCGGGGTGGTGAATAAGTACACCGACACCAATGGAGATGGTGAGCTAACCGCCAGCGAAAAGAGTGCGCAAAGTCCTCCGGATGAAAGCCTGGACACCATCAAGTATCTGTGGTCTTCCAAGGACTGGCTCAACGCCATGACTGACGCTGAGGCTACAACCCAGAAACCAACCTATGGTTCAACCGCTAAAAACAGGTACATCTTCACCTTTATTGACGCTGACAATGATATGGTGGCGGACAGTGGTGAGATTATTCCATTTAGTTCCACTGCTGGAAACCGTGATACCATCAAACCATACCTGCACCTGTTCGAACCCTTCACCTCACCTCCCGGAGGGTTCAATGAGAACAGCGACTCAGCCGAGCAGATCGACTACATCCGGGGCAAGGACCAGACCGGCATGAGAAATCGGCAATATGATTCCGACGGCGATAGTGTGAAAGATAAAACCCACAGGCTTGGCGACATCATCAGTTCAACCGCCACCCTGGTGGGAACGCCGTCAGAAAACTACGACCTGCTCTATGCTGACGGTTCCTACCGGGAGTTCTGGATCAAATACAGGGACAGGCGCAAGGTGGTTTACGTGGGTGGAAACGACGGCATGTTGCACGCCTTCAATGCAGGCTTTTTCTTCTTCGACTCCGTAGATGCCAGGTGGGAATTTGGCAAACAGAGTGACGGCGGCTCTGAGACCGCCTATGACCTGGGAGCTGAATTGTGGGGTTACATACCCATGAATCTGCTGCCTCACCTCTACTGGCTCACCGATCCCAACTACCAGCATGTCTTCTATGTTGATCAGAAGCCGAAGATATTTGACGCCAAGATATTCGCCGATGACAGCAAGCACCCCAATGGCTGGGGCACTATCCTGGTATGCGGCATGAGGTTCGGTGGCGGCAAGATCAGGACGGACAAAGATCACGACGGCATCTACGAAAACGGCGATCAGATCATGAAGTCCGCCTACTTTGTCCTGGATATCACCGACCCGGAATCCGCCCCCGAGCTGTTGGGGGAGATCTCCTTTGATGATCTGGGCTTCACCACCAGCTATCCGGGAGCCATCCTGGTTTACCCACAAGATCCCCTGGATAAAGAGGCAGATGTCAATAAGGAAAATAAATGGTACCTGGTGCTGGGCTCCGGCCCCAACGGCGCCAGGCTCAAGTATACTAGCAAAAACAAGAACTTCACAGCAGGGCAGCTGATGGTCGGTGAGACCTCCGGAGCACGTGCCACCTTCGTAGATATTGATACGAGCGACAAGTTCGTAATTGCCAGTGATGTGGTGGGTTGGTTCGAAAACGGTGAGCGCATATACCACGATGCCAACAACGATGGAAATTATGACAGTAGTACAGATCCCAAAATCAATGTGGATCTTATAAACTCTATATCTGACTTGAAACAAGGACTGAGCAGTCAGAAGGCCAGAATCCATATTATTGACCTGGTAGAATTGGTCGCAGGCAACCTCAAAGATCCCGATGGAAATGGACTCACCACTAGTTCAACTGCCTATGTGGGCAGTTCTGGCTTTGACGATAACACCCAGATAGCGGATTTCATCACCGTGGATCTGGATCTGGATTATGCCACTGATGCCATGTATTTCGGCACGGTTGCCGACACCGACACCGGCCTGGGAGGCAAACTACGGCGAATTGTCATGAGCGATCCTGAGAATAGCATTCTCCCCACCGCTCCCGGGTCCTGGGATGGAGATTCCACCCTGATTGATATAGGTCAACCGGTTACCACCGCACCCTCCGTGGCCATGGACTGGAAGAAACGGACCTGGGTGTTTTTCGGAACCGGTAGGTTTACGAGCTATGCGGACGTTGCCGACGCCGATCAACAAAGCTACTATGGGATCAAGGAACCCTGGCAAGACACCAGCGGCCATGAGAATAACATGGTGGATATAAATAAGGACGCTGATGGCGACAGTGATCTTGACAACGAAATGACCTGGGAGGAGGTCTACTCCACCTATCTGATGGATGTAAGCAACACCATAGTATTCGAAAGCGGCAACATCAAGAACTATGATGGAGTAACATTTACCACGGTAACAGATCTGAATGGCAGCAACATGGATACCTTCCTGGCCCTGGAGCAAGAGATGGATAAGGATCCATCTCCTTCGGACAATGATCCAGTAGGTGCTAATATATACCCCAACGGCTGGAAGTTGAACTTTTCAGCCGCCAGAGAAAGAAACCTGGGTCAGGCCGCACTGTTGGGCGATATCTTGACCTTCACCACCTATGCTCCCGACCCCAACGCCTGTCAAAATGAAGGTGACAGTTATTTATACGCCACCTATTACAAGACCGGCACTGCTTTTAGCCGTTCCGTCATTGGCTTGGGTAACGAGACTGATCCTGGTGACGGCTCCAGTAAGGATGTATTGAGAAAGCAATCTCTGGGTAAGGGACTTGCCGTCTCTCCGGCCATGCACACCGGGCGAGAAGAGGGAACCAAGGCTTTTGTCCAGACCAGCACCGGTGCTATCCTGGTCATCGAGCAGGCAAACCCGGGTGCGGTAAAGTCCGGAAGGACGTACTGGATGGAAGATTAACACTGCGGACAAGACTGGGGATGCCACCCAGCTTGCATAGCATCCCTCTCCTTTCCTTGTGAAGGGAGAGGGATTTTTTTTGCTAAGTTATGGCTTCTTCGAGTCGTCAAAAGCATCCCCCTTTCGTAAAGGGGGATCGAGGGGGATTTCTCGCTTCAGCCGTTTCGCCATCGTGCGATAGATGACCTCCACCACCGCATCAGTTTCTTCTAATACCTCTCTGCTATTGAACCGTAATACCCTAAGGCCAACAGCGGCTAAATACTTGTCGCGCTGCTCATCCTTCTCAGCTTGCTCTCCCACCATATGCTGTGATCCATCTACCTCAATAACCAATTTCGTGCTTGGTGCAAGAAAATCTACGATGAAATCGCCAATTGGCTTTTGACGATAGAATTGTACACCTAGTAGCTGTTTGCCGCGCAGGCGAGACCATAGGGCACGCTCACTGTCTGTCATGTTTTTTCGTAGATGACGTGCCTTTAGTTTCAGTTGGACCTTGTATCGAAGCATGGCTCATCCCCCGCCAAATCCCCCCAACCCCCCTTCCCAAAGGGGGGCTATTACGCGTAGCTCCTTCTTTTCAGAGCAAGCCATCGTACGCATGAGTTTATGTAAACGCTTACGGCAATTGTGTGGAGGGGAATAGGTTGTTGATGCCCTTAGTGGTGTACGATGGCCCTATTACTTCTTCAATCGGATGGTCAGGGGTACTCGCAGTTCCCCGGCTTGAGCGCTGTCTGTCTTAATGGTCAGGATGTCCTGGAATTGGACCCTGCCTCCAGGCAGTTGATCCATTAGGGCCACAACTTCCAGTTTATGTCTACTGGCAGCCTTGTCATCCTGCCCCAGGGAACGCACCTGGAAATATGCCTTGTTATAGCTTAGTTCCAGAATCTTAAAGTTCTTGCCCCGGGTATTCATTATGGTAAGCACCCGCTTGCTTTCCTTGCTCTTGGACCCGGTCTGGGACCCTTCTTGGAAGTCTATTTTATTGGGCCAGGCCTCCAGTTCGGGCCTGATCCGGATATGAACCGACAGTTTCACCACCTTCTTCTTTGGATGGTTGGTGTGGAGGGTGATGAAGCCGCTGGCGGTCTTCCGCTCGGTGGCTTTGCTAACCACCTCCAGCTCGTACTGGTGGCCGTCGTCTTTGCGGTTCAGTTTGTAATCGATGACTGATCGCAGATTGCTCTGTACCTTGGTGATCTCCAGCGGTTGATCATCAGTGGCGCGAATGCTGACTACACGTCGAATGTCTTCGCCAACAGTGCCACGGAGCAAAATCTTGGTTCCGGGTTTGACGATGATGTAAGTGCGGACGTTAATGACGAGGTAGATTTTCCTCTGTCGTTGCGTGGGATCATTGGTGGTCACCTGTGCACTTTTCGTAATCTTGCCTCGATAACCAGTGGTATTCACCTGCAAAGTGACCTGGCCCACGCCACCTGGCGGGATGGTCCGATCGTAGCGGACCACGGAGCAGCCTCAGCCGGGTTTGACGCTGAGGATTCGGAGTTCTTCACTACCCGTGTTTTTTACTTGGTATGTGTGGGATACGACCTCTCCTTCCCAGTGGGTGCCAGCATCATGGCGGGGAGACGGGATCTCCAGGATTGGCTTGGCTGCGGCGGAATCTGCTTGAGAGGCGAGCGGAGATAACGCTACAACCAGGAAGGTAAATAGTACGATTGACCACTTCAGCCTCTTGAGGAAGTTCATAATTTCCTTCTCTTTGTTTTGACGAAGTATCTTCCCTCACCCTAAAGGAGAGAACCTCGGCCCGACAACTGCCTTTCCCCTCCCCTGGCGCTGATCCTTATTCACACTAGACAAAAGGGGGTATTTTTGAGTGTGTTTCTAACTGACTAAAAACGTTGAATATCGAATGTCGAACAAGAAACCGCAGAATGATGAAGCGCTCACTTCGAAATTCGATATTCCTTGTTCAATATTCTGCGGTTCAAAAAAGTTATTTTCAAACCAAATACTTACATTGCCCCTGTGTCAAGTGTGGGCCAAGACTAGCCCGTCAAGGGGGAGGGGATTTTAAGGTTATTTAACAGCCTCGGAGAAGCTCTTGTTCTGTATATTGTAACTGTTCAGATAATTATTCCAAATCAAGGAGAGTTCTTCAGGGTTATCTTTTGGACGCTTTTGCCACCTTCGGGATCTACTACCACCACTTCATACTCGTATGTTACTGGTTCTGCAGGGATTACAACCTTCCACTCCACCACCCCGGTCTGGGAGTCGATCACCATACCTTCGGGCGGTTTACCTTGCAGAGAGTAGCTCAGGGTGTCACCATCCACATCTTCTGCCTTTATTTCATAGCGATAGGTGGCCCCTTCCTCCAACTGCGCCGGGGGCTTGGAGACGATCATTGGCGGGCTGTTTTGAATGACCACCTCAATTGAGGTATTGGGGTGGCCCCAATCAGTACCATCGAAGGCGGTGGCAGCCACTTGTACTTCATCGCCTCTGCGTAAGTAGCGGCTGGGCAGAGATGGACCTTCCGGACCCACCACGGTCTCACCATTCACTATCCACTCGTAGGTGTACGTCATCGCGTCATTATCCAGATCTTTCCCACTGGCCACTGCTTTGAGTTCCGCGGTGGAAGTGGGAGGAGCGGGCCCTATGGCTACCCACTCAACAGCCGGAGGAGTATTGCCAATCATAACCACGTCAGAAGTGGCCGGGCTTCTGCTGCTCCCGGGCTGAACCACCCAGATTTGAATCGAGATGAAATCTCCCCGGTTAAAATGTTTCTTGGCAAGAGTATTCTGAATAGCCCCGGGAATGGGCTCGTCATTTTTCAGCCACTGGTAGCCGAGCCGTGCTTCCGGATCTCCCCGGACTTCCACCG
>Ga0255053_10002050_pt1 | contig 10855 bp, 8 predicted proteins | sample JV7_2_22_MG_FD_188635 | JGI IMG/M metagenome (GOLD analysis project Ga0255053, IMG submission 188635) | Seawater microbial communities from Jervis Inlet, British Columbia, Canada - JV7_2_22 | ecosystem: Environmental > Aquatic > Marine > Inlet | place: Canada: British Columbia | collected...
CCTGCAGGCCAAGGTAGATACGCGCTTCATCCTTAGCCTGAACGGCCTGGCAGTGCTGGCTATCGGCCTGATGCCGGGCTGGCTCTTGAGCCTTTGCATGCGCGTCCTGGGCTAGCTGCCCGAGAAATGTGTCAGCCAGGCTGACCAGCTTGCCGCAAAGGCTGGCGTTCTGTATTATGCCGCCCCTGCCGATGCGGGGTGGAGCAGTCTGGCAGCTCGTCGGGCTCATAACCCGAAGGTCGCAGGTTCAAATCCTGCCCCCGCTACCACAAAAAGGGCTATTTATACGCAGCCCATCAAGGGGTCTTGTTTCGACAAGGCCCTTTGCATTTGGGGAAGGGTGAGCCCACAGGACGCCATCCCTGGGTTTAAGTGTCACCGTGCCCAAGAGAGCCCGCAGATTGGCCCTGGCAACCTCGATGTCCTCCAATGTGGTCGCCGGGTTGTCTGTGAGCTGTTCGATCGACAACACGAGTTCTCGCCATCTCTGAACAAGGGTAGGGAGTACATCAGGCAAGAACGTCACGGGCGCCGGCACTCGCTCTAAGGTCATCTCGGTGTCTGCCTTTTCCTGTTCGAGGATAGCCAGGCGATTGGCCAAGGTGTTACTCACGCCGACCGCCTCAATTGCATCGGCCAGTTTCGCCAGCTTGGCGTCGATAATTCGGAGTTTGTTTTTGAGCAAAACTGAATCGTCGGGCTGGTCTTCTATTTCCCGCAGCGCTTTCTTGAACTGGCCAGTGATGTAAGAAATGGCGCTGTCACTCAAGAGCCGTATCTTGACGTCTTCAAGTATTGCACCTTCGGCAATTTCACGATTTACCCTGATTTCGTTATCGCACAAATGGCGGCCGCCGTTCGTGTTGCTGGAGCATGCATAGGCCCGCGTGTCTCGCATAATGAAATTCGCTCCACATTCGCCACACTTCATCAGTCCGGATAGCAGGTACTTGGAAGGGCGGCCTCGTGATCGCTTGTTGTTCTTGTGGGCTTTCTTTCGGCACTGTTTGAGACGTGCCTGCACTCGGCTCCATAGGGCGTCGTCGATGATTCTGAGTTCGGGGTGATCCTGGATAATCCAGTCCGACTCCGGCCGAATCTCGGCAATGCGCTTTGAGGTACCGGGAACCTTTTTCGTTCGGCGTCGATTCCAGATCACTTGGCCGATATATAACTCACGCCTGAGAATGCCTGTGAACTGTTTTGCTGTTCCTACAAGGGCAGAGCCCATCCAGCCCCGGCTGCGTCGTGTTACGCGCTTCCAGGTCGAACCGGGGGAGGGGACTCCTCGGGCGTTCAGGTCGTTACATATTTTTCGGGGTGATTCTCCGCCTGCATAACGGGTAAATATCTCCCGCACAATCTCGGCTTCGTGTTCGATCACGATATGGCGTTTCTTTGATTCTGGATCATCGGGGTCAACAGCTTCAGTCTCGTAGCCGTAGGTCTTGCCGCCTGCTGAGAATCCTGCCTTTGCACGCTCACGCAATCCCCTGTGCGTGCGTTCTTTGATTTTGCGGAGTTCGAGGGAGTCGATGCCGCCATATATGCTGGCCAGAAGCCCAGCAGTCTCGTGTCGGCTGTCGAAGCCGCTGCAATCGACGAGAAACTGGTTGTGGAAATTGAGGATTTCCAGCAGTCGCGGAAGCTCACCTGGCCGGCGGGTTAGTCTGCTCGTCTCGTCAACGATGATCGCGTCGAACTTGCCGGCCTCAGAATCGGCGAGCAACTGCTGATAACCTGGGCGGGAGTCATCGGTGCCGCTAATAGCCTCGTCGCTGTATTGTTCGACGACGCGCCAGCCGTTTTCCTTTGCGAGCGCTGCACAGTTGGTGACCTGCCCGGTGATGCTGGTCTGGTCCTGTAGGTTGGTTGAGTATCGAGCGTAAATTGCAACTTTCATTTTTTCCTTTCCTTCGGGTTACGGCATAGTTTTACCCGGTCGCGGTTGAGTTGAGCCTCGCATTTCTCCGTCTTGCAGTATTTACGCCGAATTCCGCGTGAGGCAGTGTCAATGAAAATGTTTTCGCAGCCGTCGCAAGCACAAAGCCCGAGCCGAAAGTGCAGATCCTGTTGATACAGGGTTGCGACAGCCAAGCCACAAATCGCACGCAATGAAGCCTTGGCCACAGACCATTCCAATCTCACTGCGTGATCGATCTTGTTGCCATCTAGCTCCCAGCTGTGAAACACCCTGCCCTTGAGCTCAATTCCACGATCCGACAGTGGGGCCCATCCCGCCGGGCTCCATCCTTCAAGCGAGCCAATAAACATGCCATTCAGATCAATCAACCACCCTCGCACTTCGCGCTGAATTTTTCTGCACGTCGATAACTGTGGGATCGACTTGGGTTTCCAAGCGCGATTGAAAAATTCAGTTACCTGACTCGGCCTATCGATTTTCGCGTTCGCAAATCCGATCACCGCATCTACCAGCTCTTTTTGTAATGGAAAAACATCCATGGTGCCGAGTGTAATGTATTACACGTTATTAGTCCATTACGTAATTACACAATAATGGATACTTTCAAGTAACACGGTGATTGCCAACATGAAATTTCAAGACACACCCGTTGTTCCGGCAAGCGTCTTATACAGGGCCGCCTTGGTATCGCCTACTCGTGGTGATCGCATAGTCAGCGAACTACGCAATATGGGGCGAGTTAGGCCGGTCGATACGCCGACCGGGCGAAAGGTATTTACACCACCGGACGCCGAGATCGTATTCAACGAACTCGTCAGCGGCCAGTAATGAATTTGGACCTGCACATTCAGCGATTAGCCGACGTGCTCGTCGGTATTGCTGCGCGGGAACTGTTAGGGCGTTCCATGTCAGGTACCGAATTACACGGTAATCGGCATAGAACGAGTGAAGCCACCACAACGACCAATTACGATGGCTTCGTTTTTCCATTAAGCAACGGAAGAAGGATGAACAAGAAAGATTATAGAGCTAACCAAAGAAATTCGCATTCGCGGAACTGAACACTGTGTCCAGACCGAACGTCGACGCGTTCGTAAAGGGAAAACCGAGTGGCGTCCGTTCAAGTACCACTCAACCTATGGGGAGGCTTTGCGTGCGGCGTGTGAGCGCGAATTGCGGATGAACCCAGCCGTAGGGTTAGCCGAATCTATCGAAGCCGCCACCCAGATCTCCGCGAAGTTCGGTGAATTGTTCGACTGTGCTTTAGCAGAGCTTGCAAAGAGGCCAGAATCACAAAAGCAGGTGGCGTAATGAGCTACGACGTCAACCGCGCTGTTCGCACAGTCAAAACAGGGTCACCCAGGGACAAGGCAGTTCTCTTTCTATTGGCCGATATGGCCGACGACAACGGTGTGGCATGGCCAAGCATCTCTCGGATCGCTGAATACACCGAACTGAGTAGGCGGTCCGTTGACCGAGCAATTAGGTCGCTCCGAGAAACAGGGCTGGTCTTGGTAGAAAAAGTCAGACGAGGAGAACGCAAGCATTCGAATCGCTATCGCATAAATCTTTCGACGATTGATAGATTGAGCGATGACCAACGACAGAGTGACGCTGCATAGCGTCAGAGAGTCGCTGCATTAGCGTCGGAGAGTCGCGCAATTAGCGTCACAGTGACGTAGTAAGCGTAAAGAAGCATCAATGAAACATCAATGAAGCGTAGGTCAGAGCAAAAAGCTCTGACTAACAAATACTGAAATTAATTTTGAAGACTGGCCACAAAGAAAAGAGACATCTGGGAGCGGAGCGGCACGACGACGAAGTGAAGAATTCCGTTCATGCGCTACGCCGCCAGTTTAAGAAGGAATCATTTTGAGCACATTGCTAACCCCAGCCATTGAAATAAACGAAGCACACAGGCTTGCCAGGTCGTCTGCTGAGACTGCAGTCGAGCACGCGATCCGCTGTGGTCAATTACTTCTAGAGAAAAAGGCAGCGATGCGCCATGGTGAATGGATACCGTGGATAGAGGCTAATTGCGAGTTTGATCGATTCTCAGCTGCTAAATACATGAAGGCTGCAAATGTGGCGTCAACTGCACATTTGGATAGTGACAGTCGATTGGCGCTCAGCCGTGAAATATGGGGTAACAATTGCAGACGACAAAAGCCAGATATCCCGACAGCAACGTCCTTCCGGCCAGACGATAGCGACCAGAGTATCGGAGACGTGCAAGTAGTACCGGCAAAGGACTCAATTCGACCGCGTCGAGAAGAACCCAGCATCGATGAGATCGATTTGCGAAAACTTCACAAGGCCGCAGCGGAATTTGACGATTTATTCCACCCTGGGCCAGCAGCAGACATTCACCATTAATTGGATCCGACCCCTTATTTGCCTTATTTGGGGTCACCCGAAGGATGCCTTTTTCAGCGGACTCCGAAACGACCTGCCCGATCAGCAACCGGTGGTAACAACGGTGATCACTGGCGGAGCGCCCACAAGCGCATCAGCATAACTGACCTTACAGGCTCCCGGGCTCGGGGCATCGGACATTTGAAACTTCGCCTCGGCGGCGTTTATGAATTGAAAGCCGGTGAAGTCCGTCAAGGCATCGTCAATGCTCGCCTCGTCGGGATAGCCATTGAGCATGGTGATGGTCTGGCCTTCCATAGTGATCGTGCCGGGGCTGCCCTGGGCAAGCGCCTGACTGCGCGCCCGCGCGGTGGCATCGCGAATACTACTGCGCAGAGCGTTCACCGCGGTATTTCGCGCCTCGACATCCAGGGATGCGAAGCGTGGAAACGCAAATGCAGCCAGGATCCCGAGAATTACGATCACGACCACCACTTCGACGAGCGTAAAACCGCTGACGGCATTGTTCATGTCGAATCCTCTTGGGTATTGTTGCCAGTTCGAGTTGGGCGAATAATTTCGGTCAGCGAAAAATTCTTTCAAGTACGAGAAGTAACGCATGGCACGCGGTACTTTCAGTAGTATGTACCCATTTTACAGAGGCTTAAGCTGCGGGTCTGCGACGGTTTTCACAGTGCTGAACTGCGGGCCTGCAACGTCATTCACAGTTATGTAAACCCTGGTCCGCTAGCGTTTAGATAGAACCGCCATTGCCGCGCGGGCTCTTTTCCGGCGAGCCATTCGGTGTCCGCTTCGGGTCCAGACCGTGTAAAAACTCACATGGTGAGTAGAATAGAGTTTTCCAGCTTAGGAATCAGCCGATGAGCGGATTCATTGTTGGCGCAGATCGCAACCAGGCGACACTTTTCCCCGAGAGACTTGATGATTTCGTAGCTGAACAGAGCGCGACACGGGTTATCGATTTTTTTGTCGATGAGATCGATTTATCGGGTTTGGGCTTCAAGACCGAGCCGGCCGACACGGGTCGGCCAGGGTATCACCCGGAAATGATGTTGAAGCTTTTTATCTACGGCTATATGAACCGTATTCAATCGAGCCATCGGTTAGAGCAGGAAGCACAACGGAATGTGGAGCTGATGTGGCTGACGGGGCGTTTGGCGCCGGTGTTCAAGACTATTGCTGCTTTCAGGAAGGACAATGGTGAGGCGATCCGCCTGGTTTGTCGTGAGTTCGTGATGCTGTGCCGCAAGTTCGATCTGTTCAAGGATGCGTTTGTGGCGATCGACGGCAGCAAGTTCAAGGCGGTGAACAGCCGCGACCGGAACTTCACCAAGGCCAAGTTAAAGCGCCGACTTGAGCAGATTGATGAGAGCATTGAACGTTACCTGACTGAGATGGAGAGTGCGGATCGACAGCACTCTGAGGTGTCCGAGGACAAGACTCAACGCCTGCAAGACAAGATTGAGAAATTAAAGGGGGAGATTGGCCGCTTAAAAAAGCTCGAGGTTGAGCTTAAGGCATCACCGGACCAGCAGATATCATTGACCGATCCGGATGCCCGCTCGATGGCGACCAGTGGCCGGGGCTCTGGGGTGGTTGGCTATAACGTACAGGCGGCGGTGGATACCAAACACCACCTCATCGTGAGCCACGAAGTCACCAATGTCGGTCATGATCGAGGTCAACTCTCGCCCATGGCCGAGCAGGCCAAAGAAGCCATGGGCGCCAAGAAGATCGAAGCGGTGGCAGACCGTGGCTACTTCAATGGCGAACAGATCAAGGCCTGCGACGAGGCTAAGATCACGACCTATTTACCCAAGCCCAGGACTTCTAACAATCGCGCCAAAGGCCTATACGACAAGCAGGATTTTATCTACAAGCCTGGCGATGACGAGTATGAATGTCCGGCCGGTGAACGACTCACCAAACGCACGACGACAGAGCAGGACGGGATGATTCTCTATCGTTATTGGAGTTCGGTGTGTGGGCAGTGCGCACTCAAGGCCAAGTGCACGACTGGCAGGGAGCGGCGCGTCACGCGCTGGCAGCACGAGGAGGTGGTCGAGGCGTTACAGGCCCGGCTCGATGAAAACCCCGAGGTGATGCGCATCAGAAGACAAACGGCGGAGCATCCATTTGGCACCATCAAAGACTGGGCTGGCCCGCAGCATTTCAAGACCAGGACACTGAAGGGCGTCAGTACCGAAATGAGTTTGCATGTGCTCGCCTACAACTTGAAACGCGCCATCAGCTTGTTTGGTGTTCAGGGACTGATCTTAAAGATGCAGACGGCCTGATCGGGCCGTTTCTACCTTGCTCGCTCGATGAGCGTCCGTGTCATCGACGAAAAATAAATACCAAAAGCACCCTCAAAAAGATCGTTCGAATGGCGAGTGCTGAGTCGCTCAAAGCGAAAAATGAACTATGATCATCAGCATCGCTTCATAAAGAGAAATGGAACGAGTTTTTACACGGTCTGGGTCGGCAGCGGCCCCTCACCATCCTACCAGCCTAGCGGCCGCTAAGGAGCGTGAACCGGCCGCTCGATGCTCAATTTTCGACAGCAAGATTCTGAATGTCTGGTTACACCCGAAGCGGTCGTTCAGATCACCCGAAAATTAAGAAAACGAAGGGCAGAAAACGGCCAAAAGCGGACATCGAACAGGGACTCTCAGACATCGCTAACGAGTAGCGTCCTCTTGGATGGGTGGCGACGCTTCATTCTGATTTTCGGGCCGATTCCGAATTGATCACATTCTGACGGGTTAGCATTAAACGATTTATAAGGTCTACTCGGACATTCGGGGTTTCTCTGGTAATCTGCGCGAAACACAAACATATTTTTTCATATGAAATCCCAAATTGCCCTGGTCGGTTCAGTACTACACCCGACGGACTTCTCTGACGCCAGCAATCGGGCCTTCGCCCACGCGCTCGCCATCTCGGTTATCCGCCAAACCAAGTTGACGATCTTGCATATCGGCAAACTGATAAGCGCCGACGTCGAGTGGAACGACTTTCCGCAAGTGCGGAAGACGCTCGAACGGTGGAGACTCCTCGACCCCGATAGCCCACGCTCAGCGGTTTTCGACGAATTGAGCATGAGAGTCTCGAAACATGTGAAGCGCAGTTTGAATCCGATCCGAGCTACGAGGAATTTCCTCGAAGATCGGCCGCACGACCTCGTCGTGCTCGCCACGGAAGGATCAAATAGCCGCCCCGACTGGCTGCACCGCTCGGATGCCGAGGCAATCGCTAGAGGCTCTGGCGCGATGACTCTGTTCGTGCCAAGTCGTGCGAGTCGAGGCTTCGTGTCGCTTGAGGATGGCGACCTGAACCTCAAGAATATACTCGTGCCCATCGATGAAAAAATCAGTGGCGTTGCGGCGATCGAGTTTGCGCGCCGTGCGGCCGAGATCATCGGCGATGGCGATGTTTCGATAACGATATTCCACGTAGGAGGGCAAATGCCGCCAATACCGGAATTGGCGGAAGGCTCCGACTGGTCATGGCAGACTTTATTGCGCCATGGTGAACCCGTTGAGTCGATTCTGACTGCGGCGGACAAGCTCGAAGCCAACCTGATTATGATGACGACGAACGGACGGGATACACTCGATCAGGCTCTCCTGGGCAGCACCACTGAGCGCGTGCTCAGGAAGGCGAACTGTCCAGTACTGGCGGTGCCGGCTGGTAATTAATTAGGCATGAGGTTGCAGCTTCAGGAGCTGTCGGACCCGCGTCTCAAATCATCTCTTGCACCATTACGGCAGGACGAACTGTCTCGATGTCCCCATAGGAGTATCAATTCTACGATACTCGCTGGCGTCCAAATCAAGACCTTCGCTGAAGCGGAAGACATGCATTCACCAATGCCAATGCGACTGTCCCCTTCGGGTCGTCAGCGGCCCCTCGACATCATATCAACTGAGCGGCCGCTTTCGGGAGCATAGCGGAAGTCGAAATCGCCGAAAACTCGAAAAATTAACTTCCGCTAACGGCCAAAAGCGGACATCACACTGCGGTTCAACCGCCGCAGTCTCCCCTGCGCCGAGGATGGCCTGGCACAGAAAAAATGCGAGTTCTCAAATACACAGCATCTGTTTTGAGCTACCTCAGTGAGCAACCATGCATCCACCATGGGGCCTAAGCACCAGATCTCAGGACCCTTAGGTCGAAATGCATCAGATGTTAGCGTTACGCGCGGCCCTAAGGAAAATTGTTTTTTCTATCCCTCTTCCTTTACTCTTCGTATCTGGCTCGCGGCAGGGGCGCGTGCGGTTGACGAGAGCAAGCGGTTGAAGAGGATCCTGTTCCCGGTCGCGGCCGTGGTACTGTCCACGGCGGCGGCTTTTATCGTTATGGAGCTGCTGCTGTGGACGTGGTACTTGGTCAAACACCAGTACGACCCTCCCAAGTGGTACATCTCCGAGGACTGGGGCTGGCGACCGACGCCCGATCTGTCGGTCGTCTACACCAAGGCGGGCTACGGCGAGATCGTCTTCTCCTCGACCCGAGAAGGGTCTCGCCGCTTCGGCGAACCGAAAACGTCGAAAACGAAGGTCTTGGCGGTCGGGGACTCGAGCACCCAGGCCTACCAGGTGTCGGACGGACAAGCCTACTACGACGTCCTGGCCGACCATGATCCCGACCTTGAGGTGTTCGCGTTTGGGGTCGGCGGCTACGGAACCGTCCAGGAGGCCCTTGCCATCGAACGCTATCGCGGCGAGATCTCTCCCGACGTCGTCGTCTGGCAGTTCTCCGGCAACGATCTGATCGACAACGACTGGAGGCTCGAGTCGCTGAGCCCCGAGAGCAACAACCACATGCGCCGCCCGTACCTCGAGGACGGCCGGATTGTGCACCGCCACCCCGACGGCCGCCTGGGTTGGCTGGCCGAGCGCTCGCTCGTGGCCCGGCGTCTGGTCGTGTTGAGAAGCAGCCTGCGCAAGCGGTTGAGCGGGACCATCGAGAACGAACTTCACTTCGACCACCCCGGGTTGCAGCGCTCGCTGGCGACAATGCGCCTGGCGGTACAGCAGGTGCTCGAGGCCGCTCCCGACGTTGTCTTTTTCGCCTTCTTCGTGCCGAGCCCCGAGCGCTACTCTTTCGCCTACGAGTTTGAGGTGTTCGCAGAGTTGTGCAGGATCTCGAGGCTTCGCTGTCTGCCGGACGTCCACGAGGCGGTGGCAGCGGCGTCGCTTAGTGGGAAACAGATAGACAGCGGCGGCGGCGACGGTCACTGGAACGGGGCCGGGCATGCGATTGCCGGCCGCGTGATCCTCGATCACCTGCGCCGCGAGATGCCCGCACAGTATCCGGCTCAGCCAAGGTAGCCGAGCGCCCGCAGCTGCCCGATGACGATTACCACATTTGAGCCAGATTTCCTCTGATTAAAATCAATTCTGTATTTACAGTTCACTGCGAAAATCGCGGCCGAAGCCATTTTCGTAGCCAGACCAGCCGTAACCTATGGAAGTAACCGGATGCGCGTTGGGTATAATTCCGTTAACGGGCTCTCGGCACCAGATTCATATTCAGCAGTTGCGGACATTTTGTAAAAGAAGATTTCAGCCTCGATCAGACCCCCAAGAAGCACGATCTTGAGTGAGCTTTATCGCTGCCAGCGATGTCCCCTTTGGGTCGTCTGCGGCCCCTCGCAACTCTACCATCCCAGCGGCCGCTGTTGAGTGTAAAGCGGAAGTTCGCGCTGATTTTTCATCAATCAAAATCTGAACGTCGGTTTTTCCCCAAAGCGGCCGCTCAAAATGTTAGAAAAACGACGATCTGATATGCCGCTAACGGCCAGAAGCGGACATTAAGGAAATGGAATCCACCCTCGTTCCCGGTGTGACATGCCCAGTTAGTTGCTTTGGGTAGAGCGCAGGTCGAACTCGCCCATGTCGGGAAGCGCTCGTATCGCATCGAGTTGGGTAGCCATGTCGTCCTCGAGCTGCGCGGTAATTTGCTGGAATCTCGATTCATTTCTCAGCGAAGCAAGGGTTTCGTTACGGAAGACCGATCGCCAGTGAGCTTTCCAGCCACTGTCAACAGCCTGTTGCAAAGTATCCAGGGCAGCTTGTTTTTGCCCATTTAATGCGAGGAATTCAACGTCGACTATATTGATCAAATAGCCATGCACGCCCGCTGGTTGTGTTCGCTGAACCCAAGCAAGCCCGGCTTCGATGAGCACATCTGCAGCGGCCGGCTCTCCAGCGCGTTTCAGCAGAAGGGCGAGGTCAGCTGCGGCGTTGACGTTGCCCACCGTAATCTCCGGCACGCCCAGAAATAGCTCGGGATGACGATCCAGATACCAGGATCGCGCGCCGTCTAGATTGCCACTCCGCATGGCGTCGTCACGAACGAGTCTTAGGAAGATCTGGTTCGACTGCCAGCGATCGTCCAGGTTCGCCTCGAGGGCGCTCCGCGCGATTTCCACTGCGGCATCAAGTTGACCTTGTTGCTCAAGCACACTTGCATAGCACCTGAGCACGGAGGGTTCATGTGGGCCCAACTCCAGCGCACGATCCAGGTACCGATCGACCCACTCAGTTG
>Ga0255053_10002054_pt1 | contig 10845 bp, 27 predicted proteins | sample JV7_2_22_MG_FD_188635 | JGI IMG/M metagenome (GOLD analysis project Ga0255053, IMG submission 188635) | Seawater microbial communities from Jervis Inlet, British Columbia, Canada - JV7_2_22 | ecosystem: Environmental > Aquatic > Marine > Inlet | place: Canada: British Columbia | collected...
AATTAGCTTTCTGCCTCTTTATTATAACTCTAGGGTTAATAGTAATAATAGGGCTATTAAGGAAAAAGAAATAGATTATCTTTCATTGTGTTTTTTTAGCCGGTTATTCGTGATCGGCTTTTTTATTTAGGATTATTGTTGTATATTTGCCATATGAATTACAATAAACAATATCAAGAGCAAAAGGAAATCAAATTGTTATTTGAGGGCTATTGATATATAATAAATATATGAAAAATTAGCAAGCTCTCTTAACCGAGGGCTTTTTTTATTTTAGGTGCTGAGGACGATACATATCGAGTCACAAGACTTTCAATCTTGCCAAAGTGGGTTCGATTCCCATCGGCACTTCATGCGGTTTTAGCTCAGTAGGCAGAGCATCTGACTTTTAATCAGAGAGTCCTAAGTTCGATTCTTAGAATCCGCACAAATTGCCTTGTAGTGTAATTGGTCAGCACACGAGACTTTGACTCTCGTAGTAATAGTTCGAATCTATTTGAGGTAACTTATTTAAATTTAACCCCTAATTTTCAAATAAACTTTGTTGTTATTTAAATTTTTTGTACTTTTGTATTAGTTATTGTCCTCAACAATAGATAACATGAATATAGAAAGATTAAACATACATATTTCAATTTTATAACCAGCAAGGGAGTTGAGGCTCTTGCTGGTTTTTTTATTTATATATTATGGACTTATTAAACAATAAAAGTAAATCTGATATTTCCAAACCAGAAATTGAGCAAGTAGTAAGGGATCAGACTGAATATACATTATTGGGTAATTATTTAATATCAAGAGGTTTTAAGTTATTTAGCTATAATCCTTCTGATGGAAATATAGAGTTAGTAGAAATTAAAGTTGGTGAATTTATTCAATGTGAATTAGTACAAGAAGGATCTAGTTGTTATTGGATATGGTTTGATCCTGAAAATAAACAAACAACCATTGATAGTAGAATGTATTATTTTGAAGCTTTAAATTTAAAATTAGCTATTAATAGAGTTCATAAATTTAAGGAAGGTAAAATAAAAGAATTACTTAATCTTAAAAAGCCTAATCCCAATGGAATAGATTTTTTTAAACCACTATAATTTACATAAATCAAAGCCAAAGGTTAATAAGCTCGGAACCTACCAAAAAAGATATTAAACGCTTTGAAATAAACAAACTACTAATTATAAGTCTAGATTTATCTTTTTCAGGTTTTTGATAGCTAGCAACTGGAAGCGAAAGCAAATAATATTAGTAGGTTAAAGATAATTCGGTAATCAATCCGTCTTGATTAGTATAAAATAACAGGTTAGAAAGTTAAGTACAGGGTCTTTAATAGTTTATTAGCTCTAATATTAGAAGGATTATATGCTATTCCAGGTATAAGAAAAACCTGTATTATTAAAACTTAAAACAATTAATATGGAAGAAAAATATATTTTAAAACTTATAACTAAGGAAATTGAAGAAAAGCACAATTGCAAAGTAATAAATATCCGTTTTGCAGAAATGCTTAGTTTGTGCATAATGGCTAAAATTCAATTTAATGAAGATTTTCACTACGAGCCTGAATGGTTGAAATATTATTCTATCTCAACTATATGTTTTTCAGAAAAAAGCATAAATATTACAAGAAGAGTAGATTTATTTGAATGTATAAAGAATTTAAGCAAGTCTAATTAAATATAGCTATTATTATGGTACGAAAAAACAATAATTAAATATAACTATTATATATGGAATCAGATTATTTATAATTATTGTAAATAGTTAATATATTAAAAATAATAGCATAAATGTTTGGAATATGTTAATATATGTCGTATCTTTACAGTGCAATTAAAAATAAGAGATATGAAAACGAAACTTATAGAAACAACAAGAACCCTTCAGGGGTGTAAAATTGAAACTTCAATCGATAGGATCAAGAGGTCATCTAATAGGCTTACTTCAATATGTGGAAAATATTACATCATTATTACTCCTGAAAATGAACTAATTGAATTAGTTGGTAAAAGAGTTTTTGATAAATGGGCGAAGTTAAATGATTATGTAACTGATTTCTAGATTAAAATGAAATTTAGAATTAAAAAATACAATAAAGGATATTTAGTTGAAGTATGTAAAATAAAATGGTATGGTAAAGAGTACTGGATACCATTTATAACATATTACGGACTAACAGAGCCATTTTATCATAGTTCATACGAGTTTGCAGAAAGGAATCTACTCGACTCTATTAAATGGGATACTATAAGGAATAGCTGATTTTTTTAACAATATAGAAATAATATGCAAAGACAAAACATAATAATAATAACACATCCTAATAGAATACCAGAGGCTTGGGGTAATTTCAAAAAAGCATGTGAGGCAAAGATGTGGAAATACAACACACTTTGCAAGCTAAAAATGCCAATTGAGCATGAAGGGCATAAAATTTATCGTGTACATTTTCTTTAATTGGCTTACAATAAGTGTAGTATTAAAACAAAAGCCTAGCACAATGAAGCAAAATAATTACATAATTGAATACACCGCAAAAGCCAAAAATGGAGAGATTCTAAAAAGCGGAAAGGTGAAAGCTAAGAATAAAAATAGCAGTATCGACGCTCAGGTAAAATTTGAGGCGTTTCTAAGAAAGAAATACCCAGATTTTGGACAACTTATAGTACATAAATGCACCGAAGAAAATCCGTTTCATAGCATGTTTGGCGATTTAATGGGAGATTCCGACCCTTTTGGCCTTTAATCGCTAGTTAAAACATATAAACTATAGTTATGAAAAAAATAGTAATTGGAATGATTTTGATAATATAAAGCCTGATGCTGATAAATTATTTTTACTTACAAATGGTAACGGATATTTTGAAATTTGCTATTTTGAAAACAATAAGATTATGAAGCCTTTTAGATTTGATAAGTACGATTTGCCGGTATTAAATCAAATTGACAATTATCTTAAATGGAAGTATATTGAATATCCATAATTTAAAACAAATGAGCAAAACATATATAGCGCACGAATTTTACACAAACAAAAGAACAGGATTAAAAAGGTATACATCAAGGCCTAGAGTATGGTTTGGGAGATACGCCAAAGAAGAGCAAGATAAATGGATTAAAGCGTATATGAATATCAACGATTTTTATGAAGTTGAGCCAGAGGATTTCATGGATAGATTATTTATAGCGAAAATAAAATTTGAATGGCAAAAAAAAGAAGTAACACACATAGAATGTTATTCTTTAGAATCGGAACATTTTAATCATGATTGCACAAAAAAACAATAATTAAATATAACGTTTTAGGTATGGGGAGTTTTTTAACCGATTTAAAAGAACAGAATTATGAAGAAAGTTTTTAGAATTGCAGACATTAGAAAATTAGAACAACAAGTTTCAAAAGGAGAAATTAGTTATTCACGAATGGTCGAGATAATGAACGAAATGGCAAATTTAGCACACAGTAAGGTTAAAAAATTACCTATACCTGCTGTTAGCCACCGTACAGCAGTGGAGACCGATAAATTTGGAAATAATATTCATGATGATTACGAAGAAGACCCGGACTGTGATGACAGTAACGAATGTTGCGAAGATTGTGGGTGCTACCACGGACATCATCCATGGTGTGATGAGTATGGCGGCTAACGAATGGTTGTATGATTTCGTTGCTTTTCGCAATGAATTATACAACGTGTTGTGTGCTGTATGGCGCCTAATACCACGAATGATGATTAAAAGTACTAATGTAAAAATATTTAAAAATGTGTGATAGCAAAAATGGTTTTGAAAAAACCAAACATAGATACCCGTATGAATGGACTTTAAAGGATGCAAACTTTACAAAGGACAAAGGAACTGTTTTTAGTTGCTTTGCTTGTTAATTGGTATATTATACGTATATTTGTGGTGTATTAAATCAGTAAATATGGAAGTATATAAAGAAATACCATTTGCAGAAAATTATCTTTGTTCTAATTATGGTAACGTAAAAAGCAAAAGGTACAATAAACCACTAAAAGGGAATGTTAATAATTGTGGATATAAAAGGGTTCAATTAGGCAGTTCAGGCAATAAACATTTTGTTCATAGGTTAGTTGCGGAAACATGGTTAGAAAAACATTTCAATAAAGATGTTGTAAATCATTTAGATGGAAATAAATTAAACAATAAGCATACAAACTTAGAGTGGTGTACAAGGTCAGAAAATGACATTCATGCTTTTGCGAATGATTTGAGAAAATCAAAAAAAGGAGAAAACCACCACAATCATAAATTAACTCTATTGGATGTTACTCGAATAAGATTACTTCTATCTAAAAATTACAATTGCACTTACATAGCAAATGAATATAATGTACATAGAAGAACAATATCTGATATAAAAAATAATAAAACATGGAAGTAAAAAAACATCGGTTTCCGTATGAGTGGAAAATATCAGAAACTAAATTCACTAAAGATAAGGGTACTGTTTTTTCATGTTTCGCTTGTGGTGGGGGAAGTTCATTTGGTTATAAATTAGCTGGCTTTGATGTATTAGGATGCAATGAGATTGACCCAAAGATGATAGAAGCATATAAGGTTAACCACAACCCAAAGTATGCCTATTTAGAGCCTATACAAACCTTTAAGCTTAGAAAGGATTTACCAAAAGAATTATACAACCTTGATATTTTAGATGGTTCGCCACCTTGTAGCAGTTTTTCAATGGCTGGGAATAGAGAAAAAGACTGGGGAAAAGAGAAGAAATTTAGAGAAGGGCAAGCCGAACAAGTTTTGGATAACTTATTTTTTGATTTTATAGACCTTGCAAAAGAATTACAACCTAAAGTTGTAGTTGCTGAGAATGTTGCTGGGTTAATGATGGGCGAAGCTCAACAATATGTAAGAAAAATATTTGCGGAATTTGAAAAAGCTGGATATAAATTAAGGGTTGCGCCTTATTTACTTGATGCTTCGACAATGGGAGTACCTCAGAGGCGCATAAGAGTGTTTTTTATCGCTTTACGAAATGATTTGGCAGAAAAGCACATGGAGCAAATAGATATGTTCCAAATGGCTCCTAAATTGGATTTAAATTTTAATGAGCCAGTAGTATTATTTAAGGATGTTAGGGATGAAGTGGGGAATGAAAATAAAGTTTCGGAATTAAGAAAAGAATTATTGTCAAAAAGTATTGAATCAGATAAATGTATATCACATATTAATGAAAGATTATATAATAAAGTTTCAGGATTTAATGCTTTAATTATTCCTGATAATGAAATATGTCCAACAATAACAAGTGGAGAGACTAATTATAGAAAATATGATAAGCTTTCATTAACTTCTGGTGACTATCAAAAATGTGGTTCCTATCCAATGGATTATAACTTTAATGGCAATGATCCGAAATATATGATAGGAATGTCGGTTCCACCATTAATGGTTGCAAATATTTCAGAACAAATATATTTACAATGGCTTTGCAAAAGCCAAAAGAGGGGAGATTTTTAAATATTTTGGGCTATATGGTAGAATGTTAATTAAATGCACGAAATTAAGCCATATTGCACACAATATTAAGATAAAAGCTTTTTTAATTGCTTTTATCGCTTGTTATATTTAAGGCTATCACCTTATAATAACCGCATACATTAAGGCAATAGTCTTAAACCACCCATATAAACGTTAAAATATGTTAAACTACACCTAAATATGAAAATATATTTGCACATGTAAATTAAATTCCATATCTTTACACTATAATTAACAATCAAAATTTAGCAAAATGAAATCAATTGATGCAATGCCGAAAAAACCAGATGGAAGAAGTAGTCAGCTAAGTGAAGCGAACAAAAAACTCACTCTTGTTATTGAAAAGATACAAGAAGTTCATTTTGCACATGACGACTATGTAAAGGTTGACTTAAACGAGAGTCACTTGAATTGGAAAATTGAAAATCATTAAGATATGAGAGATCAAAAAATAAGAAAAGAAATCGACAAACTACCTTATAATGAAAAGGCAGAGGTTTATTTGAGTGAGGATCCCGTGGTTTTCTTTCTTAAAAAAAGAATAGCCAAGGCTAAAAAGAAAATTCGTGAACAGTATAAGAGATTTGAATGTTAAATTATGGAAAACTTAAAAGCGTTAGTTTATGGTAGAGACCTTACTACCTATCAAAAAGGATTAGCACTTCAAGAATTTGAAAAGGGACAAAAAGCCCTCGAGATATATGAATGCTTACCTTCTGACGAAGAAGTTCAAAAGGCGGCGGCTGATCATGAAAAAAAAGTGTCATGCGGTAATAAACTTATTGATGCTAATGCTTATGCAGACTTCATTGCAGGCGCTGAGTGGCTAATGTCATTGATTAAAAAGTAGTATTAATTAATTTAAAATTTAGCAATATGAAAACTTTAGAAGAGAAATTTGACAAACTTATCTTAGAATTAAAAGAGGCTAGGTTAAATGAGAAAAACTATATATATGATGAAATATTATCTAAACTTTTAGACGTAGTTAATAAAAATGAAATTCCAACATGGAAAGTATGGTTGATATTCAATCAAGAAAATGGTAATTTAAGATATTTTATGTCGAAGTATGCTTTGGAGGTTAAGAACGAAATCAAACAGGTTCATGATGGAGGCAACAGTGAGCTTCATCGTGACATAATTTGGTATCCGTATGGAATTATGCTAGAATCAGGTTATTATTATCTTAATAATGGGTTTAATTAATTAAAAATAAAGCAACATGAAAAAAGAAAGAAGTAAATTCAAAAAAGAAAGTAAGTCAATTATCAGCAACTTACTAAGTTTTTCTAAACACATGAAAAAAGTATCAGAAAATCTAAAAACGGAAAAGGCTGGTCAAAAAGAACCAGTTTTACATATCAGTAAAAATTAAACATACACCTATCTTACCAGTTAGTTTTATGTTTAATTTAAAAATAAATAAAATGAGTGCAAAAACAATTTTTTCAAGTCCTTTCCTACAGGTAATTAAGTACGAATTAGGCAGCAAGAAATACATTAGTTTTAAATGGGGCAATATGGCCGACAGCTTAGAAAATGTCGAGAAAGCCCACAAAGCGGCATTAAAAGAGGCAAAAGAAACAGGCGTAAAAACCTATATTGCTGAAACCCAAAACGCAAAGGGAGTTTTAAAACCGGAGGTAATAAGCTGGTGGGGCAAATGGATACCTTTCATGCGAGGCACAATCGAGCGTGTAATTGCTGTTGAAAAACCTGTTGATGATTCAGGTAAAGCATTGTCTGACATTAATATGAGAACATGGCAAAAACCTGTAAATATTGGAGGCATTGAGAATATGAAGGCAAAAAGTACAGGCGAAGCAATTGGTAAAGTAAAATGATAAAACTAAACAAACACTAAACCGTATATAGCTTTTACGTTGACAGGTAGGTCATTGCAGAAATGTACCGGGAAATAATACCGGCGAAGGTTCGAATCCTTATTAAGCTACTATTTTTAAACTAAAAAAGTATATCATGAAAGCAAAAAAATCAAAAAAAGAACCAAAGCCAAAGGCTACAGATGCTAAATTAAATCCTAGATGCTTGACAATGCTAGGGAGTTTATTAAAAAAGAAACATCCGAGGGATATAAACAAGTAGATTATGGCAAATAAAAAAAGACTTGGGATAAGAGAAACGGATATGCTGATTGATAATCTTGATATAGATAGTATTTTAAGAGACAAAGTAAGGCAAGTTAAGTGGCTATATAATAATTCAAACAAATGCACTAAAGTGTATGAAGAGAAACTTGTGAGATTAATTATACATCGATTACGCAAGCATATTGAGGCACTTGAACTTATAATTAAAACGAGCAAATGATAACAGCAATAGTATTACTAACAATATTATCAGGCCTTTTAATTGGCTTGGCAAAACTTGAAATCAAAAAAGATAAATGAAATGAAAAAATTGTATTTAAGAGATGAAGATTATAATTGGATAAGATTTGAATATGAAGAACTTTCTGATTTAAGCGACGAATTTAAAAAAAATAAAATAACAATTGGCAACTCTGCTACAATTGGCAACTTTGCTACAATTGGCAACTCTGCTAAAATTGGCGACTATGCTACAATTGGCGACTATGCTACAATTGGCGACTATGCTACAATTGGCGACTCTGCTACAATTGGCAACTCTGCTAAAATTGGCGACTATGCTAAAATTGGCGACTATGCTACAATTGGCAACTTTGCTACAATTGGCGACGAAATAATATTAATAACAGGATTATTTATAAATGGCACAAAAAATACTGTCACTTACGTTGGTAGTGCGTCAATGTCAATAGGATGTTATACGAAAAAAATAAGTTGGTTTAAAAAGAATTATAAAATACTTGGAGTCAATGAAGGATATACATCTGACGAAATAGAAGAGTATTATACTTATATTTTATTAGCTGAAATATTTCACAAAAATTTAATTAAACATGAAAAAAACTAAAACATTGAAAGCTAAAACCTTGACACGATTGGCAAAAAAAACCAATGAATGTGAAAAAAAAGGCTGGCAAATTATTGGTCAAGCCTATGAATATAAGTCTATATTTGGGCTATGTTGGAAAATCAAACTTGAAAAAATATGAAGAAGGAAAATATGTACTTTGAATATTGCGAAAATAACGACATAATTAAAGATGAAAATGGATCTATCATATTCTCAAATTACCTAGAATCTGGGAATAAATTACCAAACTACCCAGTACCGTTTAATAGAAATTTGCAGAATAAATTACACCCAGAAAATACAACAGAGCTAGGAATGGATGGTAATTTATACGAAATAGAGTATTATCACAACGGATTTATTATTGCGATTAATGCCATATAACGGTTTGGGTATGGTTTGATTTTTAACGATTTAAAAGAACGAATGATGACAGCAAAAGATTTTTATAACAAGAGAGCATTTAAACACCAACTAAAGAGAGCAATAAAGTACGACAAACAATACTTTGAAGATTGCATAATAGAACTGATGGAACAATACGCACAGGAGCAAGTTAAAAATTTAACTATACCTGTTGTTAGCCAGCAACGCGAACTGTTAATTGGCTATGCTAAAATGATAATGAAAGTGGAATACGAACACACACAACAGTTGATTGAGGACGATATAGACGAATACTTAGCCAATTTATAGTGGCTAACATCTAGCTAAACTTACCTTTTAAATTAAAAATAATGAAAAAGAAAATAAAAAATTTCATTCTGGAGAGGGCTTGCTGGTTGGCAGGGATACCTCTATCGGAAATCAATAGAGAAATTCAAAATAAAAACGCTACTAAGTGCTTTGACATTCTATGCAATAATATTATATCCGACGGTTCTATGTTTTGCGAAAAACATCAAAATACAACTGATTACTGACAACTTTAAACTTTAAAAACATGATTTACATAACGACAAAAGATCAATGCCAACAGCAGATAAATAAAATGCAGAATGTATGTACTTGCTGTGGTGGAGTATTAGTCCCATTAGAGACCGTTGATAATAGTGGACGACCTACTCACTGGATAGGCTGTGAAAGTTGCCAAAAGTTTGACCTCGGGACTAAAGAGGGTATATATCAAATCGCTGTTAAAATGGTGGACGAAAGACATTTTAGAGCTTATAATTACGAACAGAAGCCGTGCAAAGATAAAGAACCTGAGCAATTTGATTATTGGCGTAAGAGTCAAATTAGCGGCACAGTATACATTGTAACTGATATACTTAGATTTGAAAAGGAAATGCAGTGTTAATGCTAATAAACAGCTAAACTTGCCTTTAAAAAGAGAAAAATGAGAATTAGATTACTAGTAGTATTAATATTCTGTCTGGCCGCACTAATAGCGTGGCCAATCAATATAATAAAAAGATTATGGAAAAAATTAAAGCGAAATGATTATAGAAACAAAAGAAGTGTATAAATGTGAACATTGCAGAAAGCTTTATCAGATAAAAAAAGCTTGTGCGTTACATGAGCCTAAATGCAAAAAAAATCCAGACAATAAACAAAAGTGCTATGATGGGTGTAAGCATCTTATTAAAAAAGAAGTTACTTATAATTGGGATGCATATGATGGCGAACATAAAAGCGTAAAAGAAATATTATTTTGTGATGCCAAAGAAGAAGGTGTATATCCGTACTGGATTAATGGGCTACTACAAGAGGATATTAATGGAGAAATACCAAACAATGTGATGCCGAAAGAATGTAATAAATTTAAATAGTAATGAAAGCATTACTAAACGAACTAATTACTTTTCTAACAGCCTTATGGCAAGTGATAACGAAAAAATTGTAATTATGAAACCACAAAAAAAAGGAGACAAATTTAAGTATTTAAATGGAATATACACTGTTAAAAGTTTTTTTGGTAAAAGCGGGATTGAATATGACACAATCAAAGAGGCATATGAAATGAACCCAAATAGTGATTTTATTTCAATTATGAATGAAGAATTTGGAGGTGCTTCTACTGATAAGTATAGTACTCTGATTAACTAAAACATTTGAAACAATACTAAACCGTATTTTTAACTAATAATTATAATTATGGGATTTAAATTTTGGAAAACAGCCAGAGTAGTAAGGGGCAATAAAAAAAACTTTCAATCGAATGAGCTAACTATTGCTTTAGCTGAAAAATACGCAAAGCAGGATATGAAAAAAGTAAAGAAACTTGAAAAACAAAAATCATGATTACAAAAGCAGCAATTAACAGGAATGGGCTTGGTCGATTGATAATCCACGGCTCAAAAACGACGACTCTTTGGTGTAGTAGAATAGAAATAAGCGATTATCTAAGACATCATGATT
>Ga0255053_10002055_pt1 | contig 10842 bp, 10 predicted proteins | sample JV7_2_22_MG_FD_188635 | JGI IMG/M metagenome (GOLD analysis project Ga0255053, IMG submission 188635) | Seawater microbial communities from Jervis Inlet, British Columbia, Canada - JV7_2_22 | ecosystem: Environmental > Aquatic > Marine > Inlet | place: Canada: British Columbia | collected...
CAGTTACGGCAGCTATGGCATGGTAATGATAATGAACGCCTCATTTAACGGCATGGGCAAACCCATGCCCGCGGTCATGGTCAGCATTGCCCGAATGACTGTTCTTTATCTTCCCCTCGCATTCGCGGGCGACTATTTGTTTGGAGTTGCGGGAATTTTTGGCGCCTATGCGACTGCCAATATCGTCAGCGGATTCTTTGCTTATGCCTGGGCAAGAAGTTCTGTAATAGGGCAATGTGATAAACATGCGACTCCGGTAATCATTACTGAATCTGTATAGAAGACCAGTAAATCATCCGGCAAGCCGCTGCCGATAAAAGTAGTGCATGCCGATACCGCGGCTGGCCATAAAAAGCATGAACGCCAGCCACAGTCCATGGTTACCCAGGAACTGCAGTGCATACCAGGCAGGCACGAATACGACAAATGTCGAGATCAACATGATGTTCCGCATCTCCTTCGCGAGAGTGGCGCCTACGAAAACACCATCGTAGAGGTAAGACCAAACGGCCACGAGCGGAGACAGGATGAGCCACGGCAGATAACGTGCGGTTGTCTCGCGTATAGCAGAGAGGTCGGTCAGTATTGCGATTATCGATGTGCCGGCGAGCGCAAAGAAAATACTAAAGCCGACGGCGACAATCAGCGACCATCGCAATGCCAGCGCCACGGAGCGCTTCAAAGCCTCCCTGTTCCCTTCGCCAATGGCCTTGCCGACGAGGGCTTCCGCGGCGTGCGCAAACCCATCGAGTGCAAACGCAAGCAGGTGCTGCAGGTTTATGAGAATGGCATTCGCAGCCAGGATCATTCCGCCTTGACGAGCGCCCTGCGCGGTGATGAACGCGAAGGTAAACATCAGCGCCATCGTGCGTACGAACAAATTCCCGTTCACGGCAAAGAAGGCCGCGTATTCGCGAAGGGTCGTCAGCTTCGAAATGATCCAGTGCCCTTCATGCGCTCTCAGTTCCCTGATGACAAAGCCAAGCCCGACTACGAAGCCTGTAAATTCTGCGACAACTGAGGCGAGAGCTACACCGTCGACTTTCATGCCGACAAGATTTACGAGGACCAGGTCGAGAACGATATTTGTAGTGTTGATTGCGAGAACAATGACCAGTGGGACGCGCGCGTTCTGCAGTCCGATAAACCAACCGATCAACGCGAAATTTGCAAGTGTTGCCGGCGCGCTCCAGATGCGTATGGAGAAATACTGATCGGCGAAACCCGCAACCTTGGCATCGGCACCGATAATACTCAGGGCGATGGTGCCGATAGGCGCCTGGAGCACAAGCAAAACGCCGGCGATTACCAGGGCGACAATTAACGCCTGTCCCAGTGCAACCCGGAGCCCGTCAAAGTCGTCAGCGCCAAATCGCTGTGCAGCTATGCCAGTCGTTCCCATTCTCAGGAAATTGACGCCCATGTAGAGGAAGCCGAATATCGTCGCGCCAACCGCGACCGCACCCAGGTAGGCGGCATCCTCGAGGTGCCCGGTTACGCCGGTATCGACCATGCCGACTAATGGCACGGAGACGTTCGACAGGATCATCGGTGCAGCGATGCGCCAGACACTTCGGTTGTCTGGCAGGGTGCTGCGTGAATTGAGTTCGGCCAATGTTTCGGGCAATCGCGGCAAAGTGTTGCAGGCGTTAGTAAGGAATGTTCATGCGCCGATACAGGCGCGCAAGGAGCCAGATCGGAGCAATCATTATCAGCTGCATGTCCCGGGCCAGGCCATGAATATTACGACGCGAACCCTTGGCGAGATACAGCCCTGTCATGCCCAGTGTGAGTATTGCGATGGAGAACCAGAGAAGGGAGGTGACAGCAGTGCTCAGCAACGCGATCAGTGTGGCGGTCGCGACGACGAAGGGCAGCATGCCGATCGCCAGCGAAATCGAGATAATGAAGTAATAGACCTCCGCGGCCATCAGAAAAGTAATGCTCCAGTTGAGCAGCGGAGAAATTTTCAGGAACGCGTCGGGTATTGGCAATGCCCATAGCAGTCCGACCGTACCAAATATGAACAGTGGCACGGCGATCCAGTGCAGAACACGGTTTCCCGTCCGGCTATGGTTGTCGTCGTATTCTGCGAGCCAGCGTTCAGTATCCGTCATTTGTGCTCCAGTCGATCGCGGGCCGCTATTCTACCCTCTTTGAATTGTCGGCCGCCGGTGTGCAAAGAGGCCGCGTTGCCCGATTATGATCAATCGGTCACCGCATGGCAGTGGTCTTTGACGGCGATTAAGTCCTGGTTCAGGTTTCGCGTGCTTACCTAGCAACCGCGTGAGTAGGACTATGCTCTTTGTGGCAGAAACTGTGACCTGCATGCAGGGTCCTGCACTCGCTACCGGGTACAGTTGTCGCGTTTACTTTGAACAGCATGGCCGAGGAACTCACATGGATACCAAACCGCTAGGACTCATCGTTGCAATAGCAGGGCTCACGGCAATGCTGGTGGGTTGCACCACGCTTGACCCCTATACGCAGGAATCCAAGACGAGCAACGCCACCAAAGGAGCAATCATTGGTGCCGTATCGGGTGCGGTCGTTGGCCTGATCTCGGGAGACGATTCAGTCGAACGTCGCAAGCGCGCGTTGATAGGTGCCGGCGTCGGCGCCCTGGCCGGTGGCTCCATTGGTTACTACATGGATCAGCAGGAGGCCAAGCTCCGCGCAGAGCTTGAGGGCACTGGCGTGAGCGTCACGAGAATCGGCGATAACATAACGCTGAACATGCCCGGGCATGTGACATTTGCGACGAACAGCTCGGACCTTAGCCCGGCGTTTTTTGATGTCTTGAATTCGGTATCAATAGTTTTGACTGAATTCGATCAGACCATCGTGGAAGTGGCAGGCCATACGGACAGCGACGGTAGTGTCCAATACAATCAGGGATTATCGGAGCGTCGTGCGCAGGCGGTGGCACAATTCTTCCGCACGCAAGACATAATGAATCAGCGCCTGATCACGGTAGGTCAGGGCGAATCGAGACCGGTAGCGGACAACTCCACGGCCTCAGGCAAACAGACCAACCGCCGCGTCGAGATCACCATGGTGCCTGTCACGGCGTAAGCCAGGAGTCTGCGCGGCAGATTCCTAGCCCTTGATGATGCGCGGCAGAATCAGCTGGTGGCGCGGGCAAACGGACTTGGGATTTTGATAGACAGCGCCCGCAAACGCCTGCAGATAAGATCGCAAATCACTCAGGTTGACAATTTCGTCAACAAATCCGTGTTGTGCACAATATAGCGGGTCCGACGTGTCGCGATAGCGTTGCGCCAGCTCATTCATCTTTTCGACGATGGGCTCCAGCGGCCGTCCGGCATCTTTCTCCTTGACCGCGCGCCGCGCATAAGTTGCAACAGCGGCAGTTTCACCGTGCATCACGGCGATTTCGGTTGCCGCCGTACCGAGCGTAAACGCATTGTGGCGATTGGCGGTCGGACCACCGAGCACGTAGTGCGCGGCAGCACTGCCTTTCCTCAGTACGACAAGCATCAGTGCCACTTCTGTCTGCTGGATAGAATAAATCAGTGACTGCCCGAGTCCGAGCAGCTCGGCCCGCTCGGCTGTGTCTCCGACGTCGATGCCCGTGGTGTCCTGAAACCAGATCATCGGCACCCGGTCGCGGTCGCAGAGAGTCACGAACTCGCTCATCTTGATGAGTCCCTGACGATACAGCTTGCCGCCTATGGCGGGATAGTCACCGTACTCGGGGTAGCCTTTCCCGAGAAAACCCTGCCGGTTGCCAATGCAACCGACAAGCATGCCGTCAATTTTGCAGAGGCCGGTGTACATCTCCGGCCCGTAGTCCGGACGAAACTCCATGTGTTCGCTGCCGTCGACGAGCCGGGCAAGGATCTGGTCAAAGTCGTACACCTCCTTCTGATTGAAGGGCAACAGACTGTAGACATCTTCTGCCGGAAACTTCGGTTCGGCCGGTTCCGCGACGCGGAAGAATTTCGGTGCATAGGCGGGTATACCCCTCATGTATTCCTTGATGCCGTCCAAAACCCCGGTCTCTTCTTCATAGACGTGCGAAAAGAATCCGGTATGGTCGTAGTGCGTCTCTACATTGCCGGGTGGGCGGCCGGTAAATTCTTTGGTCTTGGCAATAATCTCTTCCAGCATTTCTGCATCGAAGCCACCGCGCGGCGCCATACCGGAGACAATACCAACGCCGCCGACCGCTATGTTGGCATCCTTATGTGCCAGCAAAATCGTGGGACTGATGCTCTGATAGCCGCCGCCTGCCGGATTAGTGCCCCAAATTCCCGCCAGCACCGGGACGCCGGCCTGTTCGAGTTCGGCATGTCGAAAAAATGGTGTGCCACCGCCACGCCGATTGGCGTAGAACTTCTCCTGCTCGGGAAGTTTCGCACCGCTGCAATTGACCAGCCAGACCAGCGGAATATTCAGCCGCATTGCCAGATTTGTCACGCGCAGGATGTTTTCAGACTGCCCGGGCAACCATGCGCCGGCCAGGAACTTATTGTCGAAACCGATGACGACGGCCCAGCGTCCCTCAATCTTTGCGAGACCATCGACGACGTTGGTCGTGCCCTCAGCGTTATCGAGCGGGTTGTACAGGGTGTGTAACGGTCTCCAGCTGCCCTCATCGACGAGATACTCGAGTCGCTGCCAGACCGTCATCCATCCGCGGGCATTGATCTTCTCGGTCGGAAATCCAACTTCCTCGACCTTTTTCTTTTCACTATCGATTGCGGCCTCGGTGTCCCGCAACTTTGCCAGGCTTTCGGCGGCGCGCTTGATGCGCCCGGCCTTCAGCTCTTTGCCGAATTCATCCATGTGCTCGAAATATGGTTTCATTTGTCTGTACTCCGGTTAGCGATTGGCGGCAAAACCGCAAGCCACACTGGAGATAATCATTTTCTGCACGTTGGACGTTCCTTCTACAATCTGAAGTGATTTTGCGTCACGATAGAAGCGCTCGGCAGGGTATTCGGTCGAATAGCCGTAAGAACCGAAAATCTTCATGCATTCGTTGGCGGCGTGGACTGCGGCCTCGGAGGCCGCAAGCTTTGCGACGGACGTTTCATACTGATTCGGTCGGTTCTGATCTTTGAGCCACGCAGCCCGATAGACTAGTAGCCTCGCTGCCTCATGTTCAACGACCATATCGGCAATCTGGGCCTGGATCATCTGATGCCTGGAAATGGGTTTGCCGAACTGAGTACGCTCATTCGCATAATTGATAGACAGTTCAAGGGCGCCACCGGCCACGCCCAATGCGCCCGCGGCGCAGTTGATGCGCGTATTGTTGAGCTGCCACATGCAGATCTTGAAGCCATCACCTGCCTCGCCGAGCAGGGCGTCCTTGGGAATCTTCGCGCCATCAAAGACAAATTCGCCGGTCGGCGAACAGTGCAGGCCCAGCTTCGTGTCAATTGCCGTTGCCGTGCAGCCCTCCAGGTTCTTGGGCTCAATGATGAATGCCGAGATTCCCTTGTGTTTCTTTTCCTTATCGGTGTAGGCATAAAGCAAGCCGGCGTCGCCGACATGCGCATTCGAAATCCATGTCTTGCTGCCGTGCAATTCCCAATGGTCGCCGTCGTCAGTGGCAAGGGTCCGCATGCTCGATACGTCTGAACCGGCATTGGGCTCGGTCATGGCGAAGAAACCCAGCTTCTTACCCGAAATCCATCCGGGAATGTATTTCTCTTTCTGCGCATCGCTGCCGTATCTGGCGACGGCGAGTGCCGGCCCAAGGTTCTGCATATTGAACTGTACCCGCCAGGAAGCGGATACCCGGGCAATCTGTTCCGCCATCAGGACGGATTCGAGGAAACCCATGCCATTGCCGCCCAGCTCCTCCGGCAGCACACAGGAAAAGAAGCCCAATTCGCCCATGCGCGTAACACGATCGGCGCGAAACTCATGTTTGCTTTCTTCTTCTCGAAGCGTGGGTGCTATATCTTCTTCAGCAAAACGCTGGGCGGTTTCCTGCACCAGGCGCTGCTCTTCAGTTAATTCAAACATCTATCCAGCCTCGATGTATTCAATTGACGCACTCATTCGATTACGGCGAGCACATCATCCTCTTCGACTGCATCGCCTTTCTTGACTTTGATTTCGGAAATCGTGCCGTCGCACGGTGCGTAGACGGGAATCTCCATTTTCAAGGCCTCGACGACGAAAACCTCATCGTCTTCCTCAACGCTATCACCGACTTCCACGGACACCTTCCAGATGTTGCCAGACAGCGCGGCCAGAACTTCTTGTGCCATTTCTATTCCTTTGTAGTGTCGATCACTTGAGTAATGTCAGAAAAATTCCCGCGGCGATAACCGTGCCGATAACACCGGCGATATTCGGGCCCATTGCGAACATCAGAAGATTATTCTTCTTATCAGCCTCTACCCCCATTCTTTGCACGACGCGTGCCGCCATTGGCACGGCCGATACGCCCGCGCCACCAATCAGCGGATTTATCTTGTTGGACGTAAACAGATTCATGATCTTCGCGAGTATCACGCCGGTCGCCGTTCCTATAATGAACGCGACCAGTCCGAGGAAGAATATGAAAAGCACATCCTTGCGGAGAAAATTCTCTGCGTTCATAGTTGCGCCGACACTGATCCCTAAGAAAATCGTGACAATATTCATCAATGAATTTTGCGCGGCATCCGTCAGGCGATCGACAACCTTCGACTCCCGAAACAGATTACCGAGCATGAACATCGCAATCAACGGTGCGGATGCAGGTACGAGCAAAATGATGACTATAGTTGCCGCAATCGGGAAAAACAGCTTTTCGCGGGCCCCGATCTTGCGTCCCTTTTTCATTCGGATCCTGCGTTCGTTTCCTGTTGTCAGCAAACGCATGATCGGTGGCTGAATAATCGGTACCAGCGCCATATACGAATAGGCTGCAACAGCACAGGCGCCCAACAGTTGCGGTGCGAGTTTGGCTGCAAGAAAGATTGTTGTCGGGCCATCCGCGCCGCCGATAATACCGATGGTCGCCGCTTCCTCGAGCGTAAAACCAAAGGACGTCGCAGCGAAAAATGTGACGTAGACGCCAGCCTGTGCGGCTGCTCCAAGAAATATCAGGCGGGGCTGCGAGAGCAACGGGCCGAAATCCGTCAGCGCACCCAGGCCAAGGAAAATCAGCGGCGGGATCACTTCCCACTCTATGCCATAGTGATAGAAACGCCAGATAAGGCCCTCGCCGGGGACCATGAGCCCGGTCAGCGGCAAATTGGCAAGCAATATGCCGAAGCCGATGGGCAGAAGCAGCAAGGGCTCGTACTTCTTGCTGATGGCCAGATAAATAAGAGTCAGACTGATCAGCCACATCACGGCCGTGCCCGGAGTGACGGCGAAAACACCCATATGCTCAAAAATGGCCACGCTAGCCTTTGTCTTCAGATTCGGATCGACCGACGGCAACGAGCGCGATAATCTTCATGGTCAGGTACAGCACTGCCATACCGAGGAACACGCCACTAATCCCGTTAACGAATATGTTTATCGCTGCGCCCAACAGATCTTGCTCCGAATATCGTTCTTATTGGCCGGGGCCCGGCATGGGGGCGTATCATCGCGTAATGGGTTGACCTATTCAATCAGTACCGGGAATTACGCCCAGCCAGGTCGGGTCTCGGCCCGGCACCGAGCTTCGCGTCCAGCTACAGTACTCAGGAGGGGGCATCGTTGGCATACGTGTATGCACTCGGCGCGAACCTGTAGGGAACGCTGTACAAAGCCGATAAGATAATGTTGTGGCTCCCAGGGACCGCAAGTCAAAAATAACAAAAGCGGCAAAGTGAAACAGACTTTCGGAAAGGATAAGTCAGGCAGCTGGATCGAGGCATCGGGCCTCGTGCAACGCTTGCTGTCGGATGACAAGGATGGCTCGCGGCACCAGCGCTTTATTCTCGATGTCGGCAATCGGCAAACGCTCCTCATTACTCACAACATAGACATTGCAGAGCGTGTGCCGGTGGGACTCAGAGACCGTGTCAAGTTCAGGGGTATGTACGAGTGGAATGATCTCGGCGGGCTGGTTCACTGGACACATCATGATCCTCACGGTGTCGAGAATGGCGGATTCATCAAATATCGCGCCAGGACCTATCAATGACATCGCGGACAGACAAAAAAAACCCGGTCATATTTGACCGGGTTCTTTCAGATCTCTTCGTGCCTGTCAGGCTACCATTACTTTTTGAAGCTTCTTGATCGCATTGCCTTCGATCTGCCGAATTCGCTCGGCCGAAACGCCGTAGTGATCGGCGAGTTGGTGTAGCGTTTGCTTTTCCTCCGCGAGCCAGCGGGTCTCAAGAATATGTCGGCTGCGTTCGTCAAGCGTCGTCAGCGCCTCCTTCATTCGAGTGGTGGCGTCATCGTGCCAGTCGACTTTCTCGCAAAGCACGGCGGGGTCGGCATTCGGACTGCGAAGATAGGCTGCCGGCGTAAAAAAATGGTCATCGTCGTTGGCATCGGGGCCGGGATCGAATACCGCATCCCGGGCCGTAAGTCTGCGTTCCATTTCGGTGACTTCGGTCGGGCAGACACCAAGGTCCTCGGCCACGGCGTGCGTCTCATCATGAGACAACCAGGCAAGGCTTTTCTTGGCTTTGCGTAAGTTGAAAAACAGTTTTCGCTGCGCCTTGGTAGTGGCCACTTTGACAATGCGCCAGTTGCGCAGCACATATTCATGAATTTCCGCTCTGATCCAGTGAACGGCGAATGAGACAAGCCGCACCCCGAAATCGGGATCAAATCGTTTGACGGCCTTCATGAGCCCGACATTACCTTCCTGAATCAGGTCATTCAGCGGTAAGCCATAGCCCGTGTATCCTTTCGCGATATAGACAACAAAGCGAAGATGTGCCATGACGAGTTCGCGCGCAGCTTCCAGGTCTTCCTCGTCACGGAACCTGCGGGACAGTGCTTGTTCGTCTTCCTTGGACAGCACCGCTATCGAGCCGACCGCGTGGATGTAGGCGTCGAGACTGCCGACCGGCCCGGCGAGGGCAAGGTCATATTTGGTAGTTGCTAGGGCCGTTGTCATCAGATTTATGATCCTCCTGGTGGATAGAAATTTTAGCACTCCAGTGCTTAGAGTGCTAACAGTGCTGCAGAGTTCCCTGACAGAGGCATGCTAAAAGTCTTTGTTTTCAACAGGATAAGAAAAAGTTAATGTGCAGGATTATGTCAAATTTTGGGGGGCATGGCAGCCGATTCACTATCTCGGCTCTATTCTTCGCATATGACGGGCAGCGGCCAGCCATGAACCCGCAAGGCCCAGGAGGACGCCAGTACCCGCGATGAGCAGGCTTTCGGACAGATCGAGTTCCAGGACGCTGAATGCACTGTTGTAAAGGCCGGCCAGCCGCCTCACCGGCTGCTCCAGCGCATAGAGCCCGTACATGACAAGCGCTAATGCAAGCAATCCGCCACCGAGGCCAAACCACAGGCCGGAATACAGGAACGGCCGCCTGACAAATGCATTGCTGGCCCCGATGAGTTTTGTAACTTCGATTTCGTCGCGTCGGTTCTGAATGTCCAGGCGAATCGTGTTGCCGATGATGACAACAATTGCGACACCCAGGAGTACGGCACCGATGGCGATAGCGCGACGCAGGATGTCGAGTATTGCGTGAAAGCGCTGCACCCACTGAGTGTCTACCTGGACCAGATCAGCCTCCGGGAGATTGCCGATTTCTTCGTGGAGCAGGATCATCGACTGTTCAGTATTCGCGCCACTCGGCCTGACGACCAGCGTGTGCGGCAACGGATTGGTCTTCAGGTGATCGAGTGCAGCGCCAAAGCCCGAGGCTGATTTGAATTCGTCGAGAGCTTCCTGCGCCGAGATGAGCGTTACCTGTGCTACGTCGGCGCGCTGTCTGATCAGACCAGCCAGCCGGGTCGCATCCTCTAAAGTGACGTCACTTTTCAGATAAATAGAGAAGTCGAGCGCATTCTCCCAATTGCTGCCAATAGACTGGGCGTTCTTGATAACAAGATACATTGCGGCGGGAAGCGCAAGCGTCACTGCAATGACGAGCACAATCATCAGGCTTGCGAAAGGCTGACGGGCCAGGCGACCGAGGGCGTTACCAGATGTGTTTACATGAGACAGAAACCAGACAGATACAGGACCAGCGGATCTTCTTGCCGGAATCGGCGCGCTTGTTTTGCTTGCCGTCATCGATCTTCCGGTGCAGGCGCCTCGGCACCCTCAAAATAATCCGAAACCTCGTCGCGGTCCTTCTCGACCTGAAGAGCGCCGTTTTCCAGCGGGATTCGGCGACAACCAAGCTGGTCGATAAGCGCAAGGTCGTGGCTTGCAATCAATAAAGTCACACCGACCTCATTGAAGCGGCGAAAGATACGCATGACTTCGAGAGACAGGTCCGGGTCGAGGTTTCCTGTCGGCTCGTCCGCAATCAGGAGTTTGGGCCGACTGACAATGGCGCGCGCAATTCCGACACGCTGTTGCTCACCTGCTGAAAGGGTTTCAGGACGTTGCTTCTCCTTGTTCAGCAGTCCGACCTGATCGAGAGCGGCACGGACACGCCTTCCTGCATCACGGTATCCGATGCCGGAAATGATAAGCGGCAAAGCGACGTTATCGAATACAGGCCGGTCATACAGCAACTTGTGATCCTGAAAGACCATGCCAAGTTGTCGCCTGTATGCAGGAATCTTTCGCTTTGATACACGACCGGTATTTTGGCCGTCGACGATGACCTGCCCGCTCGTCGGTCTTTCGATCAGGGCAATCAAACGAAGAAGTGTGCTTTTGCCGGCGCCGGAATGACCGGTTATGAAAACCATCTCTCCCCTGTCCACTGACAGGGTCAGACC
>Ga0255053_10002056_pt1 | contig 10840 bp, 11 predicted proteins | sample JV7_2_22_MG_FD_188635 | JGI IMG/M metagenome (GOLD analysis project Ga0255053, IMG submission 188635) | Seawater microbial communities from Jervis Inlet, British Columbia, Canada - JV7_2_22 | ecosystem: Environmental > Aquatic > Marine > Inlet | place: Canada: British Columbia | collected...
GTCGACTCGTCGCAAGGCTCCTCCAAAACCTCGTCTCAATTCCACAACTCACCATGGGGCAAATAGTTCATGGCACTCCATCGCTTAGATTCGTCCAAACCTGAGGGAAGCGGATACCCATGTTTCGAATTTCGGTTTTGCCGCGCGCCAATCCGGGTTATTCGGGTCAGTTCGTAGGCCCGGGTTTCAAGTAAGCGACAGTTGCGCCCCAACCGCCGCGGTCCGCCGGGGCATCGTGGAAGCCCGACACGAGCGGGTGGTTGGCGAGCAGCTTCTGGACCCGATCACGTTGCACGCCGATGCCGCGGCCGTGGATCAGTCGCACTTCAGTGAATCCCTTTTCGACGGCTACCTCGAGATAGGCGTCGACGACATCGGGCACGTCACGGGGTGGAAACGAATGCAAATCGATGCTGTCCTCGACCGGGATCTCGACCGGCATGTCCGGGTCGACGGGCTCTTCATTATCTGCCGCCGCTTCATACGCCTCGGCGCCATCGCTACCTGACACCTTCGTCGAAACACCAAACAACACGGCAAGGGTCAAGATCGCCAACAGCACACCAAAGACTCCGAGACCGATCCACGCCCTGGGTCCGATCAGACGAGCCAACGGCCAGGTGGCGACCGCGGCGATCGCGAACACTCCCATCTTGGTGCCGATGTATGCCCAGAAGACCGAGGGATCACGAAACGCCTGTCGAACCATGCCTGCAGTCTACTCTTACAAAAGGGGTGACGAATTCGAAAATCCTAAATCCGAAATCCGAAATCCGAGATCCGAAATTCAGCTCTCGACCGCTTCGGTCTCCATCCCGGTAACGGTGTAGCCGAGCTTTTCGATCTCAGCCTTGAGCTTGTCGGCTTCGACCTTGTGAGGCCGATAGGTCGCCTCGGCCGTTCCCTTTTCGTGGTCGGCCGTCGCCTCATTCACTCCGTCCACCCTCTCCAGGGTGGCGGTAATGGTGGAGGAGCACCCGTTGCAGTGCATGCCTTTGACGGTGAAGACGGTTCGAACCAGATCGCCCCGTCCGCCAGCGGCCGCCGGCCCAACAAGGACACTCAGTAGCAACAGAATCGCGATGCCAACGATGATCCTTCGCATCAGTCACTCCTCCGCCGCCGGCTCGAGCCCGGGCAAATGAATCGGCGGCAGCCCGTCGGCACCTTCGGTCATTCGATAATAGATCGTCATCCCATCGCGGCGCGACTGCACCAGGCGGCCGGAACGCAGGCGACTCAAATGCTGCGACACCGCCGCCGGGGTCATTTCGAGTACGCTCGCCAGATCGCAGACGCACAACTCGCCGTTGTCGGTGAGAAGGGTAATGATCTTGAGGCGGGTCTCGCCGGCCAGCAGCGAGTAGTGGTCGGCCATTCGCCGAAGCGGTTTGGCCCTCGCCGCCAGGCTTCGCCGGAGATCGACGAGCTCGTCCGGCGACCGGTCGGGGGATACGCAATCGGGTTGGGACCGACTCAAGGTCTGGACCTTCGCTGCCCACCGAGCATTGTCCCGGCAGATCTGATACATATCAACATATCGCCATTTTAGTATTTTCTTAAGGAATGTCAACCACGGATCTCAGGTTGATGCAGGTTGAGGCCGTTTTTGGATACCCACACCGACGATCCGCAACCACTCGACATCTGGATGGACGGCGACTGCGGCCTGTGCCAGAGGTCCAGGGCGTGGTGCGAGACTCGTGATCAGGATGGACGGGTCCGATTCATCGACTTCCGCACCGCAGGTGAGGACGAACTGCCCTTGACCCACGAAGACCACCAGAAATCCATGTGGGTTCGGGATCGCGATGGGATTCTGCTTGACGGCTTTGCCGCCTGGCGGCGAATCATGGCTGAAATTCCGGGCTGGAGATGGGTGGCCCGACTCGCTTCACTGCCACCCTTCGCCCTGATTGGGCCACCTCTCTACCGACTGATTGCGGCCCACCGGCACCGCCTTCGCCCACGCTGAGCAATCTACCAACCAGGCGCAGGGGTCCCGAGGTTGCCCAGAAGACCGAAACGCGGCCATTCTCGCCACCGTTGATCGCCTACCGCACCCACCCGCCGAACGCCGACGACCGAATTGCTGAGCCAGACCTCGTCGGCAGTGACAAGGTCGAGGAGTGTGAGCTCACAGGCTTCGGCCACCAGGCCCGCACGGCCGAGATTCTCTAGCAGCCAATCTCGCATCACTCCCGGCAGACACACGTCCGGAGCACGGGGTGTTCGCACGGCACCGTCCCTCATGACCCAAACGTTGGCGCCAGAGGTTTCGAGCAGATTGTCCCCTGAATCGATCAGCAAGGCATCGTCGCATCCCTTTTGCTGAGCGCGTTCCCGAGCCAGGTCCCACGCCAGCCTCGCCAGGGTTTTGTGGCCGGCGAGAGGTGGCGCTGAGGGCCAGCGTTGGACCGTCAACCTAGCGGGCTGTAACTCTGGCCCCACAGCATCACAGGACGTCGCCGACGCCTCGATGTTCCACAGCAAAGGATTGACTCTTCGAGCCACCACTCGCAACCGCGCCGGGCCGTTGAGACCGGCTGCGTCCAGCAACTCGCACAACTCGTTTTCGGTCGGCAGCACCAGAGCGTTGTCGGCGCCCAAACTGACGAGGCTCGCCTCAAGACGCCGGCTGTGACGAGACCAAAGCAGGGGCCGACCTTGATCGCAACCGGCGGTCGTGAACGCGCCCCAATCAGCGGAGCCCGCTGCCTCACCCGGTCGGTTTTCTCCGATTCGACCGTTACGCCAGAGGACGCTCATCCGACACACCCCACGAGGTCAAGCCATCGCGCAACCTTGAGCCGACATTCTTTCTCCTCGGCCTCCGGGTTCGAATCCCAGACGACACCGCAGCCGGCGGCGAACTCCAGCGTGGTTCCGATTCGCCAGGCGGTACGGATGGGAAGCGCGAATTCCATGTCGCCGTTGCCGGCGACGACACCGAAAGCGCCGGTATACGGCCCCCTTTGGACCGGTTCCAAGTCACGGATCAAAGACATCGCAGCGTGCTTGGGACAACCAGTCACCGAACCCCCGGGGACCATTGCCGCCAGCACCTCCCACCACTCGAGACCCGGCCGCGCCCGACTCTTGACTCGGCCCACGAGGTGATGAACAGAGGCATAGGTGCGAACAGAACCGGGATCGACGACCTCCACCGAACCGATTCGCGAAACCCGGCCGAGGTCGTTGCGTTCGAGATCGATCACCATTGCCAACTCGGCTCGCTCCTTGGGATCGGAGGCGAGCTCTTCCGCCAATCGCCGATCCTCTTCTACAGTCGCCCCGCGTGGCCGGGTGCCTTTGATAGGGCGAGTCTCCAGGATGTCATCTCTTCGGCGAAGCAGCAGTTCCATCGACGCGCACAACAACTCGCCAGAGTCAAAATGGAACCGTGCCAGGTAGTCCGGTTCTCCGCCTTTCGCGGCCGCCAACGCAAAAGGACCCAGCAGTCGATTACTTCCTACGACCGTCAGCCGTCGACACAGGTTCACCTGATAGACGTCACCCGACGCGATTCGTTCACGAATCGACTCGACGCCATCGCGATATCTTTCACCGTCGAGGCTCCAACAGGCAGCGCCGGGCGATGCGGACGCTGGATCGCCCACCTTCTCCTCTGTGGTCGTCGGATCGGGATCGACAAGAAACCTGCCGGCCGGCGCACTGTCCTCGCCCCCGTGGGTCGGCAATTCCCCGGCAAGGCTCGCAGCCTCTTCGTATCCGATCCATCCGACCACCCACGGCGATCCATCGCGGGCCCGCCGCCGCGGCCACAGCGCCGATAGAGCGTGGCGAAGCTCGGGCCAGTGATCGCTCTCGCGCCCGCCCTGCTCGAACACCCAACCGCCTGCCCGGTTCGCAAGAACTTGCTCGCTGCGCCAGTTGCCGCGCCAGGCTCCCCACCCATGCCCGAGAAGTTCTGCCCACACCCCGGTCACCGCACATCCACCCTAATCTCGAAACCGTCCATCAGGGACGCCATTCGTCGACCGGCACCGGCTCGCCGAGCCTGAAATCTTCCGTCAGGCTCGCGACGAAGATGTCCTCGTCCATTTCGGGCATCCGGTATTTCGGCATGCAGAAGAATAGCCAGCGCCCATCATCGGTGGTCGCAGCCTGGGTCATCGGTACGCGATGCGGTCCGGGCAGACGCAGCGCACGCACCTGACCTCCCTTGAGGATGAGCTGGCGGTCGGCGCGATTGAAGAGGAGCTCGCCTTCCGGGCCCGTGCGGGGATTCCACTCGTTGACAGCGGTGAATATCGGCGCCTGGAGCGGCCCCGGGCCCTCCTCGGCTTCGGGATCATAGAGGAAGAGGTCGCCCTGCGTTCCACCACCGCGAAGGGTGGCGAAGACAATCTTGCTGCCGCTGCCGGTGAGATAGACCCCGTCGCGCGCGTCATCGCCGAGACCATCGAGTCGTTGCGGCGCGGACCAGCGCCGATTCGCTCCACTCCGTGTGGCGCGTCCTATCCACGGCATCTCTCCCGGCGTTGTGACCGTCACCAAACAAATGGTCTCGTCGGCCTTGACCCAGGTGACCCGCACCTGACCGGCCTCGTCGAGGCCCGGAAAACGCACCAGCTCGGGTGCCGTCCAACCCTCCGCGATGAGCTCAGAACGGTAGCTCCGCTCCAGAACAGGAGCGCCCTCGTCGGGTACGGCGAACCCTTCGCGGAAGGCCCCGTGCCATGAATCATCCTCAGTCGCCGGCGGGCGAAGACGGGCCGAGAAGTACAGGACCTTTCCGCCGGCGACCGGCACCGGGGCGAGTTCCAATCCGGCCGAGTTGATCATCGCCGGATCCGTGGCTTTAACGTCGGCTTCAGAATCGAGCTTCGGCAGCCGCCACCGGCGGTAGGTTGCAAAATCCATCACCGTACTCGCCTCGAGCCGGAGATCATCGGAGCCGTACATTTCTGAGGTGCCCAACACCGGAAGAACCACGACCTCTGTGCCGGAGTCGATGTCAGCGAGCAATCCCGGCCGGTCGTCAACGAGCACCACGGTATCGGCGCCAACTGTCACCGTCGCCTTGAGGCCCTTTTCAACCACCGGGGTCGGTTTCCCGGAATCTTCTTCGGCCGCTCTGACCGACCGTGGCGCCCCGACCTGGACACTCACGATCCAGGATCTCGGATCATCAGGAGACCTCTCCACATCGAGCAGATTGCCGAAGACCTCTGTATCGGGCTGCGCGGTCGGCCTGGCCGGGTCCACGACGTCGCACCCACTCACAACGAACAACGCAGCCACAACTATAAGAACTTTCAGTGATCGCATGAGGCCCCCTTGATAGAAAACAGATTACAGCAACAGGCCGGCGACGGTGGCCGTGAGCCACGACGCGATGGCGCCGCCGAGCATCGCCTTGAGACCAAGGCTGGCCAAGGCCCCACGTCGCCGCGGGGCGACCGCGGCAATCCCACCTAACTGGATGCCGATCGACGAGAAGTTGGCGAAACCACAGAGAGCGTAGGTCGAAATGACGGCCGCTCGCGCGGAGATCGCGCCCTCCTGAATGTAGGACCCGAGCACGCCATAGGCCACCAGCTCGTTGAGGGAGATCTTGATTCCGAGCAAATTGCCGACCAGGGCAGCGTCAGCCCACGGCACTCCCATCAGCCACGCGAGAGGTCTGAGCAGAGTGCCGAAAAGGGTTTGCAGCGAACCCGGGATCACCCCCGCGTACTCGCCGACAACAGGCGACATGCCCCCGGACCCATAGGTCACCCACTCGCCGTTCAGCAATCCTCCGTCGATCAGCGAGTCTATCCAGTTGAGACTCACATCGAGGACCGCGATCAGGGCGATGAATCCGATCAGCATGGCGCCGACGTTGACGGCCAGTTTGAGGCCATCGGTGATGCCGTTGGCTGCGGCTTCGATCACGTTGCCACCGGAGTCGATTTCCGGCATTTCGATGTCGCCCGCTGTAGCAGAGTGCTCGAGCTCGGGGTAGATGATCTTGCCCACCACCAGCGCCGCCGGCGCCGACATGACGCTGGCAGCAATGAGGTGACCGGCGGGGATTCCCATCGCGATATAGGCGGCGAGAACGCCCCCTGCGATGGTCGCGAACCCGCCGACCATGATCGTCAGCAGCTCGGATCGGGTCATGTCATTGAGGAAGGGCCTGATGAGCAACGGCGCCTCGGTCTGGCCGACAAAGATGTTCGCCGTACAGGAGAGAGTTTCTGCGCCGCTGGTGCCGATCGTCCAGCGCATGAAGCGGGCGAGCGCTTCGATCACCCGTTGCATGACGCCGAGGTAATAGAGCACTGACATGAAACCACCGAAGAAGATGATGGTCGGCAGCACCTTGAAGGCAAACTGGAAGCCAAAGCCCGGCCAATTCGCCGCACCGCCCGGGAAGAAGTGCTGTTTGTCCGCAAGGTTTCCGAAGAGGAATCTGGCGCCGTAGTCGGAGAGTTCGAGGAACGCCGACACCTTTCTACTGAAAGTCTCGAAGATCGCCTCTCCATAGAGTCCGGATGCGACAAGCCAGGCCACCGAGACGGCTGCCAGCAGGGCGCCGAGCGGCCCCTGCGCCGCCGGAGCAAACCGGAAACGCGCGTTCACCAGCATCAGCGCCAGGACGACAAGGGCACCAACACCGGCGACCGAAGCACCGAGCAGACCAAGAACCACGGCCACCGCGATCGCAGCAGCCAGCAACAACGCTACTGAGCCATAATTTCGGTCGGGGGTCGCCGTGTCACGCCGCAGCAGGTAAACGGCCACCAAGCTGCCGACCACTCCCATGCCGATGAAACTCCACACATCCTCTCGGAGGATGATCAGTGCGAACAAAAATTGCAGGCCAAGACCCCAGAAGACGACGCGCAGCCTGACATCGCGCCGGTGATAGGAGATGGCCCAGGCCAGACCGAGCAGGGCCAACACGCCGAGCACGCCAATAAACCGCATGGAGCATCCTCCCGGAGAGACACTTTACACCGTCGCGGTGTCCGCCCGAGACGGAATCGATATAATGACCATGTTCGCGGGATAACAGAAAGGGAGAGATGCCATGGCGATGGACTTCGAGACCGTGAGGTTTTTAAGGTTTGTCTTCGCAGTGGTCGGTTTCTTTATCGGCGGGGCTGCGGGCATCAAGTATTACGGCGCGATCGGTGGTTTGATCGGCGGGGCCATCGGCGCGATCGTCGGATGGAATACACCCGACCTCTTCAAGGGACGCACCCAGAAGTGAACCGCTATTGCGGCCGGCACGATGAACCGCGACGAGTTTGAAACCGTCGTCGCTGAGGCCCTCGACGGCCTGCCGCTCGAGTTTGCCGAACTGATGTCAAACGTCTCGATCCAGGTCCGCGAGACGCCCGCCGTCGAGACCCTCCGAAGCCTCGACCTCGACCCGAGGCATCACACGCTTTTCGGCCTCTATACCGGGGTTCCGCTCGACGAGCGCGGTGGCTGGTACGGCAACGTGCTGCCGGACGTGATTGTGCTCTACCGGCGGCCGCTGCTCGATGCCTGTCCCACCCGCACCAAGCTCATCCACCAGATCCAGCTCACCCTGCTGCACGAGATCGGCCACCACTTCGGGCTCTCGGACGAGGAGATGGATGCGTGGGAGCGGGAGTTCGGGGGGCTCGCGGAGAGCGACGACGTAAACTAGATACTCGATACTCGATACTCGATTCTCGATTCTCGATTCTCGACTCCCTACCCGGGTGCAAGGCACAAGGTTCAAGGCCCACCCACCCTCCCAATAGCGAGCCCTTGCACCTTGTACCCTGAACCTTGGGCTTGGGCTGCAGGGTGGGTCAGGTATCCTCGCGACCATGGCATCCGACGCCGACAAGCTCCATCCGATCGAGGCATCGCACCTCCAGGCGCGACGCGAGCGGGTATTCCTGATCTTCGCCGGCATCTTCCTTGGCACCCTGGCGATGCTCAACATTCTCGGCATCAGCCGCTTCATCAAGCTTTTCGAGACCGAGACCGCCGGTGGGTTTCCGCTGGTTTTCGCGATCGCGGTCGGCGTCCTGCCCTACCCCATCACCTTCCTATGCACCGACTTCATCAGCGAGTTCTACGGTCGGCGGCGCGCCAACTTCGTGGTCTTTGTAGGCCTCCTGCTCAACATCTGGGTGGTCGCGATCATGTGGCTCGGCGGCGTGCTGCCCGGGTTCGAAGCCACCGACCCGGCAACCGGGGCCATCGTTCGTGACGCCGCAGGGCGACTGCCGGTGTTCTTCGAAATCCGCGCCCTGACCTTCGGTGCGGTGACTGCCTCGATGATCGCCTATATGGCGGCGCAGTTCTGCGACGTCTGGGTCTTCCATTTCTGGAAACGGGTGACCAAGGGCCGTCTACTGTGGGTCCGCAACAACGGCTCAACGATGATCAGCCAGTTGGTGGACACCACCGCGGTCATCCTCATCACCCACTACTACGCGCACGCCCTGCCCGTCGACCCGGATCTGCCGATCGGCCGCCAGCTTGCCCTCTTCATCGTCACCGGCTACATCTTCAAGTTCGTGGTCGCCGCATTTGACACCATTCCCTTTTACATCGGAGTGCATTACCTCAAACGCTATCTGCAGATCGATCCGATGCGCGAACATGATCTTCACGACAACGATCGACCGGAATAGGGCTTTACGGCTTTACGGCTTTACGGCTTTACGGCTTTACGGCGAGACAGTCGGGCCCGGCGTCGCGGTTGTCAAAAGTGTGTGCCGTATAGCCGTCTACCCGTATAGCCGTGGGCGGGTGGTTGGGTAGTTCCTCTTTCGCCCAGACGACGTAGCGCTGCGAGCCGCCTGGTAAGGGCGAGTCAAGCGGCCAGCAGGTGACCAGGACGAGGGTCGGACCGTCGTTGTCGGTGATCACCCAGGTGTCACGCTCCTCCACGACCGCCGTCGTCACAACCCTGTAGCTTCGGCTTCGGCCCTTCTCGTCTTCGAGCACCACCGTCTGTCCCTTCTCGAGTCTGTCGAGGTCTGCGAAATGCGTGTCGCGGTGGCCTGCGATCACACAGGTGCCTCCGCCCCCCGGCTCCGAGCTGCCATCCAGATGCCCGGGGGCAAAGGCCAGATTGCGGCCGGTAGCGCCGGCGAGCACTATGTGTTCGCCGCCACCGGGAAGGGTGAGCCGGGCCACGGGCCAGGTGTCGGCCCACGGCCATGGCTTCTCCTCCATGCCGCCCGCCTGAGTTCGCTCCCACGAACGGTGAAGCAGGACCTGGGCGAGACCCGCCTTGGCGTGGATCCACCCTCCGCGAACTCCCTGCACGACCCCAGTTGCAAGCAGCAGGGCTGAAAGTCCGGAGAGCACACGTTGCGCAATCACAGCACGCCCCGCAGCTGGCGAAGGAAAACGCCGAGGGCGATAGCAAGGAGGGCCGTTAACAGGTAGAGGCGGCTGGCGGTCCCGCCCTTGGGCAGGGTGCCGAAGACCTTCTCGTACTTCCAACCCGTCGGCAGATTGGTTGGCACCGCACCGGTACGCAACTTCTCGTCGATCGGTCGGGTGGGAGTTACATCAACCGCTACCAGGCTGGTGTATTTGGAGACAAGGTGGTGAGTCAGCGCGATCTCCACCACCTGCGGACGCACCTCGTCCTCGGGCACGCCACGTGCCCGTTGATCCATGATCGAGGCAATCTTGCGTCGTGCCCACAAACGGTTGACGCCCGCTCGTGCCGCCCCGACCGATAAGACAGTGCGGGCCTCCCACGACTCGCTCGCCCTGACTCCGTTCGCCACCAGCTCACCGTGGACAGTGCCGAGCCGCGCCGTCACCACCACCGGCCGGCCGGCGTAGAGATCGGGCACCTGCTCAGGCCAGGTCTCGGTATCGGGGTCGGGCCATTGCAGCTCGATATCGGCGAGGACCGGATTCTCGAGCTTGGCGAAGAACTCGCCCATCCGCAACGAAACCTCCGATGGGGTCCCTATGTGGGTGAAGTCTCCGCGCCCGAATGACGCTGCGCGTTCCATGAAGTGCGAGTTAGGTGCGGAGCCGATGCCGACGGTGAAGAGCCGGCTGCGCCCGAGCTCCTCGTGGATTGCATGGAAGAGGGCGTCCTCGTTGCCGACGCAACCGTCGGTGATGAAGACCACCTGGCGGAGCGGCGTGTGCTCCTCGATGTCTTCGAGCGCCGCCAGCAACGGGCCCATCATCTCGGTGCCGCCGTCGGCCTGCAGACCGGCCACCCACTGTTTGGCATCATCGATGGCCGCCGGCATCGCCGGCACGCTGTGGCGGTGGAGTCTGGTGAAGTTCGAGTCGAACTCGATGATATTGAAGTAGTCCTCGGGCGCGAGCTGCTCGAGGGCGAGAATCAGCGCGTCCCGTGCCTGGATGATGGACGTGCCGCCCATCGATCCGGAGGTATCGACGACGAAGATGACCTCCCGCGGCAGGCGCAATTTTTCAGTGAACCTATCGTCGGGCGGCATCAGCATCGCGAGCACGTAGTAGGAACCGTCGAGCTCCTCGGTGAAGACCGCCGCCCTCGGCTCGCTCCCTCGCGCAGGCGTCCACTCGAGCACGAAGTCGCGGTCGGCCGGCACGCCATCGAGGATAATGCTGTGGACTTCGTCGGCGGTCTTCTTGATCTGCGCCGCATGCGACGGGCAATTGAGGCGCTCCAGGGGCATTCCGGCGTCAAGGAACACTTCGAGCCGCACCGGATTGACCGCACCCTGATCGGGGTGGAGGACCGGCGGAGTCACCCGGGACGCGTCCTCGACTTCATCCGAATCAAAGGCCCAACCGGTACCGGTTGTTGCTTTGGTCGTGATCGCCGAGCCCGGTATGTAGCGCGTGCCAACCACCATTGGGAAGCGGAGCT
>Ga0255053_10002059_pt1 | contig 10825 bp, 8 predicted proteins | sample JV7_2_22_MG_FD_188635 | JGI IMG/M metagenome (GOLD analysis project Ga0255053, IMG submission 188635) | Seawater microbial communities from Jervis Inlet, British Columbia, Canada - JV7_2_22 | ecosystem: Environmental > Aquatic > Marine > Inlet | place: Canada: British Columbia | collected...
TTCGAGGTTCTTTTCGACGGGATCCCCCTCGACGAGGTTTCAACATCGTTCACGATCAACGCTCCTGCCTTCCTCTTTCTCGCCCTCTATCAGGTGACCGGCGAGAAGCAGGGCGTTCCGCCCGAAGAGCTCCGACCCATCGTTCAGAACGACATTCTCAAGGAGTTCTTTGCACGGGGGGCTTGTGTGTTTCCGGTCGAACCAAGCCTTCGGATCGTGGCAGACACGTTCGAGTACTGCTCTGAAGTCATGCCCCGGGCCAACCCCATCTCCGTCTGTGGTTATCACATCCGTGAATCTGGCGCCACCGCCGTCCAGGAAATGGCGTTCGCTATCTCCAATGCAATCGAATACATCGAGCGGGCTCTCCAGAGGGGGTTGGACATCGACTCCTTCGCCCCACGGATCTCGTGGAATCTCGGGGCCTTCATGAATCTCTTCGAGGAGGTGGCAAAGTATCGGGCAAGTCGCAGGATTTGGGCGCGATTGATGAAAGAGCGATATGGCGCCAAAGATCCGCGCTCATGGAGATTCCTCTGGTTCGCCGGCACCTGCGGCTCCACCTTCAGCCACAAACAGCCTCTGAACAACATTGTCAGAGCTACCGTGGAAACGCTGGCCCTGGTGCTGGGAGGTGTCCAGAGTCTCACGGTGAACACCTGGCAGGAAGCGTTCGAGATCCCCGACCAGCAGGCCATGCTCACCGCTCTTCGCACCCAGCAGATCATCGCCCACGAGACCGGGGTGGCCGATACCGCCGACCCTCTTGCCGGCTCGTACTTCGTCGAATCGCTCACCGACGAGTACGAGCGGCGCATCCTCGAATTGATGGACGATGTTGCCCGGCGGGGTGGGATGGCGCGCTCCATCGAGAGTGGTCACATAGCCCGGGTCGTGCTCGACGAGGCATACAAACATTCGGCAGCAGTCGAAGCGGGCGAGCGCCTGATCGTGGGTGAGAATATCTTCACCCAAGCCGATGAGCACACTCCGACCGGACTGTTCACCCATGACCCGGGAGCGCTTGCCGAGCAGACGAGACGGTTGGCGAATGTGCGAGTCAGCCGGGATGAGGAGGCGGTGGCAGCCGCCATCGCCTCCCTCGCGACGGCGGCGCGTGACCCGGAGACGAACATCATGCCGGCAACGGTCGATTGTGTCAGGGCATATGTGACCATCGGAGAGATCTTCTCGACTCTGCGAGCCGAGTTCGGCGAGTACCAAGAGCCATTGGACATATTTTGACATCGGCCGGGGAGCGTGATCTGTTCCGAGACTCCGTTCGATCCTTCGTCGAGGCCGAGATCTCGCCGAACGCCGAAGAACTCGATCGACACGGTGTGTTCCCCGAAGGCCTGTTCGAGAGAATGGGCCAACTCGGCTTTTTCGGACTGCGCTACCCGGAGGATGTGGGGGGGCAGGGGGCGGACTTCGCCACGGCCTGCGTGATGTATACCGAGCTTGCTTTCGGGAGCCTTTCGCTTGCTGCCATCTGTGCCATGCAGAGCCTCATGGGAACGCACTTCGTCCACCAATACGGCACGCTCGAGCACCACGAGAGATACTTGCTTCCTGCCCTGAGGGGGGAGTCGGTCGCCACCTTCGCGTTGACCGAGCCGGATGCCGGATCGGATCTCGGTGCCATGAAGACCCGGGCGAAGAAAGTCGACGACGGCTGGGTGATCAACGGAGCCAAGACGTGGATCACCAACGCCCCCGTTGCCTCTTTTCTCACGGTGGGGGCCAAGACCAGTGACGAAGGGGGCATCCGAAACATCGCACTATTCCTGGTGGATGTGGACAATCCCGGGTTCTCGGTGGGTAGACCAATCGAGAAACTGGGTGTGAGATCCAGTCTGACTTCGGAAGTGTCCTTTGACGACTGCTTCGTTCCTGACGATGCCCTCCTCGGCGAAGAGGGCGATGGTGTGAGGAATATCGGAGGTGTGCTCTCCGAGATTCGCGTGATGACCGCGGCCCTTGCGGTTGGGCTCTCCAGACGCGCACTCGAAGACGCGGTGGCGTATTCGAAAGAACGTCAAGCGTTCGGACGCAGCATCGGTAAGTTCCAGAGCATCGAGCACAAGCTGGCCGAGATGGAGACCTCTCTCTACGCATCCTCGCTGATGACCGATGACGCGGCAGCCCGGATCGACAGGGGGGAACCCAGTCCACATCACTCGGCCATGGCCAAGCTCTTTGCCACCGAGACCTGTGCGAGGATCGTCGATGAGACAACACGCATCTTTGGCAGCTATGGATTTGCCATGGAGTACGCAGCTCAGCGCTACTTCAGAGACGCTCGCTTTCTGCTGTACGGCGGAGGAACCTCCGAGCTTCTCCGCGGGATCATCGGCCGGGGCGTTCTCGGCGAAGACAAATGATCAGGGTTGGATTCGATGTCGGTGGCACATTCACCGACTTCGTCCTGGAGGACGCAGAAGGCCGCTGGCACACCGGCAAACGGCTAACCACCTATCCCGATCCATCTGAGGCATGCATCGCCGGGCTCGAGACCCTTCTCGAAGACGCGGGAGTCGGCTTCAACGAGGTGACGAGGGTCGTTCACGGAACAACCCTCGGATCGAACATCGTCATCGAAAGAAAGGGCGAGGGAGTCGCCCTGGTCACAACAGTGGGTTTTCGGGACGTGCTCCAGATCGGGAGGGAGAAGCGTTATCAGGTGTATGACCTTCAGATCACCAAGCCCGACCCACTCATCGATCGGTCGCGGATATGGGAGATCGAAGAGCGTGTGCTTGCCGACGGAACAGTGCGTGACGCCATGGACGAGGTCTCAGCGCGCGCAACCATTCGCGAGATATCCGAGCGAGGCGTGACGTCTCTCGCAGTGTGCTTCCTCCACAGCTATCTCAATCCGGACCACGAGCGTCGGTTCGCCGAGTTGGTCGCCGAAGAGGCGCCCCACGTGGTGGTGTCCCTCTCCTCGGAGGTCTCCCCGCAGTTTCGGGAGTACGAACGAACGAGCACCACTGTGGTCAACGCCTATCTGATCACCGCTGTCAGCGAGTACCTGAGAACGATGGTGGGTCAGCTTGGGGCTCGCGGTTACGGCGGACGACTGTTCATCATGCAGTCGGGTGGAGGGGTGGCCACCGCGGAGTCGATGGCGGACCTTCCAGTGAGAATGATCGAATCGGGTCCCGCTGCGGGGGCACTCATCGCCGCCAAGTTCGGCGAGATCTCAGGGCACAACGACCTGGTCGCTTTCGACATGGGCGGAACGACGGCCAAGCTCTCGCTGGTCATCGATGGCCAACCTTCCACAGTCGGACAGTTCGAGTTGCACAAGGTACGTCTGGCTGCGGGAAGCGGTATCCCGATGAACGTGAGAAGTCTCGACCTAGTCGAGATCGGGGCAGGGGGCGGAAGCATCGCCCGCGTCGCCCAGGGGATCATTCAGGTCGGTCCCGACAGCGCCGGCTCTGCCCCGGGACCGGTTTGCTACGGGCTGGGTGGCACTGAACCGACCGTGACCGACGCCGATCTGGTTCTTGGGTATATCAGCCCTCACCGATTCGCCGGTGGCTCGATGCCACTGGACCTCGATGCTGCAAGGGGGGCACTCGAGGAGAAGGTAGCGAAACCACTCGGGATCTCCACGGAGGAGGCCGCATGGGGAGTTCACCGTATCGTCAACTTGAACATGGAGATGGCGACGCGTGTTGTCTCTATCGAGCGTGGCAACGATCCCAGAGACCTGGCGCTGGTCGCGACCGGAGGATCCGGTCCCGCCCATGCCTGTCGTTTGGCTGTAGCCCTGGGGATGCCGGTGGTAGTGATCCCTGCCGCTGCCGGGGTCGCCTCAGCGATCGGGCTTTTGTCCGCCGATGTGAAATTCGACACATCACGCTCATTTGTCGCCTCGCTCGACGGACTCGACCCGAGCCAATTGACCAGAATCTACGACGAGATGGAGACCGAGGCATCTCGGGTCATCGAGGAGTCGACCGACGCCAAACCAGTCCGGATGGTGAGAGAGGTGGACCTCAGATACATGGGCCAGGGTTTCGAGCTGTCCGTCCAGATTCCAGACGGCCCGGTGACAGCGCGGGCACTCCAACTGTTCAGGGAGGCCTTCGACGAGGTCTACTCGAAGAGATACGGGTTCGCCAGCCCCGACAAGAAGGTTGAAGCGACCACGTGGAAACTCACGGCGTACGGCGACAGTCCTCCCCTCGAGGTCCCCACGATCGAATCAGACGACAGACCAGGTGTGGCGACACCGTCCGAGTCACGGGCCGCCTACTTTCCCGAGACCGACGGGTTCGTCGAAACGCCGGTGTTCAGCCGATACGACCTGGCGCCACATCAGTTGGTGAAGGGACCGGCAATCATCGAAGAGAGGGAGTCGACAACTGTCATCCCACCCGGCCTGGAGGGATTGGTCGATGTGTATGGGACCCTCCGGATCGGAGTCGCCTGATGAGCCGGCCCGACCCCATCACCCTCGGAGTCGTCTGGGGCGGCCTTCAGTCGATTGCGGTTGAGGTCGGCACCACCATTCACCGGACCGCGTACTCGGCCCAAGCCCGTGAAGGCCAGGATTTCTCTGTTGCGATCTTCGACCGGAGTGGACGGATGAGCGCACAAGGCCCATACAGCCCGGGGCACATGGGGGCCATGAATTTCGCCGTTCTCAACATGCTGGACGCCTTTCCGGCCGAGACCCTGTCGCCAGGTGACGTGATGCTTCTCAACGATCCCGCCCTCGGCTCGGGCCACCTGCCCGACTTCTTCGTGACCCAACCGGCATTCCATGACGACGACCTCGTCGGCTTTGTGGTCAACATCGTCCACCACACCGACGTAGGTGGAGCCAGACCTGGAAGCCAGGCGGTGGAGGGGGTGTTCGACTATCACCAGGAGGGCCTGTTCATCCCACCGACCAAGATCGTGGACGCAGGGGTGTCCAACGAAGCGGCGCTGGAGCTGATTGCCGCCAACTCACGGACGCCGGACAACCTCCGCGGTGACCTAATGGCACAGAGAAACGCCCTGAAGGTGGGCGAGCTCAGGCTCCAGGACCTGGTCGAGAGACATGGGCTGGACGTGTACGAGAGCTGCATCGAGGTCATCCTCGACCAAACCGAAGTCACCATGCGGGAGGCAATTGCGTCCATTCCGGACGGCCGGTATGAGTTCACCGACCATCTCGACGATTACGGGCCTGGCTCCGATCCTCTGATCGTCCAAGTGGCGGTGACCATCGATGGAGACCGGCTCGCAATCGACTTCGACGGTTCCTCTCCCCAAACCGAGTCCGGTCTCAACGCCTATCTCAACTACACGAAGTCTTATAGCTACGCGGCGATCAAGTGTCTTACCGACCCCTTTGGCCCGATGAATGCAGGCGCTCTCCGACCCATGGACATCTCTGCTCCGGAGGGCTCCTTCCTCAACCCAAGAAGGCCGGCGGGTGGAGGCCCCCGAGCCATCATCTGCTATCGGGTGTTCGAAGCCATCCTCGGGGCACTGGCTCCGGCCCTCCCCGACAGGGTGGCGGCCGCCAGCTCCCACTTCTCCAATCCCACATGGGGTGGATTCGACCCGGCGAAGGGAAACCAGTTTGTGGCCTACGAGTTGGTCCTGGGAGGCACGGGAGCTCGATCCTCCCGAGACGGTTGTGAGGCGATGTCCTCGGCGTTCAACGCATCAAACATCCCGGTCGAGGCTCAAGAAGCGGTCCAGCCCATCATCGTGGAGCGCTTTGAGCTGATTCCCGACAGTGGAGGCCCGGGTCGGCAACGAGGCGGCTGCGGCATACGGCGTGACATGAGAATCCTTGGCGAGGATGTCAAACTCACCAACCTTTCGGAGCGGCAGAAGTTTCCTCCTTTTGGGTTGTTCGGCGGGGAGCCCGGGGCGCTTGGCGCCACTGTGATCAACCCCGGTGAGCGATCCGAGCGCAAGATTGGCGGCAAGGCCTCGCTGGACCTCGAATATGGGGATGTTGTGAGCTTCCGACTCTCAGGCGGCGGAGGTTATGGCGATCCCACCAAGCGCGATCCGGAGGCAGTGGCGGTGGACGTCAGACTCGGCCTGGTGAGCATCGCAGCCGCCCGCGACCAATACTCGGTGGTGATCGGCCCCGACAGGATCGTCGATATCGAGGCGACTCTTGCTGCCAGGAACGCCACCTTCGATTAGGAGTCTGCTGATTAATGCCGTTGCTCAGATCGGCGGCCAGACGCGCCAGTCGCAAGGACGAGGTTTCGCCACTCCTTGTGGCGGAATGGTGAAGCCAAGGACGCAGCGAGTGGTGATGACTGGTCGTCGAGATGAGTGACATGCATTGTTCAGCGGGCTCCTAGGCGAAGAAGGTCACTACAAGGGAGAAGATCGCTGTGAGAGCTGTCATGGCGCCAATGGTGCCCAGCGAGTAGATCCGCAGTTGATCGCGCATGACACCGTTCATTTCCCTGACTTCGATCGCCAGTTGGTCAATTCGGTCTTCCATCCGGTCGAACCGATCGTCCATCCGGTCGAACCGATCGTCGATCCGGTCGAACCGGGTCTCAAGACGCGCAATATCATCGCCGGTGACCACCTCGTCAGATCGATGCTGTGGCAAATGGGTCATCAGCGTGTCCGCGTGCTCTTCTCCAAGGACATCCTGAAGAACAGAATACAGGGCGTGCCGCGCTGGCTCCACAGATGACATGGACTCCGCCATGCCGGATAGCTGCCACGACTTCTAGCCGCTCGAGCAAGTCTTCTCTTGGTCTGCCTCGGAGGACCGACTTCCTGGCTGGAACATCAGATCCGATTCGCTGTTCTCGTTGCAACGGCCTCCTCGATGCCGGCCACTATGTGCGCGAGTGCAGCCCCGGTGGGATACACCAGATAGCCGAGTTCCTCCAGGACTGGCCGGCTCGCTTCGGAGATCGTCCCGCCGACGACCAGAACTACGTCGTCGAGACCGGCTTCGGCGAGTGCTTCATGGACTCTCCTGCAGTACTCCTCGTGGGCGCCCGATAGCACCGACAGACCAACGACATCCACGTCCTCATCGGTGGCTATACCCACTATGGAAGCAATCTTCTGGTGTCGCCCGGTGTAGATCACTTCCATTCCGGCGTCCCGCAAGGCCTTCACAACGACCTTCGCCCCGCGGTCATGACCATCGAGACCAGGTTTGGCGATCAGCACCCTGATTGGCAGGCTATCCATTGCCGAATCGTACGCGTGTGCGGAGTCCAAAGGGGGGCGCCTAAGAGACGCTGATGCAAACGCACTACTCGAAATGATGCCTGCAATGCATTGAGCCCCAGCGCCGATAGCGGTACGATCCTGACTAACCGGTCAGTCAGGATACGTCGTGATGGAAGAAGAGCTCAACGAGATAATCGAGGAGTGCCGGATCGCTGTCGAGGATCCCGAATACCCGGCCGTGCATCAGTGGCTGGAGGAAAACCCGGACGGCAAGGTGTTGGGGCACTTCCAGGTCTACTTCCCCGAAGAGATCGCCCACGCGGCCGGCATGTTCCCGTTGAAGATGAAGGGTTTCGACAGGGGCGTTCAGATTCGTGAGGCCGACGCCCACATCGCGGCATTTGTCTGTTCCATCCTGAGGACCTCCCTCGAACAAGCCCTCTCTGGCCGTATCGACTTCCTGTCAATGTATGTGACCCATCCCATCTGCGATGCCGCACGCCATCTCAACGGTGTTTGGACCCGGCAGTTTCCCGAGCTGAGCTGTCAAATTCTCTACCTGCCGCAGAACGCCGCGTCACCTCACGCCCCCGCCTATCTGCTCGCCGAGTATCACCGGATCGCAGGAATCATCGAAGAGATCACCGGTACTCCCATCACCGATGAGTCACTGCGGGCCAGTATCGAGTTATTCAACGAGAACCGTCGCTTGCTACGGGAGCTCTACCAGATCAGACGGGAGACGCCCGAGCAGATCGGTCTCACGGACTCCTATCTGCTCATGGCGGCAGCCGGTGCGATGCCACGCGAGCGTCACAACGAGCTGCTCGGGCGCGCCCTCCCCCTCATCCGAGCCCGGGACAACCACCCCCAGGACAAGCTGCGGATCGTGTTCGAGGGCGGCTACTGCGAGCAGCCCCCGATCGAGATGCTTTCGGTGCTCCAAGACGTGGCCTACGTTGTCGACGACGATTTCATGATCGGCCTGCGGTGGCTCACAGAAGACGTGCCCACGTCGGGTGATCCAATGCAGAATCTGGCTGTCGCCTACCTCGAGACCTCCGACTACAGCCCGGTGCAGAGGGACCCCCGCAAGCCGAAAGAGGACATGCTGCTGAAGCGCATCCACGAGTCCAAGGCGGAGGCCGCCATCGTGGCAGCACCCAAGATGTGCGAGCCGGGACTCGAGGAGCAGGTCGCCTACGACAACGCCCTCACAGCGGCCGCTATCCCCCATCTCATCATGGAATTCGAAGAGAAGACGACCAACTTCGAACAGGCCCGAATGGAGATCGAGACCTTTGCCGAATCCCTGCTGTTCGAGTTTGTCTAGGAGACCGATATGGAAACACAGAAAGTAGCGATACGGCCGGCCCTCAGCCAAGCTGGGAACACTCGCACCGCGAGCCGTGCTCTCATGGACAACTGGTGGAAACAGCTCGGTGAAGCGGACGCTACGGCACAGCCTGTGGCCAACACTTTTGTGATGGGATCACTCGCCGAAGTCCTCAACACGTTCGACATCCCCATGAGCTTCCCCGAGATTGCTGCCCTGCAGACCGCTGTCAAAGGCAAGGCCATGGACTACCTGCTGGCGGCCGAAGATCTTGGTTACTCGCCTGATATCTGTGGCTATGTGAAAGTCGATATCGGCTTGCATGCCACCGGTCGGGACCATCCCCTCGGCAAGTACCCCAAGCCCGGCATGGTTGTCGCCTCCAACATGTGCAACACCTACATCAAATGGGCCGAGGTCTGGGAGCGCCAGTATGGATGCCCCGTCTTTGTCCTCGACCTTCCCGGCTGGCGGGGCACCGGCTTTGAGTATGACTCGTCCAGCGAGACGTTCCGGAACGACGTGAAATACGTCGAGGGCCAGATACGCGACCTCATCAGCCTGTCCGCAGAGGTGTCAGGAAAGAAGTTCGACATAGACAAGCTTCGTGAGATTCTCGGCAACGTCAATCGGATGTCGGAGCTCTACCAGTCGATCCTGGCCATGAACAAGAACAAGCCCGCCCCCTTCAACGCCCTGACAGAGGGCATCAACTACATGGGAATCGCCAACATCCTCCGGGGACTTCCAGAGGGTGTTGAGTTCATGGAGACGGTCCTGGCCGAGCTCGAGGAGCGGGTGGCGCACGGAGTCGGAGCACTTACCGACGAGCGCTACCGCCTGCTTTTGGTGGGCACCGCCTGTTACACGAATTTCCGGGATTTCGTAGGGATGTTCGAGCGGTGGGACGGCGTCTTCGTGGCCAGCGAGTACATGTCGTACGCAGGTGGGGGCATCGACCGAGGGCTTCACTACGACCTTTCTCGCCCGATCGAGAGCCTCGCCGAGCAGATCCTCATCACTTCGCAGCCGAGCATGAGCGGGATCTTCTTCTCTCATGAATGGCAGGCAAAGATGGCGGAGGAGTATGACGTCGACGGCATCTGCTATCACGGGGTCAAGTCCTGCCGGACTACCGCCGCCGGTCTTCCGGACGCCCGCGAATGGCTTCTCAACAATGCCGACGTTCCCGGTCTGTTCATCCAGTCCGATCTCGTCGATTCACGCCTGTGGGCCGAGGCGCAGATGAGGAACCGGATCGATGCATTCTTCGAAAGCCTGCAAAGCAGGCGAGTTCAGTCAGGAGTGTGAACGAGATGTTGGTAGCAGGAGTGGACGTAGGCTCGACCCAGACCAAGGCCGTGATCATCACCGGGGAACATGAGATCCTGGGACGGGGCCTTTGCTCGACCGGAGCCAAGCTGGCCGACGCCGGAGAGACGGCTTTCAACCTGGCATTAGAGCAGACCGAGTTCGCCGAGCCCGATGTGGCCTTCGTCGTCGGTACCGGCTACGGGCGATTCAACATCGATTTTGGCGACGCCCAGGTGACCGAGATCTCGTGTCATGCCCGTGGTGCGGTTCACCTCTTTCCGGGAACGAGAAGCGTGCTCGACATCGGCGGACAGGACACCAAAGCCATCAAGGTGACCGCCGACGGCCAGGTGGTCGACTTCAACATGAACGACAAATGCGCGGCGGGCACCGGGCGTTTTCTCGGCGCGGCGTCCGACGCCCTGGAGATTCCCCTCGGGGAACTCGGACCACTGGCACTGGCTGCCAAGAACCCGGTCAAGATGACCACTACGTGCACGGTCTTCGCCGAGTCGGAGATTCTCGGGTGGATGGCAAAGGGCCGGCGTATCGAAGATGTCGTGATGGGCGTCCACAACTCGATTGCCTCCCGCAGCGTGTCGCTGCTACGTCGGGCAGGCATAGAGCCCGAGATCACCTTCACCGGGGGGGTCACCCGCAACACCGCCATGGTCGAGCTGATTTCCGAACTGGTGGGATCCCGGGTCAACACCAACGAGGAGTCGCATTATTGCGGCGCCATCGGCGCAGCCCTCTATGCACTCGATCAGGTCTTGACCGGTGCAGGCACCGAAAGGGGATTGCCGACATGAGTCTCACCGCAGGCATCGACCTGGGATCGAGCTACACCAAGGTTGTCGTCGTCGACGAGCACGGCTTCATCGAGTCGACCTTCATGCGACGCACCGGGTTTCACTTCGCCAAGGCGGCCGAGGAGAGCCTTCAGACCACTCTCACTCAGAAGGACATCGCGCCCGACGCCATCGGCTACATCGCGGC
>Ga0255053_10002062_pt1 | contig 10815 bp, 8 predicted proteins | sample JV7_2_22_MG_FD_188635 | JGI IMG/M metagenome (GOLD analysis project Ga0255053, IMG submission 188635) | Seawater microbial communities from Jervis Inlet, British Columbia, Canada - JV7_2_22 | ecosystem: Environmental > Aquatic > Marine > Inlet | place: Canada: British Columbia | collected...
TGCCTGGTCCTACCGTTTCATCGAGGATGAGGACAGCAACGTGTTCCACAAGGCGATGGTCTTTGCGCCCGCAGGCGGCGAGGCCGCGATCCTCACCGCCGGCGGCACCAAGGCGATGATCAAGTTGTGGAATCTAGACGGATCCACGTCAACCCTGTGGGAGAAGGACTTCGGCGGCAAGTTCAGCCGCATGCGCGATCTCGAAGTGGCCGATGTCAACGGTGACGGTTTCACCGACATCGTGGTTGCTACCCACGACCAGGGCGTTGTTGCGGTGCTCTACGGCGATGCGAGCGGCAGCTACACAGCCTTCGAGCTCGACGCCGAGCCCAACACCTTTGTCCATGAGGTCGAGGTCGGTGACCTCGACGGCGACGGCGTGCTCGAGATCTACGCCACCCCGAGCCTGCCCAACAAGCTCGACGGTACGCCGCAACCTGGTTTTGTGACCCGCTACGTGCCTGGAATCGAAGAGGGTCGGACCGTGGTTGCTGATCTCGATGACCGTCACGCCAAGGAGATCCTGGTCGATGACGTCGACGGGGATGGCACCGACGAGCTCTACGTATCGGTGGAGGCGGTTGCCGGCGGCCGGGTCGAGATCCTGCGCTTCGACGACGACACCGATCCGGCCGAGGGGATGCTGATCACCAGCCTGGGCGACACCCTGACGCGTTTCCTGACTGCAGGTGACGTGGACGGCGACGGCGTCAAGGAGATGGTGGCCGCGGCCAACAAGAGCGGTCTGTGGCTGCTGAAACCGGGTGACGATCCCCGCGCCGAGTGGTCGATCCAGTCGATCGACCGCAACTCGGGCGGCTTCGAGCACGCCTCGATCCTCACTGACCTCGATGGCGACGGTGTCGACGAGCTCTACGTCGCGAACGACGACGACGGCGAGATCAACCGCTATGTGTGGGTCGACGGTGAGCCGCAGCGCGAGCTGCTCTACACCCACCCGGAGGGGTTGTCGGGATTTACGTGGAACATCATGCCCTGTCCTATTTCGCTCATTCCTGCGGAATAAGCGAAATAGGAGTTAAGAGTTGAGAGTTGAGAGTTGAGAGTTCCCGGCCGGCTCCCCGGCGGACTTCATGGGTGGACGGGGGACAATTCTCAACTCTCAACTCTCAACTCGCGCCGGCGTCGTCGCCCTCGCCCAACGTGACCCTCACGGCAAACCGCTCGCCATCAGGGGCCTCACCGTCCTTGAGTGCCAATCCGTCCGGGGCGACGGCGCCGGCGCGGAGGATGTCGTCCATCACCGGGGCCAATGAGTCGCGCGCCGACACGGCGCCGGCGATCTCGAGCGTCACGACCGGCCAGCGCAGGCTCTTCTGGGCAATCGTCTTGGCGCCCCGGATCTTGGTCATCACCTCGACCGCGGCCTCGAAGGTGCCATCGACCTCAGGCCGCGGCACCGTTTCGAACTCGCCAGTCGTCGGCCATGCCGAGGTGTGGATGCTTTTCGTCCGGTCCTCGCCGGCGAAGCTCCACGACCAGACCTCCTCGGTGACATATGGCATGAACGGAGCCAGCAAGCGTAGATAGGCGTTGAGAGTGAGGCCCAGCGCGGCCAGAGCCGAACGCCGGCCCGACGTGTCCTCATCCGCGTAGGAGCGGAGCTTGACCAGCTCGAGATAGTGATCGCAGAAATGCCAGAAGCTCTCCTCAACGACCTGCAGCGCGGCCGCGTAATCGAAAGCGTCAAAGGCCTTTGTCGCCTGCTCGGTGACCGTGCGCAATCGCTCGATCAACGCCAGATCGAGAGGCTCGGTGATGTGCTCGGGCCCCGGCACCTCGCCGCCGACTCGGTCGAGCTGCATGAGGACAAAGCGGCTGGCATTGAAGATCTTGGTCGACAGCCGCTTGCCGACCTTGAAGACGCTTGGGTCGAAGGCGGTGTCGGTGCCGAGGCGGGCCCGCGCCGCCCAGTAGCGCACAGCGTCGGATGACCACTCGACCAGCAGGTCGTCGGGAGTCACAACGTTGCCCTTGGACTTCGACATCTTCTTGCGGTCGGGGTCGAGGATCCAGCCCGACAGAATCACGTGGTACCAGGGGATCTCGCCCTCGTGCATCCAGGCCTTGACGATAGTAGAAAAGGCCCATGTCCGGATGATGTCGTGCGCCTGGGGGCGGATGTCCATCGGGAAGAGCTTGGCATGCCGCTCGGAATCGATTCCCCAGTGGGACTGGATCTGCGGGGTCATGGACGATGTCGCCCAGGTGTCCATGACATCGGGTTCGGCGGTGAACCCGCCCGGCTGGTCACGCTGGTTCTCTTTGTAGCCCGGGGGGACATCGGTCAGCGGATCCATGGGAAGGGTGCTCGGATCTGCAAAGACCGGGCTCGAAAAATCGGGCTCGCCGGCGTCGTCGAGGCGATACCAGACCGGGAACGGCACACCGAAGTAACGTTGCCTCGAGATGCACCAATCCTGGTTGAGGCCCTCCACCCAGTGCGTGTAGCGGGTCTTCATATGCGCCGGATGCCACTGAATTAGATCGCCCTGGGCGAGCAGCGCCTCCTTGTGCTCGAGAGTGCGGATGAACCACTGGCGGGTGGTCACGAATTCGAGCGGACGGTCGCCCTTTTCAAAGTACTTTACTATCTGGTCGGTCGGTTTGGGCTCGCCGACGAGGGCCGCGCCGGCCCAACCCGACAGGCTCCCCTCCTCCACGAGCAGCTCGGCCACCCTCTTCTTTGCCTTGCTGATGTAGAGACCGGCGATCTCGTCGTGGGCGCGCTGGGCGGCGGCCACATCGACGCTCTCGAAGGCCCCTTCGCCGATGGTCGCCGGCAGCATCTTGCCGTCGCGCCCGATGAGCTGTTTGAGGGGTAGACCCGAGGCCTTCCACCACTCCACATCCATGGCATCGCCGAAGGTGCAGACCATGAGGATGCCGGTCCCCTTCTCGGGGTCGGCGTGGTCGGCGGCAACGATCGGCACTCGCGCGCCGTAGAGCGGGGTGATGGCATGCTTGCCGAAAAGCTCCTGGTAGCGTTCGTCGTCGGGATGGGCCACCACCGCGATGCAAGCACCCAGGAGCTCGGGTCTCGTCGTGGCGATCAGCAGCTCGCCACCGCCCTCGACGCCAAAGCGCAGGTCGTAGAAGAGACCCTGACGGGGGCGGTCCTCGACCTCGGCCTGGGCAACAGCGGTGTGGAAATCGATGTCCCACATGGCGGGAGACTCGACGTTGTAGACCTGGCCCTTCTCCACCAGGTCGAGGAAGCTGAGCTGCGAGATCCGACGGCAGTGGTCGTCGATAGTGGCGTACTGTTCCGACCAGTCGATCGACAACCCGAGGTGGCGCCACAGATGCTCGAATGCCTTCTCGTCCTCGGCGGTCACCAATCCGCAGGCCTCGATGAAGTTTCGCCGCGAGACCTCCTCGATCTCCTTGCGCTTGCCGCCCTTGGGGTCCGGCTGCCAATCCGGGTCGTACGGCAGGTGCGGATTGCAGCGGATGCCGAGCAGGTTCTGCACCCGGCGTTCGGTGGGTAGGCCGTTGTCGTCCCAACCCATCGGAAAGGCGATGTTCTTGCCGATCATCCGCTGGTAGCGCACCAGCAGGTCCTCGTGGGTGTAGCTGAAGACATGACCGACGTGCAGCGAACCCGAAACCGTCGGTGGCGGAGTATCGACAACGAAAGTCTGATCACGGGGCAGTGAGGGGTCCCACTTGTAGATGCCCCACTCGTCCCATTGCTGGCGCCACTTGTCCTCGATTTCGAGGTGTTTGTACTTCTTCGGAATCTCAGGCACTGATGTCCTCCGCTTCGGAGAAGGCGAAGACGGCGTCCTCGACCCGCAGCCGGTCGCGGGTGATCCATCCGCCGGCTTGGCCGTCGATGCCGATCACCGACGCCAGCACCCGTTCACCTTTGCCGAAGAACTCGTTGTGCTCCGCTTCACTGAGGAGCGACGGCTTTTTGACCCACACCACAACACGCTTCGTGCCCTCCTTGGCGGCATCGAGCGCGTTGGGGAGAAAGCTCCGAACATCGGGGTCGTCGCCACGGACGAGCATCACCGTCGAGCCCGCTCGATAGGGCGGGCCGCCCTCGAGCCAGAGGTCGAGCTCGGCACGATCTGTCACGTCAACCATCCAGGGTCCCATTTCGTTTCCTCGCAATCGGAACCGTCTGTGGCCAAAGGCCACAGCGCCGGCAGATGATACCACCAGAGAGGGCTAGAGCTTGACAACGGCGTCCGGCTCCGTTCTCCTATGGGCCGCATGACGGAGCCAAAACCGCTGATCATCGTCGAGTCGCCGGCCAAGGCGAGGACCATTTCCAAGTTCCTGGGATCGGACTGGGTGGTCGAGTCCTCTATCGGCCACATCCGGGACCTGCCACCCTCCGCGGCTGAGATCCCCAAGAAGTACAAGGGCAAGAAGTGGGCGCGGCTGGGTATCGACGTCGATAACGACTTCGCACCACTCTACGTGATCCCGGCGGAGAAGAAAAAGCAGGTTGCAACCCTCAAGAAGAAGCTCAAGAACGCGTCTGAGCTCTACCTCGCGACTGACGAAGACCGCGAGGGAGAGGCGATTGCCTGGCACCTCATCGAGGTGCTGAATCCCGACATCCCGGTCAAACGGTTGGTCTTTCACGAAATCACCGGCAGCGCGATCGGCAACGCCCTGGCGGAGCCGCGCGAAATCGACGCGCGAATGGTCGACGCACAGGAAACCCGTCGCATCCTCGACCGCCTGGTTGGCTACGAAGTGTCGCCGGTACTGTGGAAAAAGCTCCGGCCCAAGCTCTCCGCCGGGCGCGTGCAATCGGTCGCTACCCGCCTCATCGTCGCCCGCGAGGAAGCGCGGATGGGTTTCGTGGAGTCGGCATTCTGTGGCGTCGAGGCCACGCTGAAGAGTGACGAGAGCGAGCGCAGCTTTAGCGCCCGCCTGGCCGAGCTCGACGGGCGTAAGATTGCGATCGGCAAGGACTTCGACCAAGAGACCGGCGAGCTCAAGACGAAGGCGCAGGTGCTTGACAGCGGATCGGCACAGTTGCTCGCTGCCGAGCTCGTAGATGCGCCGTTCGAGGTCACCGAGGTCGCCGAGAAACCGTTCACCAACCGTCCCTACCCGCCGTTCATGACCTCGACCCTGCAGCAGGAGGCTGGTCGCAAGCTGCGCTTCAACGCCCGCCGCACCATGCGGATAGCGCAGAGCCTTTATGAGAACGGTTACATCACCTATATGCGCACCGACTCGCTGACCCTTTCGGGCGAGGCCCTGGGCGCCGCCCGGCGACAGGTGGAGGATCTCTACGGCACCGAGTACCTGCCCGACCAACCACGGGTCTACCGCTCGAAATCGAAGAGCGCGCAGGAGGCGCACGAAGCAATCCGGCCCGCGGGCGGACGCTTCCGCACCCCGGGCGAGCTGAAGTCGAAGCTCGACGGCGACCAGATGAAGCTCTACGAGCTGATCTGGAAACGCACCCTCGCCTCGCAGATGAAGGACGCCAAGGGGGTCCGCACCCAGGTTCGGATCGAGGCCCCGACCGAGGGCCAGGGGACCGCAGCCTTCACCACCTCGGGCAAGGTCATCACCTTCGCCGGCTTCTACCGCGCCTATGTCGCCAGCTCGGACGACCCCAAGGCCGAGCAGGCCGACAAGGAGAAGATCCTGCCCAAGCTCAGCCAGGGCCAGCGGCTGACGGTCGATGGTCTGGAGCCGACCAGCCACTCCACCCAGCCACCGGCGCGCTACACCGAGGCGAGCCTGGTCAAAGAGCTCGAGGCGCGCGGCATCGGTCGCCCCTCGACCTACGCCTCGATCATCCAGACCATCCAGGATCGCGGCTACGTGTGGCACAAGGGGCAGGCGCTGGTACCGACGTTTACCGCGTTCGCAGTCATTCGTCTGCTCGAGCGCAACTTGCCCGATCTCGTCGACTACGACTTCACAGCCCGCATGGAGGATGAGCTCGACGCGATCGCCCGCGGCGAGGTCGAGGCCGTTCCGTGGCTCCACGACTTCTACTTCGGCATTTCCGACGCCGATAACGGGCGACGCCAGATCATGCGCATGGGGCTGCACGCCCTGGTCGCCACCGGCGAAGGCATCGAACCGCGTGAGGCCTCGAGGATCACCATCGGCCAGACGCCCGAGGATGAAAGGGTCGCGGTGAGGGTCGGTCGTTACGGCCCGTACATCCAGATCGGGGATTCCGATCAAAGGGCCTCGATTCCCGACGACATGCCGCCCGACGAGCTCTCTCTCGAACGGGCGCTCGAGATGGTGGCAAAAGCGGCCGAGGGCGACCGCTCGATCGGTGACGATCCCGAGACCGGCAAACCCGTCTACGTCAAGGAGGGACGCTTCGGTCCCTACATCCAGCTCGGCGACCGCGAAGACGGCGGAGACAAGCCCAAGATGGCAAGCCTCTGGAAGAGCATGTCGCCCGATTCAGTGACCCTCGACGACGCATTGATGCTGCTTTCCTTCCCGAAGGACCTCGGCAAACACCCCGAGACTAACGAATCCATCACCGTCCAGGACGGCCGCTATGGCCCCTACGTCAAGATGGGCAAAGAGACCCGCAGCCTCGACAACCAGGACCAGCTCGCCACCATCACCCTCGACGAGGCGGTGGCCAAGCTCAAGGAGCCCAAGAAGGGCCGCCGGTCGGGTGCCGCTGCGGTGATCTCAGACCTCGGCGCCCACCCCTCGTCGGGCGAGACCATCCAGGTCAAGACTGGCCGCTACGGCCCCTACGTCACCGACGGCACCATCAACGCCACCGTTCCCAAGGGCACCGACCCGGAAAAGGTCGACCTCGACAAGGCCGTCGAGCTGCTCGCCAAGCGCGAGGAGAAGCTCCGGTCACAGGGCAAAGACCCGAGGGCGAAGAAGAAGACCCGCCGCAAGAAGAAGTAGACGCGTCGTTGCGACTATTGAGGGCGGGATATATCCCGGCCCTACACAAACCTCTATCAAGAATCTCCGCTGTAGGGGCGGCATATATGCCGCCCGAGGTTATTTCAAGCGCGCTCGCGCCTCCTCTTCGCTGTCGCAGACCTGGAGGATCTCCTTCAGCATCACAACGCTGAAGACGTCACAGATCTTACCGCTGCAGCCGCAGATCGCCAGGGAACCGCCGGAGCCCTGGAGACGGACGAGGAGTCTAACCAGGGTGCCGATGCCGGCGCTGGTGACGATCGGGACGTCAGAGAAGTCGAAGATGAAAAAGCGGGTGTCCTCGCCGGCACGGGTGGAGACGTCGTCCCAGAGCTGGGTCGCGCCGTTGATCTCGAGGTTGCCGGAGAGACGCACGACGAGACCGTCAGCGATCTTCGGGTCGGGCTCGTAACTGAGCTTCATTGGTCCCCTCAGTCCCCCTATTTACCGATCTGGTAGTGAGAGTGTAGCAAACGATGAAACGTTTGAACGTTGAACGCTCAACGTTCGTGGTAGAGTGACGTTCAGCAACTGCACAGCGGATCGAGGTTTATGCTCCGGTGAGGTCGGAGCGGTTTGGTCGCGTCAACCGGGGGGTCGGAGGAATGACGGCGGTCAGCGGGGAGTTTCGGCGCGAGATCGAGGCTATCGGCGAGGTCTTTGCGTTTCTGGAGACCTTCGCGGATGGTCAGGAGATCGACGAGAAGACCTCGTTCTGCATCAACCTCGTGGTGGAGGAGCTCTTCACCAATATGGTCCGCCACAACGAGGGCGGCGGCAATCGAATCACCCTCAGTGTCGAGCGTCGGAATGACCGCGTCCACCTCGAGCTCGTCGACTTCGACGTCGAGCCCTTCGACCCCGAGACCGCCGAAGTTCCGCCGGTAGATGCCGGGATCGAGGAGAGGCGTCCGGGTGGGCTCGGAATCTACCTCGTCAAGAAAATGGTCGACGACCTGAACTACGACTACGAGACCGAGAGCCGACAAATGCGGGTCACGGTCACCAAGACACTGGAGAACTGAGATGTTCGAGATCAAACGCGATGCCAATGGAACGATCAGCCTGCACGGACGACTCGACGCCTCGCAGGTGGACAGCGCGAGGGCGGTATTCAACCAAGTCACGGAGTCCTGCGAGGTCGACTTTGCAGAGCTGAGCTACATCTCGAGCGCCGGTCTCGGACTGCTCTTCGGCACCCAGAAGACGCTGGTCGATGGCGGTGGAGGGCTGACCTTGATCAATCTCAGCCCACACATTCGCGAGATCTTCCAGATCGCCGGATTCGACAACATTTTCGAGATCGCATAGACGGGAGGGCGAGACGATCACCAACCTTTTCGACCGGAGCCGGTAGTTATGGCGAGAGACAATGACGCCATGCTGGTTGAAGCCTGCCTCCGTGGAGATCGAAACGCTTTCGACGAACTTGTCGATCGCTACGAAGGCCCACTCTTCAGTGTGGCGTATCGCATCACCGGTTCGGTCGAAGACGCGATGGACGCGACCCAGAACGCATTTGTCAACGCATACGAGAAGCTCCACACCTTTGACCCCTCCTACCGATTTTTCAGCTGGATCTACCGCATCGCTGTCAACCAGTCTCTCAATCTGGTGGGTCGGCGGCGCGACCAGACGACGTTCGACGAGGACGCCCCGGCGGTGGAACCGAATCCATCCGAGGTCTTCGAAACGACCGAGATTCGTGGTCACCTCAAACGGGCGTTACTCGAGCTCCAGCCGCACTACCGGACGGTGATTGTCTTGAAGCACCTCGAAGGGTTTTCCTACCGAGAGATCGGCGAGCTTCTCGAAATCCCCGAGAAGACCGTCAAATCACGACTTTTCACCGCGCGGCAAAGGCTGCGCGTCATTTTGACTGAACGGGGGTTGACCCCATGAATACAGATCGCCTCGAGGCCCTCCTGTGGGCCCGTGTTGACGGCACGATTGACCCGGAGGAGCTGGCGGAGCTCGAGGCCCACCTCGCCAAACACCCGGAACCGCCGGAGATAGAGCGCCAGATCACGACGATTGCCGAGGAGCTGGACTCGCTGGAAAAGGTGCAACCGCCTTCGGAGCTCCGAGCGAGGATTGGAAACGCATTGGCGGACGCGACCCCGCCCACCGGCCGGATAGACCATCCGACGACAACCCAACACCAACACTTCGCGCCCGCCTCGCCGGCACGGTGGCTGCCGCTGGCGGCGAGCCTCCTGATCGGCGTTGCCATCGGTTACTTGATGCACCCGAACACAGGTGGGTCGATCGACCAGTCGGCGGTGACCGGAACGATGGTGACGCCACCAAGCCAACTGGAGACGGGACGGGTAGAGATTCAACTCGAAGCTGACGCCGGCAGCGTCACCGCGAGCCGCGCGGGAGCCGACGTCGTGGTCGATGTGGTGCTCACAGCTGCGATCGACCTCGCAGTCACCGTCGCCGGTGCCGGTGGGCCCGTGCACTTCGAGGGCCTGAGCAGCACGAACGCATCGGCGTCCGAAGTAACAACGGACCAGGGATGGGTGGTAGTCCGCACCAGCGGGCCCGGCACGGTGACGCTATCGGTCAGCGCGGCCGTTGCCGACGACACGCTGAGGCTTCAGGTCTCATCAGATGACATTCCGGCAGAGGAGCGCTGGATCGGACCTTTGCGAAGAGAGCCCAAACCATGAAACAGCACCAACTTTTTCCACGTTGCCCTGTAGTTGGGGTAGCGATAGCCGGGAGCGACAATCAGGAACCAATTCGACCCAGGGGGTGAATTATGGCAACGAAGAAGACCGGAGTATTGGTGGGCATCGCGGCGATCGCCGTCATCGGCGTCGCAGCGGTCCTGTATTTTTCACAGTGGCCTCCCGCTGAAGAGGAGGTGACCGGCGCGATCGGAGCGGCCGAGCGCTACCGCTCGGAGCAGATCTCGGCCGAGGACGTGAAGATCGAGCAGGCCGAACTGCAAGCTTTTCTGCAAACGGATGAGTTCGACCGGCTGGTCAACGACCCGGAAACCTTGGAGATCCTCACCAGCGATGCCGTGCAGCAGGTAATGGCGAACGACGCATTCCGCGCCGCGCTTGGCAACGACGCGTTCCGCGCGGCGCTCGACAATGACGCTTTCCGCACTTCGACGGACAACGACGCATTCCGCGCCGCCCTCGGCAACGATGCCTTCCACGCTTCCCTCGGCAACGACGCCTTCCGCGCCGCCCTCGGAAACGATGCCTTCCGCGCCGCAATGGACAGCAATGCCTTCCGCGCATCGATGGAAAACAGTGCTTTCCGCGCGGCGATGGACAACGACGCATTCCGCGCCGCGATGGATAACGACGCGTTCCGCGCGGCGATGGACAACAACGCATTCCGCGCCGCCCTTGGCAACGACGCATTCCGCGCCGCGATGGACAACAATGCATTCCGCGCCGCCCTCAGCAACGACGCATTTCGCGCCGCGCTTGGCAACGACGCATTCCGCGCCGCCCTTGGCAACGACGCATTTCGCGCCGCGCTTGGCAACGACGCATTCCGCGCCGCCCTCGGCAACGACGCATTTCGCGCCGCCCTCGGCAACGACGCGGCCCGAAAATCGCTTGATAATGACGCGTTCCGCGCGGCGCTCGACAACGACGCATTCCAAAAGGCGCTCGACAATGACGCGTTCCGGGCGGCGATTGACAACGACGCATTCCGCGCCGCCCTTGGCAACGACGCATTCCGCGCCGCCCTTGGCAACGACGCATTCCGCGCCGCGCTTGGCAACGACGCATTCCGCGCCGCCCTTGGCAACGATGCATTCCGCGCCGCGATGGACAACGACGCATTCCGCGCCGCCCTTGGCAACGACGCATTCCGCGCCGCCCTTGGCAACGACGCATTCCGCGCCGCGCTCGAAAACAA
>Ga0255053_10002066_pt1 | contig 10808 bp, 10 predicted proteins | sample JV7_2_22_MG_FD_188635 | JGI IMG/M metagenome (GOLD analysis project Ga0255053, IMG submission 188635) | Seawater microbial communities from Jervis Inlet, British Columbia, Canada - JV7_2_22 | ecosystem: Environmental > Aquatic > Marine > Inlet | place: Canada: British Columbia | collected...
CCGATGTCGACCATACCGTAAAGCGGCTCGATGTTTTCCGGATAGAGCCGGACGCAGCCGTGACTGACGCGCATGCCCACGCCGTAGGGCTGGTTGGTGCCGTGAATCAGGTAGCCGGGCATTTCCAGTTTCAGGACGAAGTGTCCGAGCGGATTATCCGGACCCGGTGGAACAACGGCTGGCAGCGGATATCCCAGTTCGGCGTTTTCGCGGCGCACCGAGGCTGGCACATACCACGACGGGTCGCGTGCTTTTGAGACAACCTGAGTCTCGCCCAGCGGCGTTTCCCAGCCCACGCGGCCGATGCCGATTGGATACGTTAGCACCTGAACCGGCTCGCCTTCGGGAACTTTCGGGAAGTAAAAGAGGCGCTTCGATGCAATGTTCAGAACCAGACCACGTCGCGGTACATCAGGCAACACGTATTGCGTCGGCAGAAGCACGGGCGTCCCATTTCCGGGCAGCCAGGGATCGGTATGCGGATTAGCGGCGACCATATCGTCAAAGCCGAGCCCGTATTCGCGCGCCAGGTCCGAGAATGTGTTCTCTTCCGTCGTGTAGACGATTTGCGGTTCGCCGATCACCGATTGATCCGGCGATTCAAGCGTGAAGTAGTTACGGCTGATGGGCTCGAGGCGCTGTTGCTCAGGGACGGGCTTGATCCGCTGCCGATCCGAACCAGATCCCAGCGGCGCCAGGAAATCCTGGATGGCTGTGCAAGCGCCGAGCAGTGCTGTCGTCGCAAGCAGCGCGACGAGTCGTTTGGATGCTGAATTCTTCAATTTGCCGCCTGGGGTAGAGCCCTGTACCGGGACTAAATTTTCGCAGAATTCCGCGAGAGTCTCTATGTCGCTTTTTGGCAAACTTTGAGCGTCAATGGCCACCGCACTTCGCGGCTTTCCCTGCCCCATTCTGCCTTGAGTTCCTGCCCGTAAAGCGCTACCGGATCTTGGTCGGTTGCCTGCAGGTAGCGCTGCGAACCCGACCAGGTCCGCATGTAGGCGAGCATTTCATCGGCCGTCCAGTCGAGCCGCATCTCGAATGGTTCGACGGCAATCTCCGGCAGTGGCATGGTGAAGTCGCGGTAGTGGTTCTCGACGAATCTTCTTTCCGGCGGCCAGTAGGATTCGGTCTCCGTATAGGCTTTCTCGATGATTTCGTTGCACTCGGGACTCACCCGGGACCGCTCATAGGACCAGATTGCGAGGATGCCTCCCGGTTTCAGTACGCGACATGCCTCGGCGAAAAAACGCTCGATGTCGAACCAGTGCAAGGCCTGTGCAACGGTAACCAGATCGGCCGTTTCGGCGTCAATGCCCGAGGCCTCGGCTGTCGCGATACGAAACTCTATGTTTGGGTGTGGCTCCGCCGATGCGATTTGCTCCTGGCTGGCGTCTGTTGCCAACACGTTTTCGAAGAACGGCACGAGGCAGCGTGCTGCCTGGCCGTTGCCGGTGGCGCAGTCCCACGCGAATTCATGTTCGCTGCAAAGTTTCGCCAGGCAGGCGAATAGTGATTGGGGATAACCGGGTCGAGCCGCAGCGTAATTGCCAGCGTGGCCGGAAAAGTGATCTTTAAAGCCGGTATCCAGTTTTGCTGTTGTTAACGGGTGCAGTTCGGCTCGCGGCCTTCCGCTATTGCCTCGTTATACAAAGCAAGTGCTGTCGGATACTGGTCGATCAGGGATTCGATTCGCGTGTCACCGGATGGATGGGTCGACATGAATTCCGGAATCTTCGTCTCGCTCTTGGCATTCATGTTCTTCCACAGCTCGACACTCTCCCGGGGATCAAATCCGGCTTTCGACATGTACTCGAGCCCGATGATGTCCGCCTCGGATTCCTGCATACGACTGAACGGATTGGAAAGTCCCAGTGTGCTCGCCGTCGATAATGCGCTGTAAGCGCCCTGCGTCTGGTTGGAGTAGCCACCGCCCAGGATATACGCAAGCACCTCGACACCGTAGTTGGTCAACTCGCCTCTCGACGCGCGTTCGTTCGCGTGATGGGCAGTAACGTGCGCTACCTCGTGACCGATAACGGCCGCCAGCTGATGCTGGTTCGAGGCGACGTCCAGAATACCGGCCTTGACCACGATCTTACCGCCCGGCATGACAAATGCGTTCACGTCCGGTTGATTGACGATCGCCAGTTCCCAGTACATCGCCGCGTCCTTGCCGTCCAGTGAGCCAACAATGGCGTCCGCGACGCAGGCAACAAAATCGATGGTGGCGCGATCCTTTACCAGCGGTGCCTGTTCACGAATAGCTGCCATCTGTCTGGCGCCTTCCTGCGCAAGCATAGCTTCGGATTTCAACGTCAGCTGCGCCCGCCCGGTAGGTGTCGACGAGCAGGCAGAAACCAGTGCGGTCAATAACAACAGTGAAATCAGGTATTTGTAGATCGAGTTCATCTCGTTTGCTCCCACATGCTCTGCCGAATTATAGCTGACTCAAAGGCAGATCGCTGTTACAGCCCAAGCAGTATTTGAATCCCTTCATACTCAGACCGGGGTCCTGATTAAGGGTTCCCGGAGCGGTGATTTAACGCGGCAGGCGGTTCTCGAAGCGCCGCCGCCAGTACAAGTTATCGACATTGTCGAGTGCGTTGTCGACATTTGCCATCAGGCGTTTCTGCAGCGGCAGCTTGACCTTGTAGGCCACGCGGTAGAGATCCATATCCCTGGCTAATTCGGCCAGGAGTTCATCGCTGGTCTTTATCTCGTCGACCAGTCCCAACTCGATGGCGCGCGTACCATACCAGTGTTCGCCGGTCGCAATCTTGTCGAGATCCAGGTCGGGACGGTATTTGCTCACTGCACCCTTGAAAAGATTGTGCACGTCTTCCAGTTCTTCTTTTAACTTGGCCCGATCCTCATCCGTGTTTTTGCCAAAGATGGTTACGTTTCTTTTGTATTTGCCGGCGGTGATTTGTTCGAAATCGATGCCGTGGCTGTCCATCATCCGGTTGAAGTTTGGCAATTGTGCGATCACGCCGATCGAGCCGACGATCGCGAATGGCGCCGCCATAATCTTGTTGGCGACGCAGGCCATCAGGTAGCCGCCGCTCGCCGCCACTTTGTCCACGGCAACAATCAATGGAATTTCTCTGTTGCGAATGCGCACCAGCTGAGACGCTGCCAGCCCATGTTCGTGTACCACGCCGCCGAAGTTCTCCAGCCGGACGATGACCTTGTCATCGTTTGTCGCAACCTCGAGTACTGCACTGACTTCCTCACGCAGAGACGGTACAGCGCTCGCCTTCAGGTCACCCTTGAAGTCGATGATAAAGGCGCATGGCCGCTTTTCTGTTGACTTGGCGTCGGCCTTGTCGCGTGCCTTCTCGGCCTTCGCTTCCGCCTTCCAGTCGGCTTTGTTCATTACAGCCTGTTTCAGTGCGGCAGCAAGCTGTCGGTATTTCCTGTTCAGGCTCTCGATCTCCAGGCCCTCGTGATGACTTGCTTTTCTTCCTGCCGCCGCGGCTACGCTGATAACGACGACGATGGCCGCGACGATGGTTATTGCCTTGAGCAGGAAGAGGCCGTAGTCGGCAAGGAATTCGGTCATGAGATCACTTTAGGAGAATGTTTAAGCTGGTGCTATCAGACTGCGATGCCGACGTTGTTTTTTTGCAGGACGCGTTCTGCACGGTAGCTGGACCGTACCAGCGGCCCCGCAACCACCTCGACGAAGCCCATATCCAGTCCTTCCTGCCGATACGCAGCAAATTCGTCAGGCGTCACGTAGCGTTCGATCGCGAGGTGGTTCGGCGTCGGCCGCAAGTACTGTCCGAGCGTCACGACATCCACGCCGGCTTCGTGAAGATCGTGCATCGTTGCCATGATTTCGTGGTCACGTTCGCCGAGGCCGAGCATGAGGCTGGTCTTGGTGAGCACATCCGGCCGGTACCTCTTCGCATGCGCCAGGACAGCGATTGTTTGCTGGTAGCCGGCGCGCGGGTCACGGACCGGGTGCGTCAGTCGCTTGACCGTTTCGATGTTCTGCGCGAAGACCTCGGGCCCCGAATCGACGACCTTCTCGACGTCGGCCAGCACACCGTTGAAGTCCGGGGTCAGTGCCTCGACCGCCGTATTCGGGTTCATTTTTTTGATTTCCCGGACGCAGGCTGCGTAGTGCCCGGCGCCACCGTCATCGAGGTCGTCACGATCCACCGAGGTTATAACGACATAGCCCAGGTTCATGAGTTTTACAGCGCGCGCGGTGTTCAGCGGCTCTTCGTGGTCGAGCCAGCCGCGCGGATTACCGGTGTCGACGGCACAGAAACGGCAGGCTCTCGTGCACACCGAACCCATCACCATGATGGTCGCAGTGCCATGGTTCCAGCACTCGCCGATATTCGGGCACATCGATTCTTCGCAAACCGTGCTCAGCCGATGTTCACGCACAGTCTGCCGCACGCCGGAAAACCTGGCGCCCGACGGCATCTTTGCACGTAGCCAGGCGGGCTTGTCGCCGTAGTGGATTTCGGGTGCATCGTGGCGTGTTTTAACACCGTTCTTGATCGCCGAGAAACCCTGCTCGGTATGGTACTTGCTGCCGGCCTCAATGATCGGAATGCCGCGTAGATGTTTGGTCTTGTCTGTCATGCGCTGTAAAGGGAATCAAAGAGGCGCATTTTGGCACGAACAAAAATTTCGTGTAAGCCCTTTTCGGATACCGGTAGGTGATCGCCCCATCGAGCGACCCCCCGTCTTTGCGGGCGAAGCGAAGTAGTCTATAGCGGGCACCTATATGGATTGCTTCGCTTCGCTCGCAAAGACGGGGTCAAAAAAAGCCCGGCCATTGGCCGGGCGAATCAGGGGGAAAAAGTATCTAAACGCCAGAAGTGCGAAGTCTTTAGTGCAACCTTGACCAGCTAACGAGCTTTACTGCGCTCTGTTGCAGGTCGAAATTCTTTGCCAGTACGGCTTCAATGTCTGCCACGTCCGAGTCGTGATCCATCGGCCGGCTGAGTTCAACTACGCCGCTGAATTCGTTTCCGCCGCGGTAATCTGCGTCGGTGAGTCGGAACTGTGTGTAGTATTTTGCAGCCATGGGCACAGACTACGCACTGCGGGCTTATGCGTCTGTGAGCCAAACCACAAATTGACCGGCCGCTTATAGTGATGCCCGGAATGGTGATCTGGGTCACAAAGTTTCGGCATCGTCGGCCCGCTTGCGGCGGGCACCAAACCCTTATTTTTAGCCGCTGGCACTCGCTAGGCGTCTCAATCGGGCGTAATATTCGCCCGTTGCGACATAAGCAGTTGTGGATAAAGAGATGTAATCCACAGATTTGGGCTTGCGGGATATGTAATATCGCAAATAACGTTGTAATCACGTGTAATTCATCGTTTTTTTTGACCTAGTTGGAACTACAGAATGGCCTCCCTAAGCAGTTTTGTCAGATTACTCCTGCTCGCGCTCTTCGTACTTGGGGCGGGATCCACGGCGGCTCAGAACGAGCTGCGCGATACATTCTTCAGGGAAGCAGATGCAGCCCGGAAGGCGGCAGACGCCGTTAATGCGGTTCTGCTGGCGCCGAAGAGCTACCTTGCCGGCACCAAGGACTATGAAGCCGCGGAAGCCGGACTCAATCGTGGCCGCAACATAGAATACGTCCGCAAAAGGACCGGCGATGCTGTGCGTCATTACGAGACCGCGACGACCGCTGCCGATTTGGCGAAGACCGTGCTGTCACAGGTGATGAAGAGTCGCCAGGACGCTGCCAACGCGAAATCCCCGCAATTGTCGCCGGACCTCTGGGACAAGGCACAACGCGAATTCGGTGCGGCTATCCGCTACCTGGAGCGTGGCGATTTGAAAAATGCCAAGCGCAAGGACATTGAAGCGACCAGTCTTTATCGTGATGCCGAACTGGTCGCGATCAAGGCGCAATATCTGACCGAAACGAGACGTCTGCTCGAAGATGCAGAGCGTGCACGTGTTGGGCGTTACGCGCCATTGACGCTGGCTAATGCACAAAGTTTACTTGCCGAAGCGGAGAAGGAACTGAACGAAAACCGTTATGACACCGACCGGCCACGCAATCTCGCGCGCCAGGCGAATTACGAAGCCAAGCACGCGATTTATTTATCGGAATTGGTCCGGGACGTTCGCGACAAGAATCTTTCGGTCGAACAGCTCGTATTGAACTGGGAAGAACCGTTGCGGCAGATCTCGGGTGCTGCTGACATCGTGCCTGCAATGGCGACCGGCCATGAGGAACTGACAGCAGAACTGGTTACGTTCGTAGAGAATCAACGCAACGAAATCCAGAGCCTGCAACAGGAATACGAAGCCGGAAATCTGCGCCTGGCGGATATGGAAGAAGAGCTTCGCGCCCTCGATCAAAGGCTGGGTGGAGCCACCGCGGAGCGCGCGGCACTGGTGCAACGGCTGGAGGCACAGGCCAGAGTTAAAGAACAGTTTGAACAGGTCGAGAAGATGTTTGCGCGCAGCGAGGCGCGCGTGTTCCGTGAGGGCAATACCGTGATCCTGCGACTCGTTGGGCTTTCCTTCGACAGTGGTCAGGCCGATATTCGCCGGGACAGCTTTAGCTTACTGACCAAAGTCGAGAAAGCGATCGACGTATTCCCGCGCAGCGAACTCGTTATCGAAGGTCACACGGATTCCTATGGCGGTGATCAGTCCAATCAGATGCTTTCGCAGCAACGTGCGGAGTCGGTGCAGCGTTACATGATCAACGCGATGCGGATTCCGAGCTACCGGCTAATTGCAACAGGATTCGGCGAAACCAATCCGGTTGCGAACAACGAGACCGCGGCGGGCCGCGCCAGAAATCGGCGCATCGACATCGTTATCAAACCGAATCTCGAGGCTGTTTAGCTAACGTCGCGCCACCAATTCCGTATAGTCGTAGCGGTTACCTCGTTCACGAGGTAACCGTATTCGGTATGTACGTTCAGCACCCCGTTCATGTGGTAGTAGTTGTAGGTCTCGAGGTCTTCGATGTCCTCGACCAGGCCGAACCGGATCATCTCAGCGAAATCATTTTTCAGGGCCATATCGATGGCCGTCAGTTCGCCGATCGCCGCAATATTGGTCCAGCGCCGGATGTTGCCCGGATAGCGCTCGATCCCTTCCTTTCTGGATCCTTTTAGCCTTCGTTGAATGAGTTTTTGCCCGAGCGGGCTACCGGTCGTGACCATCAGGTCGATCCGCACATTCTCGCCGGGCTCGTGCGAGAGTTGCCACAAGGTGTCGTAGCCGATCACCGATCCCATGCTGTGACCGTATAAAAGGATTGGCCGGCCGGCGCCCGCTGCCGCGCGTATTCTGATTTTCACCTCGCGCCGGATGATCTCCGCGATGTCATCGACGTTTTTCGCATAGCGGCGCAGGTCGCGAAGCTGCAGTTCGACGTCCTCGTTTGCGACCTGTGGAATCAGGAACGGCAGTTGGTCTGCAGCACGATACAGCGAACGTATGAAACGCCGCTTCCACGATGTAGCGATTTGCTTGTCCGTGGCACTCGCTTTCGTCTTTTTTAGCACCGCTTCGATGTCTGCAAGATCCAGGTGCATATCACGATGCGTGCCGTAGAAGTCGTAAGTCCAGCTAACGATGTCGAAGAAATGCTCGTCCTCAGCCATCTCGGCCGCGGTATCCGCATCGATTCTTTTGATACCTTCGAGCATGCAGCGCAATACCTGCTCGCGATGCAGCGAGCACTCAGGCTTCGGTTTCAGGCCGGGAATATAAAGAAGGAGCGGGCCGCGCGACATGTCCGTCAACTCACCGCGTTGATGCGCTGCACCGCCGGCTGGAGCAGTTCACGCAATTCGGGAATCGTGGTCACGACCGCGTCGGGTTCCGACAGCTCGTCGGGCCATGCTTCACCATCGCGATTGATCCACGCGGTTCGCAATCCCGCATCACGGGCGCCCTGAATATCTGTCTGTGGATGATCACCGACATGCAGGATCTCAGCGGGTGAACAGCCGCTGCGCGCAATCGCCTTGTCGAAAATCGGCCGTGCGGGCTTCGCAAACCCGGCCTCGGCAGCCGCCACGACGTCGTGAAACAGGTGCCGGATACCGATCGTTTCGAGGTTTGCATTGCCATTGGTCACCGCGACCAGAACGAAGTCGCTGGCAAGCAGTTCCAGTCCCGGCATGACATCGGGATAGAAATCCACCTCGTTTCGCGCGCGATCGAATGCTGCAAACGCCGGTTCGACCAGGTCCGCCGAATAGCCGCAATCGACAGCTACCTTTTCCAGCACCAGCTTACGCAGGAAACGAAAGTCGTGACTTTTCTGCCAATGCTCTTCCATGACGGCCTCGCGAACTTCGAGCATATCCTCGGCAGAGTATTTGGCGGGAATGCGTGGGTAATTGTCTGTCAGCCATTCCCACAGTGTCGCTTCGGCCCGCCTTATGACCGGGTCGATTGGCCACAGGGTATTATCGAGATCGAGCGTAATGGCGCGGATGCGATGCAACATGAATTCCGGGCTAGAAACCTGGCAACATTGTGGTCTTATAATGAGCCGCAGTTCAACCGACGAGCGAACACAACGATGAAATACCTGCACACGATGGTCCGCGTTACCGATCTTGACGAATCACTGGATTTTTACTGCAACAAGCTGGGCCTTACGGAGCTCAGGCGATTTGACAGCGAGCAGGGGCGTTTCACGCTCGTGTTCCTGGCTGCGCCGGGGGATGAGGACGCGCAGGTCGAACTCACGCACAACTGGGATCCCGAGGATTACGACGAAGGACGCAATTTCGGGCACCTGGCCTACGGCGTCGATGACATCTACGCCGTTTGCCAGCGTCTCAAGGATGCCGGCGTGACCATCAGCCGACCACCGCATGACGGGCGCATGGCGTTTGTTCGCTCGCCCGATAATATCTCGATCGAATTACTGCAGAACGGCGATCCGCTGCCAAAAGCAGAGCCGTGGACATCCATGGGGAATACCGGGCATTGGTAGCGGGGTCTGACCCCATTCCGCTGGTAGATGGTGGTACGCCCGAATCGTTCATGGACTAAAGATCAATTCTCGCCGGCCGGCCGAGCACTTTTCGGCTATGCGGGAGAATTGGGCATTAGGGGTGGTAACACATCCGTAGGACGTTGTTCTTTTTGTTCCTGTAACACTGAAATCGTGCGCAGCGATTTAGCCAGCGCCTCACCATCGAAGGAGTCTTTTTGCGGGCCGTAATCGGCGCGGCATAGACCTTCGAGCTGCGCCGACAGCGGCATCGCGACGCGATTCGCGAAATCGCCGATATTGAGGGGCGCATCTTCAGGCCACTCCAGCCTGCCCCAGCTCAGTAATGCAGCCCTGATGCCGGGACCGTCGGCGGCTTTCGCGGCCTTGCGCGCCGTTTTCAGGAATTTCGCCTGCTGCTTGTAGATCGGAGGCGGCGCCGGTTCCTTCGGCGCATGAGACACGGGCCGGCGTGACCACCACCAGGCCGCAACTGTCAGCAACCAAATTCCGCCAAGCGCCTCGCTCACGCGACGCCAGAAACTGCTTTGCCCGACCAGGTTGGCGCTCGCGTTCGCATCCTGCCGGGGGGCAGGCTTCTCGGTTTCGACCGGCGGCAGAACTGCGGCGTTTGCGGACGGCAGAATACTGATCGACGTACCCGGCAGGCTTGCGAGTTGCCATTCCCCAACATTGATATTCCACCACGGCAACTGCAACTCGGGCAGTTCCACCTCGCCCGGCGCTATGCCGATCATCGCGTACTGGTCCTTGCGAACGGCGCGGATGCCGGACGCTTCGGCCGTGTCCCGAAGTTCGGGTTTGTCAGGATAGATTTTGACTGTGTCGGCGACGGCAGGATCGATGACGGGAATCTGTGTCGACAACTGGCCCAAAGCCGAAACCGTGATGTGCCGCGTTATCGGTTCGCCCGCCGGTAGGCGATCGGGTGCACGCGACCAGTCTTCGCTCAACGTAACATCGCGCGCCGGAAACCAGACGGCATCGGGAAATCCGTCGGGCGGCGGTGGAATCGGATTAACCGTGACATTGACCGCTTCGGATTCAAAGATCTTGCGGCCGGTGATGCGCCCGTCACGCAGGACTCTCGCTTCGAATCTCGCCGGCGCAATCGCGATCTCGCCGCTCTGCTGCGGGAATATCGCGTAGACTCGTTCGACGACGTTGTAAGCCTTGCCGTTCAGTATGGATTCGTAACTCCTCTCTTCCCCGGCAACTTCGATCAGGACTTCGACACCGCGGATATCCGGCTCGCTCAATCGCGGCTGGCGGGTCGCAACCGATCGGTACACTTTGACGGTATAGAGCAATTGCGCCTGCACATAACTGTTGCTGTGATCGACCTCGGTCGTGACAAAAATGTCGGCTTCGCCGGGTAGAGCATTGGATGGCGCCCGGACGCTGATTGGTACCCGTTCGCTTTGCTCCGTACCGATTATAACGGGAGGAATCTCGAGGTATCCCTCCCGTTTCGCCATAAGGATGTAGGTCCAGGTACGCGATCGGCTTATTTGTCCGTTCACGATGGTCGTGTTGCTGAGCTGGCTGCGCGTGCCGACAAAAAAGTCTTCGTCGAGCGCCGAGGCATCGGGTTCGGTATCGATCGAGGTATCGACCGTAATTTTCAACGTAAACGATTCGTTCAACTCGATATCGGCACGATCAACACTAGCGACTACCGATGCCCCTGCGACGCCCGGCGTCATCAGCGCAAGCAGCAATGCCGCCGCCGCTCCTGTCCACTGCCTGAAGCGCATGCTCCTTACCATGGTTGCGTCTCGTCGTCGGGCCACAGGTTGTTGCCGTCCTGATCCTTGCCCTGAC
>Ga0255053_10002067_pt1 | contig 10807 bp, 14 predicted proteins | sample JV7_2_22_MG_FD_188635 | JGI IMG/M metagenome (GOLD analysis project Ga0255053, IMG submission 188635) | Seawater microbial communities from Jervis Inlet, British Columbia, Canada - JV7_2_22 | ecosystem: Environmental > Aquatic > Marine > Inlet | place: Canada: British Columbia | collected...
TATCCCCAACCAGGGCGTGTGCATTGAGATCCCCAGTCCGATAATAATGAACATGGGTCTCAATGATCCCCAGAAGAGGCTGTCGCCCAGAGCTGCCAGAGGACTCATGAGGATATCTTTGGCCGAAATACTTCCAAGGGGATCTCCTTCTTTTTCAAGGCGGGCGACAACCCCGAGAAGATATGGGGCCATAAAGGGATGCGTATTGAAAAAACCCAGGTGCCTCCTCAGGGCGCTGCGCGTCCCGTCTTCCACATTTTTTTCCAACCAGCCTGATATTGAATAAAAGAATCCCAGACCCTGCATATGGCGGAAACTCCAGGATCCCTGGAGGAAAAGAGACTTTACCAGAAGTTCTGCCCTGTCTCTAAATGACAGTTTCATAGCCTTATACCCAGACTGACGAGAACGCCCGCAACCAGTCCACATGTGAAGCCCAGCCAGGCCCTGCCCTTGACCTTTCCGGATGTCAATCCAGCCAATCCTACGAAAAATGGAGCAACGCCGGCACCAGCAAGGAGTAGAGAGAACCGGGGAAAGGCGCTGAATATGGACGAACAGATAGACACAAGGAAAATACCGGTGAGGAACAGAGAAACGGTATTCATAAGAAAGGACCTTCCAAGAGAAATAAAATGTACTGCTCTGGCAGCCCGGAATTTTTCGAGTCGCACATATGCGGTAGCTCTCGTGACAAGGCGCTCGTTGGACCTTCTCCATGAAAGATCCACTATCCTGTCAACTACAGCTGATGGAAGTGAAAGGACAATAGCAGCTGAAGCGCTCTGCACAGTTCCCAGTCCAAAGCGGGCAGTAACGGCTGTGATCAAAACCGCTATTAAGGATGGAAATAAAGGATGGTAGGGGACATGGGCACCCACCGGCAGGGAACGCAGAAAAAGGAGTTCATACACCAGCCCGATGAATACGGCCTCGTTGGGGTACCCCAGAAGCAATCCAAGTAAGGGGGCTGCTACGATAGGCCTGGAGACCATAAACTGGCCAAAACAGGTCCTGTCCAGGCTCACGACCCCTCCGAAGACTGAGGTTATGACCAGTGGGGCAAGGAGACCGCTCACCTGTGGACATCCTCATGGCAAACCAGCTTGAAAAGATCGTGGCATCGTCCATCCGGAACATCTCTAACCTCAAGTACGATCCCCATATCGTGAAGCTTTTTCACCAGGGTAATATCATCCTTGTTAAGAAAAACAGTGGGAGTGATCTGGTGCCCGCCTCGGAGATTGTGGATATTCCCGACATTGATGTTTTCCATGCTAAATCCGTTTTTGATTGCTGAGACAAGTGAATTAAGGGAATTGAAAAGGATCAGAACCCTGCTCAGCCTGTCTGATGACAACGCTTCACAAAGCTCCGACGCTGAAATAATACGGAGCCCCAATCCTGAAGGCAATATCATACGCATGAGACGACATCTTGATTCATCCAGACATATTTCATCATCCACCACATAAATGGCATCCGCCCCTACAAAGGGAACCCAACCCTCCACAATCTGGCCGTGAATAAGTCGGTCGTCTACTCGTGCGAGAACGACAGGCATCCCTAATCACCGGAGAGGTATTCAGCGGCAACCTTAATATGGTCCCTGCCGTGGTCCCTCAGAACTACGGCTGCCTGCCTGATATTTAGAGAGTTGTCCAGATTGTAAAGTTTCGTGAGCATGGGCAGATTAACACCGGTAACGACCTCCGTCTGGCCCTCCCTCAAAAATGAGAGGCTGATATTTGAGGGCGTTCCTCCGAACATATCCACAAGGAGCAGACAGCCATTCTCCCTATTAACCTCTTTGATCGCCTTTTCAATCTCATCTCTTATCTTGTCCACATTGTCCGAAGCTCCTACTGAAACATGTACCATGTTTTTCAGCCGTCCAGTGATGAGTGAACACGTTTCCATAAGCGCCCGCCCCAACTCGCCGTGCGTGATAAGGACAACACCAAACTTCTCAGCCATAGCTTAACCGCCCTCCTTGATATCGCGGTGACGAACTTGAATATTTACCTGCTCGCTGCTCCTGAATCTCTCTGCCAGTCTCTGAAGGATAACAACGGATCGGTGCCTTCCCCCGGTGCATCCCACAGCCACAGTCAGGTAACCCCTGCCCTCAGATATATACCTGGGAAGCATCTCCTCAATAAAATCGCCCATTCCCCTTATGAAATCAAGTGTCCCGGGCGATTCCTCAACGTACTTGATCACCTCTTGACAGGTGCCATCCTTTTCCCTCAGTCCATTCACAAAAAAAGGATTGGGCAGGAATCTGACATCGAAGACCAGGTCGGACTCCTTGGGTATCCCTAACTTATATCCAAAGGAGATAAAGGTCAGCAGCATCCCGGCTTCTCTGTCGGGATCGCTGAAACGATCCCTTAGAATTGCTTTCAGATCATGTGGGGAAAGATCTGACGTATCCAGAACCAGGTCTGAAACATTAACGATACTCTCCATGAGTTCAGATTCACGGCTTATCGACTCTGAAAGCGGCATATGGGCATCGAAAGGATGGACGCGACGAGTTTCACTGAACCTTCTCTGAAGGATCTCAGGAGACGCGACCAGGCATACGACGTTAACCTCATACCCTGATTTTGACAGTGAATCCAGAACGGCTGGAAACCGGTGAAACAGTTCCTTTTCCCTGCTGTCCATCACCATGGCAGCACGCTCGAAACCGATATGACCCTTTTTCACGAGAGTTATAAATGATTCCAGGAGCTCCACCGGAAGATTATCAATAGTATAAAAACCCAGATCCTCAAGGGTTTTTAACGCGACGCTTTTGCCGGCACCCGAAAGACCTGTGATTATTACAAAGCTGGTTTTACTCATTCCACAGATTCCAGGTCAGGTTTTTTCTTCTTCGTTTTCACATCTTCCATTCTCCTGAAAAATTCCACATCGAACTCCTGCGCGGCATGATAGCCCATCCTCTTCAAAAGATGGTTCCTGGCGGCAACTTCCACAATGAGTGAAAGGTCTCTGCCCGGGCGTACCGGGATCTGCAGATATGGGATCTCGACACCGAGAATTGAATATGTGTCCTCAGTGAGTCCCACCCTCTCTACATCGAGATCATTCTCCCACTCAATGAGCTCCACGACGTGTTCCACTTTCTTGCTTGTCCTGATGGATGAAACTCCGTACAGATCCTTGATATTTATGATACCGAGCCCTCTTATCTCCATATGATATTTGATGAGGTCCGAAGCACTGGCATACAGAACGCCCGGGGCTTTCCTCTTTACGATCACCACATCATCAGCAACAAGCCGGTGCCCCCTCTCGACTAGTCCCAGGGCGCACTCACTCTTGCCAATACCGCTTTTGCCCATGAAAATAATACCAACACCATAGACATCCAACATGCATCCGTGTATTGACGCCTCCGGCGCCAGTACATCTTCAAGAAAGGTCGTAACACTTCTGATGAGCGTTGAAGAGATCTCGGTTGTTCTGAGCAGGGGGACCTTGCACCTGTTAGCCATATCGATCAAGGCTTCAGGGACATCAAGACCTTTTGTAACGATGAGGCACGAGATACCTGCCGAACACAGTTCCTCAAGGCGTTTTCTGGCCAGTTTTTTTTCGAGGGTTGAAAGATAGGAGATCTCTGTTTCGCCGAGGATCTGAACCCTTTCAGGATGGAGTTGATCGAGGTAGCCTGCCAGGGCAAGTCCGGGTTTCTGGATCCGGGCGATCCTGATATGTCTGTCGAATCCTTCTCTGCCGGCAAGGAACTCAAGGTTGAGGTCCTCACGGTTGTGATCGTAGAAATATTGAACCGTTATGCTGATCATTCAGCTCTGGTCAGGGTTGACGAACCCCATTCAGGGTCCATCGAGCTGCTAATGCTTAGCAGGTTCGGTTTTCCGAAGCTATATGGCTCACTTAGTGGCTCCAGAAAATTATGAACAATCGAGTATTGTTTCTGTTCCAAGTTGTACATTATATACTATTAACCTTGGAACTTGGAACCTGGAACTTGGAACTCGTTTAAGCACTCAGGCTATTACGAACAGTACTGTAAATCCTCTTCTGAAATTATTTCGTATAACATCTCGGCCCCGTTGGCATTCAGCAGAACCTCACGGCATGCCTTGTTTTTTATGATCCGGGATATTCTGGCCAGAGCCCTGAGATGTTCCCCCGCGGAATCTTCAGGTGCTACCAGCAGGAAAAAGAGATACACCGGCTGGCCATCGGAAGAATCGAAATCAATACCCTTCTTTGAGCGGCCGAAAACGACCAATATCCTGTCGAGGCCCGCCAGACGCCCATGGGGAATCGCTACTCCATGACCGATTCCAGTGCTACCCAGTTTTTCGCGATCGACCAGTACTTGAACAAGGGCTTCCGAATCCTCGATCTTTTTCATGTCAGCCAGGTGGGATGAAAGCTCCCTGAGGACATCCTCCAGATTGCCGGCCGAAAGATCCGGCAAAACATCCTGTGAGGTAAGGAAATCTATTATTTTCATGGCACTATCAACCTAATCTTCAAGGTGGGGTTCAATGAGTCCGTACTGGCCATCATCACGGATATATATCACATTCAGTTGACCGGTCTGAAAGTTATTGAAAAGAAGGAAACTCTTGTTCATAAGTTCCATCTGCATTATTGCCTCCTCTGCTGTCATGGGCTTTAAGATCAGTTCTTTATGCTGAATTATCTCCTGATCGGCAGTTGAAACAGCAGGTTCAAACAGAACTGTGTGTTTGGCCTTGAAGACCCTGATCTGGTCTCGGTCTTTTTGCCCGACGATCTTTTCGCGGTATTTCCTGACCTGCCTGTCAAGTTTGTCCAGGACAATATCAATGGAGGAGTACATATCGTTGGTCTCCTCCTTACCCTTTATTATTATACCGTTGGCCATGACTGTGATCTTGGAAATATGCCTGTACTTCTCAACCTGAAAGACAACCTGGGCGGAAATCGGTTCACTAAGAGGTTTTAAAACCTTGCTCAGTTTCTCATCAACATAACTGCGCAGGGCATCGCTTTGCTCCATCTTTTTGAACGACACCTCAATCTGCATTTAGGGACCTCCCATTGGTCTGCATTTGAAAATGAAAAATGGACGTAACCACAGTTAATTCACAAAGTCAACCCTCACCTGAACCTGATCGTCACACTTTCCAAAGCTTCAGACCAGCATTCTCAGGTTATGTTTTTTCTCCTGGATGAAGGCAGAAGCCCCATGGCTTCCCGGTACTTGGCCACTGTCCTCCTTGCGATATTTATACCCTCCAGTTTAAGCATATCTGATATCGCCTGATCACTCAACGGTCTGACCGGATTTTCAGCACCTATAACATCCCGGATCTTGGCCCTAACGCTCTCTGAGGCTATCATCTCTCCAGAGACTGTCTGTATCCCAGGATTGAAGAAGTACTTGAGTTCGTACAATCCCTGCGGACACTGCAGGTACTTCTGGGTTGTCACTCTGCTGACGGTTGATTCGTGCACATCTATATCTTCAGCAATATCTCTCAAGACCATCGGCTTTAAGTACCGGACACCCTGCTCGAAAAAAGCCCTCTGTTTTTCAAGGATACTCTTAGTAACTTTGTAGATAGTCCGCTGCCTCTGATCGATGCTCTTTATCAGCCACGATGCCGATCTGATCTTTTCGAGGAGGAATTCCCGGTCCTTCTGGAGCATTGTGGCTCCTCTTTTCAGGAGCTCCCTGTAATAACTGTTTATTCTGAGTTTCGGCATACCGTCATCATTGAGGGTAATTACCCACTCATCTTCCATTTTGAACAGAAAGACGTCCGGCGTAATGTATATGGAATTTGTCCCGCCAAATGGCCTGCCGGGCTTTGGTTCAAGCTGCTTTAAGGTATCATAAGCAAAAATCACATCATCTTTGGAAACCTGAAGTGATCTTGCAACACTGTCAAAATCCTTTTTTGAGATCGCATCCAGATGATCCACGACCAACTGCTCTACCAGGGATCCCTCAAGCCCCAGCTGCCTGACCTGGATCATCAGGCATTCCTCCAGGTTCCTGGCGCCGACACCTGGCGGATCGAATCCCTGAATAATTTCAAGTATCCCCGGACCAAGCTCCTGAGCCACATTTCCAAGGTGCTCCATGATCTCCTCAATGGGAGAAACGAGATATCCATTTTCGTCCAGGTTACCGATGATCGCATTACCCACTGCGACCTCATCGGGGCCGACGTGGGTCATCGTCAACTGCCATTCAAGATGTTCGCTAAGTGTCTCCGGCCGACTGACCATTGCCTCGAACTGCGGTTTTTCCTGTTCCTCCCTGATGAAATATGGAAGGTTCTGGTTGGATTCCAGGTATTGTTCCCAATCAGCTATGTTGTCAGGGATGGACAGGATATGGACTTCCTCCTCTCGATCGGACTCTTTCCTGTCCTTCTCTTCAGGCGGAGTTTCAGGTCGATCGATGGAAAAAGAACCCGGTGCCTCAGTGGTCTCGGCTTCATCGAGAACCGGGTTTTCAAGCAATTCCTGATTGACCATCTCAAGCAGCTCCATGCGAGATAGCTGAAGCAGCTTGATGGCCTGCTGAAGCTGTGGGGTCATCACCAGCTGCTGTGTCTGCTTGAGCTGCATCTGTAACTTCAGGTTTGACATAAATTTCCCGTCACTTTAAGGGTACCCGCCTTCAAAGCATCTCCCTCTACACGAACAGAGTTAATACACAGGATCAAGCACCAAAACCTGCTTCACAAACTGAAATCTTCTCCAAGATAGACCTTTCTCGCTTTTTCACTTCCAGCGATCCTCTCAGGATCGCCCTCTTCCAGGATCCTTCCCTCAGCCAGGATGTAGGCCCTGTCGGTGATCCCCAGTGTTTCCCTGACGTTGTGATCCGTTATGAGAACTCCGAGTCCATGCTCCTTCAGTTTGAGGATCAGCTCCTGAAGCTCGGTAACAGTGATAGGGTCGATTCCCGCAAAAGGTTCATCGAGGAGGAGATACGATGGCCTTGGAACCAGCGCCCTTGCTATTTCAACCCTCCTTCGTTCCCCCCCCGAGAGAGACGATCCCAGGTTTTTTTCCAGATCCGCAATACCCATGATCCCCATGAGTTCCTCTGAAAGGGCCTCCTGGTCTCTTCTGTGTACTCCAACAGCTTCCATAACAGCCACCAGGTTATCCCTGACCGACATCCCTCTGAATATGGAAGGTTCCTGCGGAAGGTAACCCAAGCCTGATCTCGCCCTTCGGTGTATGGGCCAGGCCGAGATCTCGTCTCCGTTGAGGAACACCTGCCCTCCGTGGGGTTTGACAAGACCCGCGATCATGTAGAAAGTCGTTGTCTTTCCCGCTCCGTTGGGGCCAAGGAGCCCTACAACCTCCCCCGGAGTCAGATGAAGCGAAACATCGTCTACCACTGTTCTTTCTTTGTAACGCCTGATGAGTGAAGCAGCCCTGAGTTCTTTCATCTCATTCAGGTCTCGGAGAAATAACAGCATCAACCGACCCGGAGAAACTGGCTGTACCTGTATCCAGGTTGTAGATAATCCTGGTGGCGCTGATACTTTCCGTGCCCCTTTTGAACAGTGTCTTCCCCGTCAAAACTACTCTTGAATTCTCAAGGTCAAATTCAGCACGTTCGGAACGGATGCTGTCATCCTCCATCATGAAAACAACATTCCCCAAGGCGACAACCCGGGCTATGGAGTCCGGTTCAGATTCAGACGAGAATAAAGTCAGATCGTCACAGCTAATCGTTATCGAATCTTTCCTGAGGGTTACGTTTCCATGGAATTTGATATTACCCGAAGACTCATCTATGACCATGGATTCCGACTGTATCCTAAGATCGTCCTGCGCCACTGAGCTGCCATGGATAAATAGAACGACTGCGATGCAGAAAACTGCCGAAAATGTCCATCTGCTCGCTATCAATGAGAGTCGCCTCCTCTCTCCCATAGAACGTTAACATTGCCGTTCATGGCAAAAACCCCGGATTCTATCCAGTGCTCTACTCTATCTGCCCGTACCATCATCGATAGGTGTTTTAGAGACACCTTTCCCCGTGCTGTGATCCTGGACTCTTCACCGCTCCATTCCAGCTGGGAGGCGCTGAAACTGTAACCGGAAAGGGTTCGAATAAGCACATTACCCTCGAGCACAAGCATCTTTTCCCCGGCAAAATATCTCCCCCTGTCGCCATCCACCGTTACCAGATTCTTTCCCTCTTCGAATAAACGAGCAGCTACCTGTTCAAGAACGATCTCAGTTTCACTGTCGTAGACGGCCTCGGCAGCAACTATCTCCCACGTTCCCTCATCTCCCTCATGTACCAGGGTGAAGCCGCTGATCTGAACTGTCCGCGGGGCGGCCAACGAACGGGTAAAAGTAGAGATTTGAACCGCTGTCGTCACGAGCAACGTCGCCATCAGGGCGCGGAGCCAACCTTTCTTGCTGGCTCTTTTCCAACAGATCATGTTTCAAAGTACCACAGAAATTATGTAAAAGGAAGAAAATGGCGTGGAAGTTGCATAGGCGGGTTCTGCTTCAACAAAGCAGCGGTCCAAGATCCAAGGTCTAAAATCCAGGATCAATGAAAATCAGTATGTTTTATGATTAGAAGAAAACTTTATTTGTATACAACCATGATCTTGGACATTGGATCGGGGATTTTGGACCTTGACCGGGATTTTGGATCCTGGCGCGGAAGAATGAAGAAGATTAAATCAGCCAGACGAAACGTACTTAGAAATAACATCATCCCAAAGGCCCTGAGCCTTGAGGATAAACTCTATAAGTTCTCTTCCTGCGCCACCGCCGCCGGGAGCTGACGTTACAAGATCCGCTCTTGTTCTGACTTCCTCCACACCATCAGAAACGCTACAGCCCAATCCAACTCTCTGAATGACCGGTATGTCGATAAGGTCGTCACCGATGAATGCCACTTCCTTGGCGGTGAGCCCAGTCTCTGAAAGCAGAGAATCCAAAGCTTCTGTCTTTTCAACAGCACCTTGATAGACGTGCTCCACACCCAATTCATCAGCTCTTTGCTGAACCACACCGCTTGTTCGCCCGGTGATGAAGGCGATGGAGATCCCGGCACGTTTTGCCAGTTTCATGGCATGCCCATCTTTGATATCGAAGGATTTGAACTCTTCACCGGATGAGCTGTATATGACTTTTCCGTCCGTAAGCACACCGTCTACATCGAAGGCAATAACCTTTATAACCTTAGCCGCTTTGACAATGGAATCAGTAATGTCTATCAGACTAATCCTCCATTTTAAAAGTTATATTCAACAATATTCACGCAGTAGTTGGCCACCTAGTCAAAAAGCCTTATTTTTCAGCAAAGGCCATGATCGACTTGCGAAATGATGGAACAATATCACGTAAATGTGCACCGATCAGGAGTATATTACGCCAACCTGTAAAGACCCTTACAGATTTAATATGCTTTGATCGAATGTTCCTAAAACCAGCTTCTTTCAGTAGGATACTCAGTTCAATTTTAGTGAATTCCCGATTATGTCTGTCCGGGAAAAATGAATATCCTTTATACTGTATAGGTTCAGCATAAACGTAATTGTCCTTATAATCCCATGTAATATTCTTGCCACGTAAGATACGGCTCCGATTCCTGAAACACACAGCATTCGGCACATCCACTTCTACAAGACCTCCTGGTAGAAGGACTCTGTAAATTTCCTTCATAAGATGTAGGTGAGAATGTGTGAAGTGTTCGAGGACCTGACAACATGTTACAGCGTCGAACCAATTGTCTGAAAAAGGAAGATTATCTACTTCTGCGTTACACTGCTTGAATTGGATATCCCTTTCTTTAAAGGCTTGGATCATAACAGGATTAACTTCAACGAAATCTACCGCGTGGCATTCGTGACCAAACTCATGTAAAAGGGCTACCAGTAAACCATTTCCAGTCCCTATATCAAGTACTCGTTTGGCATTCTGAAGCACAAAAATAACATCGCAGAAGCGGTCGACACTATCGCTAAAATGTTTTTCCATTGCAGGATCATCCAAGTCATAAATTCTCCCTGTTTCTCGAAGTGCCATGGCTCTTTTTTTAATCTGCCGTTTGCTTAGACGTTGCGATGTCATTCACATTTACCCAGTAACAGAATCAATGACCCTCAAAATGATTCGAAAACCAGTTCTAGGCGATCCCCGCACGCAAAATGTCATGTAGATGAATCACTCCTTCAACCGTTCCGTCTTTATCGGTAATAACCAGGCTTGTAATGCTTCTGCTCTCCATCACCTGCAGCGCTCGAGCAGCCAAGGCACTACCTTCGATTGTCCTAGGATCTGTTGTCATCACCTGACCTGAAGTGAGAGAGAACACATTCTTTTCGGTCTCCATGATCCGTCTAAGATCACCATCGGTTATTATTCCAACAAGCTTTTTACTTCCATCCACGACCGTGGTGAACCCCAGCTTTTTGGACGTAATTTCTAAAAGAGCATCTTTCATTTTCGTGCTGTCGGCTACGGCCGGAATATCATCTCCAGTGTGCATGATATCCTTTACAATTTTAAGCTTTCTCCCCAGGGCGCCACCGGGATGAAAAAGCGCAAAATCTTCCTCAGTAAAGCCCCGCAGTTCAAGAAGTGCCACTGCCAGAGCGTCTCCAAGGGCCATTGTTACAGTAGTGCTGGCCGTAGGCGCAAGACCCAGCGGACAGGCCTCTTCCTTCACTGAAATATCGAGGACCGCATCGGCCCTCTTTGCCATTCTGGATTCCTTGACCCCCGTCATGCAGATGATCGGAATACCCAGCCTCTTAACCGCGGGAAGAAGCCT
>Ga0255053_10002070_pt1 | contig 10801 bp, 6 predicted proteins | sample JV7_2_22_MG_FD_188635 | JGI IMG/M metagenome (GOLD analysis project Ga0255053, IMG submission 188635) | Seawater microbial communities from Jervis Inlet, British Columbia, Canada - JV7_2_22 | ecosystem: Environmental > Aquatic > Marine > Inlet | place: Canada: British Columbia | collected...
GGGAGCGGTACCCATCCACCCTCGCCGCGTGGCCGCGCGCGGCGACCCTCGGGCGCCGTAGCCAAGTGGTAAGGCACGGGACTGCAAATCCCTGATCCCCGGTTCGAATCCGGGCGGCGCCTCCAACAGACTCGGCCCAGGCCCGGCTGGATAGCCGCCTGCCAGGTGCCGGCCAGCGGTTTGTCTCAGAGACACTGGGTCTCGCCGCCGTTCGGCACGAACTGAGAGATCGCCTCGGCTGATTTCCGCGAGGGCGCCCTCGACCGGAAAGGCCCATCTTCTCGGCCGGTTCCGGCGCCCTGCCAAAGGGCACTCGGCGGGGTGTACGCTTGCGGGCGTGCCCACCGAGCGCACGCAGCGCAGGCTCACGGCCATCCTCTCGGCCGACGCCGTCGGCTACAGCCGCCTCATGGCCGCCGACGAGGCGGGGACCGTCCGCCTCCTGACCGAATTCCGACAGATCCTGAGCGACACCATCGACCAGTACGGCGGCCGCGTGGTGGACGCTCCGGGCGACAACCTCCTCGCCGAGTTCCCCAGCGTGGTGGACGCGGTTCAGTGCGCCGTGGAGATCCAGGGAGAACTCGCACGCCGCAACGCCGAGCTTCCCGAGGAGCGGCGGATGCGGTTCCGCATCGGGGTGAACCTGGGCGACGTGGTGGTGGAGGGCGACCGCATCTACGGGGACGGCGTGAACGTGGCGGCGCGGCTGGAGGGCTTGGCCGAGCCGGGCGGTGTGTGCGTCTCCGGGCCGGCCTACGACCAGATCAAGAACAAGCTCCGGCTGGGGTGGGAGGCTCTTGGCGAGCAATCGGTCAAGAACCTCCCCGAGCCGATACGTGTGTACCGGGTTCGAACCGAAGATGGGAGCAGGGAACGGGCGCTCAGCTCGGGGGCGCCGCGGAGGAGGCGGCGACGTCTCCGCGCGGTGCTCGCCGCCACAGCCGGGGCGCTGCTTCTCCTCGCCGTGGGCCTGTGGGTGAGCTGGCCCCGCCCCCTGGGCCTCTTGGTCGACCTCTCCGGCGTGGGAGGCCCGCCGATCGATCCCTCTCTGCCCGACAAGCCCTCCCTGGCCATCCTGCCCTTCGTGAACATGAGCGGCGACCCGGAGCAGGAGTACTTCAGCGACGGGCTCACCGAGGACCTGACGACCGACCTCGCGCGCGTTCCCGAGATCTTCGTCATCTCCCGCAACTCGGCCTTCACGTACAAGGCGAAGCCCGTGAAGGTGGAGGACGTGGGCCGCGAGCTCGGCGTGCGCTACGTCGTCGAGGGGAGCGTGCGCAGGGCGGGCGACCGCGTTCGGATCACCGCGCAGCTCATCGACGCCACCACCGGGGGGCATCTCTGGAGTGCGCGTTACGACCGGGATCTCTCCGAGGTCTTCGCCCTCCAGTCGGAGATCGCGGAGGAGATCCTCGGGGCTGTGCACGTGGAGATCGGTGCGGCCGAGAGCCGGCGCCTCGCACGAAAGCCGACCCTGAGCTTGACGGCCATCGAGGCGTGGTGGAAGGCTGTATACCACCTCAACCGGGTGACCCGGGAGGACAACCAGAGGGCACGTCAGCTGTTCGAGCGCGCAATCGAGCTCGAGCCAGGCTTCGCGGGTGCCTACGGCATGCTCGGAAACACGTACTCGAGCGAGGTTGTCGCCGGCTGGAGCTCCGATGCCCGTCTACTCGATCGAGCCGAGGAGCTCGCGCGCCGCGCCATCGCGCTGGACGACTCGGCTCCCGACGGTCACATGACGCTGGCGTGGGTGCATCTTCACCGGGGCGACTCCATCGAAGCGATCGCCGCTGCCGATCGAGTCATCGAGCTCGCGCCCAGCTGGGAGTTCGCTCACGCGGTTCGAGGGCTCGCGTTGGCTCAGGAGGGCCGGCTCTTTGAAGGGACCCGGTCGGTGCGACAGGCGCTGCGTCTGAATCCGCGCGCGCCCACGATGCTGGTGAGCGTGGCAGGGATGAACTACCTGGCTGGTCGAAAGGAGAAGGCGGTCGAGCAGCTCGAGCGCGTGCGCACGGCCAGCCCCGACAACATCAACGCACGCGTCATTCTGGCCGCCCACTACGAGCGGGAGGGCCAGCACGGCAGGGCGTCGATCGCGGTCGACGAGATTCTACGGGTCGTCCCGGATTACAGCGTCGAAAGGGCGGGGGTGTTCCTAAGGCCGTATGAGAACGCGCTTGGCTCCCAGGAGTTCGCCGCGTATCAGGATGCCCTCCGAGAAGCCGGACTCCCAGCTCAAGGACCGGCGCAGGCGACTGAGGGCGACCGGTGAGCGACCAATCCACCCAGCGCCGCCTCGCTGCCATCATGTTCACCGACATCGTGAGCTACACGGCCCTGATGGCGGAGAGCGAGGAGCGGGCCCTCGCCGCACGGGAGCGCCACCGCGCCGTCGTCCGCCCCCTCGTGGAGCGCCATGGCGGGCAGTGGATCGAGGAGATCGGTGACGAGTCGCTGTCGTGCTTCCCGAGCGCCCTCGACGCCGTGAGCTGCGCGCTGGCCGTGCAGGAAGCGCTCCGCGGTGACTTGGATCTCCAGCTCCGGATTGGGATCCACCTGGGCGACGTCGTCTTCGAGGGCGAGCGGGTGTACGGCGACGGCGTGAACGTGGCGTCCCGCATCCGGCCCCTGGCGGAGCCCGGGGGAATCTGTGTCTCTGGGGAGATCCAGAAGTCGATCCGGAACCAGCCGGGCATCGAGGCGGTGGGGCTGGGAGAGCGAACGCTCAAGAACGTCGGGCAGCCCGTCGCCGTCTTCGCCGTGGGCCGACCCGGCGCGGTCGTGCGCCCGTCGGGGCGCGCGCTCGCGGCCCCGGCTGCCTCCCGATCGGCTCGCTACGCAGCCGCCGCGCTGGGTGTGGCTCTGCTTGCTGCGCTGGGAATCTGGCTCGCCACGCGTCCGGGCGCGCCTTCGGGGCCGATCCGGTCGATCGCCGTGCTTCCCCTGGAGAACATCTCGGGAGATCCCGGGCAGGAATATTTCGCGGACGGCATGACCGAGGCGCTGATCGGCGATATCGCCAAGCTCGAGGCGCTGCGCGTCATCTCCCGGACGTCGGTCATGCACTACAAGGGAGCGCGCAAGCCGCTCCCCGAGATCGCAGACGAGCTCGACGTCGACGCGATCGTGGAGGGCACGGTCCTTCGCGAGGGCGAGCGCGTCCGGATCACCGCGCAGCTGATCGATGCCAGAACGGATCACCACCTCTGGTCGGACCGCTACGACCGTGAGCTTCGCGATGTGCTCGCGCTCCAGAGCGATGTCGCGCGAGCCATCGCCGCGGAGATCCAACACGAGCTCACCCCTCGAGAGGAGGCGCGCCTCTCGGATGTGCGCCGCGTCGATCCCGCGGCCCACGACGCCTATCTCCGGGGTCGCTACCAGTTCAGCCGCTACACGAAGGAGAGCGTCCGGAGCGCGGTCCGCTCCTACGAGGCCGCTCTCGCGCTCGACCCCTCCTATGCCCCCGCCCACGCGGGCATCGCGCTCAGCTACTTCTCGCTCGGCTTTCCCCTGACGGCCATGAGTCCGCGGGAGGCCATGCCCAAGGCCAAGGCGGCGGCCCTGCGGGCCCTCGAACTCGACGAGAGCCTCGGCGAGGCCCACGGCGCACTGGGACTGGTGGAGCGCTACTTCGACTGGGATATGGCCGCGGCAGAGCGGTCCTTCGAACGCGCCTACGAGCTGAGTCCCAGCGACCCCCGCTCCTGGGTAGGACTGGTCTTCCAGCGCGGAGCGCAGGGTCACACCGAGGAGGCGCTCGAGCTCTGCCGCCGAGCCGTCGCGATCGCTCCACTCGACCCGTGGCAGCGGCACATCCTCGCCGAGTGCTTCTACTTCGCGGGCCGCTACGAAGAGGCGCGCGACGAGCTGGAGAGGCTGATCGAGCTCGACGAGGGCTTCGTGCGCGCCTACCAGGACCTCTGCTGGGTGTACGCCACGCTGGGACGCGAAGCCGACCTGCTGCGCACGCGCGCCGGCTACATGCGGCTGAACGGCTACTCGAGCGATGACCTCAAGGAGATGTACCGGGCCTACGAGTCGGAGGGAATGGCGGGCTACTGGAGGTACTGGTTGGCCGATCCCTCCGGCGTGGCGCGCTCGGAGTTCGTGATCCCCTTCCATCAGGCGCGTGCCCACACCGCGCTCGGCGAGATCGACGAGGCGTTCGAGTGGCTCGAGCGCACGTACGACGAGCGCGGGGGAGACCTGGCGATGCTGAGGGTGTGGCCCTGGACCGCGGCCCTGAGGCAGGACCCGCGCTTCGAGTATCTGGCTCGCCGCGTGGGCTTGCCCGGCCAGACCCCGACGTCTCCGTCATCGCCCCAGACGCGGCAAGCCGGCGGGAAGCCCGCCGTGGCCGTGCTGGCCTTCGCGGATCTGAGCTCCGAACGGGACCAGGGCTACTTCGCCGACGGCCTCGCTGAGGAGATCATCCACCAGCTGGCGAGGCTCGAGGACCTTCGCGTGTCTGCGCGTACCTCGGCCTTTGCTTTCAAGGGCCGGGACGCGGACGTGCGCGCGATCGGCGAGCGCCTCGGTGTGAGCGCGGTGCTCGAGGGGAGCGTGCGCAAGGCCGGCGATCGGCTCCGCATCACGGCCCAGCTCGTCGACGTTCGGGACGGCTTCCACCTCTGGTCCGAGACCTTCGACCGCCCCCTGGGCGACATCTTCGCCATCCAGTCCGAGATCGCGCGCGCGGTGTCCGGGGCGTTGCTCGCGGAGCTCGCGTCGGATGCCGGCGCAAGGACGCCTCCCACGTCGAACCTCGCCGCCTACGACGACTACCTGCGCGGCCGCGAGCACCTCTACGCGTACACGCAAGGAGGAAGGCGCAAGGCCATCGAGTACTTCGAGAGCGCCCTCGCCAGGGATCCCGACTTCGCCCGAGCCCACGCTGGCCTGGCCGACGCCTACAGCATCTACTATGGCTTCGGGCTCTTCGGACCCGAGGAGAGCCGCGCTCGCGCTACCGCGGCCGCACGTCGCGCTCTCGAGCTGGACCCGGAGATGGCCGAGGCCTACACGTCGATGGGATGGGTCCAGGCGGTTCACGACTGGGATTTCGAGGTGGCGGGGCGGTCCTGGCGTCGGGCGATCGAGCTTGCTCCTGGCCTGATGGAGCCGCGCCTCTGGAACGTCGTCCTCTACGTTGCCCTTGCCCAGGGGCGGATCGAAGAGGCGCTCGGCCAGATGCCCGACGTGCTGGCTCTCGATCCGCTCTCCCCCATGGTGCAAACCAACGCCGCCGCACTCCTCTACTTCGCGCGGCGCTACGACGAGGCGGCGTCGAGCCTGGGACGGATCCTCGAGGAGCAACCCGACTACCAGTACGCACGGTTGATGCTGGCGCGCACGCACATCCAGCGGGGCCATCACGCGGAGGCTGCGCGTGCGCTGGAGGACTGGCTCGCCCGGCGCGGCGAGCCGGCGCCCTACGGTGGCGCCTTCCTGGTACCGCCGGAGGGGCTGCTCGGCTATGTACGGGCGATCAGCGGGAGGCGCACCGAGGCCCTGGTGCTGCTCAGCGACCTCGAGTCGCGCGAGCGCCCGGGGAGCGTGTGGCCCGTGGGCGCCGCCGTCATCCAGATGGGTCTCGGCGAGACGGATCGAGCCTTCGCTTCACTCGACCGGGCCGTCGAGGGCCACCGCATCGACCATTGGCTCAAGGTGGATCCGCTCTACGATCCTCTTCGCTCCGACGCCAGGTTCGCGGGACTGGTGAAGCGCGCTGGCCTCGAGCCCTGATCCCTAGTTCGAAGCGGTCGACGTCTCGAGCGCCGCGAGTCGCTCCGCAGCCCGCTCACGCAGCGGCTCGTACTCCGGGTCGCAATCACGCCATAGCGTCATCAGACGGCGGTAGAGGTCAACGGCCTCCGACTCACGGCCGAGCTTCTCGAGGATCTCCGCTCGGCGCAGTGTCCCGAGACCCGTGTACTCCGAGGGTGGGAAGGCCTCGCTCACCGATCGGTACCAGTTCAGCGCGGCCTCGGGATCGCCCTGCTCTTCGAGGATCCGTGCCCGCAGGAAGCGCTCGTGGGTCTGGTCGTAGGGCGGGTAGTAGAGAAGCTCCGCGTGCAGCCCGCGTCCGAGGAAGCTGTTCTCGGGCAGCGCGTCCAGACTCTCCCGCAGGCGCCCCTCGCGATACGCAACCGAGGCGCGGACGCCTGCCGCGAGAATCTCTCCCGGGCGCTCCAGGCCGGTTGGAGGGTCGAGATCCGCCAGGCCGCGGGCGTATCTCAGAGCAGTCTCGCCCTCTCCGAGTTCAGCGTGGAGTCGGCCGAGCATGTAGCTGCGCAGCAAGGCGTGCATTCCCGAGAAGGGGTTCCACTGGTCGATGTCCGGCCCGCCGGCTGGCCGAGTTGGCGGTGGTCGTGCCAGGTCCTCGAGGGCTGCGCGGCGATCGGCGTCGGCCCCGGGAACCACCGCGGCGAACATCGCGCGCCAGATCCTCGCGGCGTCGGGGTCGAGGGACTCCGCTGCGGCGAGGAGCGCCTTCGCCGCCGACCAGCGCCCGCGGCCCGTCTCGTAGCGCGCGGCAAGGCCCAGGCCCGTGACGCGGACCTCCTTCGGCCGGTCGGGATCGCCGAGGAGTGCGAAGATGCGCGCCCCTGCCTCGAGGTCGACCGGGGCGACCCAGAGCCCCGCGAAGAGGACCGCCGTATCTGACGCCGAGCGCAGGCTCTCGAAGACCTCGGTTCTCTCGTCGGGGTCCCCGGTGCTGAAGACACGCAGCGTGCGGAATGCCGTCCGGTACGACGGCTCCATTCTCGAAGCGACCAGGGCCGCAACGTGATCGTTCACCGCCTGTGAGTGGCCCGAGATGGCGGCCAGCTGGGCGAGGTGGATCCGCGAGCGGACGTTTCCCGGGTCGAGGGAGAACGCCAGCTCGAACGGATCGACTGACTCGAAGATCGAGCGGCCGCGGAAGGGGTTGTAGTGGAAGTAGGTGTCCCCCAGGACGTAGGCCGCCTCCCAGTCGTCGGGGTGCGTCGCGAGGAGCTCGCGGCACGCGCGCTCCGCTTCGTCGGCGCGCTGCTCCATGTACGCAGCGACGGCCTCCACCAGGTGGCGCTCTCGCTCGGGGAGACGCGCGCGGTGCTCCAACGCCCTGCCTATGGCAGCCCTCGCCACGTCGAGCTCGAAGGGCACCCGATAGAGCGACGCCCAGGCCAGCCGGAAGTGCGCCAGGGAGAAGTCCGGATCCTCGGCGATGGCACGGCGGAAGGACGTGACCGCCTCGGAGTAGCGCACCGCTCGGACCTCGCGCTCGCCCTCGAGGTATGCCCGCAAGGCCGGGAACGAATCCGTCGTGACGGTGCTGAGCTTCGCGAGACGGAACCCCGGTCTTCCGTACTCGGCCGCGAGCACCTCCGCCGCCAGGTGGTCGACGAGCGACGAGAGATCCTCCGGCGTGCCCTCGGCCGACCCCTGGCCGAGGACCCGGTCGCCCGCGTAGAGCGATGCCTCCAGGTGGAGCCGCCCGCCGGCCTCGAGCACCTGACCCAGGATGAACTGTCCGGCACCCAGCTCCCCGGCGATCCGATTGGCGCGTTCCGGATCGAGCCGTTCCCCAGTGCTCACGCGGCTCAGCAGGGTATGGGGATCCACCCTTCTTAGACCCGCGACGCCATCGAGCTTGATCCCCAGGAGGTTGACCATCCCCTCGCCGAGGTGCTCCAGCGAGGCGTCTCCGTGAAACGCAAAGGGGAAGATGGCGACGGCCTGGACGGTCGCGCCCATCGTGGATGGCGGCGGCCCTGGCTGGAAGACGAGGCGGGCAGCGAGCCACGTGGCGACCGCGACGATGAAGAAGCCCGCTCCCACGAGAAGGGCGCGACGCGCCGTCCGGCGCCGTCGGCCCCGGGCAGCGGCGGGCGGGAGGGGCTCGCCCCGTAGCGCGTGGATCGCGATCGGGCGACCCACGCCCTTGAGCTCGCGTTCTCCAAGAGCGCTCTCTTCGAGGTGCGGCTGGTTGCGAACCGCCTGGAACAGCTCCCCCGAGACACACACGCTACCCGGCTCCGAGAGGGCGCAGATCCGCGCGGCGATGTTGACCCCGTCCCCGTGAACCTCGCCGCCCCGCAGCAGGACCTCGCCCACGTGGATCCCGACGTGCAGGCCGGGATCGCGTTCGTTGCCTGTGTCGGCCTGGATCGCGAGGCCGCAAGACACCGCCTCGAGCGCGCTGTCGAAGATGGAGAGCGTCGCGTCGCCCGCCGCCTCGATGAACTGGCCTCCGTAGCGCGCGACTTCTCGCCTCACCCGGACGCGGTGTCGCTCCTTGGCGCGAAGACCTTCGGCCTCGCTGCGCGCCATGAGACCCGTGGAATCGACGAGGTCGCTGAATACGATCGCGGCGAGCCTGCGCTGGGGACGTTCGTCGGACACGAGGGCCTCCGGCCGATCCTGGATCAGACTACAGCGCTGGGCCTAGCAGGCGCCCGACAGAATTCGAGCCCGGCACGCCCCCGCAGCCCCTGCCCGCGGCTCGGCCGCTGCGCTGAGGCGCCCGAGTAGAGCCCCAGCCTATCATGCGCCGGCGGATCGCTTGGTGCACCGGATTGAGGGTGACACGGTGATCGTCCTCGCGGTCTTCGATGGGCGGTGCGACCTGGAGGAAATTGTCCGAGAATATCTGACGACGTACACTCATCATCGTCCGGGGGATCTTCTAAGCAGCGGGTCGGGGGCCCGTAGCGGTAGCGTTCGGAGGGACTGGGAATCGAAGTCCCCGAAACCCTGAGAGAAACACCGCAGTCGACCGTTCGTGCCGGAGAGCGCGAGACTGACCGAGTTACGCTGGGACTCCGCCCGGTCGCCTGCTCAAGCGCTGCACCAACGCCATCCAGAGAATCGCGAGCCCTGCGAGCGACCACACGATCATGGCGCCGGTCGGCAGGTCGAAGAGGGCGGAGAGGAGAAGGCCCACTGCGTAGCCGGCGAGCCCCAGCAAGAAGGCGGTGACGAGCCCGCGGCCATCCGCCCGGCCCCGCGTCGCCACGGCCGGAACGATCAGGCTCGCGAACACCAGATACACGCCCACGAGCTGGACCGATGCTGTCACGGTGACGGCGAAGAGCAGGTAGAAGCCGATGCGCGTCAGGCGCCTGCCGAGGCCGAACCACAGCGCCAGCACTGCCGCGTAGAGCAGCGCGACCGGCCAGAGTGAGGACAGGCTGACCCAGAGGATCTGGCCCGCCAAGAGGTCCTGGAGGCGATCGCCACCGTGGGGATTATCGGCCAGGAGCAGGATGCCGCCGGTCGCGGCCAGCACGAAGAGGGTGCCGATCAGCGCCTCCTGAATCTCCGGGAAGCGGCGCTCGCTCCAGGTGAGGAGCAGGGCGCCGGAGACAGCGGCCGCTCCCGCGGCCAGCTCCACCCCGAAGCCTGCGAGGTGAAGGTCCATGCGATCGGCCGCGATGACACCCAGGCCGGCGACCTGCGCCACCGCCAGATCGATGAAGATGATGCCTCGCGCCAGCACCTCGCGTCCCATGGGCACGTGGGTCGCCAGCACGAGCATCCCGGCCAGCATGGCGGGGCCCAGAATCGAGAAGTCGAGGCCGTCGAGATTCATTTCGTGGCCTCCAGCAGGCTACTCACCATGTCGTCGAACATGGCAAAGAGGTCCGTCGCGCCGTCGGTGCTCCCGACGCAGTGGGGTAGCACGATTGCGGTGAGGCCGGATCGCTCGGACAGCCACTCCGAGGGGCGCTCGGGCTGGTAGGTCGCCCTCACGATGGCGCGCACTTGGTGGTGCTCGAGCTCGTCGAGGAGCTTGGACAAATGCGATGCGGTGGGGGGAATCCCCGGCTTGGCCTCGAGATGCTCCACCACCACCAGGCCCAGCCAGTGCGCCATGTACACCCAGGCGAGGTGGTGGGTGATGATCTCCATGCCCCGCAAGGGCGCGGCGCGCAGCTCCCAGCCCGCCACGGCTTTGGTCCAGCGCGCCGCGAAATCGTCGTAGCGCGACTGGTAGACGTCTTTGCCGCCGGGATCGAGCTGCGCCATCCGCCTGGCCAGCTCTGCGGCCACGCGCGCCACGTTGTGCGGGTCCGTCTGAGTGTGCGGGTTGCCGTAGGGATGGATGTCTCCCTCCGCACGGTCGATCCGCGTCGGCACGCCGAGCATCGGCACGACCTGCGAGACGTCCAGGTGGCCGGGCTCTCCGGGCTGGACCTTGCCGTTGCTCGCCTTCCGCAGCAGCAGGGGCAGCCAGCCGATTTCGAGTTCGGCTCCGCTGAAGACGAGGAGGTCCGCTCGGCGTAGCTTGGAGATGAGGCTGGGCCGGGCCTGGATGTAGTGCACGTCTTGATGCGCGGTGGTCGCGCTGTCCACATGCACGCGGTCACCCCCGATCTCCCGGGCCAGCGCGGCCCACTGGGGCTCGCAGCTGAAGACCCGCAGCTCGGCCCGCGCAGGCGTCGGGACGCTCCATATGGACGCTCCGAGTAGAGCCGACGTGAGCAGGATGGCTCTCGAACGCGTCATGGGAAGCCCCCGCATGAATGCTGCGACTGCAATCGACGTCCACTCTCGTCCAGCCCCGGTGGGTTCAGAATTGATGGGCGCCATGGGATCCGAGGCTCATGATGTATTGCAGGAAGACCATGTCGTTGCCGCCGAGCCCGCCCGCTTCGTGGCTGTATTGGAGCCGGAACCGGCTGAACTCGCTATTGGAGAAGTCGAGCATGGCGCTGATGCGCCTGGGGGATGACCCGTCCCGGTCGAGCGTCGTCGGGGGCAATCCGCTCACGTCGTTGTCGCTGACGAGCTGGCCGTAGCG
>Ga0255053_10002074_pt1 | contig 10797 bp, 10 predicted proteins | sample JV7_2_22_MG_FD_188635 | JGI IMG/M metagenome (GOLD analysis project Ga0255053, IMG submission 188635) | Seawater microbial communities from Jervis Inlet, British Columbia, Canada - JV7_2_22 | ecosystem: Environmental > Aquatic > Marine > Inlet | place: Canada: British Columbia | collected...
ATGTGCTGAATCTCATTGATGACAGTGAACAGGAATTAACCGAGGCACAGATTCTTGACAGTAGCTATACCAACATCGGTGAGGCTATGAGAAAAGGCGCCTTAATTATGGATTAAACTGGAGGCAATAAAATGTATTACAAAGAAATTGATAAACGATACAGAGAAAGCATGGTCAAATTTCTACGGCAGCATTTCAGGTATCGCACCATGAATAGCTGGAACAAATCGACCAGTTATGCAAACAACATAAAGCTGTACAACATTGACAAGCCGAACGATGTGGACGAAGAGACATTTTGGGAAATGATTGGAATTACCGAATGGCAGGAGAAACTAAGCGATCTGCTGGAAGATTTCGGAAGAAGACACAATTGGTTCTGGCAGGCCGGCATCAATGGTAGAAGCGGCGGTTATGTTGTTATTTATAGGGGCGGCATCAAACCCAGCGGCTATAAGAGCTATTGTACGCACTGTGGCCAGAAGAACTACGAGGCTGTGCCGGAAGACCAGATAGGTACTTGCGGCAGATGCGATGCTAAGGCAAGAGTTGATTTCAAGCAGACGCATATGCAGGTCTTTACCTGGCCGGGCAAATCGGTTGACGAATACGAAGATTTTTCCGATTGGACTTTGGGCGATATCAGGGAACGAGTCGAACTGGTGCAAGATTTCGATAGACTATGCGATAACATTGCTGTTGAGTATGTCTATCTCTGTAGGAACTACCGCATCGCCGAAGAAGAAATCCTTGTACCCAAAACAATAAAAGTATTGGAACCAGTTTAATGATTGGAGGTAGTAGCTATGGCTAAACAAAATGTTATGACAGTTGCTTCGCTAAAGAAGCTTTTAGAAAAGATCGGAAATGAGATTGAAGATGACTTCCAGATTTGGCTGTCATCAGATGAAGAAGGTAATCAGTTTTTGCCTGTGTACGATAATCCGCGGCTGTGTTTGGCGATTGAGCCTGAGGAAAAACGGATTATCCTCTTTCCTTCACATCAATAACCTTAGATTACAGGAGAATTCAAAATGTTGTACTTAAGACTATTTCATGGTAGGACCAATCCCCAACAGGATATGGATGACTGGGGTAGCGATGGGCCCGTTTTGGGACCATATAAATTTGCCCATACAACTTATCAGTGCCACTTAAAATTAGGCAAGCCTGATGGCGACTGCGACGAATTGTATATCGTTGAGCCAGATATGATTTTCTATGGCGGCATTTATTATGGCGACTGGAGCATATTTGGCGATGCAGAGTTTAAGCAAGGTGATTTTAAACTTTCGGCTTATGCCCCATCAAAAGCTAAGCCGCCAAAGATTGAAAAACGTCAGGCTAAGATAATCGTCTACATCAAAGGCGGCATCTGCCAGGATGTGAAAGCTAATATTCCCGAAGAATTATGGGATTACGCGATTGTGGATTATGATAATGATCCTGATCTGTCTGATGATTATGTTCCATTCTCTAAAGATGAGATGGAGCCGCTTTTTCTATAATTTCTTTTTCCGCAGCTATTTCTGGCTGCGGTTTTCTCCACATCGTAGCGGTAGCTCTAAGCCGCAGTCAACAGTCTTCAATATCCGTTCGTATAAGAGATCGTAGTAGTAATATAAGATGCTTGGCCAGCGGTTGTTATGGTAAAACTAAAATCGTCATGATTTAAAAATAACAACCTTAGCTATAACCATCTTGTATTTAACTAAATTAATCGATTTCTTTAAGGAGGTGTGTCATGTCTAAAATTAGAAGAAAAACACGTTCGGATAAATATCCACTAACTTTACATCCAACCGGGCAATATTGCAAGAAGATCAACGGTAAGCTTTATTACTTTGGCTCTGACAAAAACCATGCTCTTGAAAAGTATCTGAGTCAAGCATCGTACCTGCATGGCAACAAGGAACAAGGACAGAAAAAGTGTGATGGCGAAATGACGCTAAAAAAACTATGTGACTTGTATTTGCAATATCAGTACTTAAAAGTTCAGGCAAACGCTCTTACTGCAAGACATCACAATGAACAGATTGCCAGCTTAAAAAAGCTTATGTCATTTCTTGGCCAAACTATAAAAATTGATGAGATCTCAACCTTGGATTTACAAAGCTATCGCAGGAAACTTCAACAAGCGTATAGCACGGCACATCGAATGAATTTGCATATAAGTATCATGAAGGCAATGTTCCACTGGGCCAAGAAAAATGATGTGCTTGATTCTATCCCTAATATCGATGCGGTCAGCAGAGGTAAGATTGTTTACAAGCAGAGACTTGTGTTTTCATCTGAAGATATTCATCTATTGCTCAATGCTGCTGATGTCCAGATGCAAGCAATGATATGGCTGGGATTTAATTGTGGTTTTGGTTGTACCGACTGTGCGGAACTAAAATGGAGTAACCTTGATCTTGTAAATTGCAGAGTAAAACTTGCGAGAAAAAAGACTGGTATTTCCAGAGACTTGCCGCTTTGGCCAGAAACGATTGCAGCTATTGAGCAGATTTCCAGAAATGGAAAGCTCGTATTTTACACTTCAAGAGGAAACCCATTTGTACGGACGGTTTTGAAGACTGATAGCAATGGGAATAGCAAATATACAACTCAGAATAGTATTACACGAAAATTTTCAAGGCTGATCGAAAGGGCTGGACTTAAAGTTCCTAAGGGAACAGGCTTCTATACGCTTCGGAGGACAGCTGCTACTATTGCCGCCCGGTCTGGTGACCCATTTGCGGTTCAAAGACTTCTTGGGCACGCTGATCTGCAGATGGCAACAAGATACGTTCAGGATGTTTCTAAACAAACTGACAAGGTGATTGAAAACAGCAGAAAGTATTTGGTTTAGAAAAATATAAAGTTGTTACAAGGCTTGATTATTTCTTGAGGGCAATCTCTGGGGTGAGCTTCTCTCTCCCCATAAATGATAGGCACGTAAGGGATGGGGATTTTCTGATCCAAAGAAGAGTATGGGCATTGATTTTGATATTGATTTTTCTGAAAATTGCTGTAGAATTTAATACAAGTCGAACTTGCATAATTTTTATAAGTATTTGTAAATAAACAAGGTGTGAATTTTCAAGAAAACAATTACTGTTAAGGTCAACAAAATTAAATATAACTGAGATTCTGCTATGAAATATGCGAGCAAGATAATCCTTTTAGTTATTGCTTTTGTCATTTTTGCGGCAGTGGTTCTGGTAAGAATCGCACTACATAAACCAGTGCAGAAAATCGATAAAGAGGCAGCCGTCAATATTCATCGAGAAGGCCCAATAATGGGTGAGAAGAATGGTTGGCCCATGTTTCATGGAGGGCCGAAATTACAGGGGTATACACAAAATATTTTGCCTGATTCGTTGACGCTTCTTTGGAAATTCAAGACGAATGGTGAAATTAAGTCGTCACCTGCAATCAATGAAGGCCTGGTTTTAATTGGTTCGGCTGATGCTAATGTCTACGCGATTGACCTCGAAAATGGTAATTTGGTGTGGAGTTATAAAACCGGTGGTGCTGTCGAGGCAACAGCTTGTGTGGCGGATGGTTCGGTTTTCATAGGCTCGGCAGATAGTTTTCTGTATGCTCTCGATATAAATACCGGACGGCTTAAGTGGAAGTACGAAACCGGAGGGAAAATATTAGGCTCGGCAAACTGGATACGCAGCGATAATGAACAGGATATACAGATAGTAGTTGGAAGCTACGATAGTCAATTGTATTGTTTGAATTCAAAAGATGGCAAAGTTATATGGAGTTACAAAACAGATAGCTATATTAATGGAACGGCTGCTATTTCTGATGGAAAAATAGTTTTCGGCGGATGTGACGGGATGATACATGTGGTGTCGGCAAAGGACGGTGCAGGCATCAGGCAGATAGATGCGGGTGCATATATTGCAGGGGCAGCGGCTGTTTCTGGGGGCAATGCTTACATGGGCAATTATGAAAATGCTTTTATGAAAGCTGATATCGAATCAGGGAAGATTTTATGGAAATATATCGGCTCTGATGAGCCTTATTTTTCATCGCCAGCTGTCGCAGATGGGCTGGCAGTGTTTGGCGGAAGAGATAATCGAATTCATTGTTTAGAGACCGATAGCGGCAAAGAAGTGTGGACGTTCCAGACACTTGGGGAGGTGGATAGTTCGCCTGCAATTTGTGGTGACAGGGTTGTTGTCGGCTGTGAGGATGGAAGGTTGTATATGGTGAGCCTATCAGACGGCAGCAAAGTCTGGTCGTTTGAAATTGGCCAGGCTATCAGTTCATCGCCGGCTGTTGCAGGTGATTTGGTTGTTGTGGGCTGCGATGATGGGTATGTATATGCATTTGGTCCGTAGGGATAGAAGGGAGTGATTTTATGAGAATAGCTCAAATATTACCCGGTGTGGGAGATACCTCTACGTGCGTGAACTGTTTGCGAGACGCCGCTTTGCTTCGGGAATTTCGCAAACTGGGCCATGAAGTATTGATTGTCCCGTTGTATTTACCTTTTCGCCCTGAGGGGCAGGAACCAGCCGGCCAGACACCACTTTTTTTTGGCGGGATAAATGTGTTTCTGCAACAAAAATCGGTTTTTTTTCGGAAAACCCCTCGCTGGCTTGACCGGATTTTTGATAATCAAAAACTTTTGGTATGGGCAAGCCGTAGATTCCAGATGACCAATGCGCCGGTTTTAGGCCAAACAACAGTATCAATGCTAAAAGGCCGGGATGGTTATCAAGTTAAAGAGTTTGACCGTCTGATTAGCTGGCTCGGTAAAAAAGAGAATAGACCGGATGTTATATGTTTGTCGAACGTGTTGTTAGCTGGGCTGGCAAAACCTCTTAAGAAGACAATCGGTGTGCCCGTTGTATGTTTGCTGCAAGATGAAGATAAATTCCTGGACGAACTTGCGCCGCCATATAACCGGCAGGGATGGAGTATCCTTGTCGAATGTGTTCATAAAATTGATGCCTTTATAGCAATTGGCGAACATTATGCCGATGTTATAAAAAAGAGGCTGGAAATCGGACAGGATAAAATTCACGTTGTTTGCGGGGGTGATACAGTTGTTCAAAAAGGTGCGACATGTAATATTGACAATCTCGCAGAGAAAATTGCATCTGTATTTACAATGATTTTGGGAAATTTTACTGAGGGCGATTATGCTTGAACTGATAAATATCAGGAAAGAATATCAATCACCGGCAGAAGATCGAAATGTCGTTGTTTTGAATGATATAAGTCTAAAAGTCAGTGAGGGGCAATCTCTTGCAATAGTGGGGCCATCTGGAAGTGGAAAAAGTACGTTGCTTAATATCATTGGCACGCTTGACAGGCCCACTTCCGGGCGGGTGCTTTTCAATGATACGGATCTTGCGAAACTTGATGACCGTCAGCTTGCAAAAATGCGCAATGAGCAGATAGGTTTTATTTTTCAGTTGCACCATCTTCTGCCGCAATGCACGGTGCTTGAGAATGTATTGATACCTGCGCTTGCAGGAGAAAAAACAACTTCCAGAAAAGCATTTGAGCAAAGGGCCGTTGATTTGATTGAACGTGTTGGTCTTAGCGATTGGCTGTATCATAGGCCAGCGGAACTTTCTGCCGGCCAGAGACAGCGGGTAGCGGTTGTCAGAGCTTTAATAAATAAGCCAAAATTGCTGCTAGCTGATGAGCCGACTGGGTCGCTTGATGCCGAGGCTTCGGAGACTGTCGCAGAATTGTTAGTAGAATTAAACCAAACCGAAAAAATAACGTTGCTTGTTGTAACACATTCAAGCAAACTTGCCGAGTGTATGGAGCAGGTATTGGCAATCGAAAAAGGGAAACTTGTTGACAGGAAAAACCAAGAGTGAAACTATTGTCACTGATTAAAAAAAGTCTTACTTTTTATTGGAGAAGCAACATCGGTGTGCTGCTGGCTGTTGTTGTTGGTACTGCTGTTCTGTCCGGCTCGCTTTTCGTAGGAGATTCAGTAAAAAACAGCCTGAGAGAGATGGTAATAAAACGACTTGGAAGTACCGAGCTTGCTTTGATGACCGGTGAGAGGTTTTTTACAAATGAGTTGGCAGAGAGATTAGCGGATAAGTTGGAGGCAAAAACGGCCCCTGTATTACAGGTAAGGGGGATGGTTGCAAACAGCGATGGCACCAGCCGGGCCAATAGAGTTGAGATGCTTGGTGTTGACGCAAGATTTTATGAAGTTATATCAGCAAATAATCCCTTTCCGGAAGGTGAGGGTTCCGGTGTTGTTATAAATGAATCGCTTGCGAAAAGAATCGGAGTAAAAGTAGGTGATGAGGTTTTAGTTCGAATCGCAAAGCCGGCATTGATGTCACGAGAGATCGTGTTGACGCCGGAATCTGATCTGTCAATTGCTTTTCGACTAAAAGTAACCGCTGTCGCCGATCAGTTACAGTCTGGCTTATTCAGTTTGCAGGCGAACCAGATCTCACTGTTGAATGCATTTGTTCCGCTGCAATGGCTGCAGGAGAAATTAGGACGCCACAGTCAGGCTAATATGTTGCTGGTCGGTTCGGATCAAGAAGCCGAGATAGGTACTAAAAAAGCAAATGAAGCCGTCAAGGAATGTTTACAGCTTGTTGATATGGGCTTGGAAATTCGTAGTGATGCTAAAAGAGATTCACTTGAGCTGCGCAGCAACAGGATATTTATAGATAGCCGGATCGGTGATGTCGCTATCGAAAGCGGCAAAGAAGCGGTTGGAGTTTTGACGTATTTTGTGAACCGATTGCGAGCGGTTGGAAAGAGTACCCCATATTCTATGGTAACCGCTATGAGCGGGTCGGATGATAAGAACAGCATAGTTCCTATGGATATGGGCGATGATGAAATAATTATAAATCAGTGGCTTAGTGATGACCTGGATGTCAGAGCCGGTGATTTTATCGAGGTGGACTATTTCGTTATTTCCAGCGGGAGAACGCTCACAGAAAATACTGCCAAATTTCGTGTGCGTGCAGTGGTGCCGCTTGAGGGTCTGGCTGGGGACCCTGATTTGATGCCCGATTTTCCCGGATTGGCAGAGATGGATAATTGCAGGGACTGGGAGCCGGGCATACCGATCGATTTGGATAAAATACGTGACAAAGACCAGGAGTATTGGGACAGCTTTGGTGGAACACCGAAAGCCTTTATCACATTGAAGGCGGGCCAAAAAATATGGGCTAACAGGTATGGAAATCTGACAGCAGTTCGGTATCCGTTAAACGAAAACAGCAGAGAAAAACTTAGAAAAAATATTTTGAGCAGGATCGACCCTGCTGTGTCAGGATTATATTTTCAACCTGTGCGATCTCTGGGGGTCAGAGCAAGTAACGAAGGTACTGACTTCGGTCAGCTTTTTGTGGGTTTTAGTATGTTTATCATAGCAGCGGCATTGGTTCTTTTGGGTTTGCTTTTTGTTTTTGGCGTTGAAAAACGTTGTGGTGAGATTGGAACATTGCTTGCAGTGGGTTTTGAAGAAAAAAATATAAAAAGTATGTTCCTTACTGAAGCTATTGTACTGACTTTGGTCGGCACAGTTTTCGGGATAGTAACGGGACTGCTTTATACCAATGCCATGATATACGGTCTTGGCAATATTTGGCGCAAGGCTGTGAGTAACTCGCAAATAGCTTTTCATGTGGAATCGACAACCGTGTTAAAGGCTGCCTTGATAGCGGTGGCTGTTTGCGTGGCGGCAATATGGTTTGCTTTTCGTGAACAACTGCGCAAATCTGTCAGGCAACTTCTTGACAAAAATATCGAGTGGCAATTTCTGGCAACAAAATCTCTTTCAAAAGGTCGATTGGCATTATTTTTGTCAGGATTTTTTGCCGTAGCGGCGATAATATTTCTCATTCTTACGGGCAGAGGCGACGACGGTATTTCAGCGGGTGTTTTTTTTGGCGTGGGTGGACTTTTGTTAATCTCTTCAATTGCTTTGACCGGTGCATTATTGAAAATATTCGCCAGCATCAAGATTGGTCCCGCTGTTTCGATAGCGGCTCTTGCATTGCGAAACTCGTTAAGACGAAATGGAAGAAGCCTCGCGGTTGTTGCGATGCTTGCCTGTGGAGTTTTTATTGTCATTGCCGTGGGAGCAAACAAACGCGATCCGTTAGCTGATATGCAAACACCTCAGTCCGCTGCGGGTGGTTTCACCTTGATGGGCGAATCCGCCATAGGTGTTTTGCATGACCTCAGTAGCAAATCGGGACGAAAGTCGATCGATCTTAATACGAAAGACATGAAAGATATTGAGATAGTACAATTGCGGGTTCACGACGGTGACGACGCCAGTTGTTTTAATTTGAATCGTGCCCAGCAGCCTCGCCTGTTTGGTGTTGAACCGAAAAGATTTCAGCAAAGAAAATCTTTTTCTTTCAAAAGGATAATAGAAGGAAATAAATCAACTGGCTGGAACCTGCTCAATCTTAATTTGGGAGACGATGTAATCGCAGCTATTGGGGATGAAGCTACGGTCAAATGGGGACTTGGTAAATCGGTAGGTGATGAGATTGTATATAGCAACGACAATGGTAAAAAGTTTCGCGTTCGGATAGTGGCAATACTGAAAAATTCAGTATTGCAGGGCAGTCTTTTAATTGCTGAAGATGATTTCATCCGGCATTTTCCAACCGAAGCCGGTTACAGGCTGTTTCTTGTTGACACACCGGAGGAAAAGACAAAAAGTGTTTCCGAGACACTGTCAACAAGACTAAAAGATTTTGGGCTGGAAGTGACTACCACGGCTCAAAAACTTACTGCTTTTAGTGCCGTTGAAAATAGTTATTTATCAATTTTTCAACTATTGGGAAGTTTTGGATTGATCCTTGGAAGTATCGGTCTTGGTGTGGTCGTTGGGCGAAATGTCCTTGACCGAACCGGCGAGTTGGCAATGCTAAGGGCAATTGGTTTTAACAGAAAAGCTTTAAAGCTGATGGTATTCTATGAGCATGTTGGACTCATGTTTCTCGGTTTGTTTCTTGGAACCATAACAGCACTGATAGCTATTTTTCCGGTACTGAAAGAGTCAGCGGCCCAAGTACCTTATTTATCATTGACATTATCAATAATAGCAATAGCTATTAGCGGTGTTATATGGATATGGTTCGGAACCTCTATCGCGTTAAGTGGCAAAATCATTGACGGGCTAAGGAGTGAATAAAGGAATGGTACATAGATGAAAAACTTTCTTATAGCAAAAATAATACCAACTTTTTTGGGAGTGTTGGGGGCCTTTCTGATATTTATTTGGCTCAGAAGCGATGCTACGACCGATTTTTCGCTGCGACTGCCCGGCGAAGACGGCAGTAGCCGAAATGTGTCTACCGAAACCGAGCCGATAGAAATTAAAGGGCAGCTAATCGAGTTTGCGGGCACACCGGCCAATTTACTTGGCGCATGGCCCAGATTTAGAGGCTCTAATTTCGATGGAGTCAGCAGTCAGGAAATGTCACTTGCCACCGGATGGCCTGAACAGGGCCCGCCGTTACTTTGGTCTATCGATGTCGGGGAAGGATATGCAGGAGCTGCTATTTTAGCCGGACGGGTCTATGTTCATGATTATGACCGTGAGAATAAATCTGATGTTATTCGTTGTTTGTCACTTGCCGACGGTGAAGATATATGGAGGTATTCTTATCCGGTAAAAGTTAAACGAAACCATGGGATGAGCCGAACAGTACCAGCTGTTGCCGAAAAGTATATCGTAACTTTGGGGCCGAAATGCCATGTTACATGTCTCGATTCAGTTACAGGCGAATTTCGATGGATGATAAATCTCGTCAGGGAATTTGATACCAAAATTCCACCTTGGTATGCAGGGCAATGTCCTCTTATTGATGACAACAAAGCTATAATAGCTCCGGGCGGTGATACTCTGATGATAGCTGTTGACTGCGAAACAGGGGAAGTTTTATGGCGAAGTCCTAATCCTAATGGCTGGAAAATGACGCATTCCTCAATAATTCCCGCGGAGTTTATGGGCAAACGAATGTATATCTATTGCGCAAGCGGAGGGATAGTAGGAATCGATGCTGATGACGGTACTATTTTATGGGAAACAACTGACTGGAAAATTCGTATCGCAAATGTACCATCACCTGTTCTCGCAGGCGATGGTTTGATCTTTCTTTCAGGCGGCTATAACGCAGGCAGTATGATGCTTCAATTAAAGTCTGAAGAGGAGAAAATAATTGCCAAGCCGCTTTTCAAACTACCTCCGGAGGTCTTCGGTTCAGCTCAGCAGACACCAATATTTTATAACGGGTTTATCTATGGCATTCGGCCGGATGGACAGTTGACATGCCTTGATTTAACAGGAAAGGTAATTTGGACAAGTACAAATTCGGAAAAATTCGGACTCGGCCCTTATATCATTATCACTGACTTAATATATGTGATGAACGATTCGGGACTGCTTACATTAGCAAAGGCTGCGCCCGGTAGTTTTGTAAAACTTGCCCAAGCGAAAGTTCTTGAAGGGCCGGATTCATGGGGACCTATGGCGGTTGCCGGAAACAGATTAATCCTGCGAGACCTGAATCGAATGATATGTCTTGATATCAGCGAACATTAAGATTACAATGAACCTATATTGTCATTGAGTGTATATTTAAGATGTGCCAAATGGTAAAAATATCAAATATAATAAAGAATGAGACATTGGTGGGGTTACTGATAGCGGTTTCAGTAATTGCCGGCATCATTGCTGTTGTGCTTTTCGATATAACAGGAAAAAAAGGCAGCGGTCTGGATAAAGACTTTGTCTATGATATAGAGGATAAGATAAGGTAGATCCGAATC
>Ga0255053_10002077_pt1 | contig 10796 bp, 10 predicted proteins | sample JV7_2_22_MG_FD_188635 | JGI IMG/M metagenome (GOLD analysis project Ga0255053, IMG submission 188635) | Seawater microbial communities from Jervis Inlet, British Columbia, Canada - JV7_2_22 | ecosystem: Environmental > Aquatic > Marine > Inlet | place: Canada: British Columbia | collected...
ACGAGGAAATCCAGCCAGGCTGGGAGGGCCTGCACGACGAGTACAGTGCTACCTCAATCATGATGACCGTGAATCCAACGAAAGTCCGAATGAATCAGCGGCTCGACGAGGGTCTATTCGCTATTCATGGCGTTGACTTGGCCCCGGTGGAAGAGACCATTGCTGTCGGAGAGGAGTTGATTGATTGGATCGCGACGGTGACCGTAAATGCGATCAACGAATCGATAGACTAACTGGTGACTCCTGAGCTTTGCAGGACGCGTAAACTATGACGGCGATAAGCGGCCCTTGTGGCCCCTTTTTGGATATAGGATTCCTGCCGTTTCTAGTGCTAATGCTGACTTCTTGATAACCTCGGATGCCGACTCGAGGAGAATAAGAATGAAACGTACCTCCTGCTTTGCCGTGTTAGTGCTCGTCCTTGCCGCATTTTTGCCGACAACCAGTCTGCTTGCTGAAGGAACAGAAGGGACGCTGGAAAAAATCGCAAGGACCGGCGAATTTCTCATTGGCTATCGCACTGATTCGAGCCCATTGTCCTACGAGAATTCAGAGGGCGAGCCATCCGGTTATTCGGTCGACTTGTGCCGCCGCATTGCGGCCGGTGTCAAAGCGCATCTCGGTAACAAGGATATTGAAACGAAGTTCGTTCGTATCACAGCCGAGGAACGACTCTCCGCAGTCGTCGACGGCAAGATTGATATCGAATGCGGCTCAACCACGATCACGCTGTCTCGCCAGGAACTGGTCGACTTTTCACTACCAGTATTCGTGACCGGTGGTAGTGTGCTATCCAAGGTCTCCAGCGGAATTCAGACCATGTCTGATCTGTCAGGCAAAAGGGTCGGAGTGGCGAAAGACACGACGACTTTCGGGCAGCTGGAGACTTACCTGACAGATAACTTGATCGACGCGGAAATCGTCATAATCACTGACCGCATTGACGGCATGACGCGCCTCAATCGAGGTGGAATCGATGCCCTGGCATCCGATCAGATTGTGCTGATTGGCCAAATACTGGAAGCTCGAAATCCTAAACAGTATTCGCTGATGGACAGCATCTTCTCATACGAACCATACGGCTTCGTGGTGCGACGAAATGACGCTGATTTCAGGCTGGTTGTAAACCGGTCCCTGTCCCAGCTGTATCGTAGCGGCCAGCAAGGGGATGTGTTCTACAAATGGATCGGGCGCATTGGAATTACAGTCCCGCCGGTTCTTGCCGCGATGTATCAGCTCAGTACGATTCCTGAATAACGAGAAAGGGCCCACATCGTGGGCCCTTTTTTGTCACGCGTCCGACTTCTGCAATACCACGAGCATTTCGCTGAAACCCACAATTCCCAGTCCGCCAAATACTGCCAATACAGCGATCAAACCTCCAAAATGCCCTGCCATCGAGCTGCCAAGGACCGCAGCCGTCAAATAAGAAAACAATTCGAAACGATTCATCGTGGACCTCCAGTGCTTTGTTTGGACGGTTTCCAGAGTAGCGCCCAGCCAAACGCACCTCTGGTCAAAGCCGGTCAACGATTGGTCAATTCACCTCAGGTCTGCCGTATTGGTTCAGACCAGATTGAGTATTGCGACGACAAGCAACCAAATCGCCATCACCGCGGATGGCAGAAAGGACAGTGTGAATCCGATGCTGCGGCTCGCCGGGTCCTTCAGGTAGGCGGACCGGTAGATAAATCGGGCAACCAGGTACACAACGCCGAAGCCCGCGGCCCAGATCGGATTTACGACATGGGCGTAGATCCACATCAGCGGCAGGAACATAACCAGTTGTTCCATGGTGTTGTAATGAACCCGGAACATGCGCTCGAATTCGGGCGCCCCGGTCATCGCCGGCGCCTTCGCTTCGTGCTTGCCACGCATAGCGCCTACCTGGACGCCGAACAACGTGTACTGCAGTAGGGCCAGTACCGTAACTATGATTACCCAATCCATCGCATTACCTCTCTTGTGTGATTATGATGGCGCCTATCATGACCGACGGTACCGACACAGCGAATTCCAGCCTTTTCGATAGAGTTTTCGGACTCGAGCGACATGAGTATGCCGCCGCCGCTTGGTCGTTTGTCTATTTCTTTTGCGTACTTTCAGCCTACTACATTCTGAGGCCGGTGCGAGAGTCGATGGGTGTCCAGAGCGGCCCCGATACGCTGCTCTACCTGTTCATGGCTTCATTTGCCGTCATGATGCTGGCGACCCCAATATTCGGGTGGATTACGTCGCGCTATCCACGCAGGGTCTTCCTGCCCTGGGTCTACCTGTTCTTTATCTCCAACATCCTCATTTTCTGGGCGATTTTTTCGCAGCGCATTGACGACGGGCAGGATCACATCTGGCTCGGCCGTGCCTTTTTTGTCTGGCTGAGTGTCTTCAACCTGTATGTCGTGTCGGTTTTTTGGAGCTTTATGGCCGACATCTACACTCGCGAGCAGGGTCGCAGAATGTTCGGGCTGTTATCTTCCGGCGGTAGCATCGGTGCACTGCTTGGGGGAGTGGCGACCAGCATGCTGGTCACAGACATCAAATTTCACAACCTGTTTCCGATCGCGGCTGTCCTGCTGACCTTCGCCATTGTGTGCATCCGCCAACTCAGGAAATGGACAGCACACGAACAACATGAGCAGGCCAGACAGTCCGTCGAAATGGGCAAGTCACTGGGTGGCAACATACTGGCTGGCGCCACGCATACCAATCGCTCGAATTACTTTCGGAGTATCGCGGCAGCATCGATTATCGCGAGCTTGCTCGGAACAGCCTTGTATTTGTTCAGGGCCGAGTTGGTCGCCGCATCGATTGCCGATGTCAACGCCCAAACGCGTTTCTTTTCCAATATCAATATCGCATCCAACTTCTTAACGATCATTGGCCAGATGTTCGTGGTCAAGTATGTTGTGCGTCGCTTTGGCATTGGCGTGGCTCTGTCAATATTGCCGACCTTGTCGGTCTTATGTTTCGTCTGGGTTGCGATGGATCCAACTCTCCTGGTAATCGCCTATGTCGATATCATACGGCGCGCAACCGGATTCACTTTCGGCAAGCCTTCGACTGATATGCTCTACTCCGTTGTTACGCCTGAGGAAAAATACAAAGCCAAGAATTTCATCGATACAACGGTCTATCGATTTGGCGATGTCGTCGGTATATGGACGATTCGCATGCTATTGGGTTTCGGCATGGCAACGGTTTCAATACTCATGGTGCCTTTTGCCTTAATCTGGACCTTGATTGCACTATGGCTTGGCCGGGACTACCGTCGCCGCGCCAAAGAACTAAGAACGAGTGGATACGCATGATCGCGGTTAACGCGAGCCTGCTCAGGCGGCTCGGCGCGATGCTGTACGACTCGTTACTCGTCATTGCATTGTTGATGCTTGCCACCCTTCCATTTATCGCCGTGCGCGGCGGGGGCATCGTCGAGCCAGACGATAACCTGGTTTACCAAGTCTGCATGATGTTGGTCATCTTTGCCTTTTTCACGTTCTTCTGGAGCTATGGTGGCCAGACACTCGGTATGCGAGCCTGGCGAATGCGACTTGAAACGAAAGATGGTGGCGTCCCTTCATTCCCGGTGGCGACGTTGCGCTTCGGCATCGCTGTCATATCGCTGTTAGCCGTCGGTCTCGGATTCCTCTGGCAACTCTGGGACAAGGAAAACCTTACCTGGCACGATCGATTCAGCGGCACTCGTTTGCTGTACTACCCGAAGGGTTGATTACCGTATTCGGTTAAGCGCAATCACGGTCACGACTGCGAGCAGAGCGGATGGCAACCACGCAATCACAGCCGGATCAAAATTGAAGACCTGACCTGAATTCGCCAGCATTTCACTGGCCAGGTAATACGCGAGACCGATCACGACACCGATCATTAACCTTGCGCCAGCCCCGCCGGTTCTCAGCGAACCAAACACAAAGGCCAGCGCGAGTACTGGCATGATCAGCACGGTCGCCGTTCGAGCGATTCGGTACCAAAGCTCGGTCTCGTAGCGTCGAGCATCAAGGCTATTGCGGTGCAGATAGGAGATGTAACTCAATAGACCGCGCCCCGACAGGCTTTGCGGTTTGACGAGCGAAATTCCAAGCACCTCAGCATCAATATTGAATGACTCCACTGCAAGCGACGACTCGAAGACTTGCACGCCATCGCCTTCGAAGCGCGTCTCGCGGAGATTCTCCAGTATCCACCGGTCGTTTTTATCGATGCCAGAGTTTTCGGCACGTGCGATGGAGGCGAGCCCATTCTCCTCATTGAGCAGGAACATGTAGACGCTTCCGAACTCGAACTCCGAACTCACTCGTTCCAGGTGCAGGATGACCGGCCCATCCCTGACCCAGGTCGCGTTGCCCAGTCGATCATCATCCTGCGGGAAGCGAGCTTCGAGCCGCATGTTGCGAGCGAAGTAATCCAGCGGCGGTCCGATAAACTCGCCGAGCAATGCCGTGATGGCGAGTAGGACAAATCCAGTCACCGCGACCATGGCGGAAAGTTTGCGAATCGACAGGCCCGCAGATCGCATGACAATGATCTCGCTATTGGCGGCAAGCGCGCCGAGCCCCAACAATGATCCGATCAGCGCCGCCACCGGCAACATTTCGACCGCAATTTGTGGCAGACGAAGCAGTGTATAGAGAATGACACGCGGCGTTTGATAGTCGCCCCGCGTATCGTCGAGTTCGGCTATAAACTCAAACAAGCCAGCCAGTGCGAGCAAGACGACAAGCACGAGCGCGGTCGATGCGAGAATGGTACGCATCATGTACTGGCTCAGGATGCCGTTCACCTGAATATCCTCTTGTGCACGGAGTTCTGCACGCCCAGCAACACCATCGCCAGCAAAAACATCGCACCGTGAACCCACCAGAGACCAATCATCGGTGATATGACGCCCTGTTCGATCCACGCTTTGGCGGCGCTCAGCATGTTCAGGTAGATGATGAATACAAGCAGACCAATCGCGAGCCGGCCGTATCGGCCAGTCCGCGGCTGCGTCCTGCTCAATGGCACGGCAAGGATCGCGAGAATTATGGTTGCCAGCGGCACTCCAATACGCCACTGCACTTCAGCTATGTGTTCCAGGTCTCCGGCCTGCAACAGTCCGATCAGCGTCATCGCCCGCGGCGTCGGATCCGCCGGTTCGAGACTCGGCAACCTGTAGGGTATGCCGTGCTCCGCAAATTCGACTACCCGAAATTGCGTCGTCCCGGGCACACCCTCGTAGCGCCGCCCGTCTTGTAATACGAGGTAACGCACATCAGGATCGTCCGACTCAACCTGTTCACCACGCCGTGCCACAACAACCTCGACAGCGCCGTCGGCAATTCGCCGTTGCAGAAATACGTTTTCCATCGAGCCGTCCGGCAGTATGCGCTCGCCATACACGACGGCGTCGTTAGGACCGACCTCGGTAAATCGTCCTGGTTCGATACTGGCCAAATCAGCCTCGCGGCGCGCCTCTGCGCCGATGCGATCGACAGCCTGCAACGCTCGCGGCCCCAGGTCCATAGATAGCCATGCGACGCCGCCAGCGAGCGGCACTAGCAGCCACATCAATGGCCGGTAGATTCCCGAGGGACCGACGCGACAAGCCATCATCGCTGGCATCTCGCTGTCTCGGTACAGCCGCCCGAGCGCCATCATGATCGCCAGAAACAGCCCGATCGGGATGATAATCGTCAAATACTGTGCCGCGGAAAGGCCGATAACATCCATTGCCGCTTCCTTCGGCAATTGGCCTTTCGCAACATCTCCCAGAATCCGCGCAAACTGGTTGGTAAGCAGTATCAGCAACAGCACCATCGTCACGCCAAGCCATGTCCAGGCGATCTCGCGAAAAATGTATCGATCGAGTATGCGGCGCATCTAGGTGTGGGATTTCTTAACCAGTGGAGCGTAATCAGTTAGACTACCGGTTTTGTTTTGCCCGGGCCATCTCCCCCCAAAAGAATAAAGACAATCTATGGAATATTTTACGACTACGAGCGCCGCCTCGCGCCGCGCCGCCGACTGCGTGATCGTTGGCGTCTATGAAAGAGGCCGGTTGGGTGTTGGAGCGGCCGACATTGATGCCGCCAGCAAGGGCGCAATCAAGAGACACCTGAAAAGCGGTGATATCTCCGGGCAACTCGGGCGCCGTACGGTCCTGACCGATGTCGCGGGCGTCAAGGCGCCCCGCGTTGCAGTAGTTGGTCTCGGAAAATTCAGCGACTTCAATATCACCCGGTATCGGCGTGCACTTGGTGCAGTATTGCAGGCGATTTCCAGCAGCAAAAGCCGGCAGGTACTCAATTCATTGACGCTGGAAGATGTCGGTGGCGCCGGCGCTTACTACCTCGCCCGTCACACTGCTCAGGCCGTCGGCGACGCCCTGTATCGCTTTACCGCCATGAAAAGTGGACGCAAGGCACCGCTCATGCCGCTCAAAAAGGTCGGTATGGCGCTTGCCAAGCGCGGCGACGCCGCAAGATCCATGCGCGGCGCAGAGCATGGTGCCGCCATCGTGGCCGGGATGTCATTGGCCAAGGAACTCGGCAACCTGCCCGCCAATGTCTGTACACCGAGTCATATTGCCCGCACGGCGCAGAAGCTCGGACGTGAGCTCAAGAATGTGACCACACGGATCTTGAGCGAGACAGAGATGAAACGGCTCGGCATGCATTCTCTGTTGTCAGTGACAGCTGGCACCAAGGAGCCGGCCAAGCTCATCGTCATGCAATACAAGGGCAAGCCAGGCACCAAACCGATCGTGCTGGTAGGCAAAGGCGTTACCTTTGATTCGGGCGGCATTTCGCTGAAGCCCGGGCCCGGCATGGACGAGATGAAATTCGACATGTGTGGTGCCTCCGGCGTCATCGGCACTCTGCTCGCTGTTGCCAAGCTCAAATTAGCGATCAACCTCAACGTTGTCGTCCCGGCTGTCGAGAATTTGCCGAGCGGCATTGCGACCAAGCCAGGCGACATCGTCAAGAGCATGTCGGGCCAGACCATCGAGATTCTCAACACGGATGCGGAAGGACGCTTGATCCTGTGTGATGCACTCACCTACGCCCGGCGTTTCAAGCCTGATACGGTCATTGATGTAGCAACCCTGACCGGCGCCTGCGTCATCGCACTCGGCCATCACCGCACTGCTGTTATGAGTAAAAATGATGACCTGTCTGCCGACATCGTCGCAGCCGGAATTTCATCGGATGATCGCGGATGGCCAATGCCACTCGGCAATGAGTGGGCTGCCGAGCTCAAGAGTAACTTTGCCGATATGGCCAATGTCGGCGGCCGCGAAGGCGGCGCAATCACGGCTGGCTGTTTCCTCAGCAAGTTCACCGAGGGGCTCAACTGGGCGCATCTCGATATCGCAGGCACGGCCTGGAAGTCGGGCAAGCTAAAGGGTGCGACCGGCCGACCGGTGCCAATGCTTACGGAGTATATCCTCGGCCGATGTGGCGCCTTGCCGTAATGGCCAGGATTGACTTTTACATCCTCAACCAGGCAGGCCAGCACTCAAGACAGACGTTCGCGTGCCGGCTGGCCGAGAAAGCCTACCGGCTCAACAATACCGTCCACATTCACACTGGCAACCGCGGTGACGCGGATCGCCTGAACGAGCTGCTGTGGACATTTCGCGATGGCAGCTTTGTGCCTCATGAGCGTGTTTCCGGGTCGCAGCAGGCCGCCCAGGCTCCGATCACGATCGGCTGCGACGATGAAGCAGTGGAGCCGCGTGATTTGCTGATCAACCTGTGCGATGAAGTACCAGCCTGCGCCGAGGCTTTCCCACGGGTCGCAGAGCTTGTAACCTCCGACGATGATTGCAAGCAACTGAGCCGAAGGCGATTCGCAGCGTACCGCGATAAAGGACACACGCTCGAAACGCACAACGTTTAGAAGCGGCCTCCAGATGGACAAATCCTACCAGCCCCACGAGATCGAGCAGCGCGTCTATGCGCGCTGGGAAGAGAACGATTACTTCGCCCCGCAGGGTGACGGTAAGCCCTACTGCATCATGATTCCGCCGCCGAACGTGACGGGAACCCTGCACATGGGGCACGGTTTCGGCGATACGATTCAAGACGCGCTCACTCGCTATTACCGTATGAACGGGCGCAGAACCCTTTGGCAGCCCGGCATGGATCACGCTGGAATAGCAACACAGATGGTTGTCGAACGCCTGCTGAATTCCGAAGGGACTTCAAAGCGTGACATCGGTCGCGAGAAATTTGTCGACCGCGTGTGGCAGTGGAAGGAAGAATCCGGCGGTCAAATCGCAAAACAAACACGTCGCCTCGGCGCATCCGTGGACTGGAGTCGCGATCGCTTTACGATGGACGAAGGGTGTTCCGAGGCCGTAAAGAAGGTCTTTGTCGATCTCTACGACGAAGGACTGATCTATCGCGGCAAACGCCTCGTCAACTGGGATCCCGTACTGCATACGGCGCTGTCCGACCTGGAAGTGTTGTCGGAAGACGAGCCGGGCAAGCTTTGGCATTTTAAATATCCGCTGGCATCGGGCGATGGCCACGTCGTCGTTGCGACGACCCGCCCCGAGACGATGCTTGGCGACAGCGCGGTCGCCGTGCATCCCGATGATGATCGATACAAGGACATTGTCGGGCAGGAAGTAATCCTGCCTGTCGTTGGCCGCAACATCCCGATCGTGGCCGATGACTATGTCGACCCAGAGTTTGGCACGGGCTGCGTCAAGATCACGCCGGCGCATGACTTTAACGACTACGAACTCGGCAGGCGCCACGACCTGGCGATTAACAACATCCTGACCGACGACGCCGCACTGAATGACGACGTGCCCGAAACCTACCGCGGCATGGACCGTTTCGATGCACGCAAGAAAATCGTCGCCGAATTCGAAGCGCTCGGCCTGCTGGACAAGGTTGAGGACTATATCGTCAAGATCCCGCGCGGTGATCGCTCTCACGCTGTTGTTGAGCCTTACCTGACCGACCAGTGGTACGTGAAAATCGAACCACTGGCCAAGCCTGCCATTGAGGCTGTCGAAACCGGCAAGATCAAGTTCGTCCCGGATAATTGGTCGAAGACCTATTTCGAATGGATGTACAACATCCAGGACTGGTGTATCAGTCGTCAGCTATGGTGGGGACATCGCATTCCGGCATGGTATGACGCCGACGGCAATATTTTCGTCGGTCACGATGAGGATGATGTACGCAAGAAGTACAGTCTAAATAATGACATCGCCCTAATCCAGGATGAGGATGTTCTGGATACCTGGTTTTCCTCGGCGCTATGGCCGTTCAGCACACTGGGTTGGCCAGAAAAGACCAAAGCACTTGCCGAGTTCTACCCCGGCAACGTCCTGGTAACGGGCTTCGATATCATTTTCTTCTGGGTCGCGCGCATGATCATGATGGGTATCAAGTTCATGGGTGATGTGCCGTTCCACGAGGTGTACATCCACGGCCTGATCCGCGATCACGATGGCCAAAAGATGTCGAAATCGAAAGGCAACGTCCTGGATCCGCTCGACCTGATTGATGGTGTAGACCTCGATACCCTGCTAGCCAAGCGCACAACCGGCCTGATGCAGGAGCACTTCAAGGCGAAGGTCGAGAAGGCGACCCGCAAGGAATTCCCCGATGGCATCGACCAGTTCGGCGCCGACGCCCTGCGATTCACCTATGCGGCGCTGGCCACGACCGGCAGAGACGTACGCTTCGACCTGGGCCGTATCGAGGGATACAAAAACTTCTGCAACAAGATTTGGAATGCGGCGCGCTATGTGCTGATGAATACCGAGGACATCAGTGACGGTGATACCGAGTCTTCAGCTGCCGACCGCTGGATTCGGACGCGCTTCGATGAGACTGTGGCTGTCGTTCACGGTAATTTCGCCGCCTACCGCCTCGATCTCGCAGCCAAAGCCATCTATGAATTTACCTGGCGCGAGTTCTGCGACTGGTATCTCGAATTATCCAAGCCCATCCTGCAATCCGATGATGCCAGTGACGAACAAAAACGCGGCACAAAGAAAACACTGATTGAAGTTCTCGAAGCGCTGCTGCGCCTGATTCACCCGTTGATGCCGTTCATAACAGAGGAAATCTGGCAACAAGTCGGCCCGCGTGCCGGCATCGGGGGTGAGACGATCATGGTGCAACCCTACCCGGTGGCAGGGGACGCCGATGACGTCGAAGCGGTCGCTGATATCGAGTGGGTGAAAGAGTTCATTCTTGGCATTCGGCAAATCCGCGGTGAAATGGACATTTCTCCCGCAAAAGCTCTGCCAGTACTGCTGGACAAGGTCTCGCATGAAGACATTGAGCGCACCAGCAAGTACGAATCCTTACTATGTCGCGTAGGCCGAATCGAAAGCATCACATTGCTAAGTGACAAGGACGAGCGTCCGGCCAGCGCCACCGCGCTGCTGGACCAGATGCATATTCTGGTGCCAATGAAAGGCGTCATCGACATCGATGCCGAGCGCGCCCGCCTTGACAAGCAAAAACAGAAAGTCGAGTTAGACCTGACAAAGACGCGAGGCAAGCTCGGCAACGAGAAATTTGTGAACAATGCACCACCCGACGTGGTCACACAGGAAAGGCAACGGGCCACAGATTTCGAGAAGACGATCGCTCAGCTGGACGAGCAGCTCGAGAAATTGGCGGAGCTCACCTAGAACTCCCGAATACTGAGCACTGCATCACAATCTGGCCCGTTACAAATGCATTCCACACGGCGTTTCGCGACGATGACTGTCTGATACGGGCATAATCGAGTGCGCAGACACCCGGAGAGATTGATGCAGAGTG
>Ga0255053_10002080_pt1 | contig 10776 bp, 11 predicted proteins | sample JV7_2_22_MG_FD_188635 | JGI IMG/M metagenome (GOLD analysis project Ga0255053, IMG submission 188635) | Seawater microbial communities from Jervis Inlet, British Columbia, Canada - JV7_2_22 | ecosystem: Environmental > Aquatic > Marine > Inlet | place: Canada: British Columbia | collected...
GGCGACATGTGGAGCTGGGGGCCTGAAGAAGCGAAAGATATGGTAAAGGGCCTGGCTGAAGATTTCTGTTTAGTGGTGGTTCAACGGCGGCATGTGGCCGACACAGATTTGATTATCAACGGAGAAACTGCGCAACAATGGATGTCGATAGCCCAGGCTTATGCCGGATCACCGACAGAAGGTTGAAAGCCGGGGAAGTTTCTGAAGAGTAAACAATAGCCAGTTGTTTAAGAGATGGGGTATCGGTAAAAAATTATAGCATTGACAATTGTTTTTCTATTTTAGGCTGTGTAATTTCCAAACAAAATTTAGAACACAAAAGCAATATGAATTCGATGCAGACTTAAATCAATACGCAGCAACAGATATTGAAAAGTACAACCCAACGCCTCGAAAAAATTAAGAAAGACCAAAAAAGATATTTGAGAAACCTTTCCAAAGTGAATAAAGAGTATAACATGCTTGAAGGGAAGAATCAGGAGCTCTTAAAAAAAAATGGGCCTTGAAAGGGAACTTACGGAAGTCACATCGGCCCTTTACGAAATTATCAAAAAGAATTAGCAGAAATGACAATCCTGGCTTTTTATTAGCGCATGATTACATGACCGGCCCGGATTATATCGGCGATATTGGCATCGTTTTGGTTTTTTTTCTTGATGCCATGGAACAAATAGTCGGTGGTGACAAAAGGCAAGTTGATAAGAAAAAATGAGATGATTTGTAAGGGAGGAAAGGAAAATGGATATGAAACGCGTTATGCTGATTTGTTTCCTGGGCTGGGTGGTAGCGCTTGGTTTGAGTTGTGCACCGTCAATAATTACCCTCGATACCGGCGTTTACCAGAATGGAATACTCTACGCGACATCGAGCAAGGATTTAACGGCGGTTTATGATGCAGCCCTTGCGGCGATGGCAAAGTTCGAGTTTCAGGTCGCAGGCAAAGTAAAAGATGCATTTTTTGCCAAGGTTGATGCAAAGAGTGCGGACGGTATGAAAATCATTGTACAGATCAAAACTGGGGGGGAAAACCGTACAGACTTTCTCATTAAGGTCGAGTCTTTCAATCGAGAGAGGTCTGTCCTTATCTTTGATGAGATTCAGAAGCATCTTGGTGTAAAGGCGAAGAAATTGATCCAAAGCAACACAATCCCACCAGCCATCCATGTAGCTTTCTCCTAGAGCCAACGATCCTCCGGCTAATACTTTAGGATAGAAATCGGGGTTATGGACATGGATGTCAAAAGGTTCTGAACCGTCAATTTTTATTCCGGCGAGTTCTAACAGCTCTTGAATGAGGCGTTTTTCTCCAGAGGTTTTCATTCACCCAACCCCTTTTGGGTTTGAAAGGAAGAGATCGATTGTTAAAAATGCGTAAACAATTTATCCGGTAGGTGAGATCCTGTCAAAGATAAAATGATTGGCGTTCATTTAGTTCTTTTAAACCATAAAATAGCATCTTGATCGAGTTGTGAAACAAATTTCCAGTTCTCGTAGGAATATATCTATAAATGCAATATTCCTGATTATCAAAAGGCAAAAAATACCAAATACATTCCTCGGAAATCAAGGAAAAGTCTCTCCTACTCCCATATTTCATTTTTAGATCTTGAACTTTCGAATTATTTTGATATTTGAACATAAATACTGTATATAGCACAACCAACCGAATTTAAGAGAATTAGTATGCCTCTTTAAGCTGTTCCAACTGCGTGTTATATGGACAGAAAATCGAAGTTTAGCATTTTATACGGACCCGAATTATTATTTTCATGCGGCGAAAAAAGAATTGTCGATCAGGGATCCGCTTATATCGTTCCCTCAAACGTTAAGCACAGCGGCAGGTACCTGGAATCGCCGGCTGAAATCATCGAAGCGTTCTCTCCGCCGAGAGAAGGCTTAATCTAAAGAATCCGGCGAGCGTAAAACTTCAGTATTGCCCTAGCCCATTTTGAGATCGATGAGGAATTATCTTTACAAATTTTTTATCAACAGTGTCACCAACTACTGCTATCAAAACTGCCTGAATTACGTGTCCGAAAACACCTCCATCCTGGACGTCGGCATCGGCAACGGCGTCATGATGGAAAATTTTCTGCCCCCAAAAACTCCTTTTTACAGTTTCATCCTCTTCAGCATGAGTTTTATGCTCCTTCAGGATCAAGGGCTCGTGCTCGATCGGGTTAAAAAGTGGCTGAAACCGGGTGGGAAAATCCTCTTTTCCCAGACCATGTTCAAGGAAAAGATGGGATTGATGGAATTTATTAAGCCCAAACTGAAGTATGTAACGACCATAGATTTCGGTGAAGTTATTTATGAAAACGATTTTTTCAACCTGTTGAAATCCAAGGAACTGGTTGTGGTCGAAGATCGGCTTATTAAAAAAAATTGGTTCAAGGGCGAGTACCGGATGATTATAACAACACCGTAACACTACAAAAGTGATGATATCCAGATCCGTATAATCATTTTATAGGCTGATCACTTAGCGAAAGAGGAAACAATAGATGTCATCAGAGACAGGACCAAAAGCTAAACTCCACACGATATATCCACTGTCAAGCATTGTGATTTACAACGGATCGACGGTTGTACATTATTTGCTTGGGGGGATTGGGATCATAATAGGATATAACTTCTCATCATGGGCAGGCTATCTATTCGGAACGCTATATCTTGTCTTCTCATTCGTAGAAATGTACATCATCATGCCGTTAACAGTCTGTCCAAATTGCGTCTATTACAAGATTGAGAATTCTCTTTGTGTATCCGGTCTCAATGTGATCTCGAAAAAGATTGCGAAGGAAGGAAATCAGGAGAATTTTGCTAAACGTGCCGAGGGATTATTGTGTTTCAACAATATGTATATTGCAGCATTGATAATCCCAATAATAACCACCGTCCCAGCATTGATAGTGAACTTTTCTATTCCTTTGCTGGTCATTTTCCTTGCTTTGATAGCATTGCTCATATTTCGGTTTTTTGTGATTTTTACTAAGATAGCGTGTCTTCACTGTAGAGCAAAGTATAAATGTCCACAGGCTGGCCAAATGGGCGTCCGAGAACTATAGGTGGAAATATTTGATGGGTACTGCTTTGCAGTCTAACAATTGTAACTGTTATAAACCAACTATCTCAGCCCTTTGTATTGTGCAGATATTCCATCCATGCCTTCAAAATTTCCGGCCTGTTAAAACCTGAGATATTCAATTTTTTGTTAAAAAAGGCAATTTGAGTTTTACAGCCATGATTTGACATCAATCATTCAAATCCGATAAGGTGCATGAATCGGTTTGATATATGAGATAATTTCATTAATTTCGACAGGTTGGATTATCTATTGGAGCGCAAAATGAAAGCACAACAAAAAGATGCGTGGTTGCTTTATGTTCTCGTAGTGGCATTTCTAGCCCCGATCACAGTCTCGCATGCCGAGCTTGCCGATGTCTGGGCGCTGAGCGATGGAACCAAAGTCAAGCGTGACGCAACCTCTCACCAGCTGAAGAATGGAAACGGGGTCTTTGACAGGTCGGCCCCTCTAATCAGCCTGTTCGGGGCACGAAACGAGACTGTGGCGTTCCAAACGATCCTCCAAGGAGGTAGCTCGCGGACTACCGGTGTAAAGATCCGTCTGGACAGTGTTGGACCGATCAACAACAGCAGTGTCACCCAAAACATGGACTCTTACTATGTCGGACGAAACATCAGCATTCTGAAGGAGCACTATCTGCATATTACAACCCGCTCCCATGACCTGGCATGGGCTCCAGGTACCGCTGCTGTACCAGACATGTCAGGCTGGGTTCCCGATGCACTGATCCCACTGGGACTGAGCGACTCATTGTCTGTGGCGGCTGGCCAGAACCAGGGAGTATGGGTCGACATCTTCATCCCTTCTAATACACCCTCGGGTCTTCACCGGGGGACTCTCGTGGTAGAAGTGGGCGGGGTTCCATGCGCCTTGCAGACCTGTCAAATACCTGTCAAGCTCGAAGTGCTTGGCGTTACGCTGCCGAACTCGTCGACAGCCAAGAGCATGCTTTACTTTTCCAGTCCGGCGGGCGATGCGAACCAGTGGATGTCACGGTATCTCGACGATCCGTGGTCGCCTACACGCAAGGAGCTTCAGGCCCTGACCATGCGTCACTACAAGCTCGGTCGGCGCCACAGAGTCACGATATTTATCACGGGTAGGAACAGCCCTGCAGGGGACGATCTTGGTGAGGCGAATCTCCTATCTCGTCTCAACGGCTCAGCTTTCAGCGTGACCGCCGGCTACTGGGGGCCCGGGGTAGGAGTCGGGCAGGACATGTACTCGATCTGGACTTATGGGGGCAGTTTGAACTCGAGTCAGGCCAGCGCATGGACTAACTGGTTTGCCAGGAGGGCTCCGGCCGTGGAGTACTTCCTGTACACCTGGGACGAACCGGGTCAGGATGATTTCGGAAGCATAAACCAGATTGCTGCAAATGCTGAGCCGGTGCAAGCCTTCGTCACCCACGAGCCTCACCCGGGTCTCGATGTCGACATCTTCTGCGCCTTCCCTGAGGTATACTCTATCTCAGAGGCCGCGTCGTACAAAGCCAAAGGCAAGCGAGTCTGGATCTATAATGGTATGAGGCCATTTACCGGGACCTTTGTTACCGACGATATTGCTGTGTCCCCGAGGGTAAACCCACTGATCCAATATAAATACGGAATCCAACGCTGGTTCTACTGGGAGTCTACCTACTATCATGACGAGCAGGGTAGCGGAGATCAGGTTGATATCTTTGCCGATCCAATCAACTTCACGAACCATTGGGGTGACGAGATGAATGGTGACGGACTGCTGATCTACCCGGGCCGGGACAAGTTGTTTCCGGCCCACGATCAAGGATTTAACGGCCCGATGCCTAGCATCCGGTTGAAAAACTGGCGCCGAGGGATTGAGACGGTCGAGTATCTGGTCCTGGCTAAGGCTGCCGGGCGCCAGACCCTTGTAAACAATGTACTGGCGACACTTGTGCCTTTTGCACTGGATGAAGGTAGCCTTAAGAGTGGTGATCCGGTTGCATGGGAAGAGAACGGCGAGGTGTGGCTGGCTCAACGGCGCCTGCTGGCAGATGTGCTTGGCTCAAGTGGATCTGACAGCGTGTTCTTTGACGGCTTAGAGAGTGGCAACGTAAAGCTTTGGAGCTCGGAGGTTCCAGAGGAGTGAGACCTCATTTGGTTGCCGCTCAAGCAGACCATAGACCGCAAATCTTACCATGTCGTGAGGCAAGGCAGCTTTCCGATCATTATCCGGTTTATACCAAAGCCTTTCTGTTGAAGCTATTCCATACATACCTCAGTTTTTCATCCTCCAAAAAAACCAGATATATCCACTCCGTATCTCAACTCAGCGTGTTATCAGACCTGACTAACAGTTGCACTTATTATTTGAATTCACGAACCAATATTCCGAAAAAGCTGAAATGATGTGCGATATCAAGAAGTTACAGAATGCATTTTATGGGCTACTCTTTTTGGCCTATTTATAGAATCTAAGCAGAATGGGCCTATCTATAATTTTGATCAATTTTTTTTCGGGATGGAGGATATATAACCCACTTGGGCAGGGGCGTCGAAAGTGCTTTTTACCGTTCGACGGCATCATTTCGAGTCGTGAATTGACCTGCAAACAAACGGAAAAAGACCCTTTTGGGATCCAAATCGATTTTAACCCAAAACGCTTGAAGCCCCAGCGTTTTGTATTTTCGGAGACTTTCCGTTAGCTGTTCTATAGTGGAATACGTGCCGAGTAGAATTGAATAGTGGTAGTTTCGCCTCTGAGCGGTCTTTGACGAATCCGCAAAGGCTATGGAAACCATGGCGGATTGAGGGACACTGGATCGTATGACAGCTTGGCATGGAATTTCGTTTTTGTTCAACACACGGCACTGATTGATTGCTCCGGTTTTTGTATAAAATGCGCCCAAATAAAGGTAATGATGATTTGCGCCTCTGGAAATCACGTACGGTGAATAACTCATTTCCAGTAATTTTTGAAGATGGTTATTTAATTCGGTTTCTGACGTGAAAATGCCGATTAAAGCGGCATAGCGAGTTGGTTCGATATTAATATCTGTAAGATTGTGTTGTCGTTGAAACGAATCGGCTTCAACCCAGAATTGAAAACTACCGACAAATAAGCGGTACAGAATCCTTTTTTTGCCCAAATATCTTGTGCCGTTTCGATCTGCTGTTTCGGAGATTCATTTTTTTCAGGTTGTGGTGTGAGTTGAGATTGCATTGCCTGTGGTGTCTGTATTGGACGTCGCTTATCGATGTTTAATTGGGCCTCCGGAGCGGAGGTTATCAGTGGTTGAGATTCAATTTCTCGGGAATGTGGTTCTTCGTATGCCTCAATCTTGTAGAAACTTAACTGTTTTGAGGAGGCGAGTCTTTGGGGATCTGTTTCAGCTTTTTCCTTGGTGGGAACAGTTTCGGCTATTTTCATTTCTTCGGTTAGGCTCAAGTATGGGGTGAGGTCAACAGCGCCGAGTAGAATTATTACCCCTAAAACCAAAAATCCGACGACCCAATATAATATTTTCATGGACATGCAAATTCTATTTATCTCGGGGAAAATGGTGTAATTAACAATTAAATCCTGACAATTTTATCATTTATGGCCAAAAAGTTCAAGCCAAAACAGAACAGTTATTCTACACATCGCAACATTTCAGCCCATTTAGGGAAAAGTGCCTTCTTGACAATACGACCGGTATCCGGTATCTGAATCCAAGTCTTCGGTTGCCGGATAATGATTGCCGTTTTTTCTGATTCCACTATATATTGGGATGCATTCGGTTACCGCACACAACTTTAAGTTTTCCCCTGCTTCGATCCAAAAAAGGGAATTCTTATCAATCCCGGCCGCGACGGTTAAAAGCGTTGTCTTTCGCCATCTATACTTTGCGCGGTCACAGGTTTCGCCTTCTGCTGCAGCCGGGCCGAGACGCGTGGCTCAATCCGATCGGGGAAGGCGCGCCCGACGACCCAGTGCATATAAGCACTGTCCAATGAGCGAGTCACCGCCGATTCTTAAGGAAACACTGGAGATCACCATGAACATCGGCTCGCTGCTACCGCGACACGCGCGCTACCGGGGAGACCACACCGCCCTGGTCGTGGGCAGCCAACGGTTGACTTACCAGAAGCTCAACGCCGTGGCCAATCGACTGGCTCACGCACTCTTGGACGCCGGTCTCAAGAAGGGCGACAAGTTCGCAACGGTTCTACCCAACTGCTTGGAGTCGATGACTGCCTACTGGGCGGCAGCCAAGACCGGCCTCGTGATTGTGCCGTTGAGTCCCCTGCTCCAAGATATAGGTCTCGCCACCCTGCTCAGAGACTCCGACACCGGGCTGGTCCTCGGGGACGCGGCCTTTGTCGACACCTTCGACCGGATCCGTGGTGGCCTGGGCGCGATTCCCGATGACGGCTACATCCTGGTCGGAGACCTAAGCAGCCGACCGGGCTACCGAACTTACGCCTCGTTTGTTGCCGGCGCGTCCGCAGATGACCCAGCCGACCCTGGGCTCGGCGATGACGATACATACAACATCATGTACTCGAGCGGCACCACAGGCATGCCGAAAGGGATTGTCCACACCCACTACATTCGGGCCATGTACTGCATGCTGTTCGCCCAGGCATGGCGGATGACCCCAGAGAGCGTCGTGCTCCACGCGGGCTCCATCGTGTTCAACGGCGCTATGGTTGACCTCATGTCGTGGATGTTCGTCGGCGGCACCTATATTTTGCACAAGGCCTTCCATGCCGAACGCGTAATCGAGGACATCGAAAAGGAGAAAGTCACGCACTGCATCATGGTGCCGACCCAGATCATCGCCGTGCTCAACAGCCCGGCCTTTGATCCGAAGAAGTTCGAATCCCTGGAAATGCTGCAGAACCTCGGCGCGCCGCTACTTCTGGAACACAAGCACAAACTGAACGAAGTGCTGCCGGGCCGGTTCTATGAGCTCTACGGGCTGACCGAGGGGTTTTTTACGATCCTCGACAAACGCGATGCCAAACGCAAGGAGGGTTCGGTGGGGGGGTGCTCGCCCTTTTTCGAGATCAGAATCTTTAAGGAAAACGGTGAGGAGTGTGCGCCGGGTGAGGTCGGCGAGATCGTCGGCAAAGGTCCTATGCTGATGCCTGGCTACTACAAACGGCCGGATCTGACCCGGGATACTATCGTCGATGGCTGGCTGCACACGGGCGATGCCGGCTATCTGGACGGTGATGGGTATCTGTTCCTCGTCGACCGAATCAAGGACATGATCATATCCGGCGGCGTGAACGTCTATCCAAAGGATATCGAGGAGGTGATAAGCCGGCACCCGGCGGTGCGTGAGGTGGCCGTCTTCGGAACCACGGACGAGAAGTGGGGCGAGGTGCCGATCGCAGCGGTCACCCTGAAAGAGGGTCAGTCCGTCTCGGGGGACACCCTGGTCGGTTGGACCAACGATCGGGTCGGCGCTAAGTTTCAGCGGATACAAGGCGTCGCATTCTATGACGAGTTCCCGCGCAACGTCGCTGGCAAAACCCTGAAGAGAGAGATGAGGGAAGCCTACGAAAAGCAGTGACGGATAACTACGGGATGAAAAAAAGAAGCATACCTGGGAAATCTGATTTAGAAGCAATCAGAAATCAAATACTGGATTTTGCATGTGTGGCACATGATTTTCGAGCTGAAACAGATGAGATTCTCCACAATGGTGACTGGAATGGAGTATTTGTTGTGGAGTTCAGGGATCATCCGGAGGAAGAACGGTTACACTGTGAGGCACCATCGGGTGAGCATTTCGTCAGATTTTGGCTGGATCTAGAGGTTGACACAAAGGTTTGGGAAAAGGAACACGAAAACATCCTTCGAGTGGCATCACGTTACGATGTAGCTGTCGATCCCGCCCCCGCAGAGGGAGAAGGAGGCAAACGCCTTTGTCGTCTGTATTCAAGGGCATGGATCCCTAGTTTCAGCCAGCGCATTTTTGGTCTAACCTTATCCAATCTCATGGAATGCAAAGGCGCTGTGTTGTCAATGTTTTCAGACAAACCATGGCGGCATGTCTGTTCTTAACTGAAGGCGTAATCCGTGAAGGACAAAAAGATCTGTTGGACAGGATCACAGGGCGAACACGATGACCCTGTTATCCTGTCTCAGTTTCTGATTCTGGTTGTTTTCCATTTCTCCATCCGTCGACAACAAAGCCCTGGAGCAAATATTCCCCGCCAAGGACACGGGATCTTCGACCGGCACAAAGTAAACCTGTATTATCTCCATACAAAAAGGTATATATCAATTCTGAAAATTCCTGCGATATATTAACAAATATACAACCTGCTAATACAAAGAATCATAGGATTTTCGGAGTTTGGTCTAGTGGGACTGCATCTTTATGCCGTGACGTGCCCGACGTTTGGCATTACGAGCATCAGTACGGGCTTTTGCAGCTTGGGTCTCTTCTGGTATAATTTCTATCAGGCAGATTTCTCCGGCTTTGAGTTGATCTGACACCCGAATGATCAGTTGACGGACGGAGCTGTTTCTCTTATCCATTCCCTCCATTTCGGCGATTTCTGAGGGCCTGAGGCCGAACAGCTTGTTGAGCAGGAACCATTTTTGACCTTTTGGCAGGCTCCCGGATCTATCCTCGACCCGTTTGTTTCAGGTGAAGATTGAAACCGGCAAATGGGGTATCCTTTTCCAATTTTCAGAGAAAACCAAACCCAGCAGAAAAATATTGCACTCTGGAAAAAGCTTACCATACGAGTTATGATTTTAGATGCACAGCAGAAATTTGACGGCAGGCAGGTGATACCATTCCGGAAAAACGGCAATTTCACATTTGACGATATCACGACCTCTGAAACCACCTCAACACGAAAGATTTATAGCGCATTCACCACGTTCATCTGACCCGATCGCATAGGTGATATCACAGGTTTTAGCAGGCTGGAAATTTTGATGATACGTATGGAGAAATCTGCAACCTATCTCATATTAAAGATTGATGTCAAATCATGGTTCAGAAAAATGGAGGTTTTGGCGAATAAAAAGGGCGAATCCATGCAATAAGATTCACCGCATCAACCTGTGGTTAAAATCAAATATCGCAGGAATTTTCAGAACTGATATTTACCGTTTTGTATGGAGATACATTAGGTTTTAAAAAGAATAGGGATCTTATGGTACATTGCAGCTAACGCCACTTTGTCCCTCATAATCCAAATTAATGATATCACAAACTCTGCCAGTCTCTATTTTCAGGGCAATATGTTGGAGAAGTTTGCTGTAGAATTTTCGGGGAATAGAAAATCTCGATATGTATCACTCGTCACTATATACCCGAATAACCGGAAAGCAGGGCAAGACGTTCAGGCTGGATCACTCCTTCATATCTTCGCCCTCTGATAAACCACGTGGGGTATGATGTGATTTTTTCTCTTATACACTCAGGTGCCCTTTGTTTTCCGCGGCCTCCGGGAGTACACTCCACATAGGGGAGTCGGCGTGCTGATGCCTCGAACAGATCCTTCTGTTCCACGCAGGCCGGTCACCAGTATGCGCCGTACATAAGGGCCTTGCCCCGGGTAAGATGTTCAGCCAGTCCTTTGAGAAAGGGATCTTCAGGGCCGGCTGCCGGATCGAAGACACCGCTGTAGTGCAGATGCAGACCCCCGACAATGAGCGCTGTTATGATGACAGCCTGTCCGGCCCATGCAGTAACATTGAATTTAGGCAAA
>Ga0255053_10002082_pt1 | contig 10755 bp, 9 predicted proteins | sample JV7_2_22_MG_FD_188635 | JGI IMG/M metagenome (GOLD analysis project Ga0255053, IMG submission 188635) | Seawater microbial communities from Jervis Inlet, British Columbia, Canada - JV7_2_22 | ecosystem: Environmental > Aquatic > Marine > Inlet | place: Canada: British Columbia | collected...
GGGGCCGGATGATATCCTGGATAATTTGAAGTTTTAAGGTCCGAATATTTTCATCGGAACCACCCTGAAACATGGGCAGCATTTTAAGATCTTTGGCCAGGCGCTGGATAGCCATTTCGACCCGCCACGGAAGGTTTAATTCCAGCATGATCAGGTCGTCCATGAAAACCGTGGATATTTCGGTAAGCCCGTGCTCAGCCAGGGCATTGGACAACACTTGGCCAATTTTAGAGCCCTGACCACTGTCGGCCTTGGGATCGCTCATGACATCCACAAAACTTTCAAAGTGTTCGAGGCCAATTTCATTTTTTATGGCAAAGCTCACCAGTCCTTTGCGCTTGAAATATTCTCTCAGTTTGGGAACGAATAATTCAGCCATGCCCGCACCGACCAGTGTGCGGACATTAACCGGCTCATCCAGAATTCCGGTAATCAGGATATCGACTTTTTCCCGGGTTTCCTGCTTGGTGATCATGACCTCCCTGGATTCGCCCACGCAGTTTTGAAACTTTTCATATAAACCCTGCTTGGCGCCCTCTGAACCGGGATGATCCGAAGAATAATAGCCGCTGCGCAACATGGCTTTCGTCAGGTCCATGAGAAACTCGCCGGAGGGCTTAATTTTTTTGCGCTCTTCGAGGGTAAGGTCCTTTTTTTCAGTGGTTGGTGCAATTGTGATTTCTGGTTTTGGTGTATCCTCTCTGACAACCTCTTCCTGAGCTACTGCCTTCCGGAGCCAATCCAGGGTCAGAGCGGCCTTGCCGTCTTCTTCGGGCGAAACTTCATCCAGGTCTTTCAGATCATTATCGGGCTGCTGCGAAACTGGGACCGTATCGACTGAAGGTTCAGCTGGTGCAACCGGTGCTTCTGTTTTGCTTGAAGAGGGTTGATCTTCAGGGGCTTCTTCAACCGCCGCCGGCTGTGTCAATCCCAGCATATTTTGATATTTTTTATTTGTGCCCAACGTCAAGCTCAGCTCCTTCAGAATCGTCTCCGGTCCACCCACTACCGCAAGCAACATCCCGGTGGGTTTATTAAATTGCGCGGCGATTTGTTCATCAAGGATTTTAACGACCACCCCAGTGACCGTGAATACATTTTCGATTTCAGGAACAGTGAAATTTAAAACTAGGGTGGTTTTTATGGGCAGGAAGGTTTTGGATGGAAGAAATATCTTCCCCTTTTTTAACAGGGCGTAGGTTTTGCTAAATCGCTCAGCAGAGCGATAGTTTAATTTTATCGCTTTTTTTTCCAATTTTTTAAAATTGTATAGTGTGGCAGCAAGAAAATTCTATATTTTCTAATAATTATATTCAATTTGCTCAAAAATGTCAATTATTTAGGGGGATCTGCATCCGATAAGGTTCCAAACTTATTAGAATCATATATAAAGTTTGCCCCCCCTGCTTTCAAAAAGAAAAAGTGCCAACTCTGGTTTTAAGGATCTCAGAAAATTCTCGTTTTACTGATATATTAGATGATGTTGATTAAGTGTTTGCAATTCACCATTTCGATAACTGCAGAGCAGCTGCATCATTTGGCGACAATATACCCGAAACGGTTTATGAAAATTTGATCAAAACCGTTAAAAGCAATCTGGCGCCTTTTTTTAAATACATGGATTTTCGTAAACAGACACTTGCTTTATCGGAGCTTCACTTTTATGATACCTATGTGCCGATCGTCAGCGATGTCACTTTTGTCTATAAATATGCAACCGGAGTTTTCAACATCTTGGATAACCTTGTTTAAAGCCTTGAATTCTAAATCACTAAAAATGGGAGAAATCCATGGATTATAAGGCCATTATTGTAGGAGCCGGCCCTGCAGGAATTTTTGGGGCATTAACCCTGGCCGATGAGGGGGTCGAACCGGTTCTTTTGCTTGAACTCGGCAAAGACCTCAGCGAGCGCAAACGTCGCAATTCAAATGATATGCTCTGCGGATGGGGGGGCGCCGGCGCCTTTAGTGACGGGAAATTGACATTGTCCCCCGAGGTGGGGGGAGTACTGGGGGAGTATCTGGAAGCTGAATCGCTAGATCAGATCCTTAAGACGGCAGATGAAATCTGGGTTAAGCACGGTGCGCCGGAAGTTATATTTGGCGAGCCATCCTCCAAATTGGAAGATCTGGACGATCGCGCCCGGCTGGCCGGTCTGGAATTAATCCCTTCGCGTATCCGGCACATCGGGACCGAGAACTGTCCGGTTGTATTAGATCAACTGCGACAATCCCTGGGGGATCGAGTTGAAACACGGACCCGCAATCCGGTCCAAAGTTTTCTGGCTGAAGATGGACGCATCCAGGGTGTCAAATTGGAAAGTGGCGAAACCATTACCGGCAAATTCGTGGTGGCCGCTCCGGGGCGATCCGGCGCCGGCTGGATGAAGACGCAGGCGGAGTCGCTGGGGCTTAAAACAACTTCCAGTGCGGTAGATATTGGCGTTCGGGTGGAGTTGCCGGCCCCGGTTCTAAAGGAAATTACGGATATCATTTATGAATCAAAGCTTATTTACTACTCCAAAACATTCGATGAAAAGGTGCGTACCTTTTGTATGAATCCTTACGGTGAAGTTGTCATCGAGAAGGCCAAAGAAGTCGTTACGGTCAACGGGCACAGTTATGCCACAAAAAAAAGTGAAAATACCAACTTTGCCATTTTGGTGAGCAGCGCGTTTACAGAACCTTTCAATGACCCCATCGGCTATGGTCTTTACATCGCCAGGCTGGCGAATTTGCTGGGCAAGGGGCCCATTGTTCAAAGGCTTGGAGATCTCCTGGCCGGTCGGCGCAGCACACCGGAGCGCATGAATCGCTGCCTGACACGACCCACCCTTCCGGAGGCAACACCAGGCGATTTGAGCTTTGTATTTCCCTTTCGTCACCTTCAAAGTATTATTGAAATGCTTCAGGCGCTAGAAAAATTAGCCCCCGGTGTGTATTCGCGGCATACCCTTCTGTATGGCGTTGAAGTAAAATTTTATTCCAACCGCATTGAATTGTCTTCCGAATTGGAAACAGGTGTGAAAAATTTGTTTGCCATTGGTGATGGTGCCGGCATTACAAGGGGATTGATCCAGGCTTCAGCCAGCGGCATCCTTGCAGCCCGCACCATTGCCCAACGGCTCAATGACGGTGGCAATTAGTCTCCTGAAAATGAAATTTATATATTTTTTGGTAAAACTTTTTCACCACGAAGGACACAAAGGACACGAAGTTCCCAAAGGATATAGAAGAATTTCTTTTAATGTCATTCTTTGTGTTCTTCGTGATCTTTGTGGTTTTCTAACTTTTTTGTGTTTCGGATTGTTAGAGCTAATCGGCACTCAACTTGAATTTGAATAATTTGGAAGGAGGCGCTATGAGCGATCATGTTGTCTATACATCCAATATAAAAATTGAACGAATAAAAGGCCCTTTGCGTCGTGCCTATTTGCCCCAGGAGAATGAACCCGTGCTGTTTGGCGTACATTCCCAGATCGCAGAGCATTACGGCGTCGACCCGCAGGTTCACGAACCTCATGCCACGACTCTGGATTATGTTGTCGCCGCTGCCGCAGGCTGACTGACCGGCACCTTAGGCGGCGCGCTGGAAGCGCGCGAAATTCCTGCCGGCGAGGGGCGGCTGATCTCAGAGGCAAAGGGAGAAATTGAAAAAGACAGTAAGGTGCTGGTAATCCGCCGTATTCATGTGGTCTATCAGCTAAAATTAAAACCGGAGCATCGGGAAACCGCTCAGAAAGTGCATGGATTCCACGCGGATTTTTGTCCGGTTGCCCGCTCAATCAAAGACAGTATTGAGGTCACCACGGAATTAAAATTTGAAGATATTTAAGCAGAACCTACCATACTTGCTATATGCAAAATGATAACAGGTCAGTTGTCCGTCGTTCATTGTCCATTGTGTTACATTTTCAATTGTTGTTGACGGGCAAATAACAACTGACAACTAACCATGGACGCCGAGCATTTATGCTCGGATGGAAAGGGGGAAAAATGGCAGCCAAAAAAATATTAGTATTGGCGGGGGACTTCGTGGAAGATTACGAAGTCATGGTACCGTTTCAGGCATTACAAATGGTCGGCCACACTGTGCATGCGGTCTGTCCCGGCAAGAAGGCCGGAGAAACCATCAGGACCGCGGTGCATGATTTTGAAGGCGATCAAACTTACAGTGAAAAGCCGGGGCATAATTTTGCGCTCAATGCAAGCTTTGATGAAATCAAAGCAGATGATTACGATGCTTTGGTCATTCCCGGCGGGCGTGCTCCGGAATACATTCGCCTCAATGAAACGGTTTTAAGCATTGTGCAACATTTTGCGGAAGCCGATAAACCCATTGCTGCAATTTGTCACGGCGCCCAGGTGCTGGCTGCAGCCGGTGTCCTTAAAGGCAAAAGCTGCTCGGCCTATCCTGCCGTTGGCCCGGATGTTAAGACATCCGGTGGTGAGTATGTCGACATCCCGGTAGATCAAGCCCATGTTGATGGAAATCTGGTCAGCGCTCCGGCCTGGCCGGCCCATCCGGATTGGCTGGCGAAGTTCCTAAACGTTCTGGGAACCAAAATCGAACCCTGAACCATTTACCCCTTGTGTAATTTCATCCAGCGTAGGGCAGGTCTCCGCGCCTACCTTAAGGTGAGGGTGTAAGTGCCTGATATTTTACCCCCTCACCTGGCCTCTCCCCCTCAAGGGGGAGAGGAATTATTACGTTACCCATCCCGGAAAGATTATCAATGTTTAGAAGTATTTTAGACACCTGGCTGCCGTTTACGTTAATTTTTCTTGCAACCTATTTCACAGGCAGGCTGACTAAGAGAGGATGATGAAAATGGTTGAAATACATCTGTACGGTAAGCTTCGCCGTTTTGCCAAAGAATCCGAGGCAGGTCATGGCAAGGTGGTCAAGGTTACACCTCAGCCTGAAGAAACGCTGGAGCAACTTTTGGACCGTGTTGGAATTCCGCTTGATGAAATCTATAATATTTTCTTCAATTCCAAATTGCTGGCAACTCGCAGCGCCATGGCTCACTGGATGAGATATCAGCAGGTTCACGCAAACCCGCTTGAATGGAAACTGGACATTGCGGTTAAGGCCGGAGACCGGATCGGCCTTTTTGGAAGAGATATGGCGGCCCTGGTTATTTAAATTATGACAATGTCTGCTACTTACGATAAAATTGCCAAGCAATACAAAGCGCATCTTGCGCTGGCCGAGCTTGAGGAAATGGGTATCGTGCGTCAAGTGATTACCCAAAACATCGATGGGTTACACAAAAAGGCCGGCGTCGGCCTTTCAAGAATTTTAATGGAGATAAAAAAGATTGCCGGAATCTAAGGGGGATTAATGAAAAAGGTAATACTGGAGGCGCATGGTACGGTCGCCGTTTTACAGTTAAACAACAATGTCACCAATGCCATCATCCCTTGACGCGGCGGGTAGAGATAAGGTAATGTTTCCCATTCTGGACGATTATCGATGATTGCAAATCATTATTTTCAATAAAGCATCTGGAAGCTGCAGCTGAAATCCGATTTGCGAAGTAATGACTTCCGGTTGCGTTACCAAAAAATTACAATGGAATTTGATAGAGGCAAGGTTACATTTATCTTTCTGGGCATCATCGTGCTGATTGCCGTGGGGGTTGTGTTAAAAACCGCCCAATCGGTCATTCTTCCGCTGATCATTGCCTGGCTTCTTTCCTTCCTTATTGGTCCGGCGATCAATTTCATGACTGCCCGCAAAATACCGACGACGCTGGCGGCTTTTATCATCCTGATCCTTTTACTCGGTATTTTTTATTTATCCTTTACATTTCTGTATGCTCGGTTTTCGGCGTTTGTCGCTGCCTACCCGAAATACCATACGCGTTTCACCGAACTGGTTGCCGTGGTGAGCGGCAAATGGAATCTGCAGTTTGATCCCCTCGCAGGGATCAACTGGGGGCAGAACATCGGGCGCTTTTTGGCATCTTTTTCGCGATCCATTTTTGTGTTTGTCTCCCAGCTGGTTTTGGTCAGTATATTCCTTTTCTTCATATTGCTGGGCAAACCTTATTTTCGATTCAAAATTCTTAAATCTTTTTCACCCGAAGATGCCGACCAGATTGCCCGCATTACCTTTTCAATTACCGCACAGATCCGGCGTTATCTGTCCTTACAGTTTCTAATCAGCTTTACCACCGGCGTTCTGGTATGGCTGGCGTTGGAAATTATCGGGGTGGATTTTGCCGTTACCTGGGGGGCGCTGGCATTTTTCCTTAATTTTATTCCAACGGTAGGCTCCATTATGGCCTCCATCCCTCCAATTTTGCTGGCGCTGGTGCAATTCTATCCATCGATATGGCCTGGTGTCATTACCCTTTTATCAGTTGTAACCATCCAAATGGGCATGGGAAATGCGCTTGCACCGAAGGTCATGGGGGACCAGTTAAATTTAAGCCCGGTGGTGGTCCTGCTTTCGCTGTTGTTCTGGGGCTGGTTGTGGGGAATTGTTGGGGCGCTGATTTCTATACCGATTGCGGCGGCCATTAAAATCGTTTGCGAAAACATCGAAACATTACACCCGATTAGCGTAATGATGGGATCCGGCAAGACTTTCCGGCGTGAATTTAAAGAAGGATAAAACAATGAACAAAAGAAGATACGGCTGGAAGGGTTTGAAAATCCCTTTGGGGTATTTAAATGATCCCGATTATTGCGAGTTCGGCTGCCCCATTTGCACCAGTGCCCGCAAAGGCAATCGGCTGGCCAGATTTCTCCAGAAATTCGAAATGCTTTTCTCCTCCAACGGCTGCTGGTGGGGCCGCGCCCGAGAAAAAAAATACGGCGTCAAACCCGATCAACCCTTACCTGACGATAAATAATTTTTTAATATTATTAATGAGTTGCATGCGTTATTCGGACTCAAGGCACAAGGCGTATTGCAAAAATCCGCAATCCAAAATCCGCAATCCAAAAGCCATTGGGAACTTGATTCAAAATGGTTTTTAAACAGTCAGATTTTGCTCGATAGCAAGGCATGAGGATGAGAAAAAGCGCAGCGTACATATCGTGGCTGGAAGCCACTCCCACAGCTTTTCATAACAGCCTATCCTTTCTACAATTTCTTACCAAAATAATTGGTGGGAGCGGCATCTTGCCGCGATACAAGCGCATTTCGAAGACGAACAACAAAGCTAGCGGGCAAAAGATGGGTGTTTTAAAACCATTTTACCAGCCGGCCTCTTTTTTGAGGGCCCTCAAGGTCAATACCAGACAGGCCTTTAGCGTAGCATTCACATTTTCTCCGGTAACAGCACTGGCTGCAAACGAAGGTGCCTTGAGCTGGTGATTGTAAGCCTTTTCCATCTCTTCAACCGGCATTAACGGAACCCCATCAGAAGCAAGATCGCGCTTATTGTATTGCAAGACAAGGGGCATCTTCATGATGTTTAAGCCGTGGCCTTGTAAATTTATCGCGAGATCCTTTATTGATAGGATATTTTTTTCATGACGGATTTTAAGGGAATCAGCGACAAACACAAGGCCATCAACGCCTTTTAAGAGGAGTTTTCGAGTAGAACTGTATTTTACCTGGCCCGGCACCGTGTACAATTGAACCCGGACGTCGCATCCCTTGATTTTGCCAACTCCCATGGGCACAAAATCAAAAAAAAGTGTCAGATCTCCTTTGGTTTTAATGGAGACCATTTCATCAGTCATTAATTTTCTGCTATTTTGGAAAATATACTGCAGGTTGGATGTCTTGCCTCCTCTACCCGGGCCATAGTAGACAATTTTGCATTCAACCTCCCGTTTTTTTAGATTAATAACTGCCATTATTAAATAATTATAGAAAGTTGTAGAGAAAGTGTCAATCCGAAAGAAGTATTAGTTAATAATTTCAGATTATTATAAAACTATGTGTGTTCGCAGCGAATTTGGGTCATATGGAATCATAGGGTCGGGTTTGCTGCCGATAGAGCCCATCATATTATTATTGGCATTTTGTTGCCAAATCTTGAATCTGATATGAAACAAGTTAAATTATTTGGAGCAAGCACTCCTGTTTATAAAAGATAGCGGGTAGCGGGAATGACCGCTGGATTTCCGTCGGGATTGAATTGGCTCCGAAAAAAAATCAAGCCGGGGCTAAATCACCCGGCTTGATACCGTTTCCGGAATTTTAATAAAACAGCTTTCTATTTATACTCAGAGCTATGGGAGGCCGCGACATCGGTTTCGACCGCCTCTTTGTCGCCAATCTGCAGCGATTTATCGAGAATATCCACGGCCTCATCGATTTGTTCTTCGGTGATAATCAGCGGCGGCGCAATCACAAGGGTATCATACCAGGCAGCCATATACACCCCCTGTTTCATTGCATCACCGGCAATTTGAGCTGTCATCAGAGCCTTACCGCTGAGTTTGTCAGCTTTATCGTCAAAGGGCTCTTTGGTTTTGCGGTTTTTTACGATTTCAAGCGCCCAAAAGTGTCCAATACCTCTGACGTCTCCGACGCAGATGTGCTTATCGCCTAATTCAAATAGTTTTTGTTCTAAGTATTGGCTTACCCGCTGCGGCAGGCCGGAGTCAAATAATTTCTTGTATTCGGCAACAGCCGCCGGAATGGCGGATGCGGCCAGCGCGTGGTAGGCGTAAGTATGGCCGTGACAAAAAAGCTCTTGCTCAAAATAATTGGAAACCGCTTCGGATGATACGGTGATGCCGGCCGGCGTATAGGCCGCCGTCGCACCCTTTGCTGTTGTCAATATATCCGGTGTAACATTCCAATGCTCTATCGCAAAAGCCTTTCCGGTCCGGAACCAGCCGGACATAACTTCATCGGCAATCAGCAGGACGTCATTTTCATCGCAAATTCGTCTTAAAATAGGATAGTATTCCGGCGGCGGGACGATTCGTCCGTTGGTGCCTACAACGGGTTCTACGATCATGGCAGCTACATTGCCTTCTTCTTTGATCATATAATCCAGGTAGCGGGCGCATTGAACCTTGCAATCCGGATAGGTCATGTCAAAGGGGCATCGATAGCAGTAATTATCAGGGGCAAAGCAAACCCCATCAACAACGCAACGTGCTTGCTCGGCATACCAGCGTCGCGGATCTCCCGTAAATGCCGCGCCGGCCGGTGTAGCACCATGGTAAGAATGATACCGCGAGATAACTTTATAGGCCGGCGCCTTTGACTGGCGCACCATTTTTAGAGCAGCTTCATTGGCCTCGGTTCCGCTGGTGGAAAAAAAGTATTTGCTAAGTTTTTCCGGAACAACCGAACGCAGGGCTTCGACTGCATCGATGGCGGCTTCTGTGGCAAAAGCGGGTGCGACATACGGTAGTTTTTCAGCCTGCTTCGTTATCGCTTCTATGATATTTTTATTCTTGTGACCCAGGTTAGAACACATGAGCTGTGAGGAAAAATCAATATAACGCTTACCTTTATCATCGTAAAAATAGACGCCCTCCGCATCCGTTATGAGCAGCGGAGTTGTCCAGGCGCTTTGGCGATTCCAGGTGCCATAGGTGTGATCCGTCAATTCTTTTATTTTGGCTTCTGCAACACTCATTTTTTACTCCTTTATCGAAAAGGGTGGGCCGATTATTTTTTGTCTTCGCGGACTTCAATCATTCCGTCCCAGGTGTCGACCTTACACTCGGCTTCGTCGTCGCCAAACCAGTGGGTGGTTACCGATTTTAGTTCAGTATAGAAGCGGATACCGTCGGGCCCCATGATATGCAGATCCCCGAAGAATGAATTCTTGTGACCGGTAAATCCGAAAATGCCAACCGGAACCGGGATGCCCACATTAATTCCGACCATTCCGCCATGTGTACGTTTTGCAAATTCACGGGCATGGTAGCCGCTTTGGGTGTAGATTGCAGCGCCGTTGGCGAATTTACTTGAATTCATCAGTGCCAGGCCTTCCTCAAAGTTTTCCACCCGTTTGATATAGGTAACCGGTCCGAAGACTTCTTTCCAGCCGCATGACATCTCGGGCGTTACCTTATCAAAAATTGTAGATCCAAGATAAAACCCGTTTTCAAATCCCGGAACGGTAACGTTGCGTCCGTCGAGAACAAGTTCTGCGCCCTCTTCAATACTCTTTTCAATCCAGCCCTTGATAAACTGACGATGGCCTTCATTGACAACCGGTCCAAGTTCTGTTGTTTTGTCGTATGCAGGACCGATCTTAAGTTCGGAAACCCGCTTTGAAAGTTTTTCGACCAATTCATCGGCAATGGCGTTTTCAACCACCAGCACAGGCAGTGCCATGCATCTTTCACCGGCACATCCGCAGGTAGCATTGGCGATTCCGGCAACGGTCATATCCAGGTTGCAGTCGCGTAGTACCAGGGCGTGGTTTTTGGCTTCGCAAAGCGCCTGGACCCTCTTGTCGTGGGCAGCTGCCGTAGCATAGATGTGACGGCCCACTGAGGTAGAACCGACAAAAGAAACTCCCTTTATATCGGGGTGTTTTAAAAGAATTTCCGCTTGGTCCCTTCCACAGGTTACCAGATTGATTACACCTGCAGGCAATCCTGCTTCTTCCCATAGATCCAGTATTCGCATTGAGCTCCGGGGTACGAAGCTGGCAGGCTTTATGACGAAAGTGTTACCTGTTGCGACGGCAAGGGGCGTCATCCACCCGTGGGGAATCATGGCAGGAAAATTCCAGGGTGCGATTCCTGCAAATACACCGAGCGGTTCCATGTACTGCACGGTATCGTAACCGCCGGTGATATTCATTACAGAAG
>Ga0255053_10002084_pt1 | contig 10750 bp, 9 predicted proteins | sample JV7_2_22_MG_FD_188635 | JGI IMG/M metagenome (GOLD analysis project Ga0255053, IMG submission 188635) | Seawater microbial communities from Jervis Inlet, British Columbia, Canada - JV7_2_22 | ecosystem: Environmental > Aquatic > Marine > Inlet | place: Canada: British Columbia | collected...
AGAAATTTATCAAGAACCAGAGCATCTTCCCCCCTTTTTTTAAGGGCATCTACAACTCTATCGGTTTTTTCCCTTACCAGTTTTATATCAAGCATATCTTAAGTCTTAAGAATTATGACTTTTATAAACTCTTGCAGTCACCCATATCCTGGTTCAGGTGATATTCTATCAACGCTTTTCAGATAGAGTCAACAAACAAATGTATTAATCAGCTTTAATATAATTACCTTCCTGACCCATGCCTTTAGCGTTCCCTGTGGAAATACGAATTTACGGACCTGCTTATTATTATACGTGCTTGCCTTTGGCCTGAATGCCCTGCCTGCAGACAGGCCTGCCTACCGGCAGGCAGGCTCACTATTCATTTTTGGGCTGATTAGCTGTTATAATTTATGCCTGAGTAATATATTTAACAGGCTATAATCGTAATGCGGTACGCCTGCCTGTCCGGTAGGCAGGCGTGCTCACAGGAATGGCAGGCAAAATACATCCCGGTTTCAAGGGATACATAGAACCCTTCCGGATATTATGGTTACTAAATGGGATAAACAGAGGTCTGAATGGTACTATAGGGCTGTTGAGCAGAGTAATTATCCCGAGAGAGCGGTTAAAACCCTGCTCCCCCTGCTGAGAAAATGCGATAGTGTTATTGATATTGGTGCAGGCTGCGGTGCTTTATCGATTCCTATAGCCCGCCTGGTTAAAAGGGTTACAGCCACTGAACCATCAAAGTGGATGTATGCCCTGCTTTTGAGAAGTGCCAAGGAAGCGGGTATTAAAAATATCACAGCCTATAATTCAGGATGGCTTAAGACCGGGGTTAAAGGCGGACTAAAATCAAAACTAAAACCTCATGATATGGTTTTATGTGCCAATCTCCCGCCTGATATTGTCTGCAATGTAAATTTTCTCAGTTACATTTCAAAGGTATCGGGGAAATATGTGGTTTATCTCCACGGTGCAGGGGAGTGGAACAGGTTTTATTACGATGATCTTTATCCTCTTTTGCTTGGAAGGAAATATATTCACGATGGTGATTATTTGAAGACATATTCTTTTTTGCACGGGCAAGGGATTTTTGCAAATACTAAGATATTTGAATTCTATCTGGATCAGCCTTTTAAGGATTTTGACGATGCTATGGATTTCTGGCGGCACAGGCTGAAAGCAAGACTCACGAAAAGGAAAGAGAAAATTCTCTCTGATTTTCTGAAGAAAAAACTGATTTCCACCCGGAATCGGTCCCGGGGTGCCGGTATGACCGGGCAAAGTAATACCTTAACTGCTCCGTTTGGCTTAAGAAGAGCAGCCATTATGTGGTGGAAATCATGTTAATCCACAGGTCAATACTAAAAGAACTCTTTTTTAATTTTTTAGTCATAGTTGCGTTTTTGTCCTTTGTGCTTTTTATGGAAAAATTTGTCAGGCTTACGATGTTTATTTTTGGCAAGGGAGCGGAATTTACAGATGTTGTAAAAGTTTTTTTATTTCTTCAGCCTTCCATGTTACTTCTCGCAATCCCTATGGCAATTCTCATAGCGGTGTTTCTGACCTATGGGAGGATGTCAACAGATAACGAAATGGTTGTCTTGAAGGGATGCGGTATGAGTTTCTGGTCTGTGTCAAAGCCGGCGATAATGCTCTCGGTAACAGGTTTTTTAATACTATTTTTTATCAGTACTTACCTCTTGCCCAGAAGTATGAACTCTTTTAAAAAGACCGTATATGAGACAATTGCAAAAAAAGCCTCTGTGGCTATTGATGAGGAAACATTCTCCACGGTTTTCAAAGGCACGGTCATTTTTATTAAAGAAATGCTGTCCAATGATACATTTAAGGGTATATTTATTTACAGAGAAGGTGATACTAAAGAGCCGCTCCTTATAGTTGCAGAGGAGGGCTCAATTGATGCAAACCCTGAAGAAGGAGTTATAAATCTGAGCATGAGAAACGGTATAGTACATACCTTTGGGGAAAAAAGCTCGTCAGAAGCTTCATTTTTTAAGTATGATTTTGTGCTGACGTCAGAAATAGAGCCCCGGAAAAAGATAAAACTGAGTGAGAGAGGCATCATCGAACTCTGGAAGGGCAGAGAAAGAGGAGTGGGATGGAAGGTAGAGCTAAACAGGCGGCTGGCAATCCCTTTTGCATGTCTGATATTCGGCTTTCTCGGCCCTGCACTTTCCACAAGAATTGGGAAAACAGGACGTCTTGGCGGGTTCTCTTTCAGTTTATTCATTCTTATACTTTATTATGCCTTGCTTATTTTAGGGGAAGGCCTTGCAAAGGCAGAAAAACTGCCCCCGTTCTGGGGGGGGTGGATCCCGAATATACTTTTCTTTGCCCTATCTGTGTTTTTTTTCTACATGGCATATAAGGACTGGCCTATATTAAAGAAAAGATTTGGAGTCAGAGGCTAGGGACTATGAAGATTTTATCAAGATATTATATTAAGGAGTTTTTCAAGTTCTTTACTATTTGTTTTTTGTGCATGTCAGCGATTTTGTTAGTTGCGGAGTTTTTTGATAAAATAAATGAGTTTTATGCTAAGAAAGCCCCGGTTTATCTGGTGTTTCAGTACCTCTTATTGCAGATACCCCGATCAATATTGTTAGCGTCTCCTATTGCCTCATTACTTTCAATACTGTTTACAATTGGAATGGCCTCCAAGTGGAAAGAAACAGTGGCAATCATGGCATCCGGCGGAAGTACAAAAAGACTCTTTTCATCTTTTCTTGTGCTGGGGATTATTATCAGCATGCTTGTCCTGATTCTCGGTGAAACCCTGGTTCCTATGGCGACAAAAAAGGCTTCCTGGGTAAGAAAAATAAAAATTATGAAAAAGAGTTCCAGAATTTCTTACAGAGAGGGTGTTCTCTGGCTTAAAGGGCTTGATGGAAGCTTGATCCGTATCAGGGACTTTGTGGAAGATAAGAACAGGATTTTAAAGGTGAGCATATTCAGTTTTAGTCCTTCTTTTAAACTGACAAGAAGGATAGAGGCTGACGAAGCAGAATGGATTGATGGAAAATGGGAACTTAAAAATGTGACCGTTTTCGATTTCGGTCAAAACATTGTAAAAAAACATAAAAGTTTTATTTTTTCTGCTCTCGAGGAACCCAGGGTATTTATAGAAGAAATGAAAAAACCTGAGGAGATGAATTTTTTTGAACTTTATGCATACTATAAAAGGCTTGAAGGGGCGGGATTTAAAAACAACAGATATGTTGTGGAACTTTACGGGAAACTCGCTCATCCGCTGGTTAATTTTGTAATGATTCTCTTTGGGATAGCCATTTCCTTAAACAGCAGATGGGGGGGCGGTATAAGGGCTGCCGGCCTGGGTCTTATCGTGATAGTTTTTTACTGGGTAGTTTTTTCAGTGAGTCTGTCACTGGGGAATACCGGAACACTTCCCCCGGCGCTTGCTCCCTGGCTGGGGCCGGCTATCTTCTGTACAGCGGGAGGTTATATGTTTTTGAAAATCAGGGAGTAAAGGCAAATAAATGACAGGTTCTTTGTTTATTTCTCATCTTCAGTTTTTGTCTTTCCCGGTTCCCCTTGGACTGTTTGAGGCCAGCGAAGAATTGCGGGGAGCTATCAATCCAGATCCATGATGCAGGATTGTTTTTACTACTCAACTTCAGACCATCGTTCAGGGTGTTCAATATAAGATTTCAATATATTATCCAGCTCTTCCTCAGAGTTTAGGCTGTCATTTTTTAAATTATCAAGTAAACTCCTGGCAATCTCCATCATGCATTTTTTGCCTTTTTTTATTAACTGGAACCTGTAAGTAAGATTGTCAGGTATAAAAAAAATCCGGGATATCAGTATGGTGCTGTCCATTCGGCTGATTTTTTCTTTGACTGTTTCGTACGAAGGAACTGTTTCTTCTGAGACAATCGGGTCTTCCATTTTTTCTCTTCCCTGGGTAATTTTCAGTTTATGGAAAACTGAAAAGAATTTATAGTTTTGTTATCTTTATCTTTTCTATTTTTTTGCTGTCCATCTCAAGTATAAGGAACTTCAGGTCGTGATACCGCAACTGTTCACCGACTTTTGGAAGGTGGCCGAAAAGTCCGAATAAAAGTCCGCCAACCGTATGAAAATCTTCACTTGTAAGGTCAACCCCTACAAGTTCATTAACCTCGTCTATCCCGGTTGACCCGGCTACCACAAAAGTGCGCTCATCAACAACCTCAACCTCTTTTTCAGCCTCTATAGCCTCAAATTCGTCCTGAAGTCCGCCTACTATCTCTTCCATAATATCTTCAAGCGTTATTAATCCGGCAGTTCCTCCGTGTTCATCAACAATAATCGCAATCTGGAACTTATTCTTCTGCATGTTATCCAGCAGTGCTGTGACCATTTTGCTTTCGGGGATATAAAAAGCATCTCTTATGAGGTTTTTTATTAATGTTTTCGGGGTGACTTCTTCCTTTGACATCTTCAGCAGAATATCTTTGATATACAGTATGCCGATAATGTTGTCAACGCTCTCTTTAATGACAGGATAACGTGAATAGCCTTCTTTTGATACAAGGTCAAGTACATCAGCTACAACAGCATCTTCAGGTATGGCTACAATTTCTGTCCTGGGTACCATGGCTTCAGAGACCCTCTTGTCACCGAACTCAAAGACATTATGGAGCATTTCCTTTTCTTCTTTCTCAATGGTACCATGTTCTTCCCCCAGGTCTATCACTGATTTTAACTCTTCTTCGGTCAGGAGCTGCGGCTGTGGTTTTACCTCTCCGCCAAAAAGGTGGATTATAAAATTTGATGACTTAGAAAAAACAGTGACAAGGGGAGAAATTAACTTTATAAATATGTCCAGCGGTTTCGCTAGAGCAAGGGAAACCTTCTCCGCATGAGAAACTGCAAAGGTTTTCGGGGCCAGCTCGCCGAATACGACCGTGAGGTATGTCATTACAATTGTGGCTATAAGAATCGCTATTTCATTCCCTAAAACTTCTGCAAAGATCTTTAATGCCAGTGCTGTACCGACTGACGTTGCGAGAATTGTGAAGAGATTTCCTGAAAATATTACAGCACTGAAAAGCCGGTCGTGTTCATCCCGGATTTTCTTGACGGTTTTTGCTTTGCTGTTGCCTTTTTCAATAAGGTGCCTCAGCCTGAGCCTGCTTACCGAAATGAAGGCAGATTCCGAACTTGAAAGCAGAGCAATAAAAATGAGGCAGAAAAAGATGATGAGAAAGCTAATTAAGAAAGATTCCATAAGTATTAAGAAATTTTTTCAATGATGGCGTCGGCAACGCCTGAAGTGGTAGCAGCATCAGGGCTGTCAGGAGAGGGCTTCATGTCATAGGTAACTGATTTCCCCTCTTTTATTATAGAGGCTATAGCACCTTCCAGTTTTTCTGCTGCCTTTATTTCCCCCAAATATTTTAACATCATGAGGCCGCTCAGAATCATGGCCATGGGGTTTACTTTATTAAGCCCTTTATATTTAGGCGCACTGCCGTGCGTAGCCTCGAAAACAGCAATCCCGCTGCCAATATTTGCACCCGGAGCAAGACCGAGTCCCCCGATCAGCCCTGCGGCAAGGTCTGATACAATGTCCCCGTAAAGATTAGGCAGAACAAGGATATCGTAAAGCTCAGGCTTCTGAACAAGCTGCATGCATATATTATCAACTATTTTATCCTCGAATTCAATATCAGGATATTTCCCGGCAACGCTCCTTGCCGACTCAAGGAAGAGTCCGTCCGTGTATTTCATGATATTTGCCTTATGTACAGCAGTTACCTTGCGTCTTTTATTCTTTCTCGCATATTCAAAGGCAAAACTGACAATGCGTTCTGTACCGTAAACAGAAATCGGCTTTATGCTTATACCTGAATCCTGACGCAATGTTTTACCTGTAGTATCCCTGACAAGTTCAATAATTAATTTAGCACCTTCGGAATCTTTTTGATACTCAATGCCTGCATAAAGGTCTTCGGTGTTTTCTCTTACTATAACGAGGTCAATGTTGTCATATCTTGTATTTGCACCTTCATAACTCTTGCATGGCCTCAGACAGCAGAAAAGATCAAGGGTCTGTCTTAAAAGGACGTTCACACTTCTGAAGCCCGAGCCCACAGGCGTGGTGATAGGGCCCTTAAGGGCAATTTTATTCGTCCTGACAGATTCAATGACCCTGTCAGGCAAAGGGGTACCTTCTTTTTTGTATACCTCTTCACCTGCATCCTGAATATCCCATTGAAATGAGATGCCCGTGGCTTCAAGAACTCTTTTAGTTGCCTCTGTTACCTCGGGACCGACGCCGTCCCCTGGAATAAGGGTTATGTTATACATTATTTTGAAACTTGGGGGTTGATGGTAAGTATTTTAGTGGCTATCTCAGGATGTTCAGCAATAAACCTTAGTTCATCATCCTTTAGAGGTTTATGTGTATGCAGGTTTGCATACTGAACGAGTTCGAGCACCCTGCGCGCCTCTTTCTCATCCCGGAAATGAATACCAAGTTTATCATATACATGCATGAAACCCTTGAGGCCCCCGTATTCCCCCGTTGTTATTATCCTGCCTGTTTCAACGGGTTCGCTCTCGCCCCTGCCCACGTCCTCCGGGTCATAAAGCTCGTAGTTACGCCTGTCTTTAAGTGCGCCGTCAGCATGTATGCCTGATTCATGTGCAAAGGCATTGGCCCCGACGCCAACCTGGTTTATGGGGATAGGGAGTCCAAATGCATAGGATGCATAGCATGCGATCTTCCATGATTTTTTTAAATCTACGCTTTCATCAAGATGGAACTTATCCTCAAAACCGTGGGAGTATTTAAGCGCCAGAATTGTAGAAACAAGGTCGCAATTTCCAGCCCTTTCACCATACCCATTGATTGTAGTATTTATATAAGCAGTGACCCCCTCTTCAATGGCCCCCTGTGCGCCGGCAACAGAAACCGCCTCAGCCATGCCAAGGTCATTATGGCAGTGCATTTCTATTGGAAATTTTGTAGCTTCTGCAATATGTCGTATTCTCTGATACATTGTTATGGGGTCGTCTGCGCCAAGCGTATCGCAGTAGCGAAAGCGGTCGGCGCCATTTTCTTTAGCTGCAAGGGCGAATTCTATGAGCCTCTTGACTTCTGTCCGTGATGCGTCCTCAGCATTAACCCCTACAGACTCAACACCAAGGGTTTTTGCGGTTTTTAAGGCTGTTATCATTAAATTTAGTACATCATTCCAGGACTTTTTCCCCTGGAATTTACCCTGAAGCATTATGTCAGATGTGGATATTGAAATGTTCAGATGTTTTAAATCAGGACAGTTTTTAAGGGACAGTTCTATGTCTTCTTTAACGGCCCTGCACCATCCTTCAAGACGCATCCTCTTAATCACGCCTTTTTTAACGAGTTCCAGGTTGGCATTTATATAATTTACCTCATGCCGCAATGTGGGAAAGCCTATCTCGCTCTGAAACAGTCCCATTTCATCCAGATAGATATTCAGCATTGTTTTTGCAAGCTTACTCAGTAGAATGCGGGAGGTCTGAACTCCATCCCTGTTTGTTACGTCAATCAGGTATATCTTTTTCATAGAGAGATATTAAACCATATTTAGAAAGGATTTACAACTTAAAGGCTCCGGATGGCAGGCAGCATTTTATATGTTATAAATGGTAAATATGATAAAAATAAAGAGATTTTTTCTGCCCCGTTTCTTCTGGAAAAAGATAAATAAAGGTAAAGCAGTTAAAAACTCAGGAATTACGACCATCTCCTGAAAAGATTATGTTTAATCTCCATACTATCAAGGATTTTACCAACGGTAAAATCTACAATATCTTGAATGTTTTTGGGCTTTTGGTAAAATGCCGGCATGGGCGGTACAATTTTAACTCCCAAACGGGAAAGTTTCAGCATATTTTCAAGGTGCACTGAATTAAGCGGCATCTCACGTGGCGACAGGATAAGTTTCCGGCCTTCCTTTAACATAACATCAGCAACTCTCTCAATTAAATTATTTGCATAACCATGGGAAATGCCAGAAAGGGTTTTCATTGAGCAGGGCACAACAAACATTCCATCCGTAATAAAAGAACCGCTTGATAGTGGTGCTGAAAGGTTAGCTTCCTTGTAATATTTGATTTTTTTAGAGGAGAAATATTTCTGAATTTTTTTCTCTGTCTCGGATTCAGTCTTTCCGGACCAGTTAGCGCCTGTCTCGGTCCTGATAATAAAAAATGCCTGATGCGATACACAGAGATAGATTATATGCCCTGATTTAAGGAGTTCCTCCACAAGTCTGAGACCGTAGATTGCCCCGCTTGCGCCGGTAATTGCCACTACGAAAGATTTCATTTTAGTAATATTTTAACACATAAGTTTTTTTCAGGTCAGAAACTCTTTTTTTCCTTTGTATGTCTTCCAACGGTTATGAATCCACAGGTATTGTTCAGGATATTTTCGAATAATAGACTCCATCTTGAGGTTAACCTCTTCAGTCAAACGGAATATTTCCGCTTTTTCGCTTTTATATTGTCCGGGCCAGATGGGGTCACAGACAAAACCCTCATACCGGTTAGTATCTTTTTTTCGACAGCAGGCAATAACAACAATTGGTCTTTTGTATGATGTAGCAAGTATTGCCGGAACAGGAGTAGCAGTTGCCTTGCGTCCGAAAAAATTAACAAAAATGCCTTTCATTGTGCTCTGGTCAGGCAGCATGCCTATAGATTTTCCCTGCCGAAGGGTTTTCTGAAGTACAAAGAGGGCGTTTTTTTTTGGAATAATAACCTGTCTGCTGGCAGCACGGTTCTTATAAATGAGTTTTTCCAGATAAACGTTATCGAGTGGTCTTACAACAACGACAAGAGGAATTCCCGCGGCTGAACTGACATACGGAAGGATTTCCCAGTTACCGATATGAGGTGTTACAAAGATACACCCGCCTGATTCATCGTGTATTTTTTTTGCTTTACGGAAGAGTTCATCCAGATTTTCTGTCCCGGGCCTTAAACTTTCAATGGTATCTGGCTTTGCAAGCAGAGGACGGAGCTTTATAATTTCTAAAAAAGTAAGGAAAAATGACCTGCAGCTCAGGCGTGCAATATTTCTGATTTCTTTTTCGTTTTTTTCACCATTAAAAGCATTTCGGAGATTTTCAAGGGCTATATTGCGGCGTTTATGAGACAGGATATAGAGCAGGTCTCCGAGAAGATTGCTTATTGCTTTTACGATTTTTTGCGGGACAGCGCGTGTTATAAGAATAAGCAAATAAACTGAGATATATTCCAATATTTTAATAAACCAGCCTTTTTTTTTGCGTTTCTTTTTTGCCATTTCAAAATGTTGTGGGGACTTTGATTATTTCAGTATATGTCGATATATTCGTTATTCGAGAATCAATATAAATCAAAAATCAAAGATAAAAAATAAAAATGACTCCAGCTTACTTAAAAAAATATATTTGAATTTTAATCTGACATTTTGCACTTTGATTTTTTATTTTTAATTTATGATAGGATTGAAAAACGTTTTCTTGAACATTAATTTGTCTCAATAACTACAGAGGAAGACTGACCACAGATACCGTAACTTGTTGATAAAAATGAGTTTTGTTCACATGTAAGGTGAGAGTTTGATATCCTTAAGGCAGAAAATTCTTTCTCGGTACTTTCAAAGTTCAACGTGGCAGGAACAACCCTGCTTGTTGCTGCCTTTATCCCGATGATAATCTCTGAAATATCACTTGTTGCCCCCATATCCCCGGTATATGGTTTCAGTCCGCAGATGGATATATCTGCCCCCTTGCCATCAAGGGCATCAATGACTGACCTTAACTCGGCCCTGTCCCCTTTTTGGGTGCCGCTTCCATGTGGAATGATAAAGGCAAGGTCATTTGCGCTGCAACCAGCTTCTGCGATAGCCGATTTTATACTGCGTTTGCTGACCTTAAGGGGTATGCTTAGATCCCTGTCTTCTGAAAATTCAATACAATTTCCGCATCCTTTTATCTTTCCCAGGATATCTGCTCCGCGTTTTTTTGCTGTATCTGATGATTCAAGAAGGATGGCAGCCCCGCCCTCGCCCTTTATGGATCCATCCCTTTTTTTATCAAAGGGCTTAAATGATTGTACTCCTGTTCTGCATTGTGAGAGCATTCCCAACCCTTCAAACTCATAAAGGGCGAGCTCGTTTATAAGAGAGCCATTGCCTACTGTTAAAGCAATATCTGCTTTATTCTGTTTAATGCTTCTGTAAGCGAGCTCAAGCGCCTGTCCGCCACAGGGAGACAGGCTGGCTAAACTTGTATTCGGGCCCATTAACTCAAAAAAAGAGGATAAAAAGCTGAACAGGTTGTTACCAAGATGTTTTAGAAGGAAAAAAGTCTCAACTTTATTCAGAGCCGAATTGTTCAATTTCTCAAAGTCCATGTCCTGCCATTTACCATTGGTGCCATCTTTTATTGCCGGATACATGAAATCAAAGCTGACATTTGTTAAGCCTTCGGATGCAATGTATAAAGCCCTGCGGCCGGGTGGAATGTCCGGGAAATTTATTCTTGATTGCGACGCAGCCTCCATGGCTGCAAGGAAACCGAAAAGAGAGCCTCGATTGAGGAATTTCATCTGGTTGTACAGCCTTTGAGAGATGTCATCTGGTATTTCGAATTGGGATATCTTACCCTTGTAAAGTGAAAAATCCGGTAGCCCGTCTTCGTGGTAACATGAAATCCCTGTTTTCATTGCCAGCAGGTTTTCCCAGTTTTCCGCAACA
>Ga0255053_10002085_pt1 | contig 10749 bp, 10 predicted proteins | sample JV7_2_22_MG_FD_188635 | JGI IMG/M metagenome (GOLD analysis project Ga0255053, IMG submission 188635) | Seawater microbial communities from Jervis Inlet, British Columbia, Canada - JV7_2_22 | ecosystem: Environmental > Aquatic > Marine > Inlet | place: Canada: British Columbia | collected...
CAGCATGGCGGGCAGAACATCATAGGCCAAAAGCAGCGGTTTCGTAGCTTTACAAAACCATTTTACACCAGCTTTAACCTCAACTCACCGATAAAACATAGCTGAAGGCCGATAAACACTCGGATAGTTCCCTTAACCATTGCAATTTAGCATCATGATCGGGTATATTATCATATCATTAATGATCGCTTTTCTGCTGTGGATTTTAATCGGGCCGGTAACCCTTTATCTGGATACGGATACCAGCCGATACCACCTGGTCCTGCCGGGGATATTCAAAGCAGTGGTAGTTCCCTCCACAGATATATTTTATATCCGGATATGGATCTTCTTCATTCCTTTTAGAATCCGCCCTTTTAAGAGTAAATCGTCGGAGAGGAAGAAAAAACCAGGGAAACCCGGAAGAAAATGGCGACTTAAAAAGTTCACAGGGAGCAAACAAATGGTTAGCAGAGTAATTCATTCCTTGCGGATCAAGAAATTGTCTCTGGATATTGACACAGATGATTTCATCGTGAATGCCTGGCTGGCACCGGTTTTTTCATTGGTAAATTCAGGGGACATTCAGATGAGGGTGAATTTTGAGGGAACCTCATCCCTGATTCTGGATCTGAGAGCCCGCATAGGAACTTTATTATGGATTGTTATCTCAAATAAATATAAATCGTTATTAAACCTTTAAAATTATATTGAAATGGAAATCAAAATTGATGAATTAATCGACAAAGTATCAGGACACGTGAAAGATCTTGCCAGTACAGAAACCGTATTGGGCGAAGAATTCAAGATCGGAGAATTTACATGCAGACCTGTTGTAAAGATTGGAACCGGGTTCGGCAGTGGTGCCGGGACCGGTGATGAGCCCAAAAGCAAAACGAAAGGATCAGGTGGGGGTGCAGGAGCAGGTATCGGTATTGTTCCACTCGGATTTCTTACGGCCAGGGGGAAAGAGATATCGTTCATCGCAGTAGATAAGAAAACTGCCCTCTCGACGCTTTTTGAAAAAGTGCCGGACCTGGTAGAAAAAATGGCTGAAATGAAGAACAAAGAAAAAGGGGAAAGTGAAAAGAAATAATTGATCAAAACATTTTCAAGATTGAAAATTTTCATTTTGGCCGGTACCGGTTTCAGGCGACAGGTTGATAATCATTAAGGATTGTTTTAACTTGTTCAAAAAAAGCATGCAAAATCGCCGAAACTTTCTCAGGAACAGCCTGTTTGCCATTTCCGGTACCAGCCTTGCCCACAATTCTTTCGCATATACGCCTCTCAATCCAAATGTAAGGGATGAGGCAAATGAATTTGTTTACCGCACACTTGGGAAAAGTGGTATAAAGCTGCCGGTTGTCAGTATGGGAACAGGTAACTGTGATAATCCCAACCTTGTCAGGGAAGCGCTCGATAGAGGTGTGAAGCTGCTGGCCACCCATGAGTATTATCTTAACGGGAATAATGAGAAAATGGTTGGTCAGGTATTAAAAGACCGACCGAGAGATTCCTGTATGATCCTAACCGGTACCGGCAAAGGACTGGAAATTGATTTTAAAAATGGAAAGTTCAAGCCGGAAACAAACATAGATGTCTTCCTGGAAAGTGTCAATGATTGCCTTGAGCGATTACAGGTCGATTATGTGGATATACTGAATGCCCCTTTCGCAGGCAGCCGGGAGGCGGTATTTTTTGAGCCTCTGCTTAAAGCCATGGAATCGATAAAAAAGCAGGGTAAGGCAAGGTACATCGGGATTGCCTCCCATAATATTGAACATGAAGCCTTACTGGCGGCTGCAGATACCGGAATTTATGATATGGTAACAGTTGCCTATAATTTCCGGAAAACGAACCTCCAGGAAATGAATGAAGCCATGCAATATGTTGCCGATAAAGGATTGGGTATCATAGGTATGAAAACCATGGCCGGGGTATACTGGGACAAAGAGAAAAAACAACCCATCAATACCAGGGCTGCTTTGAAATGGGCCCTTCAGAATGAGCACATACATACTACGATACCGGATTGCTCCAGTTTCGATGAACTTCACCAGGATCTTGAAATCATGGCTGATATAGACTTGACAGACGATGAGTTGAGAGAACTGGATCCACCCTCAGAAGATACCACCTCAGGATTGTATTGCCAGCAATGCAATAGATGCTTAGCCCAATGTCCTGAAAACATCGATATTCCAACCATGATGAGATGCTATATGTATGCTTACGGATACCGGAACCTGGGCCTGGCCCGGCATACGATGGACTGCTTGAATCAGCATGGTATATCCTGCGAAACATGCAGGGAATGCAAGGTCAACTGTATGATGGGATTCGATGTTCGTGGCAAGATATTGGATATTTCCCGCATTAAAGATATACCGGAGGATATAATCAAAGCCGTATAAGGCTTAAAATAAGCTGACATTACCATTTCTTAACAAAATCCCCCTTTGAAAAATACTTCTCGATCAGGCAGTATAAAAGGATGAAAAAGTAACGGCTGCCCATTTCGCGAATTTTCAGATTGGATTTGCCGTGTCTGCGGTTTTTCCAGGAATTGGGTACCACGGCATAAGAGTATCCCCGGATGATCACCTTCAGTGGCAGTTCAATGGTAATGTTGAAATGCGGTGAAAGGAAAGGTTTGAGTCCCTCAATGGTCTCCTTCCTGTACATTTTAAAGGCATTGGTGGTATCGTTGTATTTTAATCTGAATATTATCCGGATTATGAAATTTGAAATCCTGTTGATGATCTTTTTAAGGCGCGGGTAATCAATAGTATTCCCTCCTTTGATAAACCTGCTTCCAAAAACTGCATCAACCTTTTTGTTAAGTAGTGTATGATAATAAGTAACCAGGTCATCAACTGAATCAGACAGATCTGCCATCATGATGGCCACAATATCACCTGTGAAATTTTCCAATCCTTTCCGGATGGCATAACCAAATCCATTTGGGCCCTTATTGGTAATATACCTGAGCGTGTCGAAATCTTTCTCAAGACCAGACAAGATCTCAAGTGTGTTATCGGATGAATTATCATTGATTACGAGGATCTCATTAGGGATATTGTAGTTCAGCAAAGCAGCATGAATTTGGGTTATGGTTTCCGGGAGGGATTCTGCTTCATTATAAGCTGGTATTACTACACTTAGCTTCATATTGGTTATGCTAAATTCACAAGCGCTCAGACAATCCTTTATAAAGTTCATCAAAGATCATGGTGATATTGAATTTCTGTTTCCAGTCAGGATAGTGTTTTTTAAATTTGGTTAGATCACTTATATACCATATATGGTCACCATCCCTATTCGTATCACTATAGGCATAATTCATCTTGTTCCCGATGATTTCCTCGCAAATTGCTATAGCTTCTTTCATCGAACAATTTGAAAACCTGCCCCCACCTGTATTATATACTTCCCCCGACCTGGGGTTTTGATAAAAACTCCAGAACATTGATACTAGGTCATAACTGTGTATATTGTCCCGCACCTGTTTTCCCTTGTAGCCGAAAATTGTGTAAGGATCACCCGTAATGGCACACTTCATAAGGTAAGCCAGAAAACCATGTAACTGTGCACCTGAATGATTCGGACCTGTCAGGCAACCCCCTCTGAATGTTCCGGTTTTCATCCCAAAATATTTGCCATACTCCTGGACAAGGATATCTGCTGCTACTTTGGATGCCCCGAAAAGTGAATGTTTACTATTGTCAATTGACATCGACTCATCTATACCTTCCTTATAGAAAGGATGCTTTTCATCAATCTCCCATCTGGTTTCCAATTCCACAAGGGGTAAATAATTCGGTGTATCACCGTATACCTTATTTGTTGAGGTAAAAATGAACACTGCATCCGGGACAATGATCCTGGTTGCTTCCAACAGGTTCAGTGTACCATTGGCATTTATCGAAAAATCCGTAATGGGTTCTTTTGCAGCCCAATCATGTGAAGGCTGTGCGGCGGCATGAATCACCATTTTAATATCAGATCCGTATGCCCTGAAAATCTTCTGTACTTCATCGTAATCCCTGATATCAATAGAATAATTCTTGAAGTTTGTAAACTTACTGGAAAGCATTTCAATATTCCATCTCGTGGATGCCTCTTCCCCGAAAAAATAAGCCCTTTTATCATTATCTATACCGACAACATTGAAGCCCTTGTCGCAGAAAAACTCAACTGATTCCGAGCCAATTAATCCTCCAGCCCCTGTAACAATTACTGTCTTCATTATTTAACAAAATATTTTTGAGAAGGCTGATTCATTTTTATGTAACCAATTATAAATATCCGTCAGAATGGTCTTTGCATCCCTCCGGGGTTCCCAGTTGAATTCTTTCTCAGTGAGAGAATTATCGGTTTTATACCAGATCATGTCAGCAGGGCGGTTGGTCAACTCAGGATCAATTTTGACTACATTGCCTGTGATCTCCTGGCATAAACCTGTTGTTTCGAGCAGTGATAGATTGGAAAAATCACTTCCTCCCGCATTAAAAATCTCTCCCCGGTATTTCGAGATCTGACCTACCTGGAGATTGACCAGGGATATCAGATCATCAATATGCAACAGGTCCCTGACCTGTTTTCCTTTACCGCCATACCCTATGTATTTTAAATCCCGCTTGAAATAATGATTGGCAAGCCAGTATGTAAAAACCCCCTGGTCTACCTTTCCGAGTTGCCAGGGACCTGCGATAACCCCGAACCGGTTAATGAGCGAGGGAAGGTCATAATTGATACTGTATTCTTTCAACAGGAATTCAGCAGCCAGTTTTGTCGCTCCGTATAATGACCGGACGCCATCTAGCGGAAAATTGATACTAACGCCATTTTTGCTGGCATGTTCCTGGTTATCAGCAATTTCAAACCTTGTTTTCTTTTCGTTATAGTTTAACGAATTTAATTTGTCATATGGGTATACCCTGGATGTTGAGAGGAAAATAATGGGTACCTTGTGAATCCGGCAATACTCCAGGCAATTAATAAAACCAACAAGATTATTATTGATCAGGTAATATGCATCGCTCCCTCTTGAACCAGATAATACGGAAGGTTCAGCGCTGCATTCAATCATTAAATCAAAGTTGTACCCTAGTTTTGTGAAATCTTCAGTATTTCTTATATCAGCATGTAAAAAATTGCATCCATGATCCAGTATCCTTTGCAGGATAATTTCAGAACCCCTTCGTGATAAGTTATCAAAACATGTTACATGATGGCCCTTGTTTTTTAGGTCAATTGACAAATTTGAACCTACAAAACCACAACCTCCTGTAATAACAATATTCATAGAGATTTGTTTATGGGCAGTGAAAATACAAAAAGTATTGAAATGACTCTCAGGGTAAAGTCAACTTAAATATATTTACATTCTTGTACTGTCCTATTTTATTATCAATATAAGGTCTCAGGAATTCCTTGTTCAGGTACCCGGGATCATTGACAATAAGATATCTTGTTCCGGTCTCGAAATAATCCCCGATCCTGTCCGATCCATCCGGGTTAAACAGACCATATTCAGTACAACCTTTCTGGTCCATTAAGTATAAAGTAATATTCGGAGATGGGTCTGGTACCGATATTACATGATCCTTTCGTTCTATCCCCAGTTCCCTCAGGTAGGGTGTGATCGTACTAAGTGCTTCATACCTATCGCGATACTCATTATGGAGAGAACGCCAGAAGTTTTTTTGATTGTCGTCGAGTAGAACGGTATGTTTAACGAAGGTATCTCCCATATCATATTTGGCTCTCTGTAAAACCATGGCATTATAAATCAGCAAAATAAGGCCAGCTATGGCAAGTCCCCGGAATGCCTTGCTATAAAATATACTGATCCTGTTTGACTTCAGGTAATGAAGAAAAGTAATCACGATCAAAGGGATCATGATCAACAGGTTGGTAAGGTAATAATCATGTACCGTAAATCCCTGGAAGAAAACTGCCATGTAAAAAAGGGCTCCTATTGAAGTGATTAAGGTAAAAATCGTAAGAAATCTATCCGTTCTATTATATTTTATCAGAAGCCACACAAACAATGAAAGAATAATGGCCATGGCCGTAGGATTAAAAAAAGATGGTGATAAGAGCGTGTGCAGTTGTGTGCCAAAATAGAGGGCGTGGTAAATATCATCAACTTTCCAAATGGGACGTATTCCTAATACAAACAGTCCGGTGATGTTTTCATTGTTATATTGCCTGGCCCATAAAACCCAGACCAGGAAAACCACAAAAACCCCAATCACAGGTAAAAAGTGGATGGAATTACCGATTCGCTTAATTTTCAAGGTACTCCTAAAATATTGGAATTGTGAAAGAAATTGGATGAATGCAATTGCCACAAATGAGATAAATGCCGGGACTTTTAACAGACCAGCCACAAGAAAAATCAATGAACTTATATATAAATGTTTTACTTTACCCTTTTGGATATACTTCCAATATTGGTACAGGGCAATCAGTGCCAATCCGAATGAGGGTGCATTCACAATGAAATTATTGGAATAAAAGACCAGTACAGGGGATGTAAACAGTAATACAGGGGTAAACAATGACCAGAAGGAATCGGATGTTACATCATAAGTAAACCTGAAAACGTAATAGAGTCCAAGGAATACGATCAGTAAATTAACAATCCGGAAAATTATTTCATGCTGTCCAAATACACTCCATAACAATGAAACCAGGTAGAAAATAACAGGAAATTCACCCACTGTTTTATCATTGTTGTTTGCCAGGGACCAATGGACAGTTGGTTTGAAGAAATGAAAGCCTTCTTCTAAGTAATTTTTTGTCCAGGAAAGACAGTCTGTTTGTCTCCACATATGGATGGAATAAGGTCCCTTTTGCATAGAATGAGGATACCTGTACAGGAAAAACATAATTACCAGCAGAGCAAGAAAGATTAGTCTTGTTTTAATGGGTATTTGATCGGCCTGGGGAGTCATAACCTATGCTTTAGAAAATCGAAGAAATGCGAGTGTTAAAGATATGATTTTATGTTGATATGCTTAACTTTATATCATTACCCCTAAATTCAAAACTTATGAAATCATCAATGCATTCATTTATGTCGCTCTGGATTCTTTCATTTATATTATTTCTTAGTGGCTGCAGGTCGGGGGACTGGCAGGTATTGTTTGACGGGAAAACATTTGATGGTTGGGAGGCTTCAGAAAACAAGGATTCCTGGATCATTGAGGATGGCGCTTTTGTGACCAATGGGCCACGCTCCCACCTGTTTTATACAGGGGAAGTGTTGGAGCATAATTTCAAAAACTTCGAATTTGTGGTAGATGTTAAAACGCTACCGGGTGCCAATTCGGGGATCTATATCCACACGGAATATCAGGATGATGGTTGGCCAGTGAAAGGTTATGAATGCCAGGTGATCAATTCCCCTCCCGATGCACCTGAAGGTTCATATGCGGAGCTAAAAATGACCGGGAGCATTTATGCAATTAGCAATACCTGGAAATCACCGGTCCCCGATAACGAATGGTTCAACTACCGGATCGTCGTACAGGGAAAGACCATTCAAACCTTTATCAATGATCAGTTGATCGGAGAATATACTGAGCCAGAAAGTCCATACAGGCCGGAAAGTTTCAGCGGCAGGTTATTATCCTCCGGGACTTTCGCTTTCCAATGTCATGATCCTGGCAGCAAGGTATATTATAAAAATATCAAAGTGAAGCCATTGCCGGATGAACTTCCCACCCCCGGAAAGGCACTGAATGATCCGGAATTTGAGGCTAAAATTGTCGATCTTGGTGCAGGAAATTTTCCCCTGCTTGACCTGCATGTCCACCTGAAACAGGGATTAACCCTGGATGATGCTTTAAAAAATGCCCGAATGTATGGATACTCCTATGGTATTGCCGTTAATTGTGGACTGAAGATGGGATTTGAGACTGATGAGGAGGTACTGGAATTCCTGGATAATTATGCCAGGCCGCCTCATGCCTGGCTGGCAATGCAGGCTGAGGGACGGGAATGGCTTGATATGTTTTCTGAGGAGGTAATTTCAAAGTTCGATTACGTCTTTACCGATGCCATGACATGGACAAACGACAATGGAAAAAGGATGCGCCTCTGGATACCGGAAGAGACAGAGGTGGGAGATCCGCAGGATTTTATGGAACAGCTGGTAGATAATATTGAAAAGATCCTGACAGAACCGGTTGATATATATGTAAATCCAACCTACCTGCCTGTAGATATCGAGGACAGGTACGATGAATTATGGACCCTGGAGAGGATGGACCGGGTGATCAGGGCCCTGGTCGATAACGAGGTAGCCTTTGAGATCAACAATCGCCGCCGGATCCCGAGTCCAGCTTTTATTAAGCGTGCCAAAAAGGCAGGTGTGAAATTTACCTTCGGGACCAACAATGGCGGTGCCAATGATCTGGGGAGGATGGACTATGCCATTGAAATGATCAGTGAATGCGGACTGATCCCAGCGGACATGTGGATGCCTGAATTATGAATATCAATACCACGGTAACACTGAACAATGGGGTGAATATACCCGTCATTGGATTGGGTGTATTCCAGAGCCCGGCCGGAGGAGTCACAAAGCAGGCCATCCTTGATTCTTTAGAGGCAGGATACCGGCATATCGACACAGCCAGGATCTATGGGAATGAAGTGGATGTTGGTAAGGCAGTGGCTGAATGTGGGCTCCCAAGGGAAGATATCTTTGTTACCACCAAACTCTGGAACGCGGATCAGGGATATGAATCAACCCTGGATGCCTTTGAGATCAGCCTGGGGAAAATGGATCTGGAATATATAGATCTTTACCTGATGCACTGGCCGGTAGAAGGCCGCCGACTGGAATCCTGGACGGCCATGGAAGAACTCTTTGCCAAAGGCAGATGCCGGTCCATCGGGGTAAGTAATTTTATGGTACATCACCTGGAAGGACTGCTCCAAAAGACACATGTGGTTCCAGCCATAAACCAGATCGAGATGAGTCCCTATAATTATCTTCATCGGAAAGAAACCCTTGATCTCTGTCATTCAACAGGCATTGTAATAGAGGCTTATAGTCCCCTTACCAAAGGCAAGAAACTAAAGGATCCCCGGCTGGTTGAAATAGCTGCAAAATATGGAAAAACAACTGCGCAGCTTCTCATCCGCTGGGCCCTGGAGAAACATTATGTGGTATTGCCCAAATCTGTCAATAAGGATCGTATCATCGAAAATGCAGATGTTTTCGATTTCACCATTTCAGAAGAAGACCTGGCCATCATGGATGGTTTCAACGAAGACCTGGCCACCGGTTGGGATCCCACTCATGTACCATAGCTATCTCCCGATATTATCAGGCAATCCTTTATAATGCCGAAATCCTTCAACTGCCTTTCCATCCCGGTAGGCAATCCTTTTGCTCACTCGATCCCTGACCTGTTTTGCCTCATCTGCCGAAAGTTCAGGACCTTCATACTTGTACCAGCCAGAACTCCATTGGCTTACATACTGCGACATGGCCGTGATCTTTTTCTCCTTGAAAGCTGAAATATCCACCCAGGTATTTTTATCATCTTCGGCAGAATCGAATAATAGATATTCAGAAATGGTATGGGCTTCCAATCCTTCCATTGTTATTTGTCCCTGAAAAAGCAAAGGCCACATTGCTGCCCGGGCAGCATCTGCAGCCAGGTAAGAAGCTGACCTGTGATCGGCCTTATGCCATCTCTGCTCTCCCTTTCCGGGATCAAAGGCAAATAAAACATCCGGGCGGACCTGTCGAATGAGGCGGACTAATTTTGCTACCACCTCCTTCTTGTTTTCGAATTCGAGCAAGCCGTCATCATAGCCGAAGTTGGTATAATGATCCAGGGGAATTCCCACTGCTGCCAATGCCGCCTGTTCTTCCTGTTTGCGGATGTTGGCCAGGTCGACCATAGAGAGGTCTGGATCCTGGGTGCCCACATTCCCGGTGGTAAGTATGGCAATGTAGACTTTATTACCCTGGGACTGTAACAGGCCAAGGGTGCCCAGTGAATAAGCATCATCGTCGGGGTGGGCACCAATCAGCAAAATGGTTTTTCCCGTCCATTCTTCAACCGGGACATCCGGCTGTGAAAAGGACAAACAAGGGATCAGAACGAATAATAAGAAAATCCAACGGGTTTTCATAATAAGTATAATTTAATCTGGGAATAAGTAATGTGAAATGTTTTGATACTCAAATGTAACCAAAAACATCATTCATATCTCAGGGAATCGGCTCCTGTTTTCGTCACTCCATTTCTGGCGATTTCATAAAGTAAAGATAATCAATTTCATAGGTCTTTGATTTTGAGTTTTTTTGGTGTCCCGCTATCTTGTAGTAATGATAGTCAGGAGAAAAGAGGAACAAGAGCAGGAGCTAGCGGGTAAAATCCTATGAAAACCGACAAGGGTGTCCTATTTGGAGAAAACAGGGAGTCACAGAGTGGTGACTTTTTATAATCATGTGACTTCTTTACATATCAAACACTCTCATAAGTGCATTATAATTGCCTTATTTTTAATGATATAGAAAATCCAAAAAAGAGAGGCTGATATTTTAAGCATCACAGCATTAAGAAATAGTCACTGGGTTGTGACTTACTGAAATCGTAAAAATGACCACCTCCTTTTTATCACTTGAGCAAATGGCTACGGTGTATAAAGTTGAGCAGGACTGGCTGTTTGAAAAACTCCTGGAGAAGCTAAATGCGCACAGGCATATAATTCTCACTGCCGACCAGGGCT
>Ga0255053_10002087_pt1 | contig 10745 bp, 6 predicted proteins | sample JV7_2_22_MG_FD_188635 | JGI IMG/M metagenome (GOLD analysis project Ga0255053, IMG submission 188635) | Seawater microbial communities from Jervis Inlet, British Columbia, Canada - JV7_2_22 | ecosystem: Environmental > Aquatic > Marine > Inlet | place: Canada: British Columbia | collected...
CGGGCCGAGGAAGGGCACGACTATCAGGAGAACCCACAGAACACCGGCAACCAGAAGGAAGATGCCCACCGTATGGGCGGCGGTGATCGCGAGCAACGGCCGCAACCGCCGCCGGATGATCGCAAGGCGAAACTCGCCACCCGCGGTGAGGGCGATGAGACCGAGGGCGAGATCCTCGAAGAGTCGCAAGAGGTTCGCGTCGCGGGCGGTCTCGAGGCCCACAGCGTGGGGCCCGGCAACCATGCCGAGCACGAGGTACCCGGTGATCTTCGGAAGACGCAGCCGCACCGCGAGCTCGCCGCAGAGCACCCCGCCGATGATCAGGCAGCCGAGGGCGAGCAGGGCCGACCCGGCGGGATCATCGACCGCGGCGCCGCCGACAAAACGCGCAATCCAACTGAAGGCCGCCAGCACCAGAAAGAGCGCCCACCTCATGGTCCGGCCTCGACCACATCGGCACCGGCGAGCCGTCGGCGCAACCACCAACCGCCGATCAGGTTATTGACAACGATGGCCGCCACCACCGCCTCGAGGATGCCGGCAGTTTCCGGGAAAAAGCTGACGATCGCCACCAAGAGACCGAGGGCAAGCTCGCCCTGTGGAAGGAGGCCGAAGCCGAGCCCCCCGGTTTGGGAGGTCACGTGGCGGCTACGGGCGATTTTCTGCAGGACCTCACCGGAGACCCAAGCGGCGATCGCTCGCACGACGGTCAGAAGCACAAAAGCCACGAGCGAAAACGACGCGCCTTGCCACGAAGCACCCACCAGCACCAGCAGGGCGACCAGCATCGGTCGCTCGAGCGAGTGTGCGACCCGTAGCATGCGGCTCGGGAAAAAACATCGGTTGACCAGAACCGCGCCGGCACAGGCCGCCGCCGGCAACGCGCTGAGACCGAGGACGCCCGTCGCCCCCGCGACCAGGCACATCGCGCCGCCGGCCAGGGTCAAGAGCCGGATGTGCTCCTGTACCCCTCGCACCAGCACAACCAGCGCGTAACCGACCAGGGCACCAACCGCCGCGGTCACGATCACCAGCTGCCATGCCGGGACCTCCCCCCCCGCCTCAGCCAATGGGCTGGCAAGAGCGGCTGCGACGGCAAAGACGATCATTGCCGGCAACCCGGCAAAGGCCATCACCAACTTGAGCAGGCGGATGGCCCCTCGATCCTGCACCAATCGACCACGCGTCAGGCCTTCGAGCGGGCTGGGGGAGGCGGCCATGGCCACCGCGCCGAGCCCCAGGGACAGGGCTGGGGAAAGACCCGCCACCAGAGCACCGAGGACCACTGAAAAACCCACTGCAGTCGGGGTCAGCCATCCCGCCCACCGTTGCCACGGGACGAGCCGGCGGATGATCCGAAGCTCCACCTGGACGCCAAAGACGAGACCGATCCAGGCGAGACCGAAAAGGACGACCACCCGCATCGACACCAGCAGATCGTCAGGGAAGAGACCGAAACCGCGCCCACCAAGCGCAAGCCCGACGACTAGAAAGGAAACCCCCTCCATTGCGGGCTCCCGCAAACCACGGCGGGCGAGGACGTTCCGCAGTTCGGCCCCGAGCACGGCAAAAGCCACGAGGACCAGAAATGCAAGCGTTCCGCGGAGCATGCCCCAGTGTAGCGTTCGCGTCCTCGGTCGGGTTCAGGGTTGAGAGTGAAGAGTGAAGCGTACCGGAATCTGTTGACGGCACCCAATTCACAAAGGGGTCCGGCCTTTACTCTTAACTCTTTACTCTTGACTTCCTAAAAATGCTCCACATCCGACACCGGAATCAGCATCACGGTGTTGCGGGGCCCCCCGGTCTCGCTGCCGCGGTCGGCGAGATCACGGATGATCGTCACAGCTTCGTTGGCTCGACCATCATCTTCGATCAAACAAATGACGAGGCTCGAGAAATCGATCCCGCTGGGAATCAAAGACCGGAGGCCGGCGAAGATCGGCAGATCCCGTTCGAGGAGCTCGAGCCCGCTCCGGCTTTCTACGACAACCGAATCCGGTTCCTCGAGCTCGACCAGGGCGGACAACACATCATCGAGCAGGTCCTCGCGGTGGAGGACAGCGACCAGCAGTCGCACTCAGTCTCCCTCCAGCCGTCGCAGCGCAGCGAGAAATGTGTTGCCATCGGCTGCCTCGATGAGAGGCTCGAGGGCCGAGCTGCGCCGCGCGAGGCGGGCCAGGCGGGCCAGGCCCGCGAGGTGATCTGCGGCGGTATTGGCGTCTCCCAACAAACAAAAGACGAGCCGCACCGGTTGCTCGTCGAGGGCCGGATACTGGAGGCCGTCGGGGTGGGTCGACGCGGCCATCGCCAGCCGCCCGAGGCCCGGTATCTGGGCGTGGGGTACAGCGACCCCGCCGCCAATGCCGGTCGATAGAATCGCTTCTCGCTCGAGGAGGCGCGTCACCACCTGCTCGCCCGATTCGACGAGGTTGGCCTTCTCGAAGAGCTCACCGAATCGATGGAAGAGCTCCGCCCGCTCCCCGACATCGGGCGAGATCAACACCATTGTGGGATCCAGATGTTGTGAAAGACGCACGACTCAACCCACCTCGTTTCTCATTGAGGGAGATTAACGTGTTATGGGCTTGACGTCACCTGCCCTAGCGGGCCACAGCGCCACTGACTGCGCCTAACAGCTTTCGATGACGCCTTCGTTCTCAGAACTTGTCGGCGAACTCGCTGACGCCCGGGATCAGGAAGCGCTGACCTTTGATTCCCTTGACGATGCACAGGATGTGGACGATCAGGATGGCAAGCATGAAGATCGGTATCAAGAGCGTGAAAACGCATCCCAGACCACCGCTGACGGCGCCGAGGATCATCACCACGATTTGCAGCCCGATCATCACGACCACTTCGGCGACCGTCAGGACGAGGCCGTGCTTGGCGTGCCACTGCACCTCGCGGTCGTCTTTTTCCACCAGCAGCGGAATCAGGGCCAGAAGCCAAAGGTACGACAGCACGATCATCACGTTGCGGTTTTCTGACACCACCTCCTTGGCGGCCGGTTCCTGTGGCGGCGGCTCAGCGGGGGGTGGTGGCGGCGGCGGTGCACTGTCCTGCGGGCCCTGCGGTGTGTCTTCCATTGCGACATCTCCCTTCGCGAAGAGTTTTCGGAGATCAGATGCTCAGTATCTGTGCCGCCGATTCTACCGCAGCTTGGGCTGATCGTGCACGTCGGGAATGGGATTGAATCACTGTGGAAGCGGTTTCAGCGCTAGACGCGAGGATCCTGCACGTTCATCCCTGGACCCGAATCTCCGGTTCCCGGCGATCCACCGAGGGCAATCCGTACCAACGGTCCGCCAGCCGTGATCCGAGGCGCGCGATACGGTCGCCGCGCAGCCGGGTGTCCGTCAGCCGTTTTGGGGCCTTCGGGTATGGCGCCGACGGACGGCTTCGGGAAAGTGTCGGAGTCCTTCATGCTGCACTCACTTGTAATGATACGCATTCGCTGCTTCGGTGTCGACAAACATCCATCCAGCCATGGCGACGGATCCAGCTCTCGAAGCCCAGGCAGTGCCACAGCAAAACCTCATCAAGCGGCCGCCGCGGACCGGCCCGATGGATCTCCTCGATCCTCTGTCGATCGACAAATCGGGGCCACATCGCATTGCTGGAGCGAAGGATTCTCTCGACCATCTCCCTCTCGCGATCGAATACACCGCGTCGGAAGAGCGGGGTCAGAAGGGTCGGTTCGACCCGCGCCGGGATCTCCGGAGGGAGCAGGCCGGCGGCCGCGACCCGGGCAAGATGCTTGTAGCGACCGTGCCGGTAGAGCTGGTGAGCAGGCGCCGCGAGCATGAACTCGGTCAGCCGTCGGTCCCGAAATGGGTGACGCAGGTCCACTCCGGCACAGTTGGCGTCATAGATTTCCGCCGACACACCCCGCGCTTCACGAGCCCCGAGCACGGCCGCGCACTGCGCCGGTCGTGGGAAGGCCTCCAGCCACCAACTCGGAGTTTCTCCTCCGGTCAACCGACTGTTTGCGAGGTCGGTGAGCCAGGGCGCCTCCGCTGCCGGCGGAGCCAGAAACGCGCGGATTGGGCGAAGGACGACTCCAAACCCGGCCAGCCGCAGGGCTGCGAAAGGGCCGCGCCGGTGAATGTCGCCGACGATCGAAATCCCTGCTTCGAGGAAACGCCCACCTCGCAGCAGGTCCCAGAACCACGCGCCGGTGCCCGACGAGAAGGCGTCGGCGGACCCGCCCGATAAAGCCACCCGCGATCCCACTGCCGCCGCCTTCCGGTAGGCGCGTTGCTTGAGCTCGCGGTAGGGGTTCTGCTCGGGAGTATTGGGGTTTTGCGAAAGAAAAGCAGAACTGGCGAGCGGCCAGGCGTCGTCGCCCCGCACGCGCCAGGCTTCGAGGGCGCTCTGGTTTATGACTGCATCCATGAACGGGCGCTCATCGCACTCGTGGAGCTCATCGAAGACCCACGAAACCGTGCGCATTTGGTGGTCCGCGCCGCTCACCGCAAGCTCGCGGGCGCCGATCGCCGCGATCGAGGTTGAATCGAGGCCGCCGCTCATGATCACCGCCGGCGGGGTCGTCGAACGCAGACGGCAGCGGACCGCCTCGGCCAAGAGTTCACGGTAACGTTCAACGCAGTCGTCGTCTGACAGCCGCGCGACGCCCTGTTCAGCCCGCGGGTGCCAACACCGCCGGCTCACCCGTCCGGTCTCGCTGACCGTGAGGACCTCGCCTGGCCGCAGCTCCGAAATGTCGGCGAAGAATGTGGAGCTGTTTTCCGGGACACGAATCGCGAAGTAGTGCGCGATCCGGCCCTTATCGAGACGCGTGGAGACCCCCGGATCAGCGAGGAGCGCGTGCTCTTCCGAGGCGAGCACGAGCCGCCGGGAATTTAAACTGTAAAACAGTGTTCGGTCGCCGAGCCCGTCACGGGCCGCGATCACTGTCCTTGTCGCCGCGTCCCAAAGGACAACTGCAAAGGGGCCGAGCAAGCGGTCGAAGCATCCGCTCCCCCAGGCCCGAAACACCTCGAGCACGATCCTGGCGTCTGACAGGAGGCGGCTTTCCGAATCGTGGCGATCAAGGGCGCGGAGAAGATCCTCTCGGTTGTCGAGACGTCCGTCGAAGGCCAACAATCGCTCCCCGGAAGCAACCGGCTGGTCTTCTCCGACCTCCTCAGGGGTCGTCCAGAAATGCCGGCAGCCAAGGGCAACCCGCTCCTTCACCACCAGTCGCCAGCCGTCCGGGCCGCGGTGTTCGAGGCGATCGAGCATCCGCGCGGCCACCGACCGTTCGGCCGGGGCGCCGTCGCGCCGAAATTCGAGGGCGATGCCGCTCATTTCAGCCCACGGTCACTCGGGTTCCACGACCAGCGCCGGGTCACCGAGGAGCGTCCACCCGAGGAGGACATCGAGACGGCCCGGGTCCTCGCGCGCCAGCTCCTCCTTGGCCTTCTGGAGTGCGCCGCCAATCGTCTCACCGGGCTCGACGAGACGGGGTATGAAGCGCTCGCCAAGGGCCTGGTCGGAGGCGGACTCGGTCAGCGTCGACGCGCCAAGTACCGCCGCTGCTCCCCGGTCGCCCGACAACAGCAGGGCGTGGCCCATGGTGTTGTTGGTGGGCTCCACGTAATAGGTGTTCCAACACCCCCACTGGGTGACGACAGTCGGCATGCGGTAGTTCTCGAGCAGCTTCGCGTCTGAGACGTGGAAGAGATTGTCGAAGGACCAAACTGTGGGGCCCGAATGGCCGAAGTAGCTGGTCAGCGCCGTGCCCCTGTTGAAACCTCCTTTGAGAAGGACGCGAGCGTGGAGGAGACTGTGCTCTTCGAGGTAGGCCGTGGTCACCCACCAGCCGTCGGGAAGCTCGGAGATGAAGGCGTTGCTGATGGCCGCAAAGGACTCGCCCGAGGCCTCGTCCTTGTCGGCCGCGAAGACGGCGGTGCGGGGATAACTCTTGGCCGCGTAGTCGAGGGTCTTGTCGATGATCATCTCGAGTTCGGCCGAGGTCCGCACCGGCAGGCGCCCGATCGGCAGATCCGGCAGATCGTCGCCGTCGACGTCGGTGAAGAGCGGATCGGCGGGGGTGAACCGGACGATCTCACCGGTCGCTGCGTAGAGCGATGGAATAAAGCTCAACGAACCGAGACCGAGGTAGTCGTGGTAGTCGTAGGTGTCACCACCGACCAGGAGCACCATCTCGGTCTCGAGATGCTCGGCCGCATACGAAATGTAGGCCCTCAGCGCCCCGGGGTCGACGATGCCGTGGCTGAACTCGGCGTAGACATCCCCGACATCCGCCACCTTGACTCGCCATCCCTCGTTCTCGCGCGCCGCAATCAGCGGATCGAGGCCGTCGATGAAGTCCGGATGCGCGATTACCAGGTAGTCCGCTTCCCCTCTGAGGATGGAGGACCGGTCGCGCGCGGGTTCGAGCTGGGGGACGCGGATCGCCGCCGTGGCGGTGACAACATATCGTGCCGGAGCCGAGGACCCTGGGAAGGTGGCAACATTGCCGACCTCACCCGGCGTCATTTCTTTGCCGGCAACCAGGGTGACCGTGTCCCCTTCGATGCGGTAGACCACCGCATTCGAACTTGGAAGGCCTTCGACGCGAAGCACCTCCGCGGCGGCCTCGAACTCCAGGCGTCCGTCACGCGCCACGAACCGCCTTGGATAGGTCACGCTGAAACTGTCGAAGGCCACCATGTCGTAGGCGACACCGGTGTCTCCGGGCAGGGTCAATTCAAGGGTATTGGTCCCCTCTTCCAGGAGCCCCGGCGGGAGCTCGATGTCGAGCGGGTAATTGCGCAGGCCGTCGAAGATCCCATCGGCCACCGGTGCGCGGTTGAAGGCGACCTCGACGTGGTGATCGGGGGTCTCCGGCCAGTTGGTCACGCCCCACATTTCGACGCGCAGGATTGAGGCATCACCATCGTCGGCAAGCTCGTCGATCGTGATCTCGAATTCAGTGACCTCGGGCTCGGTGAAGGCGAGGATCGCGGTGTCGTACCAGGGGTCATTGTTGGGGGCGGCGAAGCTGTAGCTCAGATTGCGCTCGGCGGCGACGGTCTCGAGGTAGGAGTCGGGGGGCACGGCCCTGTCTTCCGGGGGTCGCCAGTCGACGACCACCCTGGCGTGCTTGCGTGGATCGAGGCTCAAGACATAGACGTTCTTCCTCGTGTAGAGGGTATCGAGGCCGTGCGCCACCCACTCGATCGACGAGCCGGGCCCGAAGACCGGGCCGCCGCGGACAAAGATCGGCACCGCCTCGCCACCGGCGCTCAGGGCCAGCCGCTCGGCGGAGATGCCCGTGAGATCGATCCCGACCTTTACCAGCTTCTCGTGGCGGATTCGATAAACACCGTCGGTTTCGATCGAAAACTGGACGATCTCGCCCCACGGCTTCCGGCGGTCATCGCCGCGCCGACTCGAAGCTTTCGTCTCCGCGGCCGAGGAGAAACCGTCATCGTCGATGAAGCGCCGGGAAGCGCGCCGCGCATCCATCTTCTCACGATGCTCGCCTCGAATCGACGGCCAGTCGATCGCGCTCTCCGGTGCGGCGATTGGATCGAGCCCGTGGCGATCGGTTCTTGCGAATGGTCCGTGGCGCTTGCGGTGGCCGAGGATGTCGACATCCTCGATGGCGAATGCCTCGGCATCGATGTCCCCGACCTCGTACCGGTAGTGTTGCGGCACTACCGAATCCGGGGTGTGGGCCGGAATCAGCTCGGAGTTGATCCGCCGCCAGCCCGGGCCGTCGACCGCATAGAGGTTGAAGCCGACGGTCCCGATCTGGGTCGCCGTCGTCCACTCGAAGAGGGTGCCGCTGCGGCCCTCGGTGGCCTGGAACGACGACAGGGTCACCGGCACCGGGTTTCCGTCCCAGTAGCCGAAATCGGCGCGGTTCTCGGTTCCGCCGCAGGTCAGAGCCGGCCAATCGAACCCGACACCGAGGTCCCAATAGCTGCCGTGGGGAAGAGGTGGATAAATCTGGTCGGTGTAACCGTTGGCTGACAGCCAGGCCTCGTTGACGTCGACTCGATACTCGCCCGGCCCGAGGTTGGGGAAGCTGAAGTTGCCGTTGGCATCGGTGAAGGTCGAGGAGACGTAGACGTCGTCGCCTGTCCCCAGGTTGCCATCCGGCCCGGGACCATAGACCGTGATCGGCACATCGGGGATTCCCAGCTCGCCTGCATCCTGCGTGCCGTTCTGGTCAAAGTCGTACCACACCAGATTGCCGATGTCGGCAAGGGTAATCGACGTAGAGTCCGAATCGAGATCGAACCCACCCTCTGTGCTGGTAGCGGTGACCGAATTGACCAGCGGAGACGTGCCGTTGAACGGATTGTCGACCATTGCCTGGAAGGTCACCGTCATGGTCTCGCTGGGTGGAATGAGGTAACTGTCCCCCGCCACCACGAGGCCGGGTGTGTCGCCATCTACGAGGTCGCCATTGGCGCCACCCGGAATATTGTCCTTGGTTCCGCTCCCGGGATTCGAAACCGTGACGTCGATGTAGTCGACCCAGAGATCATCGCCATCGCCATTTCCGGGCGAAGTTATAAAACCGATCAAGGTGTCGGTCGCCATATAGGCAGTGATGTCGTATGTGGCGTAGATCCAATCGGGGTCGTCGGCGGGACCACCGTATGTGTCGATCACGTGCCAGGATGTGCCGTCCCACACCCTGAGGTCGACATACTCGTCGGGGTCCTCTACTGCCAGCCGCCGGTACGCGAGGGTCAAGGTCGCGGCGGCGTAAAGTGTAGGATCGAGGTTCACCTCACGGCGGATGGCTCGGCCATCATCCTGAATCCGAAGTCTGTTCGGGTCTCCTCCTGTGATGATCTGAATGTCTCCATTAGTGGGCGGATACCCGCCGCCGTCAAATGATTCGATCCAGATCCCGGTCCAGTTGAGGCTGCCGTCGTTTCTGCCGTAGAAAAGGCTGGAGAAATCGTCGCGGAAATTCCCCACAGGGATATTCGTCCGACCGGTGGCGCTCGTACTTTGCGCGACATAGGTCATGCCTGGAGGGAGTGAATCGCTGACGACGATTTCAGTCTGGGTAATTGAGGCACTCGTGTTGGTCACCGTCATGGTGTAGGTAACGACATCGCCCGGGCACGCGCTGGCGAGATCGGCCGTCTTGGTCACGCTGAGATCGACCGCCGAACCGATGGCACCGAATTCGTTGTTGCTGTCTACCATGCCGTAAATGACGTTGCCGAAACCGTCCGTGAAATCCGCTGTTTCGATGTTGTCGGTGGTCATTGTCCACCCGCCCGGCAAGCTGGCGGTGTCGATGTCGATGACGTACAGACCATTGACGCTGCCGTCATCGGCGGGTGTGAGGAAAAACTCATAGAAACCCGCTGCGGGGCTCACAACGGTTTGGATCAGAGTGTCGGTGCCGATGTCGACCAGTCCGTTGCCGTTGACGTCGTTGTACAGCCGCACGGTGACCCCTGCAAGACCGAGCTCGCCGGGATCGAGGGTCCCATCCGAGTTGGTGTCGACGAAGACCGTCCCGGTGATGACGTTGGAGCGCAGGCAGGCCACGCCCTCCATATCGGTGATGCCTCCGGGGTAGGCGTAGACAAAGGTCGCAAAGCCGGTGATCTTGTCGATGTCCCACAGGCTGTTGCCGCCACCGTTGCCGGTGGTGCCGAAGATATTGCCGTCCGGGCTGACCGAGAGACCCTCCATGTCGTCGGTGCCGAGGAAGGCACCGACGTCGATCACCGAACCGTCAGTCTTGTCGATCTTGATCAGGTGGTCGCCGACGCCGCCGTCGTTGGAGATGCCGTACATCTGGCCGTCGGTGGGGTCGACCGTGATGTCGTCGATGTCGGGGAAGCCGGTGATCGGGCTCGCCAGGATGACCACGTAGTCGACGCCGGGGCCGAAGGCATCCGGGATCAGCGCACCCGTGGCTGGATCAAGCTGGACCAGCAGGTCGTCGCCTGCCTCACGTTCGGCCGCAAAGAGGATGCCAGTCACGGGGTCGAACGCGAGACCGTCGAGACTGGTCATGGTGATATTGCCGAGAGCGCCGTCACCTGAGCCGGCGGCGCCGATCGCGGTGAAAGCGCCGGTTGCGGTGTTGATGGAACCCAGCGTGCCACCATCGGTTCCGTAAAGGATGCTGTCATCAAGATTGAAGGCGATGGCCTCGATGCCGCCGACGCCGAATGCGCCGATGTCGACGAACCCACCACCCGTTCGCCACGACGACACCAATCTGTTGGGACCATCTGCAGCGGCATAGCACACGGCCTCGTCTGCGGCATCAAGAGGCATCGCCGGCAACACGATCAACCCGCAAGCAATCAGGAAAACGATGCGCTGTCCGGTCAGACGCATGACGAACCTCCATCCGCCCCGGGTCATTCGGTCACGGATTCATCGAGCCGGAGAGCGGAAAACCCGATCCTTTGGCGGTTTCCGTCCTCCCTCTACTGATTCCATTGTACCGCTTTGGCCATCGAAAGAGAGGTTAATTGTTTGTCAAAAAGGCAGTTGGTGGGCGCTCGGGGGCAGGGGTGGGTGGTGCAGTGACGAAGACCGCACCAATGGCTGACTGAAAGGAAGCATGGTAGCCCGTACGGGATTCGAACCCGTGTTACCGGCGTGAGAGGCCGGCGTCCTAGACCCCTAGACGAACGGGCCACGCGAAGACGGAAATTAGCACACGATCTTGCAAGGTGCAAGCCTGTCTCATCTGCTATACTCTCCCGCCATTCCAATGCGCGGAGGACTCCCATGAGCAT
>Ga0255053_10002089_pt1 | contig 10736 bp, 12 predicted proteins | sample JV7_2_22_MG_FD_188635 | JGI IMG/M metagenome (GOLD analysis project Ga0255053, IMG submission 188635) | Seawater microbial communities from Jervis Inlet, British Columbia, Canada - JV7_2_22 | ecosystem: Environmental > Aquatic > Marine > Inlet | place: Canada: British Columbia | collected...
CGGCGACGGTTCGGTGATCGGCGTCGTGAACAACGACGAAGTTCTCGGCGGATTGACGGTATTCGACAACGCGGGCGAGGTCCTCTATCGCAGAGATCACTACACGTACTTCCAGGACTTCAGCCGCGACGGCTCACGAATGGTCACGGAGTACCAAGTGGTATGGGACACGGGCTCGGGAGCCGCCCTCGCGGCGTACACCGAAGCCGGCCCCCTGCCTCAAGGAGTGCGTTTCTCGCCTGACGATCGCTTCCTCATCACCGACGGCCTCACAGGGGAGGTCCACGTTTGGAACGCAAACACCGGTGGTCGGTTGATGGTGCTTCCCACCGGTGCGGGCCGTGTCACCAATGCGGTCGTGTCGGCAGACGGGAGACTCATCGCAGCCGCTGTGAGTGGCGGCACGGTGAAGGTCTTCGCCACGACGCCCGAAGCGACCGCCGAGGTGGCTGTCGTTGGACAGGAGCCGGCCGGAGTGATTCTCGGAGAGGCAACGCTGACAGCGGCCTCGCCTGGTGGAAGCTTGGTGGCATCCCGCAGCATCACGCGTGAAGCAGACGTTGTCATCCGCGACGGGGGCGCCCCGTCGGCCGTTGCGACTCTGAGTGGCGACAGCGATCGGAATGTGGTCATCGGGCTCGCCTTCGATCGAGCACAGGCCTCGCTTGCCGTGGGCACGATCGACGGGATACGGCTCTACGACACGAAGGGCTGGGGAATCGTCGCTGTGAAACGGACGGTCGCGAACGGGCCAGCACCTGGCGCCCGGCTCGTGTACACGAGAGACGGGTCACGCCTCGTCGCTGTCGGAGATGCCATGAACCAGCCGGCTGATGTCGCCATCTACGACGCGGAAACACTCGAGGCAGAGCTCCACATCGAGGACGCCCACGACGGCGCGATCACCGATCTGCTTCTCGTAGACGGTGATTCGATGCTCGTCACCTCGGGGCTCGACGGTGTGATCAGGTTCTGGTCCGTCGATGCAGGAGACCTCCTCCACGAGATACCGACTCGGTACCCGGTGCAAGGGATCGTTGGGTTCGAAGAAGGCAGCCGACATGTCGTTGTCGTACGTGAGGACGGCCTCGTGGTCGAGTACACCCTTGTCGTCGAGGAGCTCCTCGACATCGCCCGGTCGCGCATCACCCGGGGCTTCAGCGAGACCGAGTGCACGACCTATCGCCTCGACCCGTGCCCCACGGTCGGCGACCTGCAGCGCGGCTGATCACTTGAACAGCAGCACCTGGAACGGCCGGTCGTCGCCGACGCCGGTGAACATCTCGTCGGGTACCCAGTCCCGTTCGAGGATCCATCCGGTCAGCGCTTTCAGAGACAGGTTGACGTTGTTCTTGCAGCCGTTGCCCTGCACGAGGCAGCCCTCGGCTGTGCCCTCTCCAGGGGCGAAGAAGTCCCATGCGATTGCCGTCGGGTCTGGGGACGCTGCCGGGGTTGAGATGTCGTCGAACTTCATGCATTTCCCGGCGTTGCAGTTGAAGTAGGCCGCACCCAGATAGACCGGGGCGAACTCGAGGATGTTGACCAACCCGGTCCCGCCGGGAATCGCGTCGAGTTGCGCCTGGGTGACGGTGAGCTTGGGGATCAAGACCATGCGTGGCGATGTGAGGATGTCGTCGGAGAACGACGGCGCCGGCCCAGAGCGGCCCGCAGAAAGACAGGCCTCGAGGTGCGTCGTTGCCGCCTCGCCACCCGCCGAGTAGCCCGAGTTGTCGGGGTCACAGTCGTCGAGATCGTTCCCGGTGTCCTCGAGGTACACCCACAGCCCGACGTTGTCCAACCAGATCACGCTTGGCCCGTTGCCGTCCGGCACGGCTCGCGCTACGTCGCCGGAGCCGAGGGTGTTGCCGCCGGACGTGCAGGGCGACAACGAGCCGTTGCAGCCACCACCCTGGCGCAGCCTGCCCGGCTTCTGGGCGGTCGTGCCGTAGGGCCCGGCGCTCAGCAAGCCGTCACCGACGTTCGAGATCCTGGCGAATCCCGTGTCGATGTTGAGGGCGTAGGGGATGTAGGTCTCGGGGATGGCAGCGCAGTCGTCCTCACCGTCGTTGGGATCGGCGCCCGTCAGAGCCTCGACGACCATGTGGTCCAGGCCCAGTGCTGTGTTCCATTCGACCAGGGTGTTCCGATTCGTCGAACTCGACAGACAGGACGTGGTGCCGGGATCGGTGGTGCCGTGGAAGGGGCTGTCGATCGTGCCGAACTTGCCGCGTGCCGGCCCGGTGCAGAGATCTCGCGCCAGACCGCCGGGAGGCTGCCCGATGCAGTGCTCCAGCGACGCGTCGCTGGGCAGCGCAAAGGGAAGGATCCCCGCCGGCGACGCCAGGCTCAGCTCGGCCTCGGCGAAGGCACCGGTCGTGATGGTGTCGATGCCGACGATGCTGGCGAATGTGGTGTCGAACGTCTGGTCTGGAAGCTTCACCCTGAGCAGAACCTCGGGTCCGGCCGTGTTCGCCTGTTTGATGCTGATGCAGGGTGAGAACACCGTGCCGGACGTGTCTTGGAGCGCGATATAGCCACCGGCGACGCCGTCGGGGTCTGAGCAGTTGCCCGTGTCCCACTCGGAGCTCGCAATAGGGAAGTTGCCCATGCTGCGGTTGGTGTAGTCCTTGACTGCCGCCACCACCTGCAAGCCAGTCGCCGGCCACTCCAGGGCGCCGGCCAGCACGCCGGTATCGGCACCGCTCTGGTTGAGGCGATCCCGGGACCATCCGATCCCGAGGTCCACCGCGAGCGCCGAGAAGGCGAGCAGCACGACGAGGAGCAGGACGAAGAGCGGCAGAACGGCGCCATCGTCGCGACGCATGGCCATGCGGATGCGTCTCACGGGCACACCGCGCTTCCGTCGGCGGAGAGACTCACGAGCGGGCGCTCGATGCGCATCTCGACATCCGACGCGATGGTGATGCCCTGGAAGATCGGATCGAGGAAGCCCGTCAGCGAGTCGTACGTCTTTGTGATGTTGATCTGAATCGACTCGTGCGGGCCGCCGGCTGGCAGCCTGGTCACGGTAACGGTTGCAGCCGTCGACGACAGGTCGGCGCGATCGCAGGTCTCGTTGATGACCTGCGTTGCCGTCCCGTAGTCGACGACGGCCAAGCGCGCACCTTCGCGGGCCGCATTACGCACCTCGGTGAGTTGCGAGAAGAGCCAGCCGGCCTCGATCACGCCGAACACGAGCGTGAGGAACAACACGGCGACCAGAGCGAACTCGACGAGTGCCGCGCCCCGGTCGTCCCTACGGATTCTCCCCTTCACGTTCCCCCCTGAATGCCTTCTCCAACCGCTTCCTGGCCCGGTGGCATGCGACGCGCACCGTCCCCGTGGCGGCGCCCAACCGTCCACCGATTTCCTCATATGACAGCCCTTCGACTTCCCTCAGCCAGAGGAGCTCCCGGTCACGCTGGCTCAGCGAAGCCAGCGCCACCATGACCTCAGCGTGCTCCTCGCGGAGCACCGCCTCGTCCTCCGGTCCACCCATCGCGGCAGGAGCAGGTTCGGCGCTCGCACCGCGCTTCTTCTTCCGCAGCCATCCCCTGAGCTGGTTCCTCCCGATCGACCACATCCAGGCATCGAACGCCTCGTCGGACTTCAGAGCTCCGAGGTTGCCGACCACCACGGCAACCGACTCGGCAGCGAGGTCCTCGGCTTCGTGCACCGGGAGGCTGGAGTAGCGGTAGAACGAGACGAGGCGGCGGAACACGGCGGCACCGATCTGGCCGAGCGCCTCCTGGTCGCCTGTGCGAGCAGCAGTCACCACCTCGAGCGGCACGACCCGGTTCCGCTCCTCGCGGAACGTCGCGGTCATGTCGTGATCATCGGCTCGTCGTCCCGTCCCTTTGAACGGAACAGGAACCGTCCCTGCTCGCCCCGTCATCTCTGCCTTCCGTGACGGCGATTGCCGTCGTCCTACCCGCGAGGAAGCGCAGCCCTAGCCGCTCCCGTTCCCATTGCCCTTGTCTTGATTCTTCTCCCCGTCTGTTTGACCCGGTGGTACGAAGTCGGGATCCTGACCCGGTGGGGGCACGGTGTCGCCCTGTCCCGGGGGAACGAACGTCGGATCCTGGCCGGGTGGCACGAACTCGGGGTCCTGCCCAGGAGGCAGGTCGCCGTGTCCTGCGGCAACCGGCACGGTGCGGGTCACCTCAACGACGGCGTCCGTTGCGGCGGGATCGTTGGGGCGCTCGGCGGCTTCGGTTGCTGCAGACAGCAGTGCCGTCAAGGCCGCCTCGGCATCACCACGTCCCACCCCCTGAAGGTGCACCAGCGCCACTTGCACACCGGGAGCCCACGTCGTGGCCCGAGAAGCACGCGCCCCGGCCATGGCGGCGTTCAAGGCGCCGTCGACGTCGCCTCGCTCGAGGAGCACCGCCGACTCGTCGAATCGCTCTGCGGTGTGGTCCGCGTCTACGCCGACAACGGAGAGGAAATCCTCGAGCAGGAGGTCGACCCCATACAGCGTCTCCCCGGGAACGGCGGCGTTCGCTGCCTGGATGCCGAATCCGCCTCCGACCACCACGACGAGAACGGCTGCGAGCGCGATCAGTGTTGGGGCACCTCTCGACGCCCCTGCTCTCGACAAGGGGTGGCCGGAAGCGGGCTCCGGCAGATCAGGGAGCGGGCGGCGCGCGGCGTCTCCGGCGAGGGCGCGGGCGTACCCACGCAGCTCAGCGATCGGATCGCGCGTTCGGTGCCCCATGTCGTGCAAGTCGCGACCAGGGACCGCGCGTTACACGTCTGCGGGGTTCATGTCTGCCAGCCTGCAGTGACTAGTCAAGGAATCTCGGGCTGCCGCCGATACAGCGTCATCTCGAAGAGGAGGGGAGACGATGCGGAAGATCATCATCGCCATCGTTGCGCTCACCGTGCTCCTCGGTGCCTGCAGCGACAAGTCTGCGTTCGATCTCGAGGTCGGGGACTGCTTCGACGATCCCAGCAGTTTCGAAGAGGTCGAGTCGGTACCGATCAAGGAGTGCGCCGACCCACACGACAACGAGGTCTACGCCAACAGCACCATGTCGGGAACTTCATGGCCAGGGGTAGCCGCGGTTGAAGAGTTCGCAGACGAGGCGTGCTACACCGAGTTCGAGCGGTACGTTGGTATCGCCTACGAGGACTCGCTTCTGGAGTTCGGCTGGCTGGTCCCGACCGAGGCTTCCTGGGCCGAGGTCGACGATCGCACGGTCACGTGCATTGTCTACAACCTCGATCTGTCGAAGATGACCGGGTCGATGCAGGGCGTTGCGTTCTAGCCACCCGCTCCGGCAACCGCGAGAGGCACGAGACGCTCCGCGTCGGTGAGCCCGCCATGGTTGCCGACGAGGCGATCATCGCTCCGGCGGTGGAGGATCACGTACCCATCGTCTGCGACGAGAACGCCGTCTGGTGCCCGATTGTCGAACTCGGGGTGGGCAGGACCATGCCCCCACCAGTGGCGCATATCGTCCACGGTCCGCCAGGTCGCAGGGAGCTCGGCTGCGAGGGACGCACCCTCTCCGCGGACGAAGACCACCCGGGCGTCCCCGAAGAAGCGCCGCTGCTCATGGGCCTGTTTGGGGATCTTCACCCTGCGGCCGTCCGGGAAGTCGGCGTGACCGTGGTCTGCGGTTCCCACGGCGACGGCCCCCACCGGCAGCCGGCGTGTCAGCTGCGTCCACGCCCTGGTGACGGCTGTGACCGCGTCGCGGTACTCGACCGACCCCTGTCCGGCGACGTGAGCGGCAAAATCGACGTGGGGGAGGTAGGCGAAGATCAGCCTGCCCGGCTGTCCTGCCAGCGTCACCACGGCATCGACCCACTCGGGAATCGAATACGCCCCCTCGAACCGGCAGCCCCGATACATCACAGACGACAGAGGCGTTCCCGTGAAGTTCCCCGGCTGCACCGTGATCGGCTCACACCCTGCGGCCCTGAGCCGCTCCCACAGGTTGGGCGCCGGCAGGAAGCCGCCAGTGGCGACATCGATCGCATCCCCCCAGAGCGTCGTCCACTTGATCGTGTTCACGACCGCCCCGGCTTCGGGAAGCCACAGCTGATAGCCCAACAAGCCGTGTTGTGAGGGGGGGCGGCCCGTCGCCACCGACGCCAGGCTCACGGTCGTCGTGGTCGGAAAGGGGGCGTCGATCGCCGCGACGAGGTCCGTGGAAAGGCCGGCAGCCGCCGGGTGGTCGAGCTGGCCGGCACCGAGCCCATCGAACAGCACGAGGACGTAGGTCTCCGCCGTCGGAATCGATGCCGCCAGAGGTGTCGTCAGTCCCGGGCTCTCTGCCGAGCCGCGCAGGCGCTGTTCCAACTCCGCGACCAGGTTCACGAGTGAGCGTCCCGCGTAGTCGGGGATGGTGGGAGCGGACACGGCCAGCAACCTAGACCGTGCGCGGCACGATGCGGTTGGCAGCACAGCGGATTCGGCCGCGACGGGGGAATTGGGTGGCGTCTGCGACCCCCCTAAACTCCGGCCCGGAAGCGGGGCCACAGCGGCCGACCACGGAAGGGCCTGAGGGGACCAACGCGTGCTCAATCAGTACTTCGGCGACTACGTCACCGTCGCCGTCTTCCTCACCGTGGGCGCCCTGCTCGTGTTCGCCGCGGTCTTCGCCAGCCGCATGCTCGCTCCACGCCACCCCGGTGGGCTCAAGGACGTTCCGTACGAGTCCGGCATCGAGCCGATCGGCGGCGGATGGAATCAGAGCCATATCCGCTACTACATCTACGCCTTGCTCTTCCTGATCTTCGACGTCGAGGCCGTCTTCATCTTTCCCTGGGCGCTCAAGCTCGACTTCTTCACCGAACTCGGCCAGGGAACCCTCGTCCTGGTCGAGATGGTGCTCTTCATCGGCATCCTCGTGCTCGGTCTCGCCTATGCGATCAGGAAGGGTGTCCTGCGATGGGAGTGATCGAGAAGTTCGGCGCTCCGAAACCGTTGTCGTGGCTCCTCAACTGGTCGCGCAAATACTCTCTGTGGTACTTCCAGTTCGGATTGGCCTGCTGCGCCATCGAGGTGATGGCCGTCTCCAGCCCCCGGTACGACTTCATGCGGTTCGGCATCATTCCGCTCCCGGCATCGCCTCGCCAGGCCGACCTCATGGTCGTCGCCGGGACCGTCACTGACAAGATGGCGCCGGCAGTCAAACGTCTCTACGACCAGATGCCAGACCCAAAGTACGTGATCTCGATGGGCTCGTGCTCCAACTGCGGCGGCCCGTACTGGGATTCGTACTCGGTGACCAAGGGCGTTGACCAGATCGTGCCGGTCGACGTCTATGTGCCCGGATGCCCGCCCCGTCCCGAGGCCCTTCTCGAGGGAATCGTGATGCTCCAGCAGCAGATCACGAACGAGGACGTGCAAGAGAAGTGGAGCAAGGTTGCCCGACAGCCCGCCTGAACGCGCGACCACCGCCGACGACCTGGCCGAGTGGGCCGATGGTCTCGCCGAGCGGCTCGGTGCGTCCGTGATCTCCACCGAGTTCGCCACCGTGCGGATCGCTGTGGCGCGTGACCGGTGGGTCGACACGCTGCGTGCGGCACGTGACGATGAGGGCCTCCCGTTCTTCTCGTGGCTCAGCGCGATCGACTGGGCGAAGGAGACGGCCGTCGGCGAGGGGCCAGCAGAGCCCGAGGATCTCGTCGAGCGGTACGAGGTCCTCTGCAGGCTGTCCTCCGTCCGTGATGCCTCCGGAGCCCACTTCGTTGCCGAAATCCCCAAGGACGACGCCTGGATCGACTCGATCGTTCCGGTGTGGGGGGGAGCAGAGTGGCACGAGCGCGAGGCTCACGAGATGTTTGGCATCGACTTCCGGGGCAATCCCAACCTGACCCATTTGTACCTGCCGGATGCCTTCGAGGGCCACCCGTTGCGCAAGTCGTATCCGCTGCTGAGCCGCGAGGTGAAGCCGTGGCCTGGGACCGTGGACGTGGAGGACATGCCGGCAGTCGAGGGCCCATCGACGGAGAATCCGGAAGCATGATGAGCTTCAGCGCCGCACGACAGCCGAGAGGCCGACGATGACGTCTCCCGAGCTGATGCACCGCTCCGAGGTCGCCGTTTCGGTCGAGCTGCAGACCCCGGACATGACGCTCAACATCGGCCCGCAGCACCCGTCCACCCACGGCGTGCTGCGCCTCGTAGCCCGTGTCGATGGTGAGCGGATCCGTGACGTCGAGCCGGTCATCGGCTACATGCACCGCGGCTACGAGAAGCTCGCCGAAGTGCGCACCTATGCCCAGATCACCGCGCTGGTCAACCGCATCGATTGGGTAGCCGGGTTCGCCAACGAGATCGCCTTCATCCGTGCGGTGGAGACCCTGGCCGGGATCGAGCCCACCGAACGGGCGCAGTGGATCCGGCTCATCCTGTCGGAGCTGGCGCGGATCTCCAGCCACCTGGTCTTCATGTCGTCATACCCGCTCGAGCTTGGAGCCACGACACCGTTGTTCCATGCCCTGCGCGAGCGCGAGCGCGTGTTGGACCTGATCGAGGGCGCCACCGGCGGACGGTTCCATCCCAACTTCAACCGCGTCGGCGGCGTGAAGCCGGCCGCCGGCGGCGGATCGACGCAGAAGAAGGTGTCCTCGGATCTCCCTGCAGGATTCTTCGCCGGCACGAAGCTTGCGATGGACAACGTGCTCGCGGTGTGCGACGACATCGACAACCTCGTCACCGGCAACGAGCTGATCAAGGCGAGGACCGTCGGGGTCGGTGTCATCCCCGGAGACAAGGCGATCGAGTACGGGCTGTCCGGACCGAACCTGCGGGCGTCTGGAGTCGGGTTCGATCTCCGCAAGCACGAGTTCATCCTGCCGTACGACGAGGTGGAATTCGATGTGGCGGTGGCTGAGGGGGGCGATTGCTACGACCGCTACGTCGTACGTCTCGACGAGATCCGACAGTCGGTGCGCATCGTGCTGCAGGCGATCGACAAGGTTCCCTCAGGGCCGCTCCAGGCGAAGGTGCCTCGGATCCTCAAGGTGCCCCAAGGCCAGGCGTACGTGCGCAACGAGAATCCCAAGGGCGAGTTCGGCTACTACGTGATCTCCGAGGGTGGCCGGATGCCGTACCGCCTCAAGATCCGCTCGACGTCCTTCTCCAACCTGTCGATCCTGCCCTGGATCCTCAAGGATCAGCTGGTGCCGGACCTCGTGGCGATCATGGGTTCGCTCGACTTCGTGCTCGGAGACGTCGACCGATGACGACCGGCTTGTTCGCACTCGACACGGCGATCAAGGTGGTCGTCGTCCTGGCCGCCATGCTCAGCGGGGCCCTCGTCGTGATCTTCGCCGAGCTCAAGATCGGCGCCCACATGCAGCACCGGCCAGGTCCGTACTACGCCGGCGGCCGCTTCGGGTGGGCCCAGCCCCTCGCCGACGGGCTCAAGTTCCTCCAGAAGGAAGACCTCGTGCCCAACGGCGCCGATTCCCGGGTGTTCCGGGCGGCGCCCTACCTCGTGGTGTCGGCGACGCTGGCGACGTTCGTCGTGATCCCGTTCGGACCGGATCTGGTGGTGCGCGACCTCGACCTGGGTGTCTTCTACCTGCTGGCCATCTCGTCCATCACCACCCTCGGGGTGCTGATGGCGGGCTGGGCCTCGGCCAACAAGTACTCGCTCATCGGCGGCCTGCGGGCGGCCGCGCAGCTGATTGCGTACGAGCTGCCGCTCCTGCTGGCGGCCGTAGCGGTTGTCGTCCAGGCCGGCACGATGTCGCTCAACGGGATCGTCGAGGCCCAGGCCGAGACGTTCATCACCGTCGGCAGCTTCGACATCTCGGTGCCGTTCCTCCTCAAAGGTCAGCTGATCGGGTTCGCCATCTTCATGATCGCCGCGGTCGCCGAGCTGTCCCGTATCCCGTTCGACATGCCCATCGCAGAGTCGGAGCTCACGATGGGATACCTCACTGAGTACTCCGGGATCCGGTTCACCATGTTCTTCCTCGGCGAGTACCTGGCAATCATCTCGATGGCGGCGGTTGCTGCCACCCTCTACCTCGGCGGCTACTGGGCGCCCTTCATTCCCGAGAACCTGCTGAATGCCGCGGGGCCACTCATCCTCGGAGCAAAGGTGGCGCTGCTCGTCTTCATCATCATCTGGATCCGGTGGACCTGGCCGCGCCTGCGCGAGGACCAGCTCCAGGACATGGCCTGGCGGTGGCTGATCCCGCTGGCGCTGGCCAACATCGTCATCGCTGGCATCTTCAAGGTGGCGTTCTGATGAGCCAGAAGCGCATCGCCTTCCCGTTCCCCGGTCTGTTCAAGGGCATGTGGGTCACCTTGCGCACGCTGTTCCGCAAGACGCCGACGGTGTTCTACCCGGATGAGAAGGAGATCCCGGTTCCCCGGGCCCGGGGCGTGATCTCCCTCGACACCGACGCCTGCACCGTCTGCATGCTGTGTGCCCGCGAGTGCCCTGATTGGTGTATCTACATCGAGGGCCACAAAGAAGAGGTCCCTCCGGCGAAGGAGGGCGGCCGGGTGCGCACCAGGGCCAAGCTCGACCGCTTCGACATCGACTATGCCCTGTGCATGTACTGCGGGATCTGCGTCGAGGTCTGCCCGTTCGACGCGTTGTTCTGGAGCCCGGAGTACGAGTACAGCGAACACTCGATCGCCGGGATGCTCCACGACAAAGAGCGGCTGACCGAGTGGCTGGCGACGGTTCCCGAAGCCCCGGCGGTGGAGTCATGACGCTGGCCGACTGGCTGCGCGAGGTCGCCAACTGGGTGTTCCT
>Ga0255053_10002090_pt1 | contig 10735 bp, 7 predicted proteins | sample JV7_2_22_MG_FD_188635 | JGI IMG/M metagenome (GOLD analysis project Ga0255053, IMG submission 188635) | Seawater microbial communities from Jervis Inlet, British Columbia, Canada - JV7_2_22 | ecosystem: Environmental > Aquatic > Marine > Inlet | place: Canada: British Columbia | collected...
CCGAGCAACGGAGTGGTGGCGTCGGGCAGCGCATCCAGCACCCCGCGCAGCGGCAGCTCGCTCAACGCCCGGCGCTCTTGCCGTTCCCGCGGCGGCGCCCCGCGCCGCGAGGATGACGGGTCTCGACGGTGTCGCGCAGCCGAGCGCGGCTCACGTGCGTATAGATCTGCGTCGTCGCAAGGTCCGCATGCCCCAGCATGGCCTGGACGGCGCGCAGGTCCGCGCCGCCTTCGAGAAGATCCGTCGCGAAGGCGTGGCGCAACACGTGCGGAGAGACGCGCTCCGACGGGATGCCCGCCACCCGCGCCAGTCCCCGCAGCCGAACGAAAAAGTTTTGCCGGGTCATGGGCGCCCCGCGCTTGGAGAGGAAGACGCCGTCGCCCGCCCGCGAGCCGTCGCCCGCCAGGGCGGGCCGGCCCTCGGCCAGCCACACATCCAGTGCCGCCAGCGCCGGCTCACCCAGCGGCACCAGGCGCTCCTTCCCCCCCTTGCCGATCACGCGCACCAGACCCGCACGCCGGTTCAGCGCCGACAGGGGAAGCGACACCAGCTCGCTGACCCGCAGGCCGGCACCGTAGAGCACTTCGAGCATGGCCCGGTCGCGCTGACCGAGGGTCGAGTCGGTCTCGCATGCCGCCAGCAGCGCCTCGGTTTCGTCGGGCCGCAGCACCCGGGGCAGCGGCGAATCCCGGCGAGGCGCGCTGACACCATCCAGCGGGTCACCGGTCAGCAACGCCGCACAGTGACCCAGGAAGCGCCGCACGGCCACCAGGGCCCGTGCCCGGCTGCGCGGGGCCAGCCCCCGGGACTCCAGGCTGCGGGCGAACCCGGCTATGTGCTCGCGCCGTAGATCGGCCAGGCGCGCGACGCCGGCCCGCTCCAGGTGCTCGGAGAAGCGCGCCAGGTCGCGCCCGTACGCCTCGAGGGTGCGCGGGGCCAGTCCGCGTTCCACGGCGGCGTGGGCGAGGAAACCGTCCACGGCTGCGTCCACCTTCGAGCGCGACTCAGTGGCCACCCACGCCCTCCGGGCCCGTGGCCGCCAGCAGCAGTGCGACGCGCAGGCGCTCCAGCAGCGCCGTGTCGCGCACCTTTCGCCCTACGCTGTCCTTCAGGTAGAAGGTGTCCGTCACCTGATCCAGGATGGTCGCGGCCTTGGAGACGTAGGTTGTGAGCCCGTGTTCGGCGATGGTTTGCGTCAGGTCGTAGAGAAGCCCGATGCGGTCGTTCGCAGTGACGTCGACGATCGTGTAGAAGTCCGACTCGTCGTTGCTGATCTCGACTTGGACTGGACCCGGGGTAGGCGCGTCCTGCACCCCCAGCGGCCTTCCACGCCGCTCCAGCAGCTCCCGGACCTGGACCACGCCCGTGAGCACCCCGTGCAGCGACATCTGCAATCCGCGCCAGATCTCGCGCAGCTCCGTAGGACCGCCCGACGGAGTGACCAGGCGATAGATCTCCAGCGCCATTCCGGAGCGTGTCGTGTAGACATGGGAGCCGAGGATGTCGATCCACTTGGCCGTGATGACGCCGGCCACCTTGGCGTAGAGGCCGTGGACGTCACGCGTCACCACGATCAGCTCCGAGAAATCACCGCGCATCGAGCGCACCTGGGTCGTCACCACCTGCTCGGGCTGAAAGCCCAGCACGACCATGGCGTGGCGCGTGATCTGGGGGCCCGTGTGGGCGATGAAGTAGCGTCGAGGCATCTCGTTGAAGTAGGCGCTGATGCGGTCGGCGGCGACGCCGAGCGCCTGGAGCTCCCGGCGCGCCACCGCCTGGCGCGCTTCCACCCGCGCCTCCAGCTGCTCGACCGCGGTCTGGATGCGGTCTCCGCCGGCTTCGAGGAACTCCGAGGTGCGCTCGAAGAGCTCGTGCAGCAGCTGGCCCTTCCACTCGCTCCACGCGGCGCGCGACGAGGCTCGGATGTCCGCGAAGGTGAGCAGGTAGAGATTGCGCAGGTTCGCCCGGTCGCCCACCGTTCGCGCGAACTCCACGATCAGCTTGGGATCCGAGAGGTCGCGGCGCTGGGCCAGGTGGGACATCAGCAGGTGGTGCTGCACCAGGAAGAGCACGCGATCCCTGCGACTGGCCGCGAAGCCCACCCGATCGAGGAAGGCGCGCGTCAAATCGACGCCCTTGATCGAGTGGTCCCCGCCCAGGCCCTTGCCGATGTCGTGGAACAGGCAGCCCAGAAAGAGCACGCTGCGATCGCGCACACCCTGCATCAGCTCGGTCAGCGCCGGAAGTCCGGTCGCGTACTTCCCCTGCCAGAGCCGGCGCAGCTCCTCGACCACGAAGATCGAGTGCACGTCTACGGTGTAGGTGTGGTAGGTCACCTGCTGCCAGCGACAGACGATGTGCTCCCACTCGGGGATCCACGCGCCCAGCAGACCGGTCTCGTTCATGGCCACCAGGGTGCGCGCCACCCGGTGCTCGGAAGCCAGGATGCGGTCCAGGCAAGCGCCGGCCTCGGGATCGGAACGCAGGCCCTCACGGGCCAGGTCCAGGTTCTCGCGCAGATGTCGGCGCGCCTCGCGCGAGAGCGCCACGTCGTGCTCCTGGGCCACGGCGAAGGATTCCAGCAGGCGCACCGGCCGCTGGCGCAGGTGCGCGTCGTCGGGAATCTCCAGACGGTCGTCGGCCACGCGGAAGCCCTCTTCCACGCTTCGCGCCGGCTCGAGCGGGGTTCCGCGCGCCGTGCGAACCGCCAGCTCCAGGAGCAGGTTCGAGAAGTTCTGGATCACGCGCGCGTGCCGGTAGTAGGCACCCATGAATCGCTCCACCGGAAGCTCGACGGCGTCGGGATCCGCGTAGGCCAGGTCGGCGGCCACGCGCTGCTGGAGGTCGAACGTCATCTGGTCCGTGGTGCGTCCGGTGGTCAAGTGAAGCTGGTTGCGAAGCGTCCACAGGAAGTCGAGGGCGGCCACGTAGGACTCGAGCTCGGCCCGGGTCATGCGCTGGGCGCCCTCCAGGTCCGAGAGCGTCTTGACCCCCGGGTACACGACCCGCGAAGCCCACCATGCCGCGTGGTAGTCGCGCAGGCCGCCGGCGCCCTCCTTGAGGTTGGGCTGGAGCAGGTAGAGCGACTCGCCGAAGCGCGCCTGGCGCTCCTCCAACCCCTCTATCTGACGACGCGCAAAAGCCTCCGGCTCAGCGCGCAGCGCCTCGAGCAGGCGCTCCTCCAGCTCCCCGACCAGAGCAGGGTCACCGGCGATCAGGCGGGCATCCAGGACCGCCGTGCAGACGGTCTGGTCCTCGGCCGCCAGGGCCAGCGTCTCGTCGACGGTGCGCGTCGCCAGACCCAGCTTCAGGCCCGCGTCCCACAACCAGCGTTGAAGCCGCTCCACCTCGACCGCGACCCACTCCTCTATGCCCACGTCGTGCAGGATCAGCAAGTCCACGTCGGAGTGGATCGAAAGCTCGCGGCGCCCGTAGCCTCCCACGGCCGCCACCGCGATGCGTCCCGGCACCGGCGGCTCACTGCGTGCCCGGGAGCGCCGCGCCAGGGTCACCAGGAGCTGGTCCATCGCCTCGGCGTGGATCCGGTTCACCTCGCTTCCCGTCGCATCGCCGGCGTGCAGCTTCGCCAGACCAGCGCGCATCCGCTCCAGGTGGTCGCGAATCGCCTGGGCCATGCCGGCCGTGTCGGGCGGATACTCCAGGGGCGGAAGCTCCAGCGAGGCGCGCGGCCTCACCGGTTGCGCCTCGCCACCTGGGTATCCACGCGGCTCCGGTACTCCGCCAGACCGAGGGCGATGGTCTCAGCCAGCGCGTCCAGGTAGCGGGGATTGCGCAGACGCCGCGCTTCGTCGCGGTTGGTGACGAAGCCGGTCTCCAGCAGGACCGACGGCATGCTCGACAGGAAGAGCACGTAGAACGGACCCTTCTTCACTCCCAGGTCCACCACGCCTCGGTAGCGTTGGCCGACACCCCGCAGCATCGAACGGTGCACCAGGCCCGCCAGCAGTCCGGAGTAGCGCGAGTTCTCCGCCAGCTGCAGGCGCACCAGGGTGCGGTCCAGCTGGTCGAACTCTCGGGGCGACACGCCGTTCTCGCGCGCCGCCACGCGCAGGCTCTGGCGCTCGTTGCTGGTGTCCAGGTAGTAGGTCTCGATGCCCCGCGCGCTGCGCCGACGCGCGGCGTTGGCGTGGAGCGAGACGAAGAGATCACCGCCGGCACCCGCCGCGATGGCCGTGCGTTCCTCCAGCGAAAGCGTGCGATCTTCGCCGCGGGTCATGGCCACGTGCAGCCCGAGTCTCTCCAGGCGCGGTCGCAGCCTGCGCGCCAGGTCCAGGGTGATGTGCTTCTCCTTCACGCCGCCGTAGCCGATGGCGCCCGGATCCTTGCCTCCGTGGCCCGGGTCGAGCACCACGGTCTGGACTCCGCGCACCTCCAGCGGAAGCTGGGAATCGCCGGGCTCGCGCTTGCGGGGCTTGCGGCCCTCTCGGCCGAAGACGTCGATCACCACGCGGTCGGGACCGCGCAGCAGCAGCATCCGGTGGTCCTGGTAACGCTCCAGATCCAGGACCAGACGGGTCGTACGCAGGGTGTTCTGCCCCAGGCGAACGCCGCGCAGCAGACCATCGCCCACGGGAATCGGCTTCTCGTAGCGGCGCCCGACCCAGATGCCGGGCAGGTCCACGAAGAGACGCTCGGGGCGCCCGGCCGCCGCGTTGGCCGGAAGCCGCTTCACTGCGGAGGCCGAAGGCCGGCTCAGCTGAACGACCACGCGCGTGTAGCCCTTGTAGGACCAGTGCCGCACGTCGGTGACGTCGCCCAGCCCCGGCGGACGCGTGACGCCCAGCAACCCGACCCCACACAGGGCCGCAAGGAGCCCGAGTGCGGCTGCGCGCGACCTCACGACCCGGACCCGTCTCCGCGCAGCCGCTCGACCCAGCTGCGCAGCAGGAGCAGTGCGTCGATCGGGGCGACCCGCTCGGGATCCAGGGCCCGCAGCCCCTCCAGCACGTCGCGCTCCTCGGCGCTGGGTCCGGCGGCGGCGGCGAACAAGCCCAGCTGGCCCGACTCCGGCGGAACTTCGGCCGGGGCGCCGGCGTGCTGCGCCAGGCGCGGGCGGCCGGCCTCGTCCAGCTCCCCGCCTTCCAGGTTGCCCAGAATCTCACGCGCGCGCTCGATCACGGCCTTGGGCAGGCCCGCCAGCCGCGCCACCTGGATGCCGTAGGAGCGGCTTGCCCCCCCGGGCATGAGCCGCCGCAGGAACACCACGTCTTCGCCGTACTCCCGGGCTTCGAAGTGCGCGTTGCGCACGCGCTCCTTGGTGCGCGGCAGATCGGTCAGCTCGTGGTAGTGGGTGGCGAACAGCGTGCGCGCACCCAGCCCCGGTGTGTCGTGCAGGTACTCCGCCACCGCCCAGGCGATCGAGAGTCCGTCGAAGGTGCTGGTCCCGCGTCCGATCTCATCCAGGATCACCAGGCTGCGACGCGAGGCGTTGCTCAGGATGTCCGCGGTTTCGCGCATCTCCACCATGAAGGTGGACTCACCGCGGGCGAGCCGGTCCGACGCACCGACCCGGGTGAAGACCCGGTCCACCACCCCTACATGGGCGGACTCCGCGGGCACGAAGCTGCCCATCTGCGCCAGCAGGACGCACAGCGCCACCTGGCGCAGATAGGTGCTCTTGCCGGACATGTTCGGACCGGTGATCACGACCAGCTGCGCGCCGTCGGGGTCCAGCTCTGCGTCGTTGGGAACGAACTCCTCGTCGCGCGCCGCCAGGATCGGCTCCACCACCGGATGCCGGCCGCTGCGGATCTCGAGGCGCAGCGAATCGTCCACATCGGGCCGCACCCAGCCGTCCCGGCGCGCCACCTCGGCCAGGGAGGCCAGCGCGTCCAACTCGGCCACCGCCTCGGCGGCGCTCCGGATTTCGGCGCCGTGGGTCAGGATTTCGCGACGCACGGCTTCGAAGAGTTCGCGCTCCAGTTGGGCCGCCCGGTCCTTGGCGCCCAGAACCTTTTGCTCCGCCTCGCGCAGCTCGGGCGTGGTGTAGCGCTCGCTGTTGGCCAGGGTCTGCTTGCGCTCGTATTCCCCGGGAACACGATCCAGGTTGCTCTTGGTTACCTCGAGCGAGTAGCCATGCACCGGGTGGAAGCGCACCTTCAGGCTCGGGATGCCGGTGCGCTCGCGCTCCCGGGTCTCGAGCCCGGCAATCCACTCGCGGCCCTTGCGGCCTGCCGAGCGCAGCTCGTCCAGCTCGGGACGAAATCCCTCGCGAATGAAGCCCGTCTCGCCGGCCCCGCGCGAGCCCCGCGGCAGCGCCGGGGGATCGTCCACCAGTGCCTCCGCCAGCAGCTCCGCCGCATCGGGAACCGGGACGGGCTTCGGCACCGCGTCGACCCCACCGGCATCCAGAACCGCCGGCTCCTCGAGCAACGCCTGCGCCACGTCGGGCAGCGCCTCCAACGAACCCCGCAACGCCACAAGGTCGCGCGGCTCCGCACCGGGCCGCGCCGCCTTGGACAGCAACCGCTCCAGGTCGCGAACGCCACGCAGGGCATCCCGCACCCGCGCGCGCACGCGATCGTGGTCCGCAAGCCAGGCTACGCCCGCCTGGCGGCGTGTCACCGCGGGCACGTCCAGCAGCGGATAGGCCAGCCAGCGTGCGATGCGGCGCGCACCCAGCGGCGTCGCCGAGAGGTCCAGGCGCTCCACCAGGGTGCCGCGCCGCGAGCCGTCTTCACTGTTCTCGAAGAGTTCCAGATGCCGGCGCGTGGAGGGGTCGAGCCCCATGGCGTCGGCCAGGCGGTACGGGCGCAAGCGTCGCAGCTGGGACGCCGCCGAGGGCTGGTTCGCGTGGGTGTAGGTCAGCACCGCGGCGGCCGCACGCTGCTCGGGATCGCTGCTGCCGGACTCGAATCCGTCGGGACGTAGCGGAGCCGTACCGGCTTCGAAGAACGAGGCCTCGACCGGCGTGACGGCGACTTCGGGCAAGAGCTCGACCAGGCGCTCGTGCAACGTCTCGACGCACGACCCCAACGCCAGCAGCTCCCGGGGCGCAACCCGACGCAGCTCTTCCAGCAGGGCACCGCTCAGGGGATCCGCTCCGTCGGGCGCCTCGATCCGGGTGGCGCGAAAGTCTCCGGTCGACGCCTCCAGCACGGCCAGTCCGGCCGCATCGCGCGTCTCGGACAGCCACACCGCGGCCAGCGCGATCTCCCGGTAGGCCGCAATGCCTTCGGGGTCACCCACCAGGCCCGGCGTCACCACCTCCACCACCTCGCGGCGGACCAGGCGTCGCCCGCCCACCTGGCGCGGGTCCTCGACCTGCTCGCAGACGGCGACCTTGTGACCCAGCTCCGCCAGACGCTTCACGTAGCCATCGGCGCTATGCGCGGGGACGCCGCACATGGGAACCGCGTCGGCCTTGCCCTTGTCGCGGGTGGTGAGCGCAATCTCGAGGAGCGGTGCGGCGATCTCGGCGTCGCGCAGGAACATCTCGTAGAAGTCGCCCATGCGGTAGAAGAGGATCGCGTCGGGGTGTCGCGCCTTGAGCTCGAGAAACTGGCGCATCATCGGCGTATCGAGCGCCGATCCACTCACCGGCTGGACTCTCGCGGCCGCAGCAGGCCGCCACGCTCCAGCACCTCGAGTAGCTCGGCGAAGGTCTTGATGGCCTCCGGATCGCGATGCTCGGCCAGCAGCACGCGACCCAGGGTTCCGTAGGCCTCCAGGTTGTCGGGCCCGCGCTCCAGCAGCCGACGAATCTCCGCCACGGCTTCATCGGGCTGAGCGTCCGCCGCGAGGGTCCGGGCCAGGGCGAGCCGCGCACCCGGATCATCCGGGTCCGACTCCACCAGGCCGCGCAGGAAGGGTTCGTGCTCGGCGCTGCGCCCCGCATCGGCCAGGCAGGCCACCAGCCGCGGGTAGATCTCCACGGCGCGGCGCCGGTCCAGCGCGGGCACCCGACGCCAGGCCGCCAGCGCCGCGCGTGTCTTGCCGCGCTCGGCCTCCACATCGCCCAGGGCAATCCAGGCCCGCACACAGTCCTTGTCCCGGCGCAGCGCGCGGCGCAATGCACGGCGCGCATCGGCCGGCTGGCCTTCGGCACGCGCGCTGCTGGCTACGTCGACCCACAACGAGGCCTCGATGGCGGCCGCGTCACGCCCTTCCAGCTTGGCCAGGCGGCGCTCGGCGTCGATGGCCGCCTCGAAGTTGCGCACATCGCAGTGGAGCCGCGACAGCGCGGCCAGAGCGGGCCGGCTGCGCCGGTCCTGGGACAGCACCTCCTCATAGGAAGCGATGGCGCGGCGCAGGAAGCCGCCCTGACGGAAGTCCGCCGCCAGCTCGAGCAGCGCTTCGCGACGAGCCTCGGTTCCGATCTCGTCGCGAAGCAGCAGGTTCTGGTGGATGTGAATCGCCCGGCCGATTTCGCCGCGCTGGCGATACACCCGCGCCAGAGCCAGCCAGGCGTCCACGTCCTGGGAGTCCTGGCGCGCCGCCCCCGCCAGAAGCTTCTCGGCGCTGGGCAGATCCCGGTCCAGCACCGCGAGCAGCGCACGGCGCACCGCCGCGTCGCCGCCCTGCGGCCCGCCGGGGGGCTGCTTGCGCCACCGCCCGAACCAGCTCATGCCGAGCTACCCGTGACCCGGGGCCGGCCCTCCCGAAGGCGCGGCGAAGTCGGGCTCGTCGGCTCCGCCCGCCAGACCGTCTTCGGAGAGCGGCAGGTTGCGGAGCTGGTGCACCTCTCGCTCCAGGCGGGCGACCGCCCGCCGGTAACGACGTGCCACGAAGGCATAGCGGGCCACCTCCAACAGCGAGATCAGCACGGCCAGCGCAGCGCCGAGCGCGAACGCCCCCAACAGCACCTTCCAGGCGGCGAAGGTCAACGGCTCCACCACCAGCAGGTCCACCTGCAGGGCCGCCTCGTTGCCGCGCACGAACTGCACGCCGGCCCAGATCAGGCCGCCGAGAAGACACACGTACAACACACGCCGCAGGATCGTCATGGCTCTTCCGACCGCCCGCGTCGACTAGCCGCGAGCGTCGCCGACAGCGACTCCCGGCTCGGGCGGGTCCGCATCCACCATCTCCTTGAGCTCCTTGCCCACCTTGAAGAACGGCGTCTTCTTGGCCGGGATGTGGACCTCGGCGCCCGTCTTGGGATTCCGGCCCTCACGCGCCTCGCGGATCTTGACCTGGAAGCTCCCGAAACCCCGGATTTCGATCCGCTCGCCCTTCTTCAACGCATCCGTCATGGCATCGAAGATCGTGTTCACCACGACCTCCGTATCCTTCTTGGAGATATGGGGGGTTCGTTCGGCGACCTTCTCGATCAGCCCGCTCTTGGTCATGTCACTCCTCCGATGACTGCTCGGATTCCTTTGCGGCCAGCTTCTCCGCCAGGAGGTCTCCCAGCGTCGCCTTCTGGCTCGTGGCCTGCTGGGCGGCCTGCTGCTTCAGCGCCGCGCGCTCCGCCTGGTCGTGCACCGCCTTCATGGACAGCGAGATCTTCTGCTCGCCCGGGTCCACACGGATGACGATGGCGCGAACGCTCTCGCCTTCGCGAACGTGGTCGCCCGGGCTCTCCACCCGCTCCTGGGCGATCTCGGAGCTGTAGACCAGCCCTTCGATGCCCTCCTCCAGACGCACGAACGCGCCGAAGTCGGTGACGCCGGTGACGTTGCCCTCGATCACGGTTCCCGGCGGGTACTTCTGGGAGATGTCGTCCCAGGGGTTGGGCTGGAGCTGCTTGATACCCAGGGAGAACTTCTCGTTCTCCTTGTCGATCTTCAGCACCAGGGCCTCGACCTCGTCGCCCTTCTGGAACTTCTCGCTGGGGTGCTTGATCTGCTCCGTCCACGAGATGTCCGAGACGTGGACCAGACCGTCGATCCCGTCTTCCAGACCCACGAACACACCGAAGTTGGTGATGTTGCGGACCTGACCGCTGACCCGCGTACCGACCGGGTACTTGTCCTCGATCATCTGCCACGGGTTGGGCTCGATCTGCTTTATGCCCAGCGAGATCTTGCGGTTGAACTCGTCCACGTCGAGGACGACCGCTTCCACCTCGTCACTCACGGCGACGACCTTGGACGGATGCTTGATGCGCTTGGTCCAGGACATCTCGGACACGTGCACCAGCCCCTCGATCCCGGGCTCCAGCTCGACGAAGGCGCCGTAGTCAGTGAGCGACACGCACTTGCCCTGGATCCGCACGCCCAGCGGGTAGCGCATGGCCGCGTCCACCCACGGGTCGGGCTGGATCTGCTTCAGGCCCAGGGAGACGCGTTCGCTGTCGGCGTCGAACTTGAGCACCTTGACCTTGATCTCGTCGCCCACATGGAACAGTTCGTTCGGGTGGTTGACGCGTCCCCACGACATGTCGGTGACGTGGAGCAGGCCGTCGATGCCGCCCAGGTCGATGAAGGCGCCGTAGTCGGTCAGGTTCTTGATCACGCCGTCGACGATCTGGCCCTCTTCCAGGGTCTCCAGGGTCCCTGCGCGCAGCTTCTTGCGCTCGGTCTCCAGCAGCGCCCGCCGCGAGAGCACGATGTTCCCGCGCCGCTTGTTGAACTTGATGATCTTGAAGTGGTGGCGCTCCCCCACCATGCCGTCCAGGTTGCGAACCGGTCGCAGATCCACCTGGGAGCCGGGCAGGAAGGCCTTGACTCCGATATCGACCGAGAGCCCGCCCTTCACACGGGAAGAGATCACCCCCTCCACGGACTGGTCGCCCTCGTAGGCCTCGCTGATCTCGTCCCAGATCTTCAGC
>Ga0255053_10002091_pt1 | contig 10733 bp, 7 predicted proteins | sample JV7_2_22_MG_FD_188635 | JGI IMG/M metagenome (GOLD analysis project Ga0255053, IMG submission 188635) | Seawater microbial communities from Jervis Inlet, British Columbia, Canada - JV7_2_22 | ecosystem: Environmental > Aquatic > Marine > Inlet | place: Canada: British Columbia | collected...
CGCTGGGATATCGGTGGCCATGGCATCAGAGATTATGGCGCCTAAGGAACCTTCAGAGAGTGCAAACACGCCCCATCCATCAGCGCCAAAGAGAGCGACGAAGAGCCCTACAGTTGCTGCGCCTATTGCCGCAAGGACTATCGCCACCTTCGCAATCTTCCCAGCGTTGCTGCGCAGTTTTCCAGGAGGACCCGAGACATCTGCTCGAAGCTCGCTTACGCCTTCTGTCCCTGCTACCGATCTCCCGAATTCTCCTGAGCCGGCGTCGATGGCTCCTGTCCCGTCTTGATGTGGTTCATCATCTTCTTCTTCCGCCCCGGCCATCCAGAGACTTGATCCAGTGCTTCCCGCGATGGGCTCGACATACTCGGCACCACCTTCTTCTGGATCGTAAGCGCTGGATGAACTGGAGGTCTCGAGCGGCTCATCGTAAAGCGACTGACGAAGGTCGGATTGCGGCTCATCGCTGAAAATCGAGCCCTGGTCAGCTTCCGGTCCCGGCTCTATATGTTGCGACTGTTGAAGCTCGGATTGAGGCTCATCGGTAAGAGCGGTTTGGCCTTCATCTGAGAAAGTCTCATAGAGTGGTCCCTCGAAGGGCTCATCATACAGTGAGCGGCGAAGCTCTGATTTCGGCTCAGCGTCCGAGGCTTCCGCCGGGGGGATCGCTTCATCTTGTGGCTCATCGTGCAGAGAGCGGCGAAGCTCTGATTGTGGCTCGGCTTCCGCTGCCGGGATCGCTTCATCTTGTGGATCGTCGTACAGAGCGCGGCGAAGCTCTGATTGCGGTTGCTCGTATGTTGAGTCATCAAGCCCGAAATTGGAAAATGCCGCCGCAGGTTCCTCGAAGGCCTCATCTTCGACACCCGCAATCGGCGCTCCTGGATCTTCCGCGATAAATTCCGCCGCTGCAGCCGCAATCGCAGCCGCCTCTTCAGAGTCGTCTTCGAGCAGATTCTGTCTGAGTGCCTGGGCAAAATCGTCTGGGGATGAGCTGGTCTCTACGAAGGGAGCGGCGTGAGCCGAGTCTGCGGCCAGGAGGGCCTGACCACAGTATTTACATTGGTCGGCAGTGATCTCAACCCACTCCGCGCAGTATGGGCACTTGCGCATCGACGTGAGCGTGGGCGACGGATCAAGCTCGGTATGACAATGCCGGCAAAAGACGGCATCGTCTTGAATTTCCTCTGAACAGTTCGGACAACTTCGCATTCCATAGCTAATTGTAGCGAGCGAATCGCAAGGCGCAATTTGTGCTTTGGTCCCAGAGCTCGGTACTACACAAATGCTTGCTTAAAAGGGGATTTGGAGCCCGAAATGCTGCAAATATGAGATTAAGGAGTACCGCTCACAGAAGAATCCCGCGAGATCTTCCTGACAGTAGCTCTAATACCGAACCTGCCAACCCTCGGCGACATCGATAGCCTTCAATTCACCAGAATACACGCCGGCCCAGGGCCGGCCGCTGCCGTTTGCAATGGAAGTGAGTTCTTCAAGACGACCGACGGCTGTCTCGGCCAAGAACTGCTCCTGCTCCGCTTCTGGAAGCCCCGGAGCTTCCTGCCATATCGCGCGTCCCGCAAGGAAACCGGAAGCTCCGTTCTCGCAAGCTAGCCTGGTCTGCAGGTTGAAGGTGTCATAGCCGACACCGGCGCTGAGCAACACCCATGGCACTTCGGCCACCTCGGTCAGCTGCTTGCAGTGATCGGCCATCTTCGCCTCGTTGCTCTCGAAGTCCGGATCATCTGGAAATTCCGCCTTTAGTACATCGATCCCCAGAGGGCAAAGTCGTCGTGCAGTTTCGATGACCATTTCAGGTTTGAGCTTAGCAAACTCGGCTGTTCCCTTTTTTGGTCCGTCGACGATGTTGTAGGTCATCGGCTCGACAAGCATCGGAATGTCGTTCACACGACAGTCTTCGGCCGCCTGAACGATGAATTGCTCCTGCTGCTCGGCCGTTGCGCTCCCTGGGTTGTAGTAAAGCAGGATTTTCACCGCGGAAGCGCCCATGCGCTTGATTTTGTCTACACCCCAACCATCGGCTACCGTGGTCACGCGGTCGCCCTCGGCATCGGTGTACCCGGTTGCCTCCAGGCTTACCAAGAATCCCTGGGTACCGGAAATGTGACCACCCCTGAGTGCCGGAGCTGCGCCGAAAACAGGATCGATAAGGATCGCGCTCGAATGGGGAGCAAGCGCGTCCAGTAGCTTTACCTTGTAATCGACCATCTGCTGGTAGCTGACCGAGCTCGGATCTTCAGCGTTGATCGCCTTCTTAAGTGACCCGCGGTGATCCAGGGCCGTAATGGTGAACAGCCCATGGGGATTGGCGATTTCCTGCAGCCCCCGCAGCTTTCCAAGACTCAGAACTTTATCCATCAATCCTCCTGTTGTAGGAACCCCATTGTACCGATAGGGATTAATACCGAAGTCGCAATTTGGACATGCCTATAAGGTTCAGGCGGGAAACCACTCCGACAGTCGACTATGCTCAAATTCAACCTTTGCCTGGTAGTGCTCGACGGCCGGCTCGGTAAGCTGAACGTCTGCATGAGGTTCGGCAAGGAAGTCGCCTTTGACGAGTATGGCCTTGCCATTCCCAACCTCCAGGAAGCAGTATCCAGCTCCATCATAGGTTGCTGATGGGGAATCACCGCGTAGGGAGGAAGCTATTCGCTCTGCGGCGACTTTGGCATGTGCCTCAGCAAAGACCCCTGCCTTCGGAAGGACCTTCCCGTCGACCAGTGGGATCGAAACCATATCTCCGACCGCATACACTCCGGGAAACGCCGTTTCCAACGTTCGGGAATCCGCTTTAGCCCAAGCGCCGCTGTCGGTGAGACCGCTATCCACTACGATCTTGGGGCAGACATGCCCGGGAATGCCGATCAGGAGATCATATGCTGCGGCAGCGGTTTCGAAACGCACCTTTCCTTTTTCAATGCTCTTCACCGAATGCAAGGGATGGAACGTAATGCCCTCCTGCGAGAGCCTTTCCTCGAGCACCGAGCAACTGCTTTCCCCCATGACCGGGAGAGACATCGGTTTCGGCGAATACACATGGATCTCGGCCTCCACCGCCTTCGCATTGAAATAGTCGCCTAGTAGCAGAGCGGTCTCAAACGGAGCTGGAGCGCAGGGATAGGGTGAGTTCGGGAGCACAATCGCCACTCTACCGCCTTCAAATGCCGCCAGTCTGGCGGCTTCGACTTCGATGTTCTCAGGGTCATAGAAATTGAGACCGTATTGCGAAAGTCCCGGCATGCTCTCCGGCTTTGCCTGAGCGCCCAAGGCCACAATCATGGCGTCCGCCGCCAATCGTTCGCCGTCTACAGTTGCGGAGCGAGTGACTGGATCAATGGCTTCGATCGTGCCTTTCCGAACCGAAACCCCGTGATGTTCAAGTGATTTGAGTGGACGCACTCCTTCTGACATTGGAGCGGCTCCAAGGAACGCCCAGGTCTTTCTGAATCCAAAAAAGAAGCTATCACGCCGGTCGACGAGCGTGAGCTCGTCGTCTGGTGCCAGCTGCTTACTGAGCGAAACGGCGGCCGCGACGCCGCCGAAGCCGCCACCGAGTATCAAAACGCTTGCCATACCGTGCCTCCTCTGATGATGCTCGTGAGTGAAGTTTACCCGTGCTTAGAATGGCTGGCTCAATAAGGTGTGAAGATCGCTCACCCCTTGGATTCCCATGAGATCCTTATGAAAGGGCGGAGGCCCGGGTGATAAACTGTGCGCCGACGACCGAGCTCGATAGTTCGGTCGTTTGTTAATGTTGGTCTCTACCTTGCAATGACCATTTGAGTACAATAGTGCACTTTTTCGCTGGAAGGGATTGCATCTGAGCCCCGAAACAGGATCGGACCGAACGAAGTGGGCCGTCGCGGCGCTGACCGGTGGCTTTGTGATCACCATCCTCATTTTAGGCATCCTGGTGCACTCCATCAGCCGGGACCTGACGGCGGCATGGACCGGTACCGGGCTCAATCCGTTTCAAGCAATTGCTTCCGGGGACGATGGAGACGGACAATCGTTGTTGCCCGGCGAGCCCACACCGTCGATCCCGCTTCCAGAAGTCACGCCTATGCCATGGAATGGCAAAACGCGGGTCACGATCCTGCTTCTCGGCCTTGATTTTCGCGACTGGCAGGAAGGTGTCGGGGCGCCTCGTTCGGACACGATGATCCTTCTCTCTGTCGAACCGGTTACCAAACAGGTGAGTATTCTCTCCATTCCGCGCGACCTGTGGATCGACATTCCGGGCTTCCAGCACAATCGCATCAATACCGCATACAGCTCAGGCGAGGGGAACCGCCTTCCGGGAGGTGGCCCGGGTTTGGCTATGAAGGCGGTTGAGAGCGTGGTGGGAGTTCCAATTCAATACTATGCGGTGGTCGACTTCGCCACATTTGAGAACCTCATCGATGAGATCGGGGGCATCGATGTGTTGGTTCAAGATCGGATGAAAATATCGCCGATCGGCCGAACCAGCTTTTGGCTGGATCCTAAGGCCTATCACTTTGATGGCGCCGAGACTCTGGCGTACGCACGCAATCGGAAGGCGGGCGGAGGAGATTTTTCCCGCGCAGAACGGCAGCAGCAGGTTGCGCTTGCGATCCTGGATCGGGTGGTGGGTTTCGACATGATCGGGACATTGATTGCCAAGGCGCCCTTCCTGTATCAGCAGTTAGCTTCCGGTGTGCGGACGAACATGTCGCTAGAGGAGATGATTTCGCTGGCCTGGCTTGGGGTTTCCATTGACAAGGCGAATATCCGACAGGACGTAATTTCCCCTCCGAACATGGTGGGTTTCCACACCACGGATACCGGGGCGCAAGTACTGCGACCAGTGCCGTCTGAAATCCGCAAACTGCGGGACGAACTATTCATAGACACGAGTTTGATCGGACAGTGACCAATTACTGCTGGAACTTGCTCCCCAAAGCCGTTGCGCATAGCCATCCTTCGGATGAATTGCGTGGCAAGGGAAGCTCCCATTCGGCTGCGAGGGGTATCTCCAATTGAGTGATTTTCAGGACACCGGGCCGCTCCGACCCCCGGACCAGCCACAACTTGAGCCGGATGGTTCGACGCGCCGCTGGCTGCTGTGGATCGGCGGAATCCTTTTATTTGCCATCATTGTGCTGGGAGTGGGCGGTATCTCGGGATACGCTTCGGGCCTCGATCAGCGAAGCTCGCGCTCTAGCAGCGACAGCTCGCTGCTGGTTCAAGAGCAATTTGATTTGGGAGTGCAGGATTTGCTAGAGGGTCGATACGAACTTGCTCGTCAGCGATTCGCCTACATCATCGAAATCGAGCCCGATAATTCGGCGGCCCGCGAGCTGCTTGGAGATGCGTTGGTTGCTCTGGATCAGCCAACGCTGGCTCCGACGCTGACTCCAAGCCCAACACTTGATGTCACTCCAACAGCGACGCTCGATCTAAGTTCTATTGATGGATTGTTCGCGGCCGCCCAGGCCGCGCACGGTTCCGGCGATTATGACATCGCATTTGAAGCCCTGGTTACGCTCATTGCAGAAGTTCCGGATTTTCGTCGCGTAGAAGTGAATCAGCTGCTGTTTTCTGTTCTGCGAAATCGCGGCCTGGACAAGATCTGGCGAGGGGATCAGGAGCAGGGAATTTACGATTTGACACTGGCGGAACGAATATCTCCGTTGGATAACCAGGCCTCGAGCTGGCGAAACTCGGCCGCGTTCTACCTGTTTGCCAACAGCTACTTTGGCTTGGATTGGACGTTGGCAACGGAGTACTTATCTCAGATCTGCAATGCAGCCATCTGGGATGGGTGCTGGAAATACTCGCACGCCGCGTGGCAATATGGAAACAAACTCATGGAAGCGGAGGACCCTTGTGGTGCGGTCTTGCAGTACGATGCCTCGCTGCGCACTCGTGAAGATAGCAGCAAAGCTCCTACAGCCACCGAGGCTGCCGATATTTGCATGACGGCAACCGCACCCGCGCCAAGTCCCTCACCCAGCCCGACTTTCGATCTCACAACAACGGTGACTCCTTCGGCTACCCTTTCAGGCTCAACTGCGACCCCGACTCTTACACTAACGCCCGGCCCGAGCTTCACACCTACCGAGACCCCGACTCCCACTCTCACCCCGACTCCCACACCGACCCCCACAGAACCCGGGTAGGCTTGGTCGTTCCAGACCGACCCCCACAGAAACTCCCAAGTAGGCTGGGTCGTTCCACACCGACCCCCACAGAAACTCCCGAGTAGGCTGGGTCGTTCCAGTCTAGCGGCTAACTAAGACCTTCATTCCTGGCCAGCGGCGCGATAGATTTCGGACTATCCTGGCTATCGCGCAGCTTTCGCCGAAACCTCTATCGGCTTGCCACCGACCTCAAGGTTAGAATACAAGCTCAACTCCAAACCCATGACAGCTGAATACGACTATGACCTCTTCGTAATAGGCTCCGGCCCGGCCGGTCAGCGCGCCTCGATCCAGGCCGCGAAATTAGGTAAACGGGTTGCGATTGCGGAATACAAGTCGGTTGTCGGCGGAGTGAGCATAAATACTGGGACGATACCGAGCAAGACGCTGCGCGAGGCTGCGCTCTACTTATCGGGATATCGGCTTCGAGAGCTTTACGGCGTGTCTTACTCCGTGAAGCAAGACATCAGCATGTCTGATCTGCTCTTCCGTACGGATCATGTCATCCGGCACGAACTTGATGTAGCGCAGCACCAACTGCTCCGCAACGGGGTCGAGCTCATCACCGCTGAGGCTTCCTTCGTTGACTCGCATTCGGTCCAGCTAGCTTCGGTCGATAACAGTGGCCAGCGGACGGTGTCTTCTGACAAGATAGTGGTCGCAACAGGCACTTCCGCTACCAGGGACCCCAACATCGAGTTTGACGGCCAGCGCATCCTCGCTAGCGACGACATCCCGAAGCTCGACTTCATCCCCAAGACGATGGCCGTGGTCGGCGCGGGAGTAATCGGAAGCGAATACGCCTCGATGTTCGCCGCGCTCGGAGTCCGCGTGACCCTCATTGATATGCGCCAACGGTTGCTGGACTTCATCGATGCCGAAATCGTGGACACCCTTGCTTATCACCTGCGGGAGAGCCGCGTTACCCTGCGCCTCGGTGAGGAAGTTACCGCTATCGAAGAGATCGAGACCAACCTGGGTGAGCAGGTGCGAATTCACCTGGCCAGTGGCAAGAAACTCACCACTGATCAGGCTCTTTACAGCGTCGGCCGCACCGGCGCCACCCAGAAGCTCAACCTCGAGTCGGTTGGTCTTGAGCCGGACGACCGCGGACGAATGGTCGTGAATGAGCACTATCAAACTGATAATCCCGATATTTACGCCGTTGGGGACGTGATCGGATTTCCGAGTCTTGCCTCCACCTCCATGGAACAGGGGAGGCTAGCAGCATGCCATGCCTTTGGATTGGAGGCCGAAAGCATCCCCGAGCTCTTCCCGTACGGCATTTACACGATCCCCGAGATATCGTTTGTCGGTAAGAACGAAGAGGAACTCACAGAATCTGGCATCCCCTACGAGGTGGGCAAAGCCCAATATCGAGAAATCGCGCGCGGCCAAATAATCGGAGACAGCAGCGGACTGCTGAAATTGGTTTTCAGGCATGGCACCGGTGAGCTTCTCGGAGTGCACATCATCGGGGAGGGGGCTAGCGAACTGATCCACATCGGCCAGGCGGTGATGGCACTTGGTGGAAACATCGACTATTTCATCAAAACCGTCTTCAACTACCCTACGTTGGCAGAAGCGTATAAAACAGCTGCCTTCGATGGTGTCAACCGAATGGGCTCGCCCTCCGACACTATTTCCCTTCCTCCTAGGGGCAAAGAGGCCCCAAGCTGAGCAAAATCATCGCAACGCTAGATGTCGGTGCATACTGAAAAACAAGCGTGAATACTCGCATGAAGGAAAAGCGCTCCCGATTTGGGAGCGCTTTCTAATGCAATCTGAAAATGTGGGCGGCTTGAACCGGCGCAATCTCAGATTGTGCGCACCGGGTCAATCCGATGGGGGTTGAAATCCAATCTGTGCTAAGACCCCCATCAGTCCTCCGCCCTCCGTCGTTTCGATCTCATAAGACTGAATCTTGTCGCCCTCGACAGTAAGCTTTCCCGACTCATGGGGCAGCTCGACCGATTTGCCAGTCGCGGGGATGACCCCGAATCCCATTGGGGTTAGGTCGAGATCCGCTGTGTGAGTTCCCTTCAGGAAAGTGCCCGTCTTGACGATGTTTCCTTCGGCTCCCATGGTATGCAAGCCGAAATCGAGATCAGGTATTCCAGCCTTGAGTGCCCTGGAAAGACCCAGCCACATTTGCGCATTCACAGGCTCAGGCGTAGGCCCGCTGAATACAAAATCGTCGGCCAGGTACTCCAGGACTTTGTCGTAATCGCCCGCGTTGAAGGTGCTTACAAATTGGTCTACTAATTCTTGGGGCTCCATTATTTTCTCCTTTAGCTCGATCTGCGGTCCTTAGGAATAGTCAGCTTTGCATCGATGAAGTATTTGTGGGGCAGACGCAGCGCGTTTCCGATCGTGCGAATTTCTTCAATCTCTTCGTTCGTCACTCGCCCGTCGGCGTCTCCCACCCCGAACAGTATTTTCAGGAATTCTATCCGCTGCTCTTCATCGGTGTTCTCGAAAAACTCGCGGGTCAACCGATAGTAGTCCATGTCTGGACCGATTTCCGAAACCGCTACCTCGACCACGAACGCTGCCTGATCTGCGCTCAGCTTCCAGCCATCTTCCAATGCCTTCGACATCGCCGTGACCTCGTCATCAGTAACTTCCAGATCAACGTGCGCCACCCGGGCCATTAGCCCGCCTGCGAGCGAGAGCAGTCGCAGCTCCGTGTCAGGGATATCTAAGCTGAGCTCCTGACCATCCATGCGCAGCTGGAGGCCGTAATACACCTTATTCTTGATGTAATCTTCGAAATGCTCCTCACGATTGGGTGCATCGCGCAATGCTTCCTCTCGCCGAGAGACCGATCCTGATATGAGCCGCCCAAAGCGCCCCAGGCTGACCGAATCAATCTCCGCTTCAATGGAATCGATAACGGCGCGTTCCTCATCGGTCACGACCCCATCCGCGCCCACCAATTCCTCCAGTGCCTGCCTGGCGAGCGCCTTGTCCTCCGAGGATTGCAGCTGGCCCTTTAGCTGATCGACCAATCGTTCGCGTTCAGCTTCGCCAACCGGTGATTCGATGTACATCTCGAGCGTCGCCCATTCCCGGCCGGTCAATTCGGGCAGCCGGAACAGCAGGTCCTTCAAGCTGTTGATCTCCTCATTGGAGACTTCGTGGTCTGCCCACGCAGCAGCCACGATAACCTTGCCAAGAGTTAGGATGAGTTCTGAATTTGAAATGGTGCACCTCCGCAGCCACGGATTATATCTTCTGGCTGCGCTCAAATGCTTAAGGTTGCTTACAAATAATGGGATGAGTTGAAATCCGTACTACAATTTTCACCTGATCCTGTTGAAGCGAGGAGTCCAATGAAGATTAGCGATCTGGCTAACTCCCTCTCCGAGTCGGCCACCATGAAGTTCAACGAACGAGCCAATCAGATGCGGGCAGAGGGCAAGCCGGTAATCCATCTCGGTATAGGGGAACCCAAGAACAAGGCCCCAGATAACGCAGTAGCTGCCTCGTCGAAGAAGTCGGAGGAGGGCTACTTCAAATACACTCCTGCAGCTGGGTTGCCTTCGCTTCGCACCGCGATCGCAGATTACACGACCGAGCGCTACGGCGTGGAGGTTTCCCCAGCAAACGTCATTGCCTCGAATGGATCGAAGCACGCGCTGTTCAATGTGTTGATGTCGATCGTCAACCCCGGCGAAAAAGTGCTGATGCCGGTGCCCTACTGGGTCACCTATCCAGAAATGGTGAAACTGGTGCGTGGAATTCCCGCCTTCGTTCAGCCGGAGCCGGGCACGCTCATGCCGAGCGTCGGCTCGATCATCGAGGCAGTGGACCAAAACACCGCAGCAATACTGATCAACAGCCCAAACAATCCTTCCGGAATGGTCGCGCCGGCTGATTTCCTGGAGGAGCTCGTGCAATATTGTGAAAAGCAGGACATATACCTCATCATGGATGACATCTACCGGGATCTGGTGTTCGATGATGGTGCGGCAGCCCCTGCTTATCGATACACAAGCGAGGCGCTCGACTCTTCGCACGTCATCGTGATCAATGGAGTGTCGAAGCTCTATGGGATGACCGGGCTGCGGCTCGGTTGGTCCGTCGCGCCGGCCGAAGTGAGCTCAGCCATCAACAAGATACAAGGGCAGATGACTTCCAATGCTTCGGTCATCTCTCAGGCTGGGGCGGAGGGGGCACTATTGGGCGATCAGAGCGTGGTTGAGGAGCTCCGTCTCCACCTGCAGGAAAATCGAGATCGATTGCTGGAGGAGTTAGCCGACCTGGAGGATCTCAAAGTGGCACAGCCCCAAGGTGGCCTCTATTGCTTTCCGGACTTTTCGGCCTTCAATCCCGATTCGAATGCGCTGGCGGAGTTCTTGCTTGAAAAGGCAATGGTTGTGACCGTCCCAGGCGTCGAGTTCGGCATGGATGGCCATATCCGCCTGGGATTCGCTGGCACCGCGGAGGATACAGTGGAGGGCGCTCGCCGCATCAAATGGGCGCTCGATCCCAGCCAGCCGGACCAAATTCAAATGGGCGACGCAGTTGTCACCAGAGATT
>Ga0255053_10002095_pt1 | contig 10721 bp, 9 predicted proteins | sample JV7_2_22_MG_FD_188635 | JGI IMG/M metagenome (GOLD analysis project Ga0255053, IMG submission 188635) | Seawater microbial communities from Jervis Inlet, British Columbia, Canada - JV7_2_22 | ecosystem: Environmental > Aquatic > Marine > Inlet | place: Canada: British Columbia | collected...
CGAACGAGAACTGTCCGGCATATCCTGCCAGAAGAGACCAGCTTGCGGCCAGGGTGGCGTAAAACATGGCCACGATGGCTACGTGGAACCAGTAAGGAGCAATTCCAAGGGCGACCAATACCACAGGGGCTAAGAAGGCAAGGATAATCAGCGCGCTCAGCGGAACCGCCACGCGCAAGTCGACACTTCGGATGCGGGTGATTGCTCGTGAGCTCACAGCTTCCTGCCGAATAGACCCTGAGGCCGGATCAGGAGTACCAGCGCAAAGATGACCAAACCAAAAGCGCTCTGATAGGCCAGGCCACGACTGGGGTCAGGGAAGCATCCGGTGCCCAAAGATTCCACCGCACCCACGATCAATCCACCCAGCAGCGCGCCAGGGATGGAGCCCATACCACCGAGCACGATGACGACGTACGACTTAGAGGCGGCCGGGATACCGACGTTAAACGTCCAGGAGAAGACCTGTACCAGCACTGCGCCAGACATGCCGGCCAGGGCCGCGCCGAGACCGAAGGCGAAGTTGTTCATTCGCAGGGGGTTGATTCCCGTGACGGCCGCAGCGTCCTTGTCCTGACTGACAGCCCTCAGGCCGCGCCCAGTCCAGGTTCGTTGGATAAACCAAAGAAGAATTGCTATTAGGACCAGCGCTATGGCAGCCGCCACCACGCGGGTCTGGAAGACGGTTATGACTCCAAATAACGGCTTGATGACCATATCGAGGAAGCGGCTTGCCTTGAACGGGAACGGGCCGATGGTAGCCACCGTGAGGTATTGAAGGAAGAAAGCGAAACCGAAAGTTACCAGGATGGCGTATTCGCCGGTTCGCTGAACTTTCCCCTCATGCATGGGCCGTAGGAAGATCCGCTCGAATACGGCCCCGATAACGAAGGTGACAATCCCCGCGAAGATGATGGCGAGAATTGGATTCAATCCCTCAAACGTATCTAGAAGGAAGAAGGCTGCGAAGCCCCCAAGCATATAGAGCTCGCCGTGAGAGAAATTCACAATCCCCAGCACGGAGAAGATCAGGGTCAGACCGAGGGCCATCAGCGCGTAGATTATGCCCATGATGAGACCATTCGTGAGCAGAGTCGCGAGATAGGCGATCGATTCGATGCATTGATCAAAGATCAGCATCTTTACGCTCCTTCCGATCGATGAGGGGCATGCAAAGGAGGGGCTGCCCCCTCCTTTGCATGTATAGCGTGCGTCTTACGGTCGGATGATCGCTCCATCGCTGGTGCGGTACTCAGCAGGCCAGATGACCGTGAGGTCGTCGGAGCTCTGTCCCGATTCTGTGTACTGCAGGAACAGCAGCGGAACATCCGGCCACTGGTGCCACAGATAGTTCGGTACACCAGCGGCTTCAGGAGGATTATCGATTCCATAGGGGAACGTAATCGTTCCCGCAGCCCCTTCGAAATTCGCACTCTCAAGCGCCGCGATGATCGCGTCCGGATCGAGCGACCCGGCACGGTTGATGGCATCCGCCATTAAGTGCAGAGAGTCGTAGGCCTCAAAGGCATAGGCTTCCGGGAAACGGCCTACTCGTGCTCTGTAAGCCTCCACGAAATCCGCGCCTGGACCTGAGACTGAGGACGTCCAAGGACCGATTCTGGGGATCACGGCGAAGTTTCCGTCTGGCACGTTTTGCCAGAACTCATCGTCATTGAGCGCCACCTGGTTAGCCACCACGATGGTCTCGGATATATCGATACCACCCTCGTACAGCTGCTGCTGCAGGTTGTAGGAGGTCTCGCCCGTCACCTTGATCAGGATCGCGTCAGGTGTCGTATCGAGCGCGTTGATGCGCGCGACGATCGGGGCGAAGTCCAGGGTAGGCAGATCTGCGAAGAAGGTCTCGTGCGTCAGCCCGAATTCCGGGAAGGCCTTGTCTGCTTTTTCAACCTGGCCGGTGCCGTAGCCGGTGTTTTCGGCCACGATAACGATGAACGTTTCGCCGTCGCCATTGTAGTCGCCCACTTCACTCAGCCATTTGGCATCCATCTCAGCTGTAAAGGTCGAGGTGGGGGCGATGCGGAAGACTTCTGGGTGCATATCGGCGGTGATGTTGTCGTTGTAGGTCTCGGCGAAGACGGTCGGGACGTGATACTTGCTCGCCACTTCCTTCATCGTGAGACCGACCGCGCTATGGTACTCGCCTACGACCGCCACAACGCAATCCTGCGTGATCATTCGTTCCATCACGGCGGTGCCGCGCTCCGGCAAGCCTTCCGTGTCATTCAGGATGATGTTGATAGGCAGGCCGAGCACGCCGCCCGCGGTGTTAATCTCATCTTCCGCGATGCTGAATGCGACTTGCATTACATTTCCGCCGGTCACGGAGCCAGGCGCGGACAGTGGCGCGGTCGCGCCAATCTGAATTTTCTCGAGACCAGCGTGATCCATTGGGGCGCAGCGGCCGGGCACGGCGGTGACTTCCACTTCTACGACCGTGGTTTCACCCTCGACCTCGACGATCTCGGTCACTACGACCTGCTCAACAATCGTCTCGGGCGTGGGAGTCGTGCAGGCCCCCGCCAGCAGGGCTACCGCGGTAATCGCGAGCGCCCATAAGATTTTTCGATGCATATTACTCCTCCTCATAATTAGGATACGGTTGGATTTTCGGATGCAAAAAAAACTACATAGACTCCCTCCATCTCCCTCATTCGAGAATCGCGCTAGCCGGCAGGGAATTCAAGCTGCCCGTCGGCCACAATCACGCGCTCGTCAAGTACAACAGTCGGTCGATACATCACCATGTCGATGTGGACCGCACTCTGGATTTCTCCACCGTAAAACAAGTTGTCGCCAAGCGCAGCGTGAACATTGCCGCGCGCCTTTTTTTCCTCCTGGAAATGGCCGTTTCGCCGCGAGAGCGGGTTTAAGCCGATGCCAAACTCAGCCAGATTGTCTGCGTCAGCCACTTTTTCAAGCACGCCGCGTAGCCCTACCGCCTGAGTGCTATCCCCGTCAACGCTCACAATCTTCCCGTGCTCAACCCGAAGTGACACAGGACGGGCTGGTAAACCAAAGTGCGCCATCGGGCCATCGATCACCAAAACGCCTTCTGCCGACCCGGTCGAAGGCATCTGTGAAACCTCGCCGTCGGAGAAGGCAGCTTCCTGGCCCGGCTCGGTAGCAAAGCCGCATTCCACGATCACGTCTTCGCCTGCGATGTTGGCCTGAATGTCGGTGCCCGAGGGCGTGGTGATATGAATGTGCTCGGCGGATCGCCATAGTTTGGCCAACTGCTGACCTTCCTCATGAAGGGCGCCGTAGTCCGCGCGTGCGCCGCCGCGAGTGAAGTTATCCACGTCGCGCATCACCATCGACATCCCGCGCAGTTTTCGCTTGTCATAGAGTTCCTTGACTGCCCGGGAGTACGTTGGCGCGCCTGAGGTACCGGTCAACCCAATCAGGCAATCGGCGTGCTGCAGCCCGGCCTCGACCACCGGGCCGAGCTCATTCTTGCGGCTAAGCTCGCGAGTTGGCATCGTAAGGACGGTAAATTCGCCGCCTACGCTCTCCACCACGCCTGCAAGCGCGTTGGCCATAGCCATTTCAGAATGCGGATCGCAGACGATCGCCACCTGTTCGCCGGGCGCTACCGCCAGCAGACGGCGCACGATCAAATCTGCCGACCGGGTAAGGTCGATGCTGATAGCGTCCAAGCCCTAAGCCTCGCCTTTCATCAAATCACGGCCTCCGCACGGAGGTTCTCGATATCCGTGGGGCTGCAGCCCAATTCGCTGAGCAGCAAACTCTCGGTATCTTCACCCAGGGTCGGGGGCGCCTTGCGGACTCGAGCCGGTGTGCGGGACAGCTTCGGAACAGGCCCTAATTGTTGGATCACTCCCAGGCTGGAGTGCTCGACTTCCTGAACCATTTCGCGCGCGCGCACTTGCGGATCGTTCAGGACCGTCGGAATATCGTTCACTGGTCCAACTGGAATCCGGTGTTCCAGCAACAGGTCAATCCACTCGCTGGCTGTCTGCTGTCGGAATATGTCCTGGAGCTCTGGCACGAGCGAATCGCGATGCTCGACTCGATCGGAATTCGTCCGATAACGCGGATTCTCACCAAGGTCTGTTCGGCCTACCGCAGTGCAGAGCCTGACAAATTGAGCGTCAGTACCAACCGCGACTGCCACATATCCATTAGAGGTAGAGAAGGTCTCGTAGGGCACGATGTTGGCGTGGGCGTTGCCGTACCGCTTGGGCGGGGCTCCTGTCGCAAAATAGTTGTGGGCTACGTTCGCCAGCCACCCCACCTGGGTATCGAAGAGGGCGATATCGATGTGCTGACCTTCTCCGGTTTCCTTTCGATGGTAAAGCGCCGCAAGAATCGCGCTGGATGCATGTAGACCGGCGGTGATGTCGACGATTGCGACCCCAACTTTTGAGGGAGGCCCATCTTCCGGGCCGGTGATGGATAGGATGCCCCCCTGCGCCTGGATCATGAAGTCGTATCCGGAGCGTTTGCTATACGGACCGTTCTTGCCGTAACCAGTGATGCTGCAGTAGATCAGGGATGGGTGTTCGGCCGCTAGTTTCTCGTAGTCCAGCCCCAGCTTAGTGGTCGTCCCCGGGCGAAAGTTTTCGACCAGGACATCCGCGGAGGCAATGAGCTCCTGCACAAGCCGCTGACCTTCCTTGTGTTTAAGATTTAGCGTCAAGCTTTTCTTGTTGCGATTGGTGCTAAGAAAATAGGCGCTTTCCTCGCCGACCCAGGGCGGACCCCACTGTCGGGTGCCGTCTCCGGACCCGGGCTGTTCCACTTTGATGACTTCCGCCCCAAGGTCTCCGAGCATCATCGTGCAGTAGGGGCCGGCTAACACGCGGGTGAAATCGATAACTCGGATCCCATCCAACGCCCCGGCGCTCATTGTGCGTCTCCGGACTTATGCCCATCCATGAAACCAAGCGACTGGGAAATCTCTGACGCGGTCATAGAAAGCAGGGGTACCAGCTTCTGCTTCAAGCTACTGCGCGAGATGGTCTCCGTCGACCCACTGATGTTGATGGCGGCCACGACCTGTCCGTGTTCACCCCAAATCGGTGCGGCTACCGCCCTCAGGCCGACTGCCAGCTCCTGATTGTTGATCGCGTAACCCCTGCGTCGCACTTTTGCCAGATCGGCTGCCAAAGAATCGATCTCAACGATCGTATTCCCGGTGCACGCGTCGAGCGCTGCTCCATTGAGTTGGGTCTTGAGCTGACCCTCTGGAAGGTAGGCCAAGATGGCCTTTCCCATCGACGTACAGTGCGCCGGCAGGCGCGATCCCATCCCCAACACCACGCCCACAATCTGGCGATTACGGATGCGGTCGACATAGACAATCTCCAGGCCATCTAATACGGCGAGGCTGACCGTCTCACCGGTTTCGCTAGATAGCCGCTCGAGATATGGTCTCGCTGACTGACGGATGTCCATGCTGCGAAGGGCCGAGAAGCCCAATTGCAGCACCTTTATGGAAGGACGATAACGTTTGGTTTCGGGATCTCGCCGGAGATAGCCGGCCCCTTCTAGGGTCGAGGCAATTCGAAGCGAGGTGGTCATGTTGATGTCGGCCGACCTCGATATCTCGGTGAGCGTCAGCTCCGAAGTGTCGTTGCTGAACAACGACAGCACGCTGAGTCCGCGCTCGAGAGTCTCAATTGAATAACGGGACATTCGGGCAATTTCAGCCAGAGTTTTACTGAGGGAAACCGATTTTCTCTGGCTGAAAGTATCGTACCGGAAGCTGCCTGCGCGGTCAATGCAAGAGGAAACTTTTAAGGAACGGGCATTCTGCGCATTACTCGTTCGAACTACTTCGATCGTCTAACCTTTGACCGCCCCCATCGTCAATCCGGCCACCAGGCGACTCAGGAAGATGCTGTAAATTATCCCAACCGGGATCGCTACGATTACGGCCGCCGCCATCAACGATTGCCAAAAGAAGACATCGCCCCGGATTAATTCGACCGGAACGCCCACGCTTATTGTCCGTTGGGCGGAGGCCGTGACAAAGGTCAAAGCATAGATAAATTCATGCAGGGTGAGAGTAAAGGTAAAGACGATTACCGCGATGATTCCGGAAACGGAAAGCGGCAGCACGACTCTTACAAATGCCGATAGACGACTGTAGCCGTCGACCATGGCCGCCTCCTCAAGATCGCGCGGAATCGAGCCGAAGAAACCTGCCAGCAGCCAGGTAGAGAAGGGGATGGTTATGGTCGGGTACGTAACCACCAGCGACCAAAGGCTGTTGTTGAGATCTAGAGCTACGACGATCCGAAAAAGCGGGATGAAAAGCAGAATCGGCGGCACGAGATAAATCAAGAACATTCCGATGCTGGCCCGCTCGCCCCATCGCCCGGCCAGGCGCGCCAGGCTGTATCCGGCGGGAACGGCGAGCAGCAGCGTGATGATCACAACCACGGCGCCCACAAACAGCGAATTACGAATGAAAACCAGATAATTGGTATTGAAGAAGAGAAATTCCAGGTTGTCTAGCGTGGGCGGCTCATTGAAAAAGAACGGGTTGTTCTGGGCTCGGTAGAGATCGCGGTCGGTCTTGAAGGCGGTGATGATCATCCACAGAAACGGCGCCGCGAAGAAAAAGCAGAAGGCGATCACTGCTGAATACAGCCCCACTCGCTTTATTCGGGCTCTGGCCACCTAGTTCACCTCGATCCTGCGTACGGTACGAAGGATCAGAATTGCAGCCACCAGGAGAACCGGAGCGAAAAACAACGCGATTGCCGCTCCTTCCGCCAGCGCACCTCCCTCAAGACCCTTGTTATAAGACCACATGGAAAGCACCTGCGTGTAATATATCGGCCCGCCCCGCGTCAATACAAAGACCACCACCAGGTCAGTGAATATTAAGATGAATCCGAAAAGTGACGCGATGGCCATGATCGGCGTGATAAGCGGCAATTTAACCTGCAGGTGGGTTCTGATGCCGCTCGCGCCATCGACCTGTGCCTGGTCAATCAATTCCTGATCGATCGAAGTCAAGCCAGCGAGCAAGATCACCGCCGATAGTGGGGTCAGTCGCCATACATGCACCAGGATTACCGAGCCCATCGCTAAGAACTCACGTCCGAGATAATTGAGATGAAGTCCGGGTCCCAGGAGGGTATCCGGACCGAGCAGTCCAATCTGTACCAGCACATAATCAATGGGGCTGAATTTGGAATCCAGCAGCCATAACCAGCCCAAGGTTCCTAAAGCGATTGGAGTGGCCCAGGGGAGAATGACCAGAATTCTAGCCAGCCACTTTCCGTGGAAATCTTGAGTAAAAATCACGGCCAGGATGTTGGCCAGCAGAAGAATGATCAGCAATGCGATAATCGTGAACACGATCGTATCGACGACCGCCCGCTGAAATTGAGGGGTTCGGATGACTCTCCGAAAATTCTCCAGTCCGACAAAATCCAGGCTGGTATCTCCGACCGTCACATCCGATAGACTGAAGGCGATCGATATGACAAGTGGTAGCCCAACAAGAGCCAGGATGAAGATCACCGCCGGCGCTAGCATCAATGCGCCAAGCACCCGTTCGTTATCGGAGAGAAGGCTAAATCGAGGGATTTTCACGGTCTCTACGCTCATTGGGCGTCCGGAGCGGTGAGGCGCCCGGTTTCCTTGTCGAAGTAGCGCAGGTGTTCGGGATTGACCGCGAACTCTCTTTGATCTCCAGCTGAGGCCGAGAAAAGTAAGGTGGATGCGACCTTAGCTACCACCTGGGTATCTTCGTCGACCGATCCGTACACCAGAGTGTCCGCACCCAGGTTTTCTACTCGATCGACGGTAACGAAATAGCTCGACGCTCCATCTTTGATCTTGGCCCCGTCTACGGGACGCATATGCTCTGGCCGAAAGCCAACCGTGTGCTCCGGACCTTCGATCAGGTTCATGCCAGGCGATCCCAAAAAAGTCGCAACGAATGTGTCCGCCGATTCGCCGTAGATCTGGGCCGGAGTTCCGACCTGCCTGACCTTGCCGGCGAGCATGACTGCGATACGATCACCAAGGCCCATTGCTTCGACCTGATCGTGGGTCACGAAAATTGTGGTTATCCCGAGGCGCCGCTGGAATCGCTGAAGTTCATCGCGGGCCGACGCGCGCAGCTTGGCGTCCAAGTTGGACAAAGGCTCATCGAGCAGCAGGACGCTGGGTTCCTTCACCATCGCTCGGGCCAGGGCCACGCGCTGACGCTCGCCCCCCGAGAGCTGGCGCGGCTTTCGATCTAGAAGCAACTCAATTCCCAGCACACCTGCCGCATGGCGAACCTTGTCATCGATCTCTCCCTTTTCGAGGCCGCCGTGGGCCTTGAGGGGAAAGGCGATGTTCCGATACACGGTCATGTGTGGGTATAGCGCGTAGCTCTGGAACACCATGGCGATATGCCGCGCGCGTGGAGGCAGCTTGGTTACCTGCTCTCCACCAATCATGATTTCGCCCTCGGATGGTATTTCCAGCCCGGCGATCATGCGCATCAGCGTGGTTTTGCCACAGCCGGAGGGTCCCAGGATGACAAGCATTTCGCCCTCCTGGATGGAGAGGTCGACTCCGTCGACCGCTTTCACATCACCAAATTGTTTCTTAAGCGATTGAATTTCTACGAAAGTTGTCATTGGATAACTAAGGCCCGCCGGAATCCAATCCGGCGGGCCTCAAGGCGAACAGCGCTGTGAAAAAACAACGTTACTTTCGCGCCTGTGCGCCTACGATGCTTTCTACCCTACTGCGCAATCGGGACTGGCTTCGCCGCCGACCAGGCCTTCAGCTCGCCACTTCTCGAAGATATCCTCAATCTGTGCGTGCGCTTCACACACCGCTTCCGCGGCGGACAGCTCTCCGAGCGCCGCCTTACCCATCATCGTTGGGATGATGCTGGCGCCAAAGACCTCACCGGTGGCAGGGTTGGCCGGTCCGGGGAAGCCGAGGTAAACGGTCCAATTGATCGCCTCGGCAAGCAGAGCCAGCTTGTCCTGTGGCCTCGACCCAAAGGGGTCTTTATCCACCCAGCCTTCAAGCTGTGGAACGGTGCTCGGAAAGGCCGGGAAGTTGTACAGCTCGCTGTTGAAGACGATCTGATTGGAGTTTGCCGCATGGTGGAGCAGGAAAGCTTTGGCGGCTTCCAGCTCCGCGCCTTCCACGTAATCGGGAATGACGTAGATACCCCACACGTGGGCCGATGCGGCCTGATCACCGCGCGGTCCAACAAGTGCTGGTCCGAACCCGATGTTGTCAGCTGCAGCGGGATCGATCTTCTGCAAACTGCGATAGGCAGAGATCGAGTTAAGAATGTAGGAGAGCTCTCCCGCGATCAACCCCTGGTTGTTGGAGGCTGGCACCCATGCGAAGACTTCCTCGGTCATGGCCGCAGCGTAAAGATCGGCCATGAACTCGACCGCCTCAACTACTTCCGGCGAGTCGATCACAACATTTTCGTCCTCGTCCTGCACGGCACCACCATAGGACCACATCAGCGCTCGGCCGGCCATACGCGAGTCGAGCTCAGGAGAGAGCCCAATCCCTAGCGGCACACCGGTGGCGTCTTTGATGGCCTTGCCGCCTTCCAGAAGGTCGCGCCAGGTCTCAGGGCCATTTGGATAGCCGGCGTCGCCCCACAACTTGGAGTCGTAATCTGCCGGATCTGGTATCCAGGAGTGGCAAAAGCCGTACCATTTGTCCACAGCCGGCAGGTATGAGCTGTTAGCGCAGCTGGCAGCCTGATCACCCCATAGCGCCTGAGCCTGTTCGTTTACATCTGTCAGGTCGTGAACCCCATTGACGAACGCAGAGGGCGCAAAGAGCACCTCAACTAAGGTCGGGCCCTCACCAGCATCGATCGACGCCGTCAGGGTACCGGTTGTATCCGGAATGCCAACGTGATCAACTTGGGTCTCAACCCCATTGGCATCGCCCCATGCCTCGAGGAAAGGATCGAACCAGATGTCGTACTGCGGGACGAAATGGCTCCACTGCACGATGTGGATGGCGGTACCTTCAGGGAATTCGGGGACTTCCACCTCGACCGGCACTTCAACTTCTACCGGAACCTCGACTTCGACCTCAACCGGAACTTCACGGGTGACTTCGACTTCCTCCGGCTCTGCCGGTTGACAGGCACCCAATAGCAAAGCCATCAGGGCCAGAGACCCGAATAGGTACCAAAGATTGCGCTTGGACATGTGTTTCCTCCTTTGAAGGCAAATGTGGTAGCGAAGGGGACATCTAGTCTAATGCAGTCGATAGGCATCGTCAATTGAAAGCGCGCATTCTCTAGCTGGCTAGAATAGATTTGACGCTCGGCGTCTGAGCGCTCATAATCACTAGGTTGGAAGATCGCAATATCCAATATGAGCCGGAGGGAGAATTCATGGATCTTCAAGTCAAGGATCAGGTAGCGTTGGTTGGTGCGTCATCGAAGGGGCTGGGCAAATCAGCCGCTATGGCGCTCGCCCGGGAAGGGGCCCGAATTGCCATCTGTGCACGGAGCGAGACCATCGAGACTACAGCGGAGGAGATCCGATCCGAGACGGGCGCGGAAGTTGTTGCAGGTCGCGCAGATCTCACTAAGCGAGATCAGGTCGATGCGTTTGTCAATCAAGCCCTGGATCACTTCGGCCAGATCGACATCTTGATCGTCAACAGTGGTGGGCCGCCGCCGGGAGACTTTATGGATCTCACGATCGAAAATTGGGAGTCTGGCG
>Ga0255053_10002097_pt1 | contig 10719 bp, 9 predicted proteins | sample JV7_2_22_MG_FD_188635 | JGI IMG/M metagenome (GOLD analysis project Ga0255053, IMG submission 188635) | Seawater microbial communities from Jervis Inlet, British Columbia, Canada - JV7_2_22 | ecosystem: Environmental > Aquatic > Marine > Inlet | place: Canada: British Columbia | collected...
GAGGCCATCGAGTCCGCCGTGCGCGGTGAAGAGGTCGCCGCCGAGCTGCTGGAGGCGGCCTTCGGCGAGATCATGGACGGCAAGGCGTCCGAAGCCGCCATCGCCGGTCTGCTCATCGCCCTGCGGACCAAGGGCGAGACCGTCGGCGAGATCGTCGCCACGGCCCGCGCCCTGCGCGCCAGGGCGGATACGGCGCCCCTGGCTCGGGCGGACGCCATCGACACCTGCGGCACGGGAGGCGACGGCGCCGGGACCTTCAACGTCTCGACCGCAGCGGCCTTCGTGGTGGCGGGCGCGGGCGTTCCCGTCGCGAAGCACGGCAACCGCGCCGCCAGCAGCCGTTCGGGCAGCGCGGACGTACTGGAGGCGCTGGGCGTGCGCGTGGATCTGCCGATCGCAGAAGCCGCGCGCGTTCTGGACGATGTCGGCATCGCGTTCTTTTTTGCGCGGCGTGCCCACCCGGCGATGCGCTTCGTGGCGCCGGTACGACAGGAGCTGGGCGTCCGCACGCTGATGAACTGCCTGGGCCCGCTGCTCAACCCCGTCGGCGTGCGCCGGCAGCTGGTGGGCGTCTACGAGCGCGGTCTGGTGGAGCGCCTGGCCGAGGCGCTGGGCGCGCTGGGCTCCGAGCGCGCGCTGGTAGTGCACGGCTCGGACGGCCTGGACGAGCTCACCACGACGGGTCCGAGCTGGGCGGCGCACTGGCGGAAGGGCGCCGTGGAGACCCTGGAGATCGATCCCCAGGCGCTGGGCATCGCCGTGGCGGCGCCCGAGGCGCTGCGCGGTGGCGATGCGGCACAGAACGCGGGCATCCTGCGCCGGGTACTGGATGGGAGCGAAGGGCCCGAACGCGATCTGGTGCTCCTCAACGCCGCAGCAGCGCTGTGGGTTGCGGACGCGGCCGGTGACCTGAAGGAAGGCCTGGTCGGCGCCCGGGAGAGCGTGGACTCGGGTGCTGCGCGGGAGCGGTTGGCCGCGTTGGTGCGCGCCAGCGCAGAGGCGGGAGGCGCGTCGTGACGATCCTCGACGAGATCCTGGCCCACAAGCGCGAAGAGCTGGAGACGGCGCGTGGGCAGCGGGCCGCGGCCGACCTGGCCGAGGGCGCGCGCCGGGCTCCGCCGGCGCGGGGCTTCCGGAGGGCGCTCTGCGAAGCGCCGGAGCCTCGCGTGATCGCCGAGGTGAAGCGTCGCTCCCCGAGCAAGGGCGAGATCCGGCCGGGCCTGGATCCGGTGGCCTGCGCCAAGGCCTATGCCGAGGCGGGAGCCGCCGCGATCTCCGTGCTCACGGACGAGCATTTCTTCGGGGGGCACCTGGATCACCTGGGGGCTGTGCGCGCCGCCGTGGACGTACCGCTCCTGCGCAAGGATTTCGTCATCGACGCCTACCAGATCGATCAGGCCCGGGTTGCCGGCGCCGACGCGATCCTGCTGATCGTGGCCGCCCTGGAGGCCGACTCCCTGGCCGAGCTGCGCGCGCATGCGGAAGACCTGGGGCTCGACGTGCTGGTGGAGGTTCACGACGAAGCCGAGCTGGAGCTCGCGCTGGCCGCGGGGACCGACCTGCTGGGCATCAACAACCGCGACCTGCGAAGCTTCCATGTGGACCTGACAACCAGCGAGCGTCTTGCGGCACGCGTGCCCGAGGGTGTGGTCTGGGTCGCCGAGAGCGGCATCCATACCCCGGCCGATGTCGAGCGCCTGCGTCGTGTGGGTGCGCATGCCGTATTGGTGGGCGAGTCCCTGATGCGCGCCCCGGACGTGGGCGCCGCTCTGCGAACGCTCCGGGGGAAGTCGTGAACGTACGCATCAAGATCTGTGGCGTCATCCATGCCGACGACGCCATGGCCGCGGTGGACGCCGGGGCGGACCTGATCGGGCTCAACTTCGTGCCGGGGTCGCCGCGCTGTCTCGACGCCCGCGCCGCCGAGGCCATCGCCAGCCGCGTGGACGGGCAGGTGGAGCGCGTTGCCGTGTTCCAGAATGCGAGCTGGGATGAGATCGAGCGCATCCTGCGGCGCGTCGAGGTGGAGCGCGTGCAGCTCCACGGCGACGAGGAGCCGGAGGATGTGGAGGCGCTGGACCTGCCGGTGATCAAGGCCCTGCGCGGAGCGGACCTGGAAGCGGCGGAGCGCTACCCGGGAACGATCCTGCTGTTGGACCACCCCACCGAGGGCGGAGGGCGCGGCAAGGTCTGGCCCTGGAGCCAGGCGGTGGACCTCATCGTCACCGGGCACGACGTGATCCTGGCCGGAGGCCTCGATGCAGATAACGTAGGGACGGCGATTGCCGACCAGGGTGAGCTGTTGCCCTGGGGCGTGGACGTGGCGACCGGAGTCGAGGGCGAGAGCCACCGCAAGGACCCGGAGCGGATCCAGGCCTTCATCCGCGCGGTGCGCGCTGCGCAGGAGAGCGACGCGTGAAGTCTGAAGCCGACGCGGGAGGGCACTTCGGCCCGTTCGGGGGGCGCTACGTCCCCGAGACCCTGATGGCGGCGCTGGAGGAGCTCCAGGAGGCCTACCCGCGCATCTCCGCGGATCCGGCCTTCAACGAGGAGCTGGTCGATCTCCTCGAGAACTACGCCGGACGTCCCACGCCGCTGACTTTTGCGCGCCGCACGACGGAGATCCTGGGCGGCGCGAAGATCTACCTGAAGCGCGAGGACCTGGCCCATACCGGCGCCCACAAGATCAACAACGTGCTGGGGCAGTGCCTGCTGGCCCGCCACATGGGCAAGCACCGTGTGATCGCTGAGACGGGGGCGGGCCAGCACGGCGTGGCGACGGCCACCGCCTGCGCGCTCTTCGGCCAGGAGTGCGTGGTCTACATGGGCGTAGAGGACATGGAGCGCCAGGCGCTGAACGTATTCCGCATGGAGCTTCTGGGCGCCCAGGTGCGCTCCGTAGAGAGCGGCTCGTGCACCCTCAAGGACGCCATCAACGAGGCCATGCGCGACTGGGTCACGAACGTTCGCAACACCTACTACTGCATCGGCTCGGTGATGGGTCCGCATCCGTACCCCACCCTGGTGCGGGACTTCCAGCGGGTCATCGGCCTGGAGGCTCGCGAGCAGATCCTGGAAGCGGAAGGGCGTCTGCCGGACGTGCTGGTGGCCTGCGTCGGGGGCGGCTCCAACGCCATGGGCCTCTTCCACCCCTTCGTCGAGGACCAGGACGTGCGCATGGTCGGGGTCGAAGCGGCGGGGAAGGGGGTCGCGTCGGGCCGTCATGGCGCGGCTGTGTTGGCGGGCAGCAACGGCATCCTTCACGGCATGCGTACCTTGGTGCTCTCGGACGACGACGGGCAGATCTTCCCGGCCCACTCGATCTCCGCGGGCCTCGACTACCCCGGCGTGGGGCCGGAGCATGCCTGGCTTCACGAGAGCGGGCGCGCCGAGTACGTGGCGGCGACCGACATGGAGGCGCTCGACGCCTTCCAGTTCCTGTCTCGGAGTGAGGGCATCATTCCCGCGCTGGAGTCGGCCCACGCCATCGCCCACGTCCAGAAGCTGGCGCCCACGCTGCCGGCGGATGCCATCGTCCTGATCAGCCTGTCGGGCCGCGGCGACAAGGACACCAGCCAGGTGCGGGAGCTGCTGCACGGAGGCCCCGAGCCGGGATGAGCCGCATCGACGAGTGCTTCGCGGCGCTTCGCGAGCGGGGCGAGACGGCCCTGATCCCCTTCCTGACGGCCGGCGACCCGGACCTGACGGTCACCGAGGCGCTGGTGCGCGCCATGGCCGAGGCCGGGGCCGATGCGGTGGAGATCGGCGTGCCGTTCTCGGACCCCACCGCCGAAGGTCCCACCATCCAGCGCTCCAGCGAGCGCGCGCTGCGCGCCGGGGTCTCGCTGCGCAACGTGCTGCAGCTGGTCAAGTCGCTGCGCGGCGAGCTGGAGATTCCGCTCATCCTGATGGGCTACGCCAACAACTTCCTGACCATGGGCGATGCGCCGTTCGTCGAGGCGGCAGCGGCGGTCGGCGTGGACGGCACCATCATCGTGGACCTCCCCCCCGAGGAGGGCGAGTCCTTCTTCGCGGCTCAGGAAGCCGCGGGGATCGACCCGATCCTGCTGGCGGCGCCGACGACCACGCCCGAGCGCCTGGGCATGCTGGCAGAGCGCACGCGGGGCTTCCTCTACTACGTGTCCCTGACGGGAGTTACCGGGGCACGGGACCAGGTGGCTGGCGACGTGGAGGAGGGCGTGAAGCGGGCCCAGGCGGCCGGCCCGCGCCCGGTCTGCGTGGGCTTCGGCATCTCGACGCCCGAGCACGCCGCCCAGATCGGGAGCTACGCGGACGGCGTCGTGGTGGGGAGCGCCATCGTGGACCTCATCGAGTCCGCGGCCGGTCCCGACGAGGCGGTGGAGGCCGTGGCGCGCTTCGTCGGCGAGCTCAAGGCGGCGCTGCGCGCCTCTCCCTGAGCTCGCGCCACAGCGCGTCCACCTGACGCCGCGTCTCCTCGGGCGAGCCCGAGTTGTCGATCACGTGGTCGGCCATGGCCCGCTTCTCGTCCAGGGGCATCTGGGCGCGCACGCGGGCTTCGATCTCCTCGCGCGAAGCTCCGTCCCGGGCCGCCGCCCGCTCGATCTGGGTGGCCACCGGGACCCAGGCCAGCACGATCGTGTCGAAGGGAAGCAACGCGCCGCTGCCGGTGCCCGTGCGCCGCCCTTCCAGGAGCAGCGGGATGTCCAGCACCACGACCTCGACGCCCGCAGCCTTGGCGGCTTCCATGCGCCGTCCCATCTCGGCGATGGTCGGCGGGTGGACGATGAGTCCGAGCCGGGCGCGCGCCTCGGCATCGGCGAAGACCTTCGCAGCCAGCGCCTTGCGGTCCAGTGCGCCGTTGGCATCGATCACGTCGTCGCCGAACGCCCGGGCGATCTCGCTCAACATGGGCGAGCCGGGTGCCTGGAGCTCGTGGACGATGGCGTCGGCATCCACGAGCACCGCGCCCCGCTCCTGGAGGAGAGCGCCTACCGTGGACTTGCCCGAGCCGATGCCTCCGGTAAGGCCGACGACGACGGTCATGGAAAGAGGATAGCGGCTCGTTCCCGCGGACGGGCTAGAAGGGCTCCGCCTCGACGACCACGCAGTTCTTGCCGGCAGCCTTGGCGGCGTAGAGGGCGCGGTCCGCGTCGCGGAAGAAGGCCTTGCGGTCGCCCTTGTAGCGCGACACGCCCACCGACACGGTGACGAAGACGACCACGTCGTCGTCGATGGGGATGGCCGTATGGCCGATCTGCATGCGAAGCTTTTCGGCCAGGTTGACCGCTCCTTCCAGGTCCGTGGCGGCCAGGACCACGAACTCCTCGCCGCCGTAGCGCGCCAGGAGGTCGCTCTCCCGGATGGCCGAGTTCATGACCTGACCGATGCGCTCCAACACGGCATCGCCGGCAGCGTGCCCGTGCTGATCGTTGAGCGCCTTGAAGTCGTCGATGTCGATCATCAGGAGCGACAACGGCTCGCCGCTGCGATTGGCGCGCTTCAGCTCACGGGTCAGGTGGTCCTGGAAGAAGCGGTGGTTGTGCAGCTTGGTGAGACCGTCGGTGATGGAGAGCTGAGCCAGCACCTCGTTGGCGGCCTGCAGAGCCTGGTTCTGCTCGCGGAGCTGCCGGTGGGCCGCATCGATCTCCGCCTGGTCTTCGCGGAGCTTGAGGGCCATGGCGTTGAAGGTGCGGGTCAGGGTTCCGATCTCGTCGTCGGTGCGGGGCTCCTGCACGTCCACGTCCAGATCCCCCTGGGCGATCCGTCGTGCGCCCTCGGCGAGGGAAACCACAGGTCGTACCAGTCCGGCGGTCACCCGGTAGGTGATCCACACCATGATGAGGATCAGCGCCACGTCGAGCAGGAGGAGCTGCAGGAGCAGCGGCTCGATCGGGTCGAAGCCTTCGTCCAGATGGGCCACGATCGCCACGTGCCAGCTCAGTTGGTCGAGCGGGCGGGCGGCGCCGATGCGCGCCGCGCCGGTGTCGGTCTGGTAGCTGACGGCCTCCAGCTCCTCGCCGGCGAGCAGGGCATCCAAGGGCAGAGGCGCGCGGTCCAGGTCCCGAACGCCTCCGAACAAGACGTGCCCCTGCGCATCCAGCAGATAGCCGCGTCCCACGCCGGGGAGCGAGTCGCCGGTCAGGAGGCTCTCCAGGCCGTCGCTGGAGTAGCGGCCCACGAGCCAGCCCGACCGGCCTGCGCGCGCGCTGGCCACGGGCAGTGGCGGCGCGGCGTCGCGCGGGAGGGCGTGGATCCCGGGCTCGGAAAGCGAAGCCGGCAGGTTCGCAGGAGGCGGCTCGCCGGCGATGAGCTGCACCGAGCCGTCACGACTCACGATCCAGAGAGCGTCCAGGATTCCCGACTCCGTGAGCTGAACCTCCAGCTCCTGGCGCGCGGCATCGGACCCGCGCAGCACCCGCGGATCGTCGGCCAGGAGCTTGACGTGGCCATGGCCGGCGGCGAGCCAGGCGTCGACGCGCCTGGCGGTGCGTTCGATCTGGGCGGGGAAGGTGAGTTCGACGATCTGCTGGAAGAAGTCACGGGCGAAGCTGACGCTGGCCCCGCCCACCAGGAGCCCGCGCAGCGTGATGGCCAGCAGCACCGCCAGGGCAACCTTGGCGGGAAGGCTGCCGAGTCGACGTGAGGCTGCATTGGGCCTGGGCATGGGCGGGGGGCCTCCGGGCTCTCCCAACGCGGAGAGTCCTCCAACGTCTTTCGGACCGCGGAGCTCGCAACTTGACCGGGGCTACTAGAATTTGTCTCTAAGAAACAGCTAGTTGCGAGAATGTGGCGACTCGCCCCAGGGCAAAACACCCCCGCGATCGACAAAATCCGATAACCCCTTGCCACAGCGGCAAAATCCGCCAGGATGCGTTTGCGGCAGTGGAGCCCCTCCGATATCTTGCGCCTGTCTTTTCGGGGGTTTAGCGGGGTTTGCGCAGATGCGGACCCGCATTCTCCCGCGGTGTTCCGTTCGGTGAAGGACGGCAGCGCCCCGTCACCATCGATTCGAGGCGTTCTGGGAATGAGCGAGCGCATCAAGCCGGGTCCTGCATCGGCCGTCGCCGGGAGCGACGACGTCGAGCTTGCACGCCTGCGCGCGGTCATCGACGCCGAGGACGACGCGATTCTCGAGCGCTTGAACCGGCGCGCCCAGCAGGTGTTGGAAGTGGGGCGCTTGAAGGCGCGGCGCGGGCACCCCGTATATGACCGCAGTCGGGAGAGCGTCATCGTCGAACGCTTGACCGCGGCGAACACGGGTCCGTTCCCCGACGCGGCGCTGCCCGCGGTGTTCCGCGAGGTGATCTCCGCGACCCGGTCCCTGGAGGCGCCGCTGTCGGTGGCCTACCTGGGCCCCGAAGCCACCTTCTGCCACCAGGCGTCCCGAGAGCGTTTCGGCGGCTCCGCGAGCTTCGTGCCGGTTCGCAGCATCCCGGATGTGTTCGGCGCCGTGGAGCGGGGCGCCGCCGATCTGGGCGTGGTCCCGGTCGAGAACACCACCGAGGGTGTGGTCACCCAGGCGCTCGATGCGTTGGCGGAGTCGGAGCTGGTCGCCGGCGGAGAGATCGTGCTGCGGATCTCGCACCACCTGCTGTCGCGCAGCGGCCGGCGCGAGGACGTGCAGCGCGTGGCCTCCCACCCTCAGCCGCTGGCCCAGTGCCGCGAGTGGCTGGATCGGGAGCTTCCCGGCGTTCCCCGCATCGAGACGGCGAGCACCGCGGTCGCGGCGAGCCTGGCCCAGGAAGACCCGGGGGTGGCCGCGATTGCCAGCTCGCTGGCGACCGAGACCTACGGGCTCGAGACCGTCGAGGCCTGCATCGAGGACCGGCGCGACAACACGACCCGCTTCCTGGTGATCGGGCGCGAGCTTCCGGAGCCCAGCGACCGCGACCTGACCTGCGCGGTGTTCACCGTGCGCAAGGACGAGTCGGGGGCGCTCTATCGCTTGCTCGAGCCCTTCGCACGCCACGGCGTGAACCTGACCGCCATCCACTGCCGTCCCATGAAGGGCAAGCCGTGGGAGTACCTGTTCTTCGTGGACATGGAGGGCCACCGGGACGACGCGGCGGTGCGCGCCGCCCTGACCGACGCCGCGGAGTACGCCTTCTCGCACCGGGTGTTGGGCTCGTTCGCCCGTGCTCCCGGCCGGGGTCGCGCTGCCGAGGAGGGCGGCCGATGAGCCTGGCCCAGCGCGTGAAGCCCCGCGTGGCCTCGCTCCAGCCCTACCAACCGGGCAAGCCCATCGAGGAGCTGGAGCGCGAGCTGGGCATCCACAACTCGCTGAAGCTGGCCTCCAACGAGAACCCCCTGGGTCCGTCGCCTCGGGCGCTGGAGGCCGTGCGCGAGGCGCTGCCTCGCGTGCACCGCTATCCCGACGGCGCCTCGTTCCTGCTGCGTCGGGCGCTGAGCCGGCGCCTGGACGTGCCCGAGGACCAGCTGGTCTTCGGCTGCGGCTCCGACGAGCTGCTGGAGCTGGTGGCCAAGGCCTTCGTGGGGGAGGGCGACGAGGTCGTGTACGCCTGGCCGTCGTTCGCCATGTACCCGATCGTGATGCGAGGGGCCGGCGCCGATCCCGTCGAGGTGCCCCTCGACGAGCAGCGGGTGCACGACCTGGAGGCGATGGCTGGGGCGGTCAGCGAGCGCACCCAGGTGGTCATCGTCTGCAATCCGAACAACCCGACCGGAACCAGCGTGGGCGCCGAGGCCTTCGATCGTTTCGTCGCCGGCCTGCCCGACGACGTGGTGCTCGTGATCGACGAGGCCTACGTGGAGTACGCCCGGCGGGCCGACTTCCCGGACGCGCTGGCCTGGATCGCGCGGCGCCCGGCGACCGTGATCCTGCGCACCTTCTCGAAGATCTACGGGCTGGCCGGGCTGCGCATCGGATACGGCGTGGCGGGAGCCGAGCTGGCCGGGTACCTGGAGCGCGCCCGGCACCCCTTCAACGTCAACTCGCTCTCCGAGGTGGCGGCCTGCGCGGCCCTGGAGGACGAGGAGCACGTGGCCCGCGCCCGGCGACTCAACACCGAGGGCCTGGTCTACCTGGAGCGCGAGCTGGGCGAGCTGGGCCTGGAGACCTGGCCCTCGGACGCCAACTTCATCCTGGTGCGCGCGGGGGAGGAAGTCTACGAGCCGCTGTTGCGCGAGGGCGTGATCGTGCGCCCCATGGGCGGCTTCGGCCTGGCCGACTGCGTGCGCGTGACCGTGGGGCTTCCCGAGGAGAACGAGCGCTTCGTGAAGGCGCTGCGCCGGATCCGCGAGAGCGGGGCCGCGGCATGAGCGTGCACTTCCGACGCATCGCCGTGCTGGGCCTGGGCCTGCTGGGGGGCTCGGTGGCCCGCGCCGCGCGCGAGCGGGGTCTGGCAGATCGGGTGGTGGGCGCGGCGCGCCGGCCCGGCCCGCTGGAAGCGGCGCTACGCGACGGCGTAGTGGATGAGACGGCGTCGGCGCAGGACGCGGTTCGCGGCGCGGACCTGGTGGTGCTGGCCACGCCCGTCGGCGCCATGGAGCCGTTGCTGCGCGCCGCGGCTCCGAACCTGGAGGACGGCGCGCTGGTGACCGACGTGGGTAGCGTGAAGGGCCCGCTGGCGGATACCGTGCCCGGGCTGCTTCCGCCGGGTGTCGCCTACGTGGGTGCGCACCCCATGGCCGGGAGCCATCTGCGAGGCGTAGAGCACGCCCGGGGTGATCTGTTCGAGGGCGCTCCCTGTGTCCTGACGCCCGCCGCGGGCGTGGAAGCGGACTCGTTGGAGCGCTGTGCCGGGTTCTGGCGCGCCCTGGGCGCGCGGGTCGTCCTGCGCAGCCCCGAGGAGCACGACAGCCAGGTCGCCTGGACCAGCCACGTGCCGCACCTGCTGGCCTTCGCCTTTGCGGGCGCACTGGCCGACGCGCCGGCGGGCGCTGTGGACGTGGCCGGTAGTGGCTTCCGCGATTTCACGCGCATCGCCCACAGCGATCCCGCGCTGTGGACGGAGATCCTGTGCGCCAACCGCAAGGCCATGGCCGGACCGCTGCAGCAGGTGTCCGAGCGGCTGGGCGAGCTGGCGCGAGTCCTGGAGACCGGCGATCCCGATGCCGTGCTCCGGGCCCTGTCGGACGCACGCGACGCCCTCGGGCGGTACGCGGCCGGAAATCCCGATGCCCGATCCGGGGGCGAAAACCTGGAAATCACCCCGCCCCGTGCGGGGACCCACAGGAGTGAATCCAACAACTCATGAGCGATGAACCGACGAGTATGAGCGGCGGCGAGAGCTTCGCCGACCTCTTCGAGCAGAGCGCCAACAAGGCCAAAGAAGGCCAGGTGACCAAGGGCAGGGTGCTCGCGATCGACGATGACCAGGTCCAGGTGGACGTGGGCTCCAAGTCCGAGGGTCTGATCGACACCTGGGAATTCATGGACGAGGACGGAACGCTTCTCGTCAAGCCCGGTGACGTGGTGGACGTTCTGATCGAGGAGTCCGAGGACCACACCGGCCGCATCGTCCTCTCCAAGGAGAAGGCGGACCGGCTGAAGATCTGGGACGAGATCAGCGAGGCCTACGAGGGCGACCAGTCCGTGGAGGGGGTGATCTCTTCCCGTGTGAAGGGCGGGCTCTCGGTCGATATCGGAGTCAAGGCCTTCCTGCCCGGCTCGCAGGTGGATCTGCGACCGGTTCGCAACCTGGACGGCATGGTGGGGGAGCGCCACCACTTCAAGATCATCAAGTTCAACAAGCGGCGCGGGAACATCGTGCTCTC
>Ga0255053_10002099_pt1 | contig 10715 bp, 9 predicted proteins | sample JV7_2_22_MG_FD_188635 | JGI IMG/M metagenome (GOLD analysis project Ga0255053, IMG submission 188635) | Seawater microbial communities from Jervis Inlet, British Columbia, Canada - JV7_2_22 | ecosystem: Environmental > Aquatic > Marine > Inlet | place: Canada: British Columbia | collected...
ATTTCGCCCGTCAACGAAATGTCACCATTTTGCGCCAGCTTCCAGCCCGCCCCTCGCTCCGCAAATCCTGCCGCCTCAAGCGAAAGCGCCCCAAAAATGGAAAAAGAATCATGCAATTCAAATAGCTGAATGTTGTCTGTAGACAATTCTGCTTGCATCAAGGCTCCGTTGGCTGAATGGGCAGCCGCGGTCAATATCAAGGGGTCCGGCCGATCGTGCACCGCCAGGGCGGAAGTAGAAATAGCCGAGCCGACGATCCCAATCTGGGGGCGGTCGCTGCCATTGGGCAGAGTAGATGCGCGAGCCAGGATCAGAGCTGCCGCTCCATCCGCCAGCGGAGCCACGTCAAAGGTGTTGAGAGGTTCGCTTACGACGGGCGCCTTGGCATATTGTTCAGGCTTGATCGCTCTGCGGAACATCGCATTCGGGTTGGTCACCGCGTTCTGATGCGCCGTCAGGCTAAATCCCGCTAAGGAATCACTGGGTGCTTCGTTTTCGTACAAATAGCGCTGCATGAGGAGCGCAGCCTGAGCACTGGGTGTGATACCTTGCACGGCCTCGTACTCTGAATCGGTTCCAGTGGCGAGTGCGGCCTGCACCTGACCGCTGGCCTTATCGGTAACCTTCTCGACCCCCAGGACCAGTGCCGCGTCTATCGCGCCAGATGCCAGCGCCAGGGTTGCATGTCGTACGGCCACCCCTCCAGATGCGCCTGAAGCTTCGATGGTTGAGGCTTCCACGCCCCGCATGCCGGCAAAGTCCGCAAGAAGGGCTCCCAGGTGAGATTGACCAGACAGTGCGGGTGCGAGCATGTTAGCCACGTATAGTGCCTGCGGTCTCAGACCTCCAGAATCTGCCTGAGCGGCGCTCATCGCCTCCAGCGCCAGGTGTCGCAGGGAAAGTTCCCAATGTTCGCCCACCGGCATCATGCCCACTCCAGCTATTACAACCGCGTCGGGTTTGTCAGTCATTTCAGGACCAGCTTGCCTCTAAACCTTGCGTAGGTCGCATAATCTATTAAGCTGCGTCGCTTCACATAGCTTTGGGTATCTCTTGCGGCTGTGCGGCGCTGCGCCAGTGCTTCAGTTGCCCGAAGGCTGAAGGCATCGGATCCCGCACCCGAACCGTAAGAGACCATCAGGATCCGGTCTCCTGGTTCGGCAATGTCCAGGATGGCCGTCAAACCCACCATTGCCGAGCCGGCGTATGTGTTCCCAATATCCGGCACCAGCAGTCCGGCCTCGATCTGCTCTTGTCCGAAGCCCAGGGTTTTTGCGACCCGCACAGGGAATTTGGTATTGGGTTGATGGAATACGGCGAATTTATAGTCGGAAGCCGTAGCCCCGATCGCATCCATCAGATATTCGGCAGAGGCCTGGACATGGCTGAAATACGCCGGCTCCCCCGTGAACCGCTCGCCGTGTTCTGGATAGGTCTCATTCGCACGGCGCCAAAAATCCGGGGTGTCGGTTGCGTAAGAGTAAGACCCTTCAATTACACAAACCGCACTCTCTGCTGGGCCAATGATGAACGCCGCGCCTCCCGCACCGGCGGTGTATTCAAGCGCATCCCCCGGCCGCCCTTGAGCAGTATCCATCCCGATTGCCAGAGCATAGTCGGCCATTCCGGATCCGACGAAACCGATCGCAGCCTGAATCGCCTCTGTGCCGGCTTTGCAGGCAAATTCCCAATCAGCTGCCTGGATGTGCGGGGCAGTTCCAATGGCTTCTGCCACAACCGTAGCGGTCGGCTTGACCGCATATGGGTGCGACTCCGAGCCAACCCAAACGGCGCGGATTTCGGTGGGGTCAATAGCGGAGCGTGCCAGGGCGTTGCGGGCCGCCTCGATCGACATGGTGATGACGTCCTCGTCCAAGCCAGCAACGGCCTTCTCTTTGATGGGAAGGCCGGCCTTGCCGTCGGTCCAAATCCGGGCAACTTCCTTCGCCGGAAGACGGTACTGCGGCACATAGGCGCCATAGCCCGTGAAACCCGCCTCGCGGTTCGGTTTTAGCATCTTGTTTTCTGCCATTGATCTCGCTTTCAGTATAGGTCACCCATCTTAGAGCAGCTTGAGAAGCTCTTCTGCACGCTCCAGAAGGATGTTGTCTTCCTCTATCATTGCGCCGGCCACTTCATCAATTTGGCTTCCTTTGGCGCCGGCAGCAATGGCTAGCTGACGAGCATGGAGCCCCATATGCCCGCGTTGAATACCTTCTGTTGCGAGCGCTCGCAGCGCAGCCAGGTTCTGAGCCAATCCCACTGAGACTACGATTTCCGCCAGATCCTGCGCCCGTTCGACGCCCATGAGCGCCAGCGCATCGCGCGCTCCAGGATGTACGCCGGTTGCACCGCCGATTGTTCCCAGAGCAAGCGGGATTTCCAACTCACCGTTCAACAAACCCTGCTCATCAACCCACCAGCGACTTAGCGACGTGTATGCTCCCGTTCTGGCTGCGTAGGCATGTGCTCCGGCTTCCACCGCACGCCAGTCGTTGCCGGTTGCGATAACGACTGCGTCGACGCCGTTCATGATGCCCTTATTGTGCGTGGCAGCTCGATAAGGATCGACCGCGGCAAAGGCCCAGGCCTCAACTACGCCGTCTCGTACTGCCTCACCTGTGAACTCGCCAAATGCCAGGGCGCCTGGAGGGATGCTGCAGGATGCCCTGGCAAGCCGCCGGTCCGCCAGATTAGACAAGATGCGAAGATGGGTTCTGCCGCCAGTCAAAGCCTCTACCAGCGGGGCAATGCCCTCCAACACGGTGTTCACTGAGTTCGCCCCCATCGCATCCACAGTGTCGTAGATCAAGTAGAAGACCAGCATCGGCCCGACGGGGCTCTCAGCGAAGGTCTTCACTTCGATTGCGCGTGCTCCGCCGCCGACTGCGACCATCATGGGTCCCGCCTGGTTTGCGGCTTCGAGCAATTGTGACTCTGCTTGCAGAAGCGCTTCTTTGGCCTTCGAAAGGTCTTTGAGATCCAGGACCTGGATCTGGCCTATCATATGGGATGGATCAGCCTCCGCTATAAAGCCTCCCGATTCGCGTACGATCTTTGCCATATACGAGGCTCCTGCCACGACCGAAGGCTCCTCGATGGCCATGGGTACCAGAACTTCCCTTCCATTGACAACGAAGTTGGTCGCGACGCCTAACGGAAGGCTGTGCAGTCCCACCACATTTTCGATCATCGAATCCGCAAGCGCGACATCAAGGCCATCGGGCCCCGCAAAGCCATCCAGCGGACGCCCAGCAGCCTGCTTAAGTCGGGATCGGCGCTCCTCCAAACCCATATCGTAGAAGTTTGGGATTCGCGAGCTTGTTGGGCGCTTGCCAGAATTCACTTTAGGTTCACCATTATTCGGTACCCGCAGCCAGACTACAGCCTACACACTGGGGCTGGCAAAAACTATCAACCCTGGCAATTGCCCGATAATCAAAAAGACGACGGGTGGTTTGACCCGTCGTCTGAGGATTAATGTGGGGTTGCTTAGTTCTTAAGATATTGGGTTTGGAGAATCAGGTCCAGCCAGATGAAGGCCAGGCTGCCGAACCCGATGAAGAGCAGAAGAGGAAGATCTCCAGGGAAGAGAAAGTTGGTCCAGAATTTATTCAGGTCCGAACCAAAGATGATGATGGTCCCCGCGGTGGAGACCAATCCAAAGCCGATCGATACAATCCAAAGTGCGCTGCGACGAATTGTCATTTGCCCTCTCCAGCCGCATTGTATTCGGGGCACAAAAGAGCGTCAAGCGCATGAGCGACCAGATTTCCAGACCACTCGGCTCGCCAGTCAGGCCGCATAAGCAAAACTCCCCACGAAGGTGGGGAGCGGCAACGTTCAGTGCATCGATCAGTTAATCGCTACTGCGTGATTGCCATGGGGATCTCCTCTGTGATCGCTCGTGTATCGATGTTTATAGGTTAATTCTCGGTGAAGTAGGCGCTTACAGTAGAGCGTAGTTCGCTGGCCGAAAAAGGCTTCGACATGAACCCAGCTGCGCCTGCTTCAAACGCATATTCTTGAATCTCAGGCTCTGAATAGGCGCTGATCACAACCACCGGGATGTCGGCCCAGGCGGGAGTCTCCTGCAACCGCTTGATCAGCCCAACTCCGTCGATATCGGGCATCATCATGTCCGTCAAGATCAGGTCGGGGCGGGTCGTATCCAGCTTGCCAAACGCGTCGTTCGCGTGGTGGGCCATGTGTACTTCATATCCCTGGGTCTCCAGGATTACGGTCACTACATCGCAGAAACCACGCTCATCGTCGACCACCAGGATCGATCGGGAATTCTCAATTTCTTTCGCGTTTAAAGTCAACATATTCAGTCCTCCCTATTTGGCCACATTGTATGGCCACCAACTTTCACCGACCTTAGCAATCGACCCAAGAATCTATCAGTCACCTTACGGTATGGGGCGAGGCTGCAGGGAACAATAAAAAAAACCCCCCCGAAGGGAGGTTCACCGATAGGTTCGCTCACGTTCGATTTATGCCTCGGCGAACTTCTCTGCGATCTCGAGTCGATTTCGGCCTGCTCGCTTGGCGACGTAGAGCGCCTCATCGGCAAGCGCGATGAGTTCGTCGGCGCCTGCGTCAGGGAAAAGGTCGCTTGAAACGACGCCTGCGCTGGCGGTGACCCAGAGCGGCGCCTGGCCAATCATCATTGTTTCCTTTGCAATTTCCCGCCGTAGCCGCTCGCCCAACATCACAGCCATTTCTATGTCGCAGCCTGGGTGTACCGAGAGGAATTCGTCGCCGCCGTAACGCCCTGTAGCGTCATAGGTGCGGACGCAATTTCGCATTCGCTGCCCGCATTCCAACAGCACCGTGTCGCCTGCTTGATGCCCGTAGGAATCATTGATCCGCTTGAAGTCATCCAGGTCAATCATCGCTAGACCTAAATACTCGCCCTTGCGCCGACCTCGATCGAGCTCGCGGTCAAGGATCTCCAGGATTGCCGCTCGATTCCAAAGGCCAGTAGCGGCGTCGGTTGTCGCCTGCGAATGCAACTTATCTCGTGTCTGGATGAGCTGTTCCTGGATTTCCAGGATGCGTTTGCCGGCTTCGAGCCTGGCCTGCAATTCGTGGGAGCGGAAGGGTTTGACGATGTAGTCGTCGGCTCCGGCGTTCAAGCCGGCGACGAGGTGCTTCTCCTCATCGTACATTGTGAGCAGAAGGATATAGATGTACGGCTCCTGGGATTGCTCACGCACTCGGCGTACGATTTCCTCGCCGTCTATCCCTGGCATGCTCTTGTCCAGGATGGCCATTCGCGGCGCGTCGTCACGCTGGAGAATGTCCCAGGCCTCATCGCCGTCGTCGACGGCGACGACCTGATAACCCCATTCGCCCAGCATCTCTCCCAAATGGTCGAGGGTGCTGTCATGATCGTCCGCGATCAGTACTTTATTGTTGTCGATAGACACAAAGACCTTCCCGAAGGAAAGGTGGATTGTGTCCATTCTAAAAGGATCTGAGGGAGAAACAGCTTACAGGGAACTTACGAGAGGTGCCCCCACGGGGATTCGAACCCCGGTCTTGGCCTTGAAAGGGCCACGTCCTAGTCCCCTAGACGATGGGGGCGGGCATTGAGGTGGCGGATTCTAACATGCAGGGTTCGGGCGAGCCCCGCGATATCACCGGCCCCTCGGTAAGATGAGGCTGTCACCGGCTCCCACGAAATGAGGGAGCGGTGATGAGCCTGCGAACGCAAAGCTCTCGATCGGTCCAGGCTCGAATGCGTGCGTCCATCTTCGCCGGCGTGCTTGCAGATGTAATCACTGTTGGAAGTCTGGCATCGAAGCGGTAGCCAAATAATTGGTAAAGTTTTTCGCGCACCCATGGCGTCATCGATTCGGTTCCCAAGTCGTCGAGCACTAACAGTGGGGTATTTCGGATCTGGTTGAACCTTCGGTCATAAGAGACCGTTGAAGCTGGGCTGAAGGTCGACCGCAGATGATCCAACAAGTCGGGAACACTGACAAAGGTGACCGGATGTCCCTGCGTAAGGCGATAATTGGCAATGGCGGCGGCCAGGTGCGTCTTACCGACCCCGTAACTTCCCCCAAACATCAGCCAGCCAGCGGGTTCCTCGGCAAACACCTGTGCTGCTTTGAATGCATCTCCGAGTGACCTGAGCTGCTCGGAAGGAAGCTTCTCTCCCTTACGCAGTCGGAAGCTATCAAAGGTCTGATCATGATGGAGATCTAGCGAGGACAGCTCGTCCCGGCCAGATTGTTTCATCGGTGTACGGTAATCTGGCGCGTGGATGTAGATCCGGTCCACCAACGATGGATCCAGGATGCGCGATCGCAATCGAGCCTCGATTTCCTCTAAGGCTAAATTAGTGGTGATCACCACAGATAGGCGATTCGTGTATCGATGATTGAGGATCTGAAATAATTTCTCACGTGCCCACTCGGTCGCGTTCTGGGTTCCAAAGTCGTCCAGCACAATCAGCGGAGCCGTGCGAATCTCATCGAACCGCTGTTGGAAAGTCGTACTCTCATCACTGAATGTGGCACGCAGCTCGTCCAGAAGGTCTGGAACGGTGAGGAATAGAGTTGCGATACCGTTTTCGGCCGCCTCGTTCGCGATCGAGGCCGCTAAATGGGTCTTCCCGACTCCGAATCCGCCTTGAAGAAGTAGCCATCCCTCCACGTTCCCGGAGTAGGTCTTTGCGCGCTTGAATGCCGCCTGCAGAGATTCTCGCTCCTGCTCGGTTGTACCGACCCTTCCGTCGGGGTCGAAGGTGTCAAACGTTAGGTTTCTTAGCTCATCGAGACGGCTGAGTCGGAAAAGCCGCTCCTGCAAATGCAGGCGCAGCTCCGGATCTCGACAATCGCAGATTTCCAGGCGACCAAAGTCTGGATGCCCGACCGGCGCCTGAACGCGCAGATATCCAACTCCTCCGCAGTGTGGGCAATCCGGGTCCCCTAAGAGATCGGTCGATCCGTTAGGAGTCCCAGAAATCTGCGAATTGGCCCTGCTGGAATCGTCGGCGGGCTCTTTCGGTGTCTCCTCGGTCTTCTCGCTCATGCTTCCCTGTCTCCATCCTGTCTTGAAGGATGGCTTCGACATAGCGCCATTTCCGAACGTTGTTATCGACCGCGATCTGAATGGCATCAACGATCCAGTCTTCGGGGTAAGTCTGCTCTGCATCTCGCAATCGATCCGCGATCATGGGAGTCAGGGGTCCAATGTTCTTCTCGTAGAGATTGAAAATATTCGGTCGTTCCAGTCGAAGCTCAAGGGGTGCCTCAGACTCCCCACTTGGCCTCCACTTACCAGCTTCAATGGCTTCTACGGCCGCCCGGCCGTTCGGGCCGTTCAGGAAATAAAAGCCTTCCCGATCCCCGCCCATTTCCAGCGTTGCCATTATTAAGGAACCTCGAGCTACGCACCGTTCCAGTGCATCGTCCAGCGCTTCCAATCCCTTGAGCGGCCCAGATAGCGCATCCAGAAGCAGGCTGTCTTTCGCTAATTCGTCCCGGCTAAGATACGGAAAATCCCCTTCGGATCGCGCCAAATACCAGAAGGAATAAAGGATCATTTTGAGCTCTGCCAGATGATCGATGCTTGGCAACAGCTCGCTGAAGAAGGGATTTGGGATGGCCGTCAGACGGGTCGTGCCCGCCGGAAAACCATTGAAGGTGCTCATAATTCGGGGGCGGGTTCAGCCTCCCGTATTCGCGGGGCGGCTGCATTCTCGAACTTGGCCAACGATTCGCGGAAGACCAACTCGATCGATCCGACCGGGCCGTTTCGGTGCTTAGCGACCACAATCTCCGCGATATTTTGCTTCAGCGTGTCGGTTTCGTACTGATCAGGCCGGTAGATGAACATCACGATATCCGCGTCCTGCTCCAAACTGCCGGATTCACGCAGGTCGGACAGCAGGGGGTGTTTGTCGGATCGCTGCTCGACCGCTCTGGACAACTGCGCCGCGGCCAGGACCGGGACGTTAAGCTCGCGGGCCAGCGCCTTGAGGTTTCTGGAGATATAGGAGACCTCCTGCACGCGATTATCCATGCGTGTGTCGCCTGTCATCAATTGCAGATAGTCGATGATGATTAGATCCAGGCCAACTTCCATGTGCAGCCTGCGACATTTGGTGCGCAGCTGAAGCGGGCTGATCGAAGGCGTATCGTCGAGGTAGATGTGAGTCTCTCCCAGGGCGCTGACTGCCTGGGTGAAGAGCGGCCACTCCTCATCCTGGATCTCGCCGAGCCGTAACTTCTGGGAGTTGATCCCGGTTTCCTGAGCGACCAGCCGCTGAACCAGCTGCTCGTTTGACATCTCCAGCGAAAACATAGCCACGTGCTGCTTGTGAAGCTGGCTGGCATTCTTGGCAACCGAAATACAAAAGCCTGATTTCCCCTGGCCCGGGCGCCCGGCGATGATGAGCAGATCACTCGGCTGCATTCCGCCCAGCAAGCGATCCAGATCAATGAAGCCGGTTGGCACACCAATCGTTTCATCTTTGTGGCGAGCCAGGTAGTCGATTCGGTCGTAGTACTCACTCAGCACCTGTCGAATGGGCTGCAGTTGGTGCGGGAGACGCTGCTCGCTGACGCCAAAGACCGCCTTTTCGGCCTCATCGACGACGTCCTCCAAAAGGGTGTCGGACTGATGGGCCAGACGCGCGATCCGATTGGCGGCTTCCAGCAGCCGTCGCCGAGTGGCGGCTTCTTCCACCATATGGCCATACGCTTCTGCGTGAATTGAGGACGGAACGTTGTTGATTAGCCCGGTGAGGTAGGCATGCCCGCCGACTTCGACTAGCCGACCCTGACTGTCAAGCTGCTCCCCAACCGTCAGAAGATCGATCGGCTGGCGTTGTTCCTGGAGGTTGGTAAAAGCCTCCCAGATCCACTGGTTGCGATGCAGAAAGAAATCATCGGCAGAGAGAAAGTGGGCCAGGTCGTAATAGACCTCCGTGTTGACGAGTACGGAGCCCAGCACGGCCTCTTCCGCTTCCCGATTGTGGGGAATGGATTGGCCTTCGTTTGAATTCGTCGACTTTTCTGTCATATTAGTAAACCGAAAATTGGCGCAGCAATTCGCCTTGTCAAACGTTGTTTAGGTTGGAATGCGCATGGGAAGGAGGTCAGCGCGGTTTGGCCTATTCCTCCGAATTGCCCCCTGAAGATTCCATGTCATCCAGGTCGAGCGTCTCGACAAAGTCTTTGAAGACCTCCAGTCGCTCTTCTCCACCTTCCCCAAGGTCCTCTGATTCCAGCTCATCCTCCGGCACGGAGGCAGCTTCCTGCATGACATCTTCAGAAACAAAAACCGGAACGTGGGCTCGAACGGAGAGCGCAAGCGCATCGGAGGGACGCGAGTCGATCTCAATTTCCTGCCCGTTGGCGGTCATGATGATCTGTGCAAAGAAGACGTCGTCCTTCAGCGAAGTGATATTGATCTGCGTAATTTCAGCGCCGAGTTCCTGCAAGACATTGCGGAGCAAATCGTGCGTCAGCGGACGCGAGACTTCCAATTGCTGAAGGCTGACCGTTATGGCTTCAGCCTCATACGGACCGATCCAAATGGGTAAGAAGCGGTCCGAATCGACATCCTTAAGAATCACGATTCGGTGCTGCGACATTAAGCTGACTCGAATGCTGTCGATTGATACTTCAACCATCGTTGGGGCTCAAAAGGTAGGCCATTCTAACATACCGACCCGCGCGGCATTTTTGGGCAATTTTGGGTGGATGGCGACAAGGTCGGAGCGATTTTGGAGCCGGAATTCCTGGCTACGCGAGGGCGACCGCGATGCCAGCCGCAACCTGCGCATTGTTACGCAGGAGCGAAAGGTTTGCTCCCAGGGATCGGCCGTTCGTGTATTCGGACATTCTCGATAGCAGGAATGGCGTCAGCGCCGCGCCGCTCACTTCGCGCGCTTCTGTCTCTGCTTGCCGCAGAGCCTCCTGAACTTCTTCCAGAGGGATGGCATCTGATTCGGGACACGGAACAGCGATCAATACCGCGCCGGCAGAAGGAACATCCCAGTGGCTGCGTAGGATGGCTGCCACTTCAGTCGGCGTATCCGCGCGGACGCTGACCGGAAGCCCGCTCTCTCGGCTGTAAAAACTCGGGAATTCATCGGTCTGATAGCCGATGACAGGCACGCCGGCTGTTTCCAGCCATTCGATCGTGCGCGGAATATCCAAAATTGCCTTGGCGCCGGAACATACAACCGCAACCGGAGTCTGAGCCAGCTCGGGCAGATCTGCCGACACATCCATGCTATCTCCACGGTGCACGCCGCCGATCCCACCGGTGGCAAAGATCGATACTCCCGCAGAGTGAGCCATAATCATCGCTCCCGCAACTGTGGTGCCTCCGGACCGCCCGGCCGCCCCGGCCCAGCCAAAGTCGCGGCGGCTGATCTTCACCGCCTGATCATCGAGCGACAGGCGCTCCAGCTCTTCGTGAGTCAGCCCAAGGCGCGCAACGCCATCAATAACGGCCGTGATTGCCGGAAGGGCGTTTGCTTTTCGGACTTCAGCCTGCATTCGGCGGGCTAGCTCTAGATTGATTGGGCAAGGCAGGCCGTGCGTAATCACGGCCGATTCGAGCGCCACTACCGGAAGGCGCTCTGAAAGCGCAGCACTGATCTCTGGGTGAATCTGGAGCCAGTTCGAGTCGGATTTGGTCATCATGTGCGCGGTTCTAAGGTTTTTTTTAATGATGCGGCTTCG
>Ga0255053_10002101_pt1 | contig 10713 bp, 8 predicted proteins | sample JV7_2_22_MG_FD_188635 | JGI IMG/M metagenome (GOLD analysis project Ga0255053, IMG submission 188635) | Seawater microbial communities from Jervis Inlet, British Columbia, Canada - JV7_2_22 | ecosystem: Environmental > Aquatic > Marine > Inlet | place: Canada: British Columbia | collected...
TGTCGCCCATACAGCGCGAAATCCTCGTGGATCGCCTGCTGGCACTGGATTCACCGGATATCGACGTCGAGCAAATCCAGTGGGTCGTGCTCATGGTCCTGTTCAGCCAGCCGGGCCAGGAAATTGCCTACGCCCGCATGGAAGACCTTGTTTTCGATGAGAGCACCGGAGCACTTCACTAGCGCGTCGGGCAGCCGATTTCCGCGGCGTGTGAAATACGATTTCTTGACACGCTGCGACTAAGCATGTAATTCAACCGCGGCATTGACCGCGGTTTTTTATTGAATGTCGAAGAATCTTGTCATCGTCGAGTCGCCCGCAAAGGCGAAAACCATCAGCAAATATCTCGGAAAGGATTTCGAGGTGATGGCTTCCTATGGGCATGTCCGTGACCTGGTGCCCAAGGAAGGTGCCGTCGATCCCGACAGCGGATTCGCAATGAAGTACCAGATCATCGAGCGTAACGAAAAACACGTTAACGCTATCGTCCGCGCCCTGAAGAAAGCGGACGCCCTGTATCTCGCAACTGATCCGGATCGCGAAGGCGAAGCAATTTCCTGGCACCTGATCGAGTTATTGAAGGAGAAACAGGCGCTCAACAGCAAACCAGTGCACCGGGTCGTGTTTCACGAGATCACCGAACGCGCAGTCCAGGACGCAATCCAGAGCCCGCGCGACATTTCCAGCGACCTTGTCGGTGCTCAGCAGGCGCGTCGCGCTCTCGACTACCTGGTCGGATTCAACCTGTCGCCATTGCTGTGGAAAAAGGTGCAACCCGGTCTTTCGGCCGGTCGTGTGCAAAGCCCCGCGCTCAGGATGATCGCCGAGCGCGAACTCGAAATCGAGGCCTTCAAGGCGCGAGAGTACTGGACGATCGAAGCCGACATCAGCAAGAACGATCAGCCCTTCGGGTCGCGACTCGTGGCCTACAAGGGCGAAAAGGTCGAACAGTTCAGCTTCGAGGATGAAGCGGCTGCGCGCGATGTCGAGAAAACAATTCTCGATGCGGCAGATGGCCAGCTGACAACACTCAGCGTTACCAAGAAACAACGCCGCCGCAATCCCGCCGCGCCTTTTACGACCTCGACGCTGCAACAGGAAGCATCGCGCAAGCTTGGTTTTAACACGCAGCGCACAATGCGCACGGCGCAGCGCCTGTATGAAGGTATCGAAATCCCGGGTGAGGATAACGTCGGCCTTATCACGTACATGCGTACAGATTCTGTGACCCTGGCCGGCGTTGCCGTCGACGAGATTCGCGAGGTTATCGCCGAGCGCTATGGTCCCGAAAACGTTCCTGAGGAAGTTCGCGTGTTCAAGACCAAGTCAAAGAACGCGCAGGAGGCGCACGAAGCGATACGGCCGACTTCGGTTGCCCGCACACCCGAAGAACTCAAAGAGGCGCTTGAAGATGACCAGTTCAGGCTGTATTCGCTGATTTGGAAGCGCACGATGGCCTGCCAGATGGTGCCGGCCGTTTTCGACACGGTCGCCGTTGACTTTGCGGCCGGCCCCGAAGATGACGGTCATCGTTTTCGCGCCAACGGCTCGGTGCTGGTCGAGCCCGGATTCATTGCCGTATACCAGGAAGGTAAGGACGACGCCAAGGATGACGAGGGCGACCGGCTGTTACCCGAGATAGCGGAAGGTGACGTCATGAGCCTCGACAAATTACGTCCCGAGCAACACTTCACCGAGCCGCCACCGCGGTTTACCGAGGCAAGCCTGGTCAAGGCGCTCGAAGAGTACGGCATCGGGCGACCCTCCACGTATGCGAGCATCATCGCAACGCTCAAGAATCGCGAGTACGTCGAAATGGACGGCAAGCGATTCTTCCCGACGGATATCGGTCGCATCGTCAATGGCTTCCTGACCGACCATTTCACGCAATACGTCGACTACGATTTCACCGCGCGGCTCGAGGACGATCTCGACGCCGTCTCGCTCGGCGAGAAAGATTGGGTACCGCTGCTCGACGATTTCTGGCGGCCGTTCCACGATCTTTGTGAGGAGAAGGAAACGTCCGTCACACGTGAACAGGTCGCGCAGGCCCGTGAACTCGGCACCGACCCCAAGAGCGGCAAACCGGTCACGGTGCGGATGGGCCGCTACGGTCCATTCGTACAGATCGGCACGAAGGACGACGAGGAAAAACCGAAGTTCGCCGGGCTCAGGCCGGGCCAGAAGATGAACGACATCACGTTCGAAGAAGCGATGGAGCTGTTCAAGTTGCCTCGCAAGCTCGGCGAAACTCCTGACGGCCTGCCGGTTTCTGCAAGCGTCGGTCGCTTCGGCCCATACGTTCGCTACGGCGACAAGTATGTGTCCATACGCGGCGATGACGACCCGTACACGATCGAGCTGCCACGCGCGCTCGAGCTGATCGAGATAAAGAAGATCGAGGATGCGAATCGCATCATCCAGGACTTCGAAGACGACGGTATTCAAGTGCTGAATGGCCGTTACGGGCCCTACATCACTGATAAGAAAAAGAACGCGCGTGTGCCGAAGGATCGCGAACCAAAATCGTTGACGCTAGAGGAATGCAAGGAACTTCTCGCCGCTGCGCCCGAACGAGGACGACGTGGCAAGAAGAAAGGCAAAAAGAACGCCGGGCCCGGGAAAGCCGCCTCCAAGAAGACAGCGAAGAAAGCAGCTGCGAAAAAGAAAGCGCCAAAGAAGAAGACCAAAAAGAAAACGAAAAAGAAACCCGGCTAAGCCACGAGACTGCCCGACGATGTTAACCGCCACGCGAGCCGCAGACGTATTGCTCGGCGGCGGCATAATTGCCTACCCCACAGAGGGAGTCTTCGGACTGGGTTGCCTGCCCGACGACGTTGCAGCGATCGAGCGCTTGCTCGCCATCAAGCGGCGCAGCGTTTCCAAGGGCCTCATACTGATTGCCGCAGCACCGGAGCAGTTCAGCGGTTGGATCGAAGCGAGCCATCTCGACCGCCTTCCGGCAGCAGACCCGCAACACCCTATTACATGGATCGTGGAGCCCTCTCGCCTGGTGCCAGCGATCGTAACCGGTGACCACGAGGGTCTCGCCGTTCGTATAACGACCAATCCGATCGCCGCAGCAATCTGCAACGTCGTGGAGATGCCTGTCACTTCGACCAGCGCGAACATCGCCGGCCAGCAAGTCGCACGCAACGCCCACGTCCTGCGCCGCAAATTCGGACATCTTGTAGACTACATCGTGCCGGGCGAATGCGGTCCGGCAAGCGGGCCATCCGAGATTCGTGATCTCGAGAGCGGCGCCGTATTGAGACGAGGACAGCCATGAGCGACATCGATCAGGTCAGGGACTATCTGCGGTCGCTGCAGAACCGATTCGTCGCCAAACTCGAGCAACTTGACGACAAACGGACGTTTCAACGCGATGCCTGGGATCGCCCGGGCGGTGGAGGCGGTGAGAGTCGAGTGCTCAAGAATGGTGGTGTCTTCGAGCAGGCCGGCGTCAATTTTTCACACGTCTTCGGCAATGAGTTGCCGCCGTCGGCGACGAAGACGCGGCCCGATCTCGCCGGCCAGGGTTTTCAGGCGATGGGCGTATCTCTCGTCCTGCATCCGGAAAATCCCTACATACCGACGACGCATGCCAATTTCCGCTTTTTCATGGCCGGCGATGAGGACGGCGACCCCGTATGGTGGTTCGGTGGCGGCTACGACCTCACGCCGTACTACCCCTTTCACGAAGATGTCATCGCCTGGCACGAGGCGGCGAAGCGGGCCTGCGATCCCTTCGGCGAGGACCGCTACGTCCGGTACAAGAAATGGTGTGACGAGTATTTCTACCTGAAGCACCGCAAAGAAACACGTGGCGTCGGTGGCCTGTTCTTCGACGACGTCAATGACATGGGTTTCGATGGAACGTTCGAGTTCGTGCAAGCCGTCGGCGACAGCTTCATGAAGGCTTATGCACCGATCGTAGTACAGCGGCGCAAGCACCCTTTTGGTGACCGGCAGCGTGAGTTCCAGCTGTACCGGCGCGGCCGCTATGTCGAGTTCAACCTGATCTACGACCGCGGCACCCTGTTCGGCCTGCAATCCGGGGGGCGTACCGAGTCCATCCTGATGTCGCTGCCACCGCGGGTGCGCTACGAGTACGACTGGCGCCCCGAGCCCGGCTCACCCGAGGAAATCCTGTACACGGACTACCTGCGCCCGCGCGACTGGCTGAATGAGCTTCCAAAATCCTGAGAAATTTCAATTTTGGCGCAACTTTCTGCCCCCTGGGAGCATCCAAGGTACGTGGTCACAACAAATTCGGCCGGCCAACGCCGGCCATTAACTGTGCATTGGGGAGTGCGCGATGAACGCTAATCCAGGAATCCAGCGCCTGCGCCATTTCGCAGCGCTGTTCGTCTTTGCGTCGATGCTGTACCCGGCATCCGTCTTCGCCAAGAAATTCGAAGTTGCAATGGACACGAGCGGTGTGGCCGCCTCCGCGGTCGAACAAACCGCGCCGGCGTTCCCGGACGGAAAAATGCGTCGTGGTCAGGAGGGTTGGGTGCGCCTGAACTTCGTCGTTGGCCCTGACGGCAGCGCGGTCGATCCGATCATTGTGGACTCGTCGGGCGGCAAGCTGTTCGAGGAGTCGGCGCTCGCGGTGGTCGGCGCCTGGCGATTCCAGCCATCGGCAGCGGGCACGGAGCTCGCCAACAACACCGTGGACGTTCGTTTCGAAATTGAGGGCGAACGCGATCGTGCAACCCGCAACTTCCTGCGCCGCTATCGTGACATCGTTCAGGACCTCTATTACGAAAAGCTCGATAAGGCTCGCGACCAGGTCGACACGGCGAACGAATTCGGCGGCTGGAACCTGTACGAGTCGACGATGCTGGCGCTGCTGAATGGCCGCGTCGAAGGTGCGGAAGGTGACGATGTCGGACAGCTCGAGCACTACCGCCGCGCGCTCGCGGTGAGCAACCGGGCCACCCTCGACGGCGAGCAGCGTCGCGAGGTCATTAGCAAGATATTCGAGCTTGAGATCGAGACGCAGCAGTACGGCGCAGCGCTCACTACGCTGGACCAACTGCGCGCCGAGCCTGGCAGCGATGAAGATTTGGCCAATATCACCGCCGAGGTCACGCGTCTCGAGAGTTCGGTCGGCAGTTCGGGGCCCATCGTCGCCAACGCCACGATCTACAATCCCTGTAACTGCGATGCCGGTGACCCGCTGTGGACTTATTCACCGGCGCGACGCAGTTTTTCTTTTGACGAACTCAATGGTAACGTCGAACGTTTCGAGGCGCGCTGCGAAAATAATCGTATCAGCGCGCAGGTTGAAACGGGCACCAAGTGGTCTCTGCCGGCCGATTGGGGAAGTTGCCAGGTATTCGTATTCGGCGATGACGCTGCGACGTTCGAATTCATCGAGCACGGCGAGAACACGGGTGACAATAATGTCGGCCGTAGCGCCGTAGCGAGCAGCGATGTCCTGGATCGATGAGGTAGACGTCAACAAAGCCGATGGCCGCCTGGCCGAGATGTATCAGGAGCTCATCGAGAAGCGCGGCAAAGTTTCGAACATCCTCAAGGTTCATAGCCTGAACCCGGACGCGATGGGCAACCATCTCGATCTGTACATGACGCTCATGTTCGGCAAATCGGGCTTGACTCGTGCGGAGCGCGAGGCAATCGCGGTCGTTGTCTCCGCCGAAAACGATTGTGCGTACTGCATCAATCATCACGTCGAAGCTCTGAAGCGTTACATCAAGGACGAGGAAACGCTCGGGATGCTGGCATCGGCTGATGGGCTCGAGACGCTGGAGCCGCGACTGTCGAACATCGTACGCCACGCGGAAAAACTCAGCTCGGCACCCGGCGCCATGACTGAATCCGATCTCGGCGAACTCCGGGCTGTAGGTCTCTCCGATAGCGATATCCTCGACCTCACGCTCATCACCGCCTATTTCAATTTCGTCAACCGCATCGCCCAGGGCCTGGGTGTCGAATTCACAACCGACGAACTAAGTGGTTACAGCGAGGACTGAGCGGCCAATCGCTGCTGGCGGCAGCGATTGCGAATGTGGTAACTTCCTTAAAAATCCACCACTTCGGGCAATCTTTTTAAGTAAAGTCAAAAACATTATCCCGGTCAGTGGTTTATAGTCGTTTTACTTTGAAATTACCGCAGACCTCGACGTATTCCCCGTGAAGCCGATCCCCGCCCTCATCGCCTTTTGCCTCGTGCTGACGCCGCTACTGGCGTTCGCCGAGAGCGAGTCGGCGCTACACGACGCGGGCATCGCGAAAGGTTTGCAGCTTGCCGGGGTAGATGATCCGGAGGCGCGCAAGGTGTTTATCGTGCAGTTGCGGGAGCCTTCCGCAGCGGAGTTTCAATCGACCTTAAGGCGCACGGCAGCGACGTTAACCACGCAAAAGCAGCCGCGGGTTCGCTTCGACAAGAACAACGCGGCCGTGCAGAGCTACGTCGAGCAATTGCGGGCGCAGCAGGAAGCCCTTCTCACGCGCGCGGCGCCTGGCGCGGAGAAAATCTACAGCTACCGCTTCGGCCTGAATGGATTCGCGGCGAAGATGACCGCAACCCAGGCTCATAAACTGGAAAACCTCCCTGAGGTGATTCGTGTCTGGGAAGACGAGGTGCGGCCACTCGCGACGAATTTCAGCCCGGGATTTCTCGAGCTGTTCGACAATCAAAGTGGCTTGCGCGGGCCGGAAGGTCTCAGTGGTGACGGCCTCATCATCGGCTTCATTGATAGTGGCGTCTATCCCGAGCATCCGGCGCTCAAGGACACGAAAGAAGCGGACCGGCCGAGCGCTTGTCAGGGCACCTGGGCCGAAGTCACTATTCTCGGTCGCTGGCTATGCCGTCGCTTCACGAAGCTTGATGACGAAATCGTCTTCGATCCGCCGGAGAACTGGAACGGCATTTGCCAGACGGGTGAGCAGTTCGAGGAAACCAACTGCAACAACAAGTTAATCGGCGCTCGCTTTTTCATCGACGGTGCCGAGAATTCCGGGCCGATCGACTCCGGCGAAATCCGGTCCGCGCGCGACGTCGACGGCCATGGCACGCACACCATGACGACGGCCGCGGGCAATCGGGCCAAGGCGTCAATCTTCGGCACACTTATCGGCAACGTCGAGGGCATTGCACCCGGTGCCCGGGTCGCCGTCTACAAGGCATGCTGGTTGCGCCCCGGCGACGTACGCGCCAGCTGCAATACGTCGGACCTCGCGAATGCCATCGATTCCGCGGTTGCCGACGGCGTGGACATCATCAATTATGCCGTCGGCAGCTCGATGCTGCAGATCACGGCACCTGACGATATTGCGCTGATGAACGCAACGAAGGCTGGCGTGCTGGCGGTCGTTGCCGCCGGTAACGAGGGCCCGAATCTCGGTACTATCGGCTCGCCGGCGGGCGGACCGTGGGCGATCACGGTGGCAGCGTCCAGCCGCGAGGGTGAAACGTCGGTCGAAGCAATGCAGATCAACGAGCCTGCGTCTATCGCAGGCAAGTATGCGGTCGAGGAGGCGAATTTCACGCTGCCGTTGAGTGACCGCGACCCGATCGAGGCGCGGCTGATTCTTGCGGATGATGACGACGATGCCGGCGGTAGCGGCACGACGGCTGACGCGTGCGAGCCGCTCGTCAATGTCGTCAGGACGACCGGTAACATTGCGTTCATCGAGCGTGGCGGATGTGATTTCGACATCAAGATCCAGCATGCCGAGGACGCAGGCGCGGTCGCGGCCGTTATTTACAGCATCGCGGGCGATCCCATCGTCATGAATGGCAATGCCTCACTCGTCGATATTCCAGCACTGATGATCGGCCAGGCCGACGGCAACCTGATCGTGACGGAGATCGACGCCGGCAATTCCGTGACCGCGGTGCTCGACAAGGGCTTTTTACTGACACAGCCGGAAACCGGCAATGTCATGGCGACGTTTTCGTCCAGGGGTCCCGGCCCCGTACACGGTCTCGTCAAACCTGATGTTTCGGCGCCGGGTGTGAATATCCTGGCAGGCTTTACGCCGGACGCGACTAACTCGATGCCCGACGAGCAATATGCCTATCTCAGCGGCACGTCCATGTCGACACCGCACGTAGCAGGTGTTGCAGCGCTCCTGATGGAAGCCCACCCGGAGTGGAGCCCGTCGGCCATCAAGTCGGCGATGATGACGGCCGCGCGGCAGGATCTCGTCGCGTCCGGAGGCGAGGGTGTCGCAAACCCGTTTGATTATGGTGCCGGACACATCGTACCGAACGATTCACTGCACCCGGGCCTGGTCTACGACGTCAGTGACGACGAGTTCGACGCCTTCGCCTGCGGCACGGACTCGCCGGCCGTCTCCGAGGCGCGCTGTGACGCGCTTGAGACCGCCGGGGTTTCGTTCGCGACCGAGGACCTGAATCAGCCGTCGATCGGCCTGGCGCGGCTGGCCAACGAGCAGACAGTGACCCGGCGGGTCACCAGCGTCAGCACCGAGTCGCAGACTTTCGTGGCTTCGGTCGAGGCACCACCCGGAATCATGGTCGCCATCACGCCCTCGAGCCTTTCGCTCGGCCCCGGTCAGACAGCGACTTTCGATGTGACTTTTATTTACGAATCGGGACCATTGGACCTGTGGCGTTTCGGCTCGCTGACGTGGACCAGCAACGATCACTCGGTCTACAGCACTATTGCGGTCAAGCCCGTCTCCGTCACGGCGCCTGCCGAGGTCACCAGTTTTGGTGGCACCGGCTCGATCAGCTTCCCGGTGGAGTTCGGCTATACCGGCACCTATTTGCCGGGCGTGCACGGCTTGCGCTTACCACTCGTCATCAATGGCTTCGTCGACAACGATCCCACCAAGACCTTTACGTTCCGCTCCGGCAATGGCGTTACGGCACACCTTGTCGATGTCCCCGATGACCAGTTGTACCTGAGGTTCTCCCTGTTCGATGCCCTGACGGACGGTGACGACGACCTCGACCTGTATCTCTACTACCAGCCCGGCCTGTGCAACCCGCTCGATTTTCGCGGCACGCGGATAACGGAAAGCGGCGGTCCGACCGCGGAAGAGCAAATGAACGTGTTCAGGCCGCCAGGCGGTTGCTACGGCGCACTCGTGCACGGCTACGAGACCGATCAGATCAGCGGTGGTCCCGGGTCGAATTACACGATGCTGGCATGGGCGTTCGGGATCACCGACGACCAGGGCAATATGACCGCGACGGGGCCGCCTTTCGTGAACTCGGGTGCGACCGAGAACATCACGGTCAACTGGTCCAACCTGTCGTCCGATACAATCTACTTCGGCGGCATCTCACACAACTCACCGCAGGGGCTCGTCGGGCTGACGCTGATTACGATCGGCAACTAATAAGAAAAGGGGGTCAGAGTCACATTTTCTTTTTCGCGGTCATATTGACCGCTCTTACTACGAGAAAATGTGACTCTGACCCCCTTTTTCTATCAGTCGATCCAGTGTTTGTCTTTGGAGCCGCGAGAGTAGAGTATCAATGCGATACCAACCACCAGCACGATTGCAGGCAGAATAGCCCCCCGCGCACCCCAGACTCCGATCCCGTCAGCGATCAGGAATCCGTAAATGTCCTGCACAACGATGCCAGCCAGCGAGATGATGAACATCGGAATGGCCCAGGCTTTGCGCAGCAGCAGAAACACACACCCGAGGAGCCCGGCTGTCACCGCAATTGCGTATGCCGATGTGGCCCATGTCGGCGTTGATGTTATGAAGGCCAGCTCGACGTCGTTGTAATACTGGGCAAGATCTTCCTGTGACGACGTCACCTGCATGTAGTAAATCACCATGCCAATCACGTTCCAGACCAGTGCGACACCAGCGATGATCCAGAACGAGGTCGGCGGCTTGCCGTTAATTTGATCCGACATGACGTTTGCCTCTTTCTTGTTGTCGTTAGAGGAACGTCCGATGTTCAGCAGATCGACGTCGAATTGCAAGCCTGCGTGTGACCGTCCCGGGCTATCCTGGCTTTTTCCGCGCCATGGCAGTGCAGGGCTTGTATCTGAAACAGCCCACGACGTGATCATTGACCAGGCCGGTGGCCTGCATGTGCGCGTAGACGATCGTGCTGCCGACGAATTTGAAGCCACGCTTCTTCAGATCCTTGCTCAGATCGTCCGACTCCGGTGACGTCGCTGGAATGTCGCTGTCTTTGCGGAATTTGTTCTGTATCGGCTTGCCGTCGACGAAGCCCCAGATGTATTTGCTGAAGCTGCCGAACTCTTTCTGCACCTCGATGAACGCCTTCGCGTTCGTCACTGCAGACCGTACCTTGAGACGGTTCCTGACGATCGCCGGGTTCGTGAGTAGTTTCTCGACACGCTTGTCGGTAAAGCGCGCGACTTTTTCGACATCGAAGTCCGCGAACGCCTGCCGATAACCTTCACGTTTGTTGAGAATCGTCGACCAGCTCAGCCCCGCCTGCGCACCCTCGAGTATCAGAAACTCGAATTGCACCTTGTCGTCATGGGCGGGTACGCCCCATTCCTTGTCGTGATACTCAATGTAGTCGAGGTTGACGCCTTCGGCCCATTTGCATCGTGTGATTTGCTTACTCATCGCCTCAATTTAGCAAAGCATGTGCGTGCGCGCAGCAAGAGATTTTCATCGATTCTCTGCAATTTGGGTTGAGGTTTATGAGCGGATATCGTGGGTGCTTGATCGAGGAGGTAAAGGCCGCTCTCGCACATCCCTGTGCTCCGC
>Ga0255053_10002105_pt1 | contig 10701 bp, 7 predicted proteins | sample JV7_2_22_MG_FD_188635 | JGI IMG/M metagenome (GOLD analysis project Ga0255053, IMG submission 188635) | Seawater microbial communities from Jervis Inlet, British Columbia, Canada - JV7_2_22 | ecosystem: Environmental > Aquatic > Marine > Inlet | place: Canada: British Columbia | collected...
GCCTTCCGCCCGGTCACCAATTGCTGTGTCACTCGTCATCGTCGCCGCCAGCTTGCCGCCGATCACGGGGCCGCGCTCGACGACGATCGCATTCGCACCTCCGGATGCGACATCCAATGCGGCGTGCAGGCCGGCCACACCAGCACCAACGATGAGTATCGTGTCGGTCACGGCGACTCCTTGCCCTGGGCGAGGTTGATGCCAGCCTCGAGCGCTCGCAAATTCATATCGACGATGCTCGGCTTGAGCATGGAGCGGATCGCTTGCTCTGCGGCATCGCGGCTGACGACTTCTGACTTGCCGACCAGACAACCGAACATGACTACATTGGCGGCCATCTTTGTTCCGAGTTCCTGGGCCATCGCCGTGGCCGGAACTTCGAATACTCGTTGATCCTCTTCGACCACGCGCACAAGCCCGCTGTCGACAATTATCGTTCCACTTGGTTTCGATGCCGGGCTAAACAGCACGTAGGCTTCATGGAAGAGGGCCACCAGTACATCCGCTTCGGTCACGAACGGATAATGTACCGGTTCATCGGAAATCACCACGTCGGTTCGGGACGCACCGCCGCGCGCCTCGGGACCGTAGGATTGGGTGCAGACCGCATGCTTGCCGTCGAACAAGGCGGCCGCCGTGCCGAGCAGACGTCCGGCGAGCACGATTCCCTGGCCGCCTACGCCGCCAAAACGAACCTGCGTGGTGCCGTTTGACTTGCTGTCTTTCACGTCGGACATAGTCTTACGCCTCAAACGAGGAATGGTTTGCGGTCGACGTCGACAAAATTGCCGACCGTAATCGACTTATTCTCGTCAATCAGGTCGATATCGAGTTCGTGGATGTTTGTTGCGCCGTTCTCGACCCGACATCGCTGCCGATATATTTCCATCTCATGCAGTCCGTCGCCAATCTTGTTGGCGCGTCCAAAACTGGTAGGGCAGGGTGCGAGCACTTCAATAAAGCAGAATCCGACTTTATTCATGCAACGCAGAACGGCGTCCTGAAATTCACGCACATGCAGGACCGTCCAGCGCGCGACAAATATGGCGCCGGTCGCCTGTGCTAAATAGGGCAGGTTGAAAGGATGCTCAACGGCACCTTTAGGTGCGGTTGAGCCCTTGGCGCCGATTGGTGTCGTCGGCCCGACCTGGCCACCCGTCATACCGTAATTGAAGTTATTGATACAGATGACGTTCATATTGACATTGCGGCGCGCGGCATGGATGAGATGATTGCCACCGATCGCCGTCAGATCGCCGTCGCCACTGATGACGGTGACGTTGAGATCGGGATTGTGGACAGCGATTCCGAGCGCGAACGGCAGCGCACGGCCGTGCGTCGCGTGGTATGAGTCAACGTTGACGTAACCGGCGGCGCGGCCGCTGCAACCGATTCCGGACACACAGACGTGCTGGTCTTCGCTGAGATCCGAGGCGTGAATTGCATGTGCATAGCCATGGATCACCGTGCCGATACCGCATCCCGGACAGAGAATGTGCGGCAGCCGATCGGCGCGCAAAAGATTATCGATCGGATGGATGTTTGCAGCAGGTTGAATCGTCTGTTCGGTCACACTCATGATCGGATCAACTCCAGGATCTCATTCGGCGTCGGCATGGCGCCACCGGCATGGTTGAGTCGTAGCACCGGCAGGTGGGTCAGCCGCTCGACTTCGCGCCGCAACTGCCCCAGATTCACTTCGGGAACGATAAAGCGTTTAACGTTGCCAGCTTCGATCAGCTCGCGAATACGAGTCTCGGGAAACGGCCAAATGGTGATGAGCCGAATCATTCCGCATTTGATGCCCTCCTGGCGTGCTTCCTTTACGGCCTGTATGGCGGACCGGGCCGTACAGCCGAATGAAACTACCACGGTATCGGCGTCATCCGTGTCGATCTCTTCATACATTTCGATGTCAGCGGCATTGAGCCGGATCTTATCGACGAGTCGATTGACCAGCTTGTCATGTGCAACCGCGTTCAAAGCGGGGTAGCCACGTTCATCATGGGTCAGCCCCGTCATATGCACCTTGTATCCGTCTCCCGCGTGAGCGATAGGCGGCACGAGGTCTTCATCCGGCGCGTAGCTGTAGAATATCTGCTCGCCCGGCGGGAATTTAGGGCCTTTACGCTCGAACACCGGCAGCTCGTCGGCGGGCGGAATGACGACGCGCTCTGTCATGTGGCCGACGACTTCGTCCATCATGATGAAAACCGGCACCCGGTACTGATCGGCCGCGTTAAATGCACGCACCGTGAGGTCGAAACATTCCTGTGGCGAGTCGGGGCAGTACGCAATGATCCCGTAGTCGCCATGCGATCCCCACCGTGCCTGCAGAATGTCCGACTGGCCCACCATCGTAGGCAATCCGGTCGATGGTGAGGCGCGCTGGACGTTGGCAACGACGCAGGGTAGCTCCATCATCGCAGCGAGACCGATATTTTCCATCATCAGGCTGAAACCGGGCCCCGATGTTGCCGTCAGTGTTCGCGCACCGGCTGCCGATGCGCCGATGATCGCGGCCATGCTGGCGAGTTCATCTTCCATTTGCACGAAACGACCGCCGACGTCGGGCAATCGCACGGCGATGTGTTCGGCGATCTCTGTGGATGGTGTAATCGGGTAACCGCCGAAAAAGTCGAGTCCGGCCGCCAGCGCACCTTCAGCACAGGCATGATCGCCGAGCATGAAATGCACGCCGGTTCGCACCCGGGCTTCGGCCTTCACCTTGGTCTTTTTTGCAGCATCAGGCATCGGCCTTCAATCCTTCCTTATCTGTCACTTCGTCATCCGTCACTTCCGTGGTATAGATCGCGAGTTCCGGGCAAATCAGATCGCAGAATTTGCAGTGTACGCAGGAAGATCCCTTGCCATTTGCGACGATCGGAAAGTGATAGCCCTTGGCATTGATGTCCTTCGAATACTCGAGGACCTCCGTCGGGCAGTAATGAATACAAAAATTGCATTCCTTGCAGCGCTCGGAAATCACGTGCACGCGACCCTCCGGCACCTTGGCCAGGGGCAGATCCATTGGTTTGCGCGATGTACTCACGGTAAGCTCTGACAACTCCAACTCCCAAATGACGAGAACCAGTTGTGCCGATATCTCCTTTGGCCCGAATCACCGGTTGCAAACCTATTAGGTCAGCAGCCACATTGCAGTACGGGCTTTCCACAATGCGCCCCCGGCGCAACCGTAACTAAAATTCAATTCACCAAGTATTTGGAAAGATAACATGTCGATAGCTGTATTGACGCTTACAGCTCTGTCTTTTCTGTTCGCCTCACTTCTGGTGCTGGCGCACCGGAAGCTGCACGTGGACGAGGATCCGCGCATTGAGGCGGCGCACGAGATGTTGCCGCGCACAAATTGCGGTGCGTGTGGCTATCCCGGCTGTCTCGGTCTTGCCGAAGCCATGGTAGAGGGCAAGGCGTTGCCGGGCAAATGCACTGTCATGCCAGAGGACGAGCGCGAGATGATCGCCGAATTCCTGGGCGTGGACGCCGGCGCCGAAGAAAAAGTGGTTGCGCGGCTTGCTTGTGCGGGCGGCAGCAACGTCGCGCGCAATCGGGCGCATTATGAAGGCATCGATTCCTGCCGTGGCGCGGCCCTGGTTGCGGGTGGCGGTAAAGCCTGTTTCTGGGGATGTTTGGGACTCGGGGACTGTGAAGTCGTCTGCGACCTTGACGCCATCGTCATGAACGAACACGGCCTGCCCATCGTGATTGATGAGAAGTGCACGGCGTGCGGAGACTGCGTTGACGCCTGCCCGAAGGACCTGTTCTCCCTGCATCCTGTGAGTCACCGGCTCTGGGTGGCCTGTATGAACCTGGAAAAAGGCGACGCGGTAGTCGAAGACTGTGAAGTCGCCTGCGATGCCTGTGGCAGATGTGCTGTTGACGCGCCGCCCGGCGTTATTTCGATGGTCAATAACCTGCCGGTGGTAGATTACGACCGAAACCACAATGTCAGAAAAGCGATCGATCGCTGCCCGACGGGCGCGATTGTGTGGCATGAGGAGAACAAAAGCCCGCTCACCGGCCGCGCCGCTCACAAGATTTTGCGTCAGAGCAAGAGACTCGACACGCCAACTTAATCGGACAATTCCCGTATGAACAGAAAGAAACGAAATTTCAAGTATCCCGGTACGCGCGCCGCAATGGACGGCAATACTGCTGCGATCATGTGCGAGCGTGAATCCACAGACGGTGCCGGTGCTTATCCGATCACGCCATCGACCCAAATGGGCGAGTACTGGGCTGAAGCGGCCGCGGCGGGCCATGTCAACGTCTCCGGGCGACCGCTCATTTTCATAGAGCCTGAAGGCGAACATGCTGCAGCGGCGGTGACGGCCGGAATGGCGATGACCGGACTGCGCGCCGCAAATTTCTCGTCTGGCCAGGGCATTGCCTACATGCACGAGTCCCTGTATGCAGCGGTCGGCAAGCGACTCACCTACGTGCTCAATATCGGCTGTCGCGCGATGACCAAGGCATCACTCAACGTGCACGCCGGGCACGACGACTACCACTGCGTCGACGACACCGGCTTTTTCCAGGTTTTCGCGAAGGATGCGCAACATGTCGCCGACCTGAACATCATCACTCACCGTATCGCCGAACTGGCGCTGACGCCCGGCATCATTGCGCAGGACGGCTTCCTGACGACGCACCTGATCGAATCGCTGATGATTCCGGAGCGCGACCTGATCAAAGAGTATCTAGGCAGGCCGGATGACACCATCGATACTCCGACGCCGGCGCAGAAGATTATTTACGGTGAGACGCGCCGGCGCATTCCCGAACTCTGGACTGTCGACGATCCGGTCCTGGCCGGCCCCGTGCAGAATCAGGACTCCTATATGCAGAGCGTTGCGGCCCAACGGCCGTACTTCTTCGACCATGTGCAGGCGATTACGGATCAGGCGTTCGAAGAATTCGAAGTGCTTACCGGCCGGCATTACGAACGGGTCCTGACGTATCGCTGCGACGATGCCGATTACCTGATCTTTGGTCAGGGCAGCCTGATACCGACGGCGGAAGCTGTTGCCGACTACCTGCGCGAGACGCGCGGCATAAAGGTCGGCGTGGTGAATCTGCTCATGTTCCGGCCATTCCCGGGCGACCTCCTGAGCAAGGTGCTGAAGGGCAAGAAGGGCGTCGCCGTGCTTGAACGAACGGACCAGCCGCTTGCTGCCGATCTTCCGATCATTCGTGAGATTCGCGCCATCTTCGGCAAGTGCCTCGAAAACGGGCGCAGCAAGAACGGCAGTGTGCATACAGGACTGGAGAGCTACAAATCGCTGCAGGATCTGCCGGAGCTGTATTCCGGCTCGTTCGGTCTGGGCAGTCGCGACCTGCAGCCCGAGGGTGTCATCGCTGCAGTAGAGAACATGCTGCCTGACGGACTACAGAAGCGCATGTTCTATTTGTCGATCGAATTCGTGCGCAAGTCGATGATGACGCCGAAACAGGAGATCTATCAGCAGGAAGTGATGGATGCCTATCCGCACGTAGCCGATCTCGCACTCCACGGCAGCGAAAATCCGAATCTGATGCCGAAGGACAGCATCACTGTGCGTATGCATTCGGTCGGCGGCTGGGGTGCAATCACGACCGGCAAGAATCTCTCGATGACCCTGTTCGACCTCCTCGGCTACCACGTCAAGGCGAATCCGAAATACGGTTCCGAAAAGAAAGGGCAGCCGACGAGCTACTACCTGTCAGCCGCGCCGGAACCGATTCGCATCAACTGCGAGTATTTCTACGTGGATGTCGTGTTATCGCCCGATCCGAACGTCTTCAGCCACACCAATGCGGTGGCGGGACTCAGCAAGGGCGGGGTACTTGTCATTCAAAGCGACGCCAAGTCGCCCGGGGAACTCTGGGACCACATTCCGTACAAGTATCGCAAGACGATTATCGAGAACGAGATCCGTGTGTTCTACCTGGACGCCTTCAAAATCGCCAGGGACGAAGCGACCAATCCCGAATTGCAACTTCGCATGCAAGGTATTGCCTTCCAGGGTGCATTCTTCGCGACGTCGCCGCTTCTCGAAAAGCACGGCCTGAGCGAGGACAAGCTGCTGGATGCGATCAAGGACCAGCTACAGGAGAAGTTCGGCTCGAAAGGCGCCCGCGTCGTGGAAGACAACATGCGCGTTGTTCGAAGGGGCTTCGAAGAAGTTGTCGAAGTGACCGAGAAGGTTGAAGGCGAGGACAAGAAGAAGGGTAACGGCGCGGCCGGTATTCCCATCATGGTCAAGCGTGAACCTCAGTCAGAGTCGGCTGCATCGGATATCCATCGATTCTGGGCGCAGACCGGCAGTATGTACGCAGAGGGGCAGGGTGAGTCCCTGCCGGCGGACCCGTTCATGAGCATGAGCCTGATGCCGGCAGTGTCATCCCACTTCCGCGACATGACCTCGATTCGTTTCGAACATCCGGAGTTCATTCCGGAGAATTGCACCGGCTGCGGCGACTGTTACACGGTCTGCCCGGACACGGCGATTCCGGGCCTCGTCAACGAGGTCGGGCAGGTGCTCGACACGGTCGTGAAACGGCTCAAGAAGAACGGCAAGAAGACAGAGCACCTGCCGCGAGCCGTACGGCAAATGGAGATGAAACTCAGAAAACTCCTTGCCGAGGCCGAAGAGACCGATCCGGTCGCCCCGATTGTCGAGGAGGCTATCCAGGCGACGATCGAGGGCGCAGCGGATGACGTCCGGCCGCAGCTCACCGCGGAGTTCGACGATTTTCGGGAAGAGCTCGGCGACTTTCAGTTCGCGCTCTGCCGACCGTACTACACGCTGCCCGAGAAAAAACAGGCGGGCAACGGCGGTCTCCTGAGCATCACGATCGATCCGTATACCTGCAAAGGCTGCATGGAATGCATCGAAGTTTGTAAAGACGACGCATTACGGCCGGTGACGCAGACCAAAGACAGCATCCGCTCGCTGAGAAAGAACTGGGAGTTCTGGCTCGATCTGCCGAACACACCGGAGAAATACATTCGTGTCGATGACCTCGAAGAAGGCATTGGCGCACTGGAGACCATTCTCCTGAATAAAGACGCGTATCTGCCCTTCGCGAGCGGCGACGGTGCGTGTCTGGGCTGTGGCGAGAAAACGGTCATGCACCTGTTCGTTGCGACGGTCGAATCGTTGATGCAGCCGCGGGTGGTCAAGCAGGTTGCGCATATCAATGACCTGATCACGAAACTCAAGAGCCACGTGCAGATGAAGCTGGTTGGCGAAATCGATGTCAGCGATGCGAAGGAGATGCAAGCGGTTCTGGAGCAAGACGATGACGGTGAGCTGACTCTCGCCAAGATTGCCGGCCGAATCGAAAAGACGCAAGAGGCCGAGCCCATCGACAAGGACTGGCTGCGCGATGTCACCGGCCTGATAGCCAGGTTAAAAGACCTGCGTTGGCGGTATCAGGATGGTACGTCGGGCAGAGGCCGCGCCACCATGGGCATGCTGAACGCGACCGGTTGCACGTCCGTCTGGGGTAGCACCTATCCGTTCAATCCCTATCCGTTCCCCTGGGCCAACCACCTGTTCCAGGATCCGGTATCGGTGGCACTGGGCGTCTTTGAAGGCCACATCGCCAAGATGGCGGAGGGCTTCAAGACCATTCGCCAGGCCGAGGCCGTGCTGAAGGACCAGTACGATCCTGATCGGCAAGACGAGGAATACCGGTATTTCGGCCTGAATGAATTCACCGACGATGAATTCAATCTTTGTCCACCGGTGGTCGCGGTCGGCGGTGATGGTGCGATGTACGACATCGGCTTCCAGAATCTGTCTCGCGCCATGATGCTCGGCAAGCCGATCAAGGTCGTTATTGTCGATACGCAGGTCTACTCCAACACGGGTGGCCAGGCCTGCACATCCGGGTTCTTTGGCCAGGTTTCCGACATGGCGCAGTTCGGTGATGCTATCAAGGGCAAGGAAGAGATTCGCAAGGAGATCGGTCTCATCACGATCGCACATCGCTCAACCTATTTCATGCAGTCGACGATGGCGCACGCGAATCACATGATAGAAGGCTTCGTACAGGGGCTGATGTCACGGCGTCCGGCGGTGTTCAATCTGTACACGCCATGCCAGCCGGAGCATGGTATTGGTGACGACATGAGTCACCACCAGGCCAAGCTCGCCGTTGAATCACGCTCTTATCCCTTATACCGCTACGACCCGGATCGGGGTGACACGATCGCCGAATGTCTCGACCTCGATGGGAACCCGGCTGTCAATCTCGACTGGCCGGTCGCGAAGATCGATTACGTCGAGCGAGACAAGCAGAAGACGATGGAGTTGCCGACGACGTTTGTTGATTTCGCCGTGACGGAAGCTCGTTTCCGTAAACACTTCCGCAAGGTTCCGCGCGATGCGTGGAACGAGGACATGGTGCTGGTCAGCGATTACCTGGATCTCGACGACGATGACCGGGAGGGCAAGGTGCCCTATGTCTGGGCGCTCGACGCCAAGCAACAGCTGAGCCGGCTGCTCGTCGCCGATCCCATGGTCAAATCGGCCGAGGAACGACGAGCGTTCTGGATCATGCTGCGAGACCTCGTCGAGACGGAAGAAGCCGAGGTCCCGGCTGATGCACAGGTCGAATCGCGCATTCGACAGGAGGTCGTACAGAAGATCGCGTCCGGTCTCATGGGATTGGTCAGTGGTGACGCGCCAATGGATCTGGCAGCGGTACTCGAAACGGCCGAAGTGCCGGCGACAGCTGGTGCGGAACCGCAGCAGGCTGCAGCCGTCGCGGTGGCCAAACCTGCCGCCGAGCAGGTTTCCGGAGACTATATGGCGCCATGGATCGACACAGAGGAGTGCACTGCCTGTGACGAGTGCATTCTCATCAATCCACAAATATTCGAGTACAACGACGACAAGAAGGCATTTATCAAGAATGCCGATGCCGGGCCGTATCGGGACCTGGTCAAGTCGGCAGAAAAGTGTACGGCAGAGGTCATACATCCCGGTCTGCCGCGTGACCGCAGCGCGAAGGACATTGGCAAGTGGATCAAGCGTGGACAGAAGTTCAACTAGCGCTGGCATGGACGGTTGACGATGATGCTTGAGATCGTGCCCAAGGACTCGTTCCGGAACGGGGTTCACCCGCCCGAGAACAAGGACGATACCTGTCACCTGGCAATTCGTCGTTTTCCGTTTGCGCCGGTGCTGATCGTTCCACTGAGCCAGCACCTCGGCAAGCCCTCCAGGCCGATCGTGCGCGAGGGGCAGGAAGTCGTGCGCGGCCAGACGATTGCGGAGCCGGATGGATTCCTGTCCGTCGCGATGCATGCGCCGGTATCGGGTGTGGTAAAACGCATCGCGCTGGCGCCGAGCATATCGGGGACGATGGTCGAGAGCGTCTACCTCGTTCCGCATCCCGCTTCATCACAGGAAGTCAATGATGGCGAACCGTGCGATGTCGAGACCGCATCAGCCGATCAAATCATTGCAGCGATCCAGAATGCCGGCATTGTTGGTCTGGGCGGGGCGGCGTTTCCGACGCATGTAAAATTGAAGCCGCCGGAGGGAAAGCACCTCGATACGTTGATTATCAATGGCGTCGAATGCGAGCCTTACCTGACGACCGATCATCGCGTCATGCTCGAGCAGACGGCCGATATCTTCATGGGTATTCGTTACCTGCTTCGAGCCACTGCTGCGAAGAAAGTGGTAATCGCGATCGAGGCGAACAAGCCGGACGCCGCGCGGAAGCTTGCAGAGAATGTGCCCGATGACTTGCCGGTCAGCGTTCGTGTCTGTCCGGTCAAGTACCCCCAGGGGGCCGAGAAAATGGTCATTCGCGCGTTGCTTGGCCGCGAAGTTCCATCCGGCGGACTTCCCGCAGATGTTGGCGCGATTTGCGTCAACGTCGCTACAACCGCTGAAATAGGTCGCCTGTTGCCTCACGGCAGGGGGATACAGGAACGAGTCATAACAATTGGTGGCCCTGGCATCGAGCGCAAGGGAAACTACCGTATTCCGATAGGAACAACGGTTCGCTTCGCACTCGAGCAATCAGGCACAACCGGGCGGATCTCGCGAGTATTTCTCGGCGGACCGATGATGGGTCCCGCTGTTTCGAATCTCGATATCCCGATTACCAAGGGGACGTCGGGCATCACGGCATTTACGAGCGACGAAGTTGGCGATGCGACGGGGCACAAAGTCGTATACCCGTGCATCCACTGCGCACGATGCGTCGAAGCGTGTCCGCTGTTCCTGAATCCGTCGCAGCTGGGTTTGCTGGCAAAGAGCGAGGAGTACGAGCGCATGGCGTCTGATTACAACCTGATGGATTGCTTCGAATGTGGCGCTTGTTCCTACGTTTGCCCATCGCATATTCCACTCGTACAGTATTACCGCCTTGCGAAGACGATGGTGCGGAAATTGAGTGCCAAGGAATGAGTGACGTGCGCAGAAACCTGGAGATCGGCTCATCGCCGCACATAATGAGCGGAGCGAGTGTCGATGTCATCATGCGCAACGTCGTACTGGCGCTCCTGCCCGTTTGCGCATTCGCGATCTACGCATTCGGCACAGCTGCGGCACTCGTACTGGCGACTGCAACGATTAGCTGTATTGCGACGGAACACGTCCTTTGCAAGCTGACGAGCAAGCCGAGCACGGTCGGCGACTGGTCAGTCGCGATCACGGGTCTGTTGTACGGATT